>Ga0209201_1000013_pt1 | contig 311564 bp, 237 predicted proteins | sample AD_UKC055_MetaG_FD_184411 | JGI IMG/M metagenome (GOLD analysis project Ga0209201, IMG submission 184411) | Active sludge microbial communities of municipal wastewater-treating anaerobic digesters from USA - AD_UKC055_MetaG (SPAdes) (version 2) | ecosystem: Engineered > Bioreactor > Anaerobic... | reverse complement strand
TTGAGAGGGCTCGCTCCCGGATAGCTGAAACAGCCCTGTCCATCGAATGCAGTCCGGGATCGAAGGACGGTCTGTGGGCATTGGTGTTGACGGGAGAAATCCCATCCCTTGATGGGATCGTCAGTGCTATTGCATGGCCGATAACCGTTACTCGGGACTTCGCGGTGGATATTCTTAACGGCGATGCTAACGGTGGGATCGGCCTCGGAGAGTTCTCCGCCTCTTCTGTAACGGGGCTCATCGCGTTTGAGCTTAAGACCAACCATCCGGACGTTTCGGCCCGGTTTGTTCTGAATATTCCCGTTACCGGCGTTCCAGAAGAACGCAACTCTGCCATCCTGCAAACCGTGATCAGCAATCAGGAGGGATTCCTGCGTTATCTCCTACTGTTGTTGGGGGATGATAAGGTATCCGGACTTGATCCAGGTAGTGGCACCGGGTTTGCCAAATGGTTGGCCCGGTTGGCCGACGGTGAAGATATCCCGCTACTGGAAGAGCTGACCCGCACGTACAGCCGACACCCGGAGCGACTATCGGAAATCTCGGGGCTGGTTCGTGATCTGTCCCAGGGAAGCCAGAATGCGATTATCCCCGAGGATTTTTTGAACCTCTGGACAGTTTTTGAATCGGCTATCGGAGGGCGTGATGCATAGCAACCGCTTTTTATCAGCCCCCGCCTTGGCCGGTCTGAAAGATTTCCAGAGGAAGACCGTGGAGTACGTCTTCAAGCGGCTCTATGGCAATGAGCCAACTTCCCGTTTTCTGATCGCCGATGAAGTTGGACTCGGGAAAACGCTAGTCGCCCGGGGAATCATTGCCAAGACCTTGGAGCACCTTCAAGACGAGGTGGATCGGGTCGATGTGATCTACATCTGCTCCAATGCCGCCATCGCGACCCAAAATGTCAATCGGCTCAATGTCAGCGACACGGATGGTTTTTCTATCGCTACGCGACTGACGTACCTGCCCAGGCAAGTACGCTCGCTGCGAAAGAACAAGGTAAATTTCATCAGCCTGACGCCCGGTACAGCCTTCGATCATGCCCGCAGTCGAGGCGGGCATGCCGACGAACGGGCGATTCTCTATCGGATGCTGTACGACTTGCCCCTGGCGCAAAATGAACGGCGTAGACGGCTGCGCGTAGGCCTCCTCAACATTCTTCAGGCGACAGCAGGTAAGGATAACTGGCGAGCCAAGGCCAAAAACCTTCCAGCAGAGGATCTGGATACAGACCTTTCCAAGGCCTTTCGCCGGGCAGTTCTTGAGGATGCTGAGTTGTATGCGGCCTTGAAGGAAGGCTGTGAACGCTTTGCCCGATACCGGGACTACAGCAGAATTCCTTGGGAAGACTCCGAGCTTCGTTACGACCTGATCGGAAAGCTCAGAAGCAAGCTGGCTTCGGTGTGCCTTTCCGCGCTTGAGCCCGACTTGGTCATCCTTGATGAATTTCAACGATTCAAGCACCTGCTGGACGGCGATGACGAAGCCTCCATGCTGGCGACCGCGCTCTTTGAACATCCCGACGTTCGCGTTCTCCTGCTGTCCGCAACGCCCTACAAAATGTTCACCCTCGACCAGGAGAATGACGAGGACGACCACTATCCAGATTTCATCAGGACACTGAACTTCCTCTTCAATGATTCCGGCAAGGTCGACGAGGTCAAAAGTCTTTTGTCAGAGCATCGAACAACGCTCCACGCCTGCGCAAAGGGCTCCGTATGTCATCCGGGGAAAAAGGCCGAACTTGAACGAGCGCTCCTGAACGTCATGTGCCGAACGGAGCGGGTCGCGACGACTCGTGATCACAATTCAATGCTGACCGAGATCGAGCGGACGGCTCCCCTCACGCCAGCGGATCTTCAGCACGCCGCGACCGTTGACGCAGTGGCAATCTGCGTTAAAGCCGGGGAACCAATTGAATACTGGAAGTCTGCGCCTTACTTGATCAACTTTTTGAAACATTATGAGCTGAGGCATAAGCTGGATGCCCAGTTAAATGCCCCTTCAGATGCTCTTCGCGGAACTCTTTCATCGGCAAATGGGCAGTTGCTGACGAAGGACAAACTGGAGGGCTATCAGGCTCTCGATCCTGCCAACCCAAGGATGCGCGTGCTCTTCGAAGACACTATTGATAAGGGCATGTGGCAGCTTTTATGGATGCCGCCGTCCATGCCGTATATCAAGCCTGGTGACGCATACCGGGACAAGGATGGTTTGACCAAAGCCCTTGTGTTTTCCTCTTGGAGCGCCGTTCCGGACGCGGTTGCGTCAATTTGCTCCTACGAAGCCGAACGAATGATGATCGCCGGAACCTCGGTTTCCCACAGCGAACTCTATGACAAGATCAAGCCATTGCTGCGGTTTGCGGTAGCCTCAAACGATAACCGCCTTACTGGTATGCCGGTTATTGCCTGGTTGCTGCCGTCCCCAACCCTTGCCACCAAGATTGATCCGCTCGAGATTGCACTTCGCCATGGATGCGGGCCAGTGGACGCCCAGGAACTGAGGAACGAGGTTAAGGCTACCTGCCGTAGTTTGGTCGAAACCCTGCCTCGTGCCGGGGAAGGGACGCGAGCTGACGAGCGATGGTATTGGGCGGCTCCCATTTTACTCGATTCTCATAACGGGTTGCTGGACTGGTGTAAGAGCCATTCGGGATGGAGATCCGCTACACCGGACCATGAATCTGGCACTCGCTTCAAAGATCACATCGACCTGCTGGTCAGCATGGCGGAGGGTAACATTCCTCTCGGCCCTCAGCCGGATGATCTAGTCGATGTGCTTTGCGATCTGGCTCTTGCCGGTCCTGGCGTGTGTGCCTTGCGAGCTCTTCGCCGTATCAGTGCCGAACTTGACGTGTCCGACCCGAACCTCCTGTCAGCCGCAGCCAGGATCGCATCCGGCTTCCGATCTCTTTTCAATATGCCGGAAACGATTGCCATGCTGCGAGGCTCCGGCGAGGACACTTATTGGCGGTTAACGCTTCAGTACGGTATCGACGGCAATCTCCAATCGGTGCTCGACGAATATGTGCATGTCCTTCGAGAGTCTTTGGGTCTTCAAGAGCACTCACCGGAAGAACAGGTGGCTGGCATAGCCGAGTGTATCCAATCGGTGTTGTCACTGCGGACCGCGCAGATTCGAATCGATGAAATAAAGATGTCGGGCGACGGCTTTGCTCTTGATGATTTCAACACCCGCTGTCGTTTCGCGCTCCGGTTCGGGGATATTCGAGACGACAACAACCAGGCTCTCGTTCGTGCCGACTCGGTGCGGGATGCCTTCAACTCACCGTTTCGTCCCTTCGTTCTGGCGTCGACCTCAATTGGTCAGGAAGGGTTGGACTTCCACACTTGGTGCCATGCGGTAGTCCACTGGAACCTGCCTTCCAATCCCGTTGATCTTGAACAGCGCGAAGGCCGGGTTCATCGCTACAAAGGCCATGCGGTCAGAAAGAATATCGCGGAACGATATGGTCTGACTGCTCTCTCCGAGGCGTTTGAGGAAGGTGATCCGTGGCAGACCCTTTTCCATATCGCGGCCCAGCGAAAGTCCAATGGGCACTCCGATCTCATCCCATATTGGATCTTCGAGGATGGTTCCGCCCGGGTGGAGCGCCGCATCCCTCTACTCCCGTACAGCAAGGAGGTTGGGAAGCTCAAACGACTGAAGCAAGGCTTGGCCCTTTATCGGATGGTTTTTGGTCAACCCCGCCAGGAGGACCTGCTGTTCAGCCTTAGCCAGAACGGTAACCATGAGTCAGCGGATTTAGCCGACTGGCTGATTTCGCTTCAACCCCCGGAAACTGTTTTGAAGGATGAATCGGCCGAGGAAAACACCCTGATCCTGCCTCCGGCAAAGTCCGCTCAGGGCATTAGCAATTGATACGAGGGAGCGCATGAGTTTTTCAAAGGAAATCGTCGAAGATGCATTAGTCGCCTGCGGGCGATCATGCTGCATTTGCCACAAATTCTGTGGGGTCCGAATTGAGACGCACCACCTCAAACCAAAGCACCTTGGCGGTGACGACAGCTTTGAAAACTGCATTCCCCTCTGTTTTGATTGCCATGCGGAAGTCGAACACTACAACAATAACCATCCGCGAGGACGCAAATTTTCGGAGGGAGAACTCAGGAAACATCGGGACAACTGGTACAGCATGGTCCGCGAGCTGAATACGCCGCTTCCGCGTCATGAGAATTCCGTCCACGTTATTCAGGCGGTGAATGGCAAAGGAAATATGGTAGCCGGTCGAGACCTGAATATTGTTACCGAGAGAGTGGTTAAGAAGACCGTCGTGCAGACAGATCCCGGCGGAAAGCACATTGAAAATGCTACAGCTCGAAAAATCCAAGAGCTTGTAAAGGAATACATCGACCTTCATACGGCGGCCGAAAAAGATCCCCAGCGTGCTGCTCAGCGCATTTGGAGTGGCATCAAAAAGGAGTTTAATGTCACCACGTACAAGGAGATACCTGCCGAGAAGTCCGATGAAGCCATTCAATGGTTGTATGCTCAAATTGCCATGGCTCGTCCGAAGATCAGGCGTAAGGCTCCGGAGCGGTGGAAGCAAAGTTTCTATAAGCCGATCTATGCCCGAGCTAATGAGCTTGGGATGTCAAAAGAAGAGCTCTATGCGATTGCGCAAACACGACTTGAATTGAAGAAACCGGTCGGGTCTCTAAAAGACCTGACCCAGAAGAACCTTGAAAAATTACACCATATTATGATTGGCGAGGTTAACAAATCGAAGCGCGGGGATTGAACAGTGGAAACGCCAGATACGCCTTTGGGGCCAAATAAATTGGGTCGGAAACACATCAAGAGCTTCGCCAGCGGCATCGCTCATATGTTTGCCTGCTCGGCTCAGCATTATGCCTGGCTGGCGTATCGGCACCGGTTGCCGACGGTGGCAATTGACCTCCTGGAACTGCGAATCGAACCCGCTGAATTCGACATTGAAAGGAACCGGATTCTCGCCGGGATGTGTCAGAGAACACTCATCCGAAACGCCGGGCAACTGGCACCACCTGGCGCTGTGGTTACGGCGTCTCTCTCTGCCCACTTCGGGATTGATGACTACTCGGAAGACGGCCGTTCTGACTCGATTGGCAGGTCCGTTTTTACCGTGATCCTGACCGATGACCGAGGCAAGGAGTGGCGTGTTGACCATGCTGAGGAGAGGATGCTGATTCAATCTTAGCAAACATCTCAACGGAAACCATGTAAACAGGAGGCAACTATGCCAAAGAAACCAGGATCACATCATGTTGTACCCAACGCCGACGGCGGCTGGGACGTCAAGAAAGACGGCGCGACCCGTAGTAGCGGCCACTTCGACAAGAAGCAGGATGCCGTCGATGCCGGGCGCAAGATCAGCCAGAACCAAGGCACCGAGTTCTACATCCACGGCAAGGATGGGAAGATCCAGAACAAGGACAGCCACGGGAACGATCCATATCCGCCGAAGGGTTGATCCCGTCCGACAAAGGAAAGATAGTGAACGATTTTCAACTCCTAATTGATCTCCACCGACCTGCTGAACGACAGGGGCCAGGCGGGGACGCTGAGACAAAGCTGGCAATGGAACTGGCTGGTCTTGACCGGTCGCGTCCGCTGAAGATCGCGGATGTTGGCTGCGGTACTGGCGCATCCACTATCCTCCTGGCTAAGGAGATGGATGCCGAAATTACTGCCGTGGACTTCCTCCCGGAGTTTCTAGAAGAGCTTCAGACCAGAGCCAGCGACCACGGCGTGGCGGACAGGATCACCACGCTGAACTGCTCCATGGATGCCCTGCCGTTTGAGGAAGGTGAATTCGACGTGATCTGGTCCGAAGGGGCCGTTTACAACATGGGCTTCGAGGCCGGGATATCCGCCTGGAGTCGTTTCCTGAAGCCTGGTGGAAAGCTCATCGTTTCTGAGATCACCTGGCTCAGCGCCGCACGACCGCCGGAGCTTCAGTCCCATTGGGAGACCGAGTACCCGGAGATCGATGTCGCCTCTGTAAAGATCGGGATACTGGAAAGGCATGGCTACAGTCCGGAAGGCTACTTTGTCCTGCCGGTGCATTGCTGGCTCGAGAATTACTATCGCCCCATGCAGAGCCGTTTTGATGCGTTTATGGAGCGACATAGCCACAGCGACCAGGCCAAGGCTATCGTCGATGCGGAACGGCACGAGATTGCCCTTTATGAAAAATTCCGGGACTACTACAGCTACGGCGTTTACGTGGCGAAAAAGGTGTGAGCCGTGACGCCACCGGAGGGGGATTGCTTGCCCGGGATGCTCAATTTGATTCCCGATTTGGGAACCGAACCGGCGTCCGAAAACCGGATTCGAAGTTGTTGCGGCTCGACGCCAGGTATCCGGTTTTACTGCAAAACCGTCACCCTCGTCCGGTGCCGGGAAATCAGGGGAGAAATTTGTTTCTCTGGTCGGGTTGTTGGGAAGTGGTTGTGTGAGATGACTTCGGCGTTTATTATCAAGGAGTTACGAGGAGCGCGGGCTTTGAGACTGTTTTGCGGTAGGTCGTCGTTCCCTCCATTTTGCGCGGCGCGGCCCGGACAGATGGCGGGACAGGCCGGCTCTGTGGTTTTCCAGGGGAAGTGCATGACGGACGGAGAAAGATCGGGGCGGGCGTTGATTCGCCGGCTGCGGGATATTGTCAAGCCCGGTGCCGACAGGACGCTCAACCCGGACAGTCTCAGGGGCCTTGGAGGCTTCCGGTCCGGAGCGCCGGTGCTGGTGATTCTGGCGGCCGGCAAGGGGACGCGATTCGGCCAGGCCCCCAAGTGCATCCAGCCGGTCCACGGGACGCCGCTGGCGCGCCACTCGATCGATGCGTTTCGCCGGCTCCATCGGTCACCAGTGATCTGCGTGGTCGGCTATCGGCACGAGGAGGTCTGTTCCGCCCTGGGCGGTGACAACACGTACGTCCTCTCGAGCGATCCGGCCGGAGGGACTGCCCTGGCCGCCTTCGAGGCATTGATGACGCCCGGCCTCCTGGAGGCCAATCCCCCGCTGGTCATCACGATGGGCGACCGCATCGTGCCGTCGCCGGTGTTTCGCCGCCTGTGGGAGACACACCAGACGGGAAGGCGGGAGGCCGACCTGACATTTCTGACCGCGCAGTACGAGCCGCCCAAGAATCGGGGCAAAGGCCGTGTGCTCAGAGACGAATACGGGCGGGTCATCCGCATCATCGAGGAGAGGGACATCGCCGCCGAGCCGGACGAGGTCCGGCGTCAGGCCCTGCTGGAACTGACGGAAGGCAACTGCCCGCTCTATGTCGCCCGCGCGGCCACCCTCCTGCGATACCTTCAAGACCTGACCAACACCAACGCCCAGGGCCAGTACTATCTGACCGACATAATCGAGGCGATCAGCCGAGAACGCGGGGAGATCCGCACGATCACGACCACGGTGACCGATCCCGAGTACGATCTGCTGTGTTCGGATGTGACACGACCGGAGGACCTGACGCTCCTGGAAGCGATCGTGGCATCGAGCGGGCGTCTGCCGTTTCCCGGGGAACAAGAGGTCGAAGAGGTGGCCGGCACCATTCGTGCGGACCGCCCTGCCGAGCAGACCGAATCCATCGCCCGGCAACTGGAGGAACTGCTGACGCTCGCGCATGAAGAGCGGCTCGGCTTCAAGCCTGACCGTCCGGTGGGGATCGGCATCTCCGGCGGCCGTCTGCGAATCGCCTTCATGCACCCGGACATGGTCCGCTTCTTTGGTCCCGCCTGGCAAATGCCCATCGGGGCCGGCGCTGCCGCCGGCGGCGAACAGATCGCGTTGCTCGTGCAACGCGCCGAAAATCGCCAGATATGTCTCTTCCCTGCGAATCGCGAGTATCGGGAGGACGTCAATGCCATTTCCTCGGACAACAGCGCCATGTATCCCGACGAAAGCATCTCGGACCTGCACGCCTATGAGGCCTTCGGCACGCATATGAGCGAGACGCTGCTGCTGTCGCTGGGATATTTCAGCGATGAGGAACTGGAGCGACGGCGCAAAAGAGGTTTGCCGTTGCCGCCGCCATCGTGTTGGGTCAGCAGCAACATGCGGCGCCCGTTCGCCCTCGTGGGCAACGCCATTGCGTCCCTGCGGACGCTGCGGCGCGGCAACCTGGGCGCCAAGGTCCGCGAGCATCTCGGTCGCGATCGTTTCACCGGTCTGCGGTTGGTCTGCACAGGGAACATCCCGCAAGGGGGCTTTTCCAGTTCCTCGGCCGTAACCGTCGCGACGAAGAACGCGATCAACGCGCTGTACGAGATCGGCATCCCGCCGGACATGCTCGTGCATCTGGCCTGCCAGGCCGAATACGGTACCGGCGTTCGCGCCGGTTCGCTCGACCAGGCCACCGAGCAGAAGGGACGCGCCGGACAGGGAACGCTGATCTCCTCCAATCCCAGGGACAACTATCGGATCATCGGGACATATCCGGTTCCCTCCGAGCGATTTGCGATCATCTTCCCCTACAGCGTCGAGCGCGACCGCAGCGCCTGGCGATGGTCGTGGGGAGCGTACGCCGAGATCGTCGGGCCCGGCCCTCCGACCACGGGAGAAGCGCGAAAGATGACAGGCAAGGCCGCCGAGCTGGCCGCCCTGCTGACACGATTGCCGCTCGACACCGATTTCTTCCGGAAGATCGAGGACGATCTGGTCGACGACGGCCTGTTGTCTGATGAGAGTCGCCGCTGGATCTGCTCGGTTCTGCGCGAGCTGCCGCTCTTGGCACGTCAGGAAGAGCTTCGCGAGAAGGTCACCACCCATCGTGACTGGTACGTTGAGCAGCTCATCGAAGTTGAACACATCGACCGGAAGGCCGCCAGGCGAAAGGCCGACGCGACGCTCGCGGCGCTCTTCGCCGGTTGGCGGGACCCCGTGCTGCGGCGTGCGACTGCCGCCGGGACCATTGTAGAAGAGACCGGCGTTCCTTTGCGCGCGATGGTCGCCTACCTCTTCGGAGAGGTCGCCAAATGCTTCTTTCTCATTCACCACCCGGACCAGTGGATCGAGTACGTCACGCGGTCGCAACGAGGGGATCGTTGCGTGGACATCGTCCCCGATCGCCTGCCCAGCCGGCAAGAGATGGAAGGGCCGCTGGCGTGGGAACACGGCGCCGCCGGAGCCGAGCTGATGGACCGCTGGCTGGAATACGGCGGCGCCGCGCCGTTCGACTACAACCAGGAGCTGGACGACGCATCGCTGGCGCTCGACAGTCCGCCTGAATTCCGCCGGCTGGAGGGATCGAACTTCTTTCGCGGACTGGCGCTGATCGACCTGGCCGAGGCGATGCTCCATCGCGCCTTTGGATCGGATGCGGTCGCGGTGCGTGTCAACGCCGCTGGGCAGGGTGACTACTTCCAAGTTCACATCGACACGCAGAAGGCTCCTCCAAGCGAGGTCAAGCGGTTTCTCGGCGCGGCGTTCTATCGCCGGTTCGGCCTCTCGCCCGAGCCGCCGTTTGTGGAACTGCATCCGGGCGGAGGCGCCCTGGGAGTGCGGCTGAGCCGCTACGACCTGCTGCCGCCATTGATCCAGCAACTGCGTGTATCCGCAGCGCAGTAACACACTTCTCTGGACCACCTTCCGACGGATTCGTTGGGTCGTCGCGAAAAGACTTGTCGGATCAGCAGGGTCCCGCTACAGTGTGGGGTTCATTAGCACCCCGTGGGTGGCAGCAACGACTCCGACGGAAGTCCCGTGGCAGGGCAGGGCACAGCATGACATGGATCGAGAACCATCTGGGGGAATGGGTGGTCAGACACCGCTGGGGGATCATTCTGCTGACGGTGCCGACGATCCTTGTCTGCGCCGCAGGGATCACGCGAATACGGATCAGCAACGACACGCGCGTGTTCTTCGGGGCAGACAATCCAGACTACCAGAAACTCAAGGCTCTGGAACACACCTACAGCCGGGAACAAACCGTGGATTTTCTCGTCGCCCCGCGGGATGGGAACATCTTCACGCGCGAGACGCTCACGGCGGTAGCCGAGCTGACCGAGGCCGGATGGCAACTGCCCCGTTCGGCCGCGGTTCACTCGATCACCAACTATCAGAGTATGCGGGCCGAGGGCGACGACCTGATCGTCGAAGACCTGGTGCCCGATCCGAACACGCTGACCGAGGCGCAATTGGAGAGGATTCGACGCAAGGCGCTGTCCGAGACGGGCATCGTGGACCTGCTGCTGTCGCGGCGCGGACACGTGGCCGGCGTGTACGTCGGATTCGTCGCGCCGCAGGATAGTCCCACGCCCACGTCGGAGATCGCCGCGCACGCCCGCAGGATCTTCGATGACTTCCGGACGCGTCACCCCGATATCGACATCTACCTCACGGGTTCGGTCATCATGGACGAGGCCTTCGCGGAGGCCAGCCGGCGCGACCTGTTCACCCTCGGCCCGATCGCATTCCTCGTGATGTCGTCGCTGGTCGGCATCTCGCTGCGGTCCTCTTATGGGACATTCTCGGCGGTTTCCGTCACGGTGCTGTCTCTGGCGGCCGCGATGGGCCTGGTTGGATGGCTGGGCGTGCCGATGAACGCCGTCTCCGTCGGCGCTCCCGTGCTGATGCTCACGCTGGCCGTCGCCGACAACATCCATCTGCTGACGACGATGTTTCACTACCTTCGTCACGGGTACTCGAAACACGCGGCGGTCGCCAAATCGGTGCAGGTGAATCTCAAGGCGGTGTGCCTGACGAGCATCACCACCGTCATCGGCTTCCTGACGATGAACTTCTCCGAGTCGCCGCCGTTCCGCGACCTGGGCAACATCGTGGGGATCGGCGTGCTGATCGACATGGTCAATTCGATCCTCCTGTTGCCTGCGATGATGGCGGTGCTGCCCGTCTCGACGAGGCTGAGCCGGGCCCAAACCCTATGGGTCAATCCGGACCGGCTGGCGGATTTCGTGATTCGCCGGCGGAAACCGGTGGTCTATGCGCTGCTCGCGGTGACAGCGGTGTGCAGCCTCGGTTGGTTCGGGATCACGCTCGACGACAACTTCCTGATGTACTTCGATCGCAGCTTCGCATTCCGTCGGGCGACCGACTTCATGATCGAGAACCTCCGGGGCTGGGACGTGATCGAGTACTCCCTGCCCTCCGGCCGGTCGGGCGGCGTCACGGACCCCGAGTACATGGCAACGGTCGACCGGTTCGCCGCATGGTACCGCCAGCAGCCCAAGGTGGTCCATGTCACGACGCTCGTCGACACATTCAAGCGACTCAACCGCGACATGAACGGCGGCGATGAGCGGTTCTACCGGCTGCCCGAGCAGAGCGATCTGGCGGCCCAGTACCTGCTCTTTTACGAGTTGTCCCTGCCGTTCGGGCACGATCTGAACAACGTGATCGACGTCGACCGCGCCGCGTCGCGATTCACCGTGACGTTCGAGAGCATGAGCGCGGCCGAGCTGCGGGCGATGGACGAAGCCGCCAGCCGGTGGCTCGCGGAGAACGCTCCCGCGCACATGGTTACGACCGGCACCGGCCTGTCCCTGGCCTGGGCCCACATCACCGCACGGAACATCGGGAGCATGCTGCTGGCGTCGCTGGGCGAAATCCTGACGATCTCGTGCATCATGGTGTTCGTGCTGCGAAGCCTCAAGTTCGTCGTGCTGTTCCTGATTCCCAACCTGATGCCACCGTTCCTGGCCTTCGGAATCTGGGGGATGACAAGGGGGCAGGTGGGGCTGGCGCTGTCGGTCGTGCTGTCCATGACGCTGGGGATCATCGTCGATGACACGATCCACTTCTTCATCAAGTACCTACAGGCCCGCAAGGTGGATGGGCTGACGCCGGAAGAGGCGGTGCGCAGCGCGTTCCACACGGTGGGCTCGGCCATCGGCATCACGACGGTCGTCCTGGTGGCGGGATTCGCCGTCATGGCCGTCTCGCCCTACCGGCTGAGCGAGGAGATGGGCCTGATGTGCGCGATGGTGATCGGCCTGGCCTTGCTGGTGGACTTCTTCCTTTCGCCGACTTTGTTGATGCGATTCGATCGCGAAGATGGTAAGCTGGCCGCGGTCCGTGAACCGCAGATGGATCAGCAGGTGAGCTGTCTATGAAGTACAAAGTCAATGTTCGGGTCGCGCTGTACATCGCGATGATGATCGCACGGGCGGCGTATCCCGCCGGCGAAGAACCCTCCCCTGAGGAGCGGGGGCTGGCCATCGCGAAAGAGGCGGACCGTCTCAGCAACGGATACGGTGACAGCGTCGCGAACCTCCGCATGGTGCTTCGCAACCGGCAGGGCCTGACCAGCGAGCGGGAGATTCGCATCCGCACGCTCGAAGTCGCCGGCGAAGGCACGCGAAGTCTGTGCATCTTCGACACGCCGGCCGACGTGAAGGGGACGATCCTGCTGACGCACACGCACAAGCAGGCGGACGACGACCAGTGGCTCTTTCTGCCGGCTCTGAACCGGATTCGGCGCATCGCCGCCCAGAACAAGTCCGGCTCGTTCATGGGCAGCGAGTTCTCCTACGAAGACATCGCCACCCAGGAACTGGAGAAGCATACCCACCGGTGGCTGCGCGACGAGGCTTACGACGGCAACGACTGCTACGTGATCGAGCGGGTCCCGGTAGACCGGGCCAACTCCGGCTACTGGCGCCAGGTAGCGTGGCTCGACAAGGAGCATTACAGGACCTGGAAGGTTGATTACTACGACCGCAAGAACGAGCTTCTCAAGACGCTGACGTTCAAGGGCTACGAGAAGCATCTGGACCGGTTCTGGCGGCCCCGGCAGATGGAGATGGTGAACCATCAGACGGGCAAGAGCACGATCCTGGTCTGGTCGAATCTGTCTTTCGGGACGGGGCTGAAGGAAATCGATTTCGACAGACACAGTCTGACGCTATTGAGGTGACACGGATGCGCATCAGGACATGGATGGCGGCGCTGGCGATCGGGATGTCGGCCTGGACGGCAGGAGGCGCCGGGGAGCTGTCCGGCTGGATTGCCGTGGAAGGCCGGGGCTTTCTCAACGAGCCTCTGTACCGAGGCCAGGACCGGGACAACGCCTCGATCGCGGCGCAGCCGGAGTACTACCACGCCTGGGAGAACGGATCGAGCTTCACGTTCGTGCCGTTCGGGCGCGCCGACACCGCGGATTCCCGCCGCACGCATGCGGACATCCGCGAACTGAACTATCTCTACCGGCAGGACAACTGGTTCGTCCGCTTGGGAGTCGGCAAGGTCTTCTGGGGCGCGACCGAGTTCGTCCACCTGGTAGATATCATCAACCAGACCGACCTGATCGAGCACATCGACGGCGAGGACAAGCTGGGCCAGCCCATGCTCGAGTTCTCGATCTCGCCGAGCTGGGGCACCCTCGATTTCTTCCTCATGCCGTACTTTCGCGAGCGCACGTTCCCAGGCCGGGGCGGACGCCTGCGCACCAACCGGGTGGTCGACCTCGACGACACCATCTACGAGAGCAGCTCCGAGGAGAGGAACATCGACGTGGCCGCACGCTACAGCCGCACCTTCGGAGGCCTGGATTTCGGCGTGTACGTCTTTCGAGGAACCAGCCGGGACCCCCTGCTGGCGACGCCCGACCTCGTGCCGCCGGAGCTGATCGACCCTGAGGATGTCAACGATTTCAAGCTGATCCCGTTCTATGAGCAGATCAACCAGTTCGGGACCGATGTCCAGTACGCCAGCGGAAACTGGCTCTGGAAGCTCGAGGCCTATTTCCGAAACGGGTACTTCCAGGACTACTTCGCCGCTACCGGCGGCTTCGAGTACACCTTCGTCGGCGTCGGCGGCAGCAACGCCGACATGGGCCTGCTGTGCGAGTATGCCTACAACGACCGTGACGACGGCGGACAGACCATCTTCCAGAATGACCTGTTCGTCGGGATGCGCATGACGCCGAACGATGCCGCCAGCACGCACCTGCTCATGGGGTTCGCCCAGGACACGGAGAAATCGGAAAACGCCTTCAGCATCGAGGCCAGCCGGCGGTTCGGCGCCAACTGGCGACTGATCCTCGAAGCCTGGTTCTTCCTCGACAGCGCGGACGACAGTGCCATCCACGAGCTGCGAGACGACGACTTCGCCCGCCTCGAACTGGCCTACTACTTCTGAGACAGGCGACTGTTCTGCCACGTCCGCTCGATGGCCGCAGATCACACAAACGAACCGCCGAACCATCAGAACAGTGCAAAGATCAAATCTCAAACTGCAAAATTAACGAAGTCGTCCGCCGAAGGCGGATTCCGCCATTTTGATCTTTGCTCTTTGATCTTTGATCTTTGCGTCCTGCTCACAGCACCTGATGCCCCGGAACAGATCTCGCCAAAACGCGGTCGTCTCTGCAAGAAATACGTAGTTTTACGTATTGAACATTGTCCGCACTCGACGAAGGCTGGTGCGTATCGTTGTTCGTGATGACAAATCAGCATGGATGGAACCGATGAGGGATTGAGGCGAGTGGTCGTGTAGCAAAGGACTGCTGCCATGAGCACCGTTGGCACCCAGGCGCCCCTTGCCAGCGGGCAGGCAGAGATTGATTCTGTCCACATATGCTGCGTGCGCGTCCGGCCTACGCGGGCTTGCGCAGTTGGCACGCTTGCGGTGTTCCCGGTGTACAACGATGGTATTTCCACTTTCCCGTCGAGGCCAGAAAGGAGGCATATTCACGAGCCTGCGCGCAAGCCTCTGCAAGACAGAGGGCAACACATGTCCACAGGAACAGTCTCAAAAAGCAAGGAGGCCATGCCATGAGAAAGTTGCTATTCTGGAGCGTCGTACTGAGCTTGCTGGTCACACTGCCGATGATCGCCGGGGGACCGACCGGACCGGCTGGAAAATCGAACGTCGGCCACCTGAGTCTCTTCGAGAAGGACCCTGCCACGTGGGAGATCATCGAGGGCGGCGCCTGGGGCAAGATGACGTACAACCTCTCCGGGCCGGAATTCGAGTTCGTCTTCAACGGCCACGGCCTGGAGGCAGGCGTTGAGTATTGCCTGATCTATTACCCCGATCCCTGGCCGGGCGAAGGGCTGATCTGCCTGGGCTGCGCTACAGCCAACGGCGGCGGCAACGTCCATATCGCGGCGTGTGTCAACACAGGCGACCTTACAAACGCCAAGATCTGGCTCGTTCTGGCAGCCGATGTCGACTGCGATACAGAGGGCGTCACACAAATGATCGACTGGAACCCCACCAAGTATCTATTTGAGTACGACCTGATCACGTTCGATGATACCGATGATTAGCTGCATCGGCCAAGCACGTCACGTGAGGCAATTGGGCTGCGGGATTGCCGCAGCCCTTTCTTCTTCCGTGCCGTGGCCGGTCGGTAATGCGACGGGGCGCCCCGTCTTTGGGTTGGGTAAACGATCCGTCTATGTCCAATCACGCCCGGGCGTGTGTGCACGCAAACGGTCCGCGTTTGCGCTTCTGTTGGCTGTGACTCAATAGGTTTCCTCGATGAAGGCTCGGGTCAGAGGATGGCCGTAGGCCTTCGCCAGGTCGCTACGGATCCAGTTGGCGTAGGTATATGCCAGACCGAGCGGCGCTGCCTGGTGGAACCAGGCCCGCAGGATGCGGCTGGTGTACAACTGGACCCAGTCGTCCTGCGTCACGAGGGACACAGGGGCTCGATCGCCTCGCCCCTTGTGCTCGGCATCGGTCTGGTTCAAACAAAGGTCCATGGTGGTTCGCGGCTCACAGTCGTCAGTTGGCAGATCACAGTTGTCAGTTCGCAGTTGTCAGTTCACAGTTATCGGTTCGCGGTTTGCTGGCAACTGTCAACCGGGAACCGTCAACTCCTTTAACGTGACCCTCTATAGATATAGTGCGCCCAGCGAGCCTTTGGTAACGGACTTTTTGCGGGTTTGGGGAGCGATTTCCAGTCGCGAAATGAAGAAATCAAAGAGCAAAGATCAAAATGGCGGAATCCTGATGTCCATCGGGATGACCTCCGCAATCTTACATTTTGATGTTTGATCTTTGATTTGCCCGACCGGTCGGGTCAGCTTTTCGGGGCGGAGAAGCTGGCGTCGACCTCGGTGTACATGTCCCACTGGACGGGCATCCAGGAGGAGATGGTTCCGCGGCCGGTGATGCCCTTGAAGCGTTTGGTCCCTTCGACGAAGACGATGGTGCCGATCTGCTTGGCGCCGGGCTGGCCGGAGGCCTCGACCTTGGCCAGGATGCTTGAACCATCCTCAAAGTCGTACACGACGAAACCCTGGTAGTACTGCTTGCCGTCGGGCGAGTTGGTGTGGACGACCCAGCCGTTCAGGCGGGCGAAATCCCCGTCGCCGATCACCACGAAGCCGGTGCGATTCACCGCTTCGAGGGCGGTCATCCGGCTGCCGACGACCCGGGTCTCCTTGCCGTAGGAGAACTCCCTCCAGCGAGTCAGCTCCATCGACGTTTGCGCGGGGCTGAAACTGCTGGTCAGCGCCAGCGCCAGGGCAACGCAGAGGCCGGAAATCACAAGGACCGGGCGGCTCGGCCACGCACGGCGGCACGTGCCCTCTTCAAGCTTCGGGACGATCAGATTATGACGGCTCATGGCGTTCTACCTCCCTGAGAATCGGGACTATGTCGTTTGTTCTTCGGCATTCCAGGCGGATCGCATAACCACAAGAAGGTGAAAAAGGACAGTAGAAACACCGGGCCACCGTCTGGCCGCGTACGTTGTCCCGCCGGGAGAAAACCCTTGAAACACCCCCTCCAGAGCGGATATTCTTGCCCCATCGAGTTACGGAAGGTTTTGAAAGGACCCGCCATGAAGCTTCGTCACCTCTCGGCCCTGCTGTGCATGGGCATCGTTGCCGCCAGTTGGGCTGCCGCCGCCGAAACCACAACCCCAGGCAAGAAGGTCTGGCTTTCCGACCTGGATATCAGCAAGACCCAGCAGGGCTGGGGTGAGCCGCAAAAGGACAAGTCCGTAGACGGAAACCCGCTGCGAATCGCGGGGCGGACCTTCGACCGCGGACTGGGCACCCATGCCGACAGCGCTCTGTACGTCAAGCTGGCGGGTGGAAGCACGCGATTCACCGCGATGGTCGGCCTGGACGACGAGGCCGGGCGGTTCGGAACCGTGACGTTCCGCATCCTGGGCGACGGCAAGGAGATCTTAAAGACCGACACGATGAAGGCGGGCCAGCCGGCGCAAGAAGTGGACATCGACGTCACCGGCATGGACACCTTGATTCTTCTGGTCGGCCGAGGCAAAGACGGAATCAACTTCGACCACGCCGACTGGGCAAATGCGGCGTTCACCGTCGTCGGGAGGATGCCCGAAACGATCGACGGGCCGAAGGAGGAGGCGATCATCCTGACGCCCAAGCCGGGACCCGAGCCTCGAATCAACAGCGCCAAGGTGTTCGGCGTCCGGCCGGGCTCGCCGGTCCTCTACACCATCGCCGCCAGCGGGCAGCGTCCCATGGGCTTCCACGCCGAGGGCTTGCCTGCCGGGCTCTCGGTCAATGCGGAGTCGGGACGCATCACGGGTCGGCTGACCCAGCCTGGCGAATATCCGATCACGCTGATCGCTCGAAACGACGTCGGCGAGGCTCGACGCACGATGCGGCTCATCGTCGGGAACACGATCGCGATGACCCCTCCGATGGGCTGGAACAGTTGGAACTGCTGGGGCTGCGCGATTGACGAGCAGAAGATCCGCCACGCGGCCGAAGCGATGGTCTCCAGCGGCCTAATCCACCACGGCTGGCAGTACATCAACATCGACGACTGCTGGATGAAGAAGCTCGGCTCCGACGATCCGGTCGTCGGCGGGCCCACGCGCGACGATTGCGGCCGCATCCTGACGAACGCACGATTCCCGGACATGAAGGCGCTGACGGACCACATCCATGATCTCGGCCTGAAAGTCGGCGTCTATATCTCGCCAGGCCCATCGACGTGCCAGCGCTACGAGGGAAGCTGGCAGCATGAACTGCACGATGCGCAGAGTTTTGCCGACTGGGGTTTCGACTATCTGAAATACGACTGGTGCGGCTATAGCGAGATCGTCGGCCGGCCCACGCTGGAGCAGATGAAGGAACCGTATATCTTCATGCGAGGCTGCCTGGACCGCATCGATCGCGACATCGTCTACAGTCTGTGCCAGTACGGGATGGGCGAAGTCTGGAAATGGGGCACGGAGGTCGGCGGCAACTGCTGGCGCACCACCGGCGACATCACCGATTCCTGGGGCAGCATGGCCGGCATCGGCTTCGCCCAGGCGGAATGCTCGCCCTACGCGTCGCCGGGCCACTGGAACGATCCGGACATGCTGGTCGTCGGCAAGGTCGGCTGGGGTCCGAGCCTGCGTGAAAGCCGCCTGACGCCGAACGAGCAGTACACGCACATCAGCCTGTGGTGTCTGCTGTGCTCGCCACTGTTGATCGGGTGCGACCTGACGCAGTTGGACGAGTTCACGATGAACCTGCTGACGAACGATGAGGTGCTGGAGGTCAACCAAGATCCGCTGGGCCGGCAGGCCGCACGCATCGCCCAGGACGGCTCGCTCGAAGTCTGGGCCAGACCGATGGAAGACGGCTCGACCGCGGTGGGCCTGTTCAACCGCGACGAAACGCCCAAGACCGTCGTTGCCAAATGGTCCGATCTGAAACTCAGCGGCCCGATGCGGGTCAGGGACCTCTGGCGGCAGAAGGACATCGGCGTCTTCCGCAACCAGTTCGGAGCGGAAGTGCCCAGGCACGGCGTTATGCTCCTGCGCCTCTTCCCGGCCCAAGGGGGACAATGATGGCGCAAACACCCGCTCACACAATTCTGCTTGTCTGCTGCCTTGCCATCGGGCCGGGAGCGATCCCGGCCCCGGCGGCCCATGAGACCCGTACGTTTACGCTGGCCGAGACGCGGCTGCGCGATCCCTTCATCCTCGCGGACCAGGCGACGCAGACGTACTACCTCGTCACCAGCTCCGTGAAACCCGCCGACTCGACGGCGAATGGGGTCTCCGTGCTGACCAGCAAGGACCTGCGGACGTGGACCGGGCCATACCCGATATTCGAGATCGGGCCCGGCTTCTGGGCACAGGGCCACATCTGGGCCCCTGAGATGCACCGCTACGGGGGCAAGCACTACCTGTTCGCCACGATGAACGGCAGTCGCAGGCTGCCCGATGAGCCCTGGCCCGACTGGCCCGAAAAGACCGCGCGGGGCACGCAGGTGCTCGTCGCGGATTCGCCGATGGGCCCGTTCCAGCCGTTCGCCAATCGATCGCATACTGATCCCAACCTGATGGCCCTCGACGGGACCCTGTGGGTGGAGGACGGCATCCCCTATATGATCTACTGTCATGAATGGGTCCAGGTTAGAGACGGCACAATCGACCTGGTCCGGCTCAGAGACAACCTGTCCGATGTAGCCGGGCCGCCAATCGTGCTGTTCAAAGCCAGCGACGCCCCCTGGACCCCCGATGGCCGGGACCGGTATGTGACCGACGGGCCATGTCTCTACCGGACCCGGACGGGAAGGCTGCTGATGATCTGGTCCAGCTTCACCGACAGCGGGTACACCACAGGCATCGCCGCCTCGAAGTCAGGTCGGGTGCAGGGTCCCTGGGTCCACCTGCCCGATCCACTCTTCCGAGACGACGGCGGTCACGGGATGATCTTCCGGGCCTTCGACGGGACCCTCAGGCTCCTGCTGCACTGCCCCAACCGCAGCCCGGACGAACGGGCCTGCCTTTTTGAGTTGATCGACACCGGTGACACCATCCGCATTAGACACGACCAATAGGATCATCGCCCCCACCCCGTGAGAATACACCCGTTTTTTGGGGGACAATGGGCCTGGCGCGAGAACCAACAGGCAATCGCAGCGTATTTCCCAGCAAGCGTGACCTCTCCGGTGGTCGCTCGCAGTCTGAACCGGTGGCTGACCGGCATCGCATCGGAATAAGGAGTTCACAATGGCACAGCTCAAGGTGGGGGACAAGGCCCCGGCGTTTGCGCTGAAGGACCAGGACGGCCGGACCGTCTCGCTGGCAGACTTCAAGGCGCGCAAGCTCCTTCTGTACTTCTACCCCAAGGCGGACACTCCCGGCTGCACGGCCCAGGCCTGCGGCGTTCGCGACGCCATGGAAGAGCTGGCCGAGGCCGGAACGGTCCCCGTCGGCATCAGTCCCGACGAGCCGGCCAGGCAGAAGAAATTCGACGGCAAGTACGATCTGGGTTTTCCCCTGCTGTCCGATCCGGACCACAAGGTCGCACAGGCCTACGGCGCCTGGGGGGAGAAATCCATGTACGGCAAGAAGTACCAGGGGATCATCCGTTCGTCCTTTCTGATCGACGAGACCGGCAAGATCCTTCAGGTCTCCTACAAGGTCAAACCCCAGGACACTGTGCCAAACGCCCGCAAGGCGATCGTTTGAGCGGCTGGGCCCGGAATGTCGCGACTTGTGCCGTCGGTGGCGATACCGGCGCGTCGCCGTCGCGACATCGCAGCCTCACAGGTCACCTCCGGCCGCTCCGGCCTGAATGTCGAACCGGTCGGAGATCGCCTCGTACCAGATTGTGCCGACCGGTGCGCTCGTGTCGCCGGCCGGTTTTTTTGCCCGGCGTGTAGAAAAGTTCTTGATTGTGACGTCGGAAGCGCCGTAGAATTTCTGGTGCATGTCTTCACGTACATTTGTTCGGTGCGTTGAAAGGAGGCGCAATATGGCAAGGAAAAGCCTTGTCAAAGGGATGTGGTCGACGGACGACATCAAGCAACTCCGGAAGTTGTTCCCCAATCATGCCACGGCAGAGGTCGCATCGAATCTGGGCCGCCCGACGGAAGCTGTCAAAAAGAAAGCTTCGCGGATGGGACTGAAGAAGGCCCGCAGGTACATGAAGTCTCTGGGCAGATCGTAAGATTCGATTTCGCCCGTTCGGTCACCTGCCGGGTGGCGCGTCCCGGGAAACGACGCCGGGTCGAATGCGTCGACGGGCACTGTGACCGCCGTCTCAGACCAGGCTGCGCGTTGGAACCGAGGAGAAACGGGACAGGTTGTCGCATTCCTGGACCGGTTTCTTCGTGCTTTCCTACGGCGGTGGTGATTTTGCGTGGTGGGGTCTCAGTCACATGCCGCTGAGCAAATCCGGGGAAGGTTGCTCTTGCGGTTTTGGTCTGCGCTCCGGCAGGGCACGCGGGTTGCATCCACCCATCGGATCGACTTGACGTCCCGGACGTCATAGCGGGCCAGCCGGATGCCGGGCGGCGCAAATCCCAAAGGCCTTGACTCTGGCCCCTGTCGGAGGTATGCTTTCTCCATGCCCTTGTTCACTTTGTCCTGTTGTTCTTGCTTTTGGAGGCGCCGTTGAGAGTCCTATCAGGCATTCAGCCCTCGGGGCGGCTGCACGTCGGCAATTACTTCGGTGCGATGCGACAGCACCTCGAGTTGCAGGCGGAGCATGAGGGTTTCTACTTCATCGCTGATTACCACGCTCTGACCAGCAATCCGGCCCCGGAGGCCCTGGCCCGGCACACCCTTGACGTGGCGATGGACTACATCGCTCTGGGCCTCGACACGGAGAAGACGGTCTTCTGGCGTCAATCCGACGTCCCCGAGGTGACGGAGCTGACCTGGCTGCTGAGCTGCGTTACACCGCTGGGGCTGCTTCAACGGTGCGTCAGTTACAAGGACAAGGTCGCTCAAGGACTTGCGCCAAACCACGGGCTTTTCGCCTACCCCGTTCTTCAGGCCGCGGACATCCTGATCTATAAATCGCACCTCGTGCCCGTCGGGGCCGACCAGAAGCAGCACATCGAGGTGACCCGTGACATCGCCATGCGGTTCAACAACGCCTATGGGGAGGTCTTCGTGATCCCCAAGGAGCATATCATCGAGTCGGTGGCGGTCGTGCCCGGGACCGATGGGCGCAAGATGAGCAAGAGCTACGGCAACACCATCGAGATCTTCGAGCCGGAGAAGAGCGTCAAGAAGAAGATCATGAAGATCGTCACGGACTCGACGCCCGTGGAAGACCCCAAGGACCCGGACAAGTGCAACGTCTTCGCCCTCTTGAAGCTGGTCGCGTCGCCGCAGGAACTGGCCGAATGGGATGCCCGGTACCGCAACGGAGGCATGGGCTATGGGGAAGCCAAGAAGCGGCTGGCCGAGCTGATCATCGAGTATTTCCAGCCTTACCGCCAGAAGCGAGCCGAGCTCGAAAATAACGTCGGCGACGTCTGGAAGATGCTCAAAGACGGCGCCGCCCGCGCGCAAGCCGTCGCGGCAAAGACCCTGGTCGAGGCCCGCAAGGCCATTGGGTTAGGAGCTTGATCATGGAAGAGAGACTCGTCACCGTGGCCCGATTTGAGAACTACATCGAGGCCGAGCTGGCCAAACAACAACTGGACGACAACGGCATTCGGGCCGTCGTCATGGGCGAGAACGTCGGGAACATTTACGCCGGCGCGCCCGTGGTGCAGGATATCGAACTCCAGACGCTCGAACACGATGCCGAAAAGGCCCATGAGATCCTGCGCGAGCAGGTATGACGGGAGCGTCCCCTGGCTGATTACCGTGTCAACTTGGAGATCTTCGCCGGCCCGCTGGACCTTCTGCTGTATCTGGTCCGCAAGGAGGAGGTCGATATCTACGACATCCCGCTGGCGAAGATCACGGACCAGTATCTGCGGTATGTCGAGATGCTCAAACAGTTCGACATCGACCTGGCGGGCGATTTTCTGGTCATGGCCGCGACGCTGATGGAGATCAAGTCGGCGATGCTGCTGCCGAAGGCCACGCCGGAGGAGATAACGCAGGACGAGGCCACCGACCCACGGGCCGAGTTGATTCGCCAGCTTCTCGAATACAAGAAGTTCAAGGACGCGGCCAATCTGCTCGATGCGGCCGCCGAGCAGCACCAGGAGCGGTTCAGCCGCCCGACCAGCCTCATCGACCGGCTGGCGCCCGATGCCGAGCCCGAGGTGGACATGGATCAGGTCAGCATCTGGGACCTGCTGGAGGCCTTCGACACCGTCTGCAAGGCCATCGGCAACACTGTCTACACGGGCCACATCAAGGACGACACCCCGATCGACCTGTATCAGATCGAGATCCTGCACCGCCTCCAGACCGAGGGCCCGATGACATTCGAGCGCGTCTTCGACAGCCGGCCGAACCGACTCGTCATGGTCGGGCTGTTCCTGGCGATGCTCGAGCTGATTCGCGACAAACTCATCTGGGCAGAGCAGAGCGAAACCGCCCCCCGCCAGATCTATCTGAGGGCGCTGACCGACGAGCCGGCCGAACAGGCCGTGCAGAAGGCCATTCTTTCCGTCGCGGAAGAACCGGCCGAGACGCCCGAGGCAGGCCCGACCCCGTCGGTTGCTGAGCTTGGCGCGGAACTCGCGATCCCCATCCAGGAACTGCCGGCCGGGGTAAGGCATACCGCTCTCCAGCCGGACGAGATCGAGGATTGGGAGGATGCGCAGGACCTGGAAGACGAGTCCGCCGACCGTGAGGCCTCCCTCCGCGAAGAAGAGTCCGGGGACGGGATCGTCGATGAGCTGCCGATCCCAATCCTCGAATTGCCCCCCAAAAGGGGTTCGAAGGCGGCCCCGGCGGAGGAGCCGCACACCCTCGAAAGCCCGCCGCCTCCGGCCGATGAGGGTTTCGGAATTGACAACCCCGCGCCGGCCCCTTAGAATACCTCAGCTTTTGGACCGAACCAGGCCGTTTGAACCGCGTCTCAGGTGCGACTCGGCGGCGTTTGGGCCTGTCGATCCACGTGGCTGAAAAACACGCGGTTGTGGAACCCCCGGCCGGCCGCACCAACCGACCGAACCGCTCTGAACGCAAATGGGCATAGTAGGAAGGACAGGATCATGGCGGGCAACGCAATCGAACTGACGGACGCCACGTTTGACGAGATCGTGCACAGTTCCGAGGTCCCGGTTCTGGTGGATTTCTGGGCGCCCTGGTGCGGGCCCTGCAAGATGATTACACCGGTCATCCAGGAGCTTGTTGATGAATACGCCGGAAAGGCCAAGATCTGCAAGCTGAACACCGATGACGCCCGCGACACCGCGGTCGAGTTTGGCATCAGCGCCATTCCAACGATCATCCTGTTCAAGGGTGGGCAGGTGCAGAAAAAGTGGGTCGGACTGACGGCGAAGAAGGATCTTGCCCAAGCCATTGACGGTCTGCTGTAGGACAACCTGCCGGTCGCGTAGACACGCGTGACACGGTGCCGCATCCATCACACGAGATCGGCCTCACTGTAGTGCAAGGCACCGATCTTCGGAGGAAACCATCGACCAAATGTCGCATCGAATCGTAGGCATGAGAGAGCTTGGCCCGGACGTCTTCTGGGCGCGCATCGAAGCCCCTCTGATCGCACAGGCCCGACGGCCCGGTCAATTCATCATCCTCAGCATCAATAACGACTATTCCGAACGAATCCCGCTGACCATCGCGGGAGCCAACCCTGCCGATGGCACGATCGAGCTGATCTGGCAGCGCGTCGGCAAGACGACCGCGGAACTGGCGGGCCTCAACGAGGGCGATGAGATCGCCAACATCTCGGGACCACTCGGCACACCCACGTACATCGCCAACTTCGGAACAGTGGTCTGCGTCGGAGGCGGGATTGGGGCCGCCCCCCTGCTGCCGATCGCGACCGCCCTGAAGAGCGCAGGCAACAGGGTCGTCAGCATTCTCGGATTCCGCTCGAAGGACCGGCTGATTCTCGAAGAGGAGTTTGCCAGGATCAGCGATGAACTGATCGTGACCACCGACGATGGCTCTTACGCCCGCAAGGCCCTTGTGACGGAGCCTCTGGCGGAGGTCTGCGGACGCGATCCCAAGCTTGGGCATGCCTTCATTATCGGTCCGACGATCATGATGAAATTCTGCTGCGGCGTGACGAAGAAGTTCGAGGTGCCGACGCAGGTCTCGCTGAATACGATCATGATCGACGGAACCGGCATGTGCGGCGGATGCCGCGTCGAGATCGACGGCAAGCCCAGGTTTGTCTGCGTTGACGGGCCCGAATTCGACGGGCACCGCGTCAATTTCGACCTGATGATCAAGCGCATGAACGCCTACAAACAGCAGGAGCAACAGGCGCACGAGCAATACCGACAGCACCGATGCCGGATCGGACTGGATGGATAGCTCGGCCCGCCCACTGACGTCTCGGTCCCTGCTTTTGATGATATGAGGAAATCCCTGCCGTGACAGACCAGGAACGACAAGAACTTCTAAACGAATTGCTGGACAGACAGAACTCGGGCGGTCTGAAGCCCAAGGACCGGTTCGACATTCCGCCGCAGGACATGCCCGAGCAGGATGCGAACGCGCGACGCCGCAACGTCAGCGAGGTTGCGCTGGGCTATACCGAGACACAGGCCCGAATCGAGGCGATGCGTTGCCTCCAGTGTAAGACCGCTCCCTGCGTGCAGGGCTGCCCGGTGCGCATTCGGATCCCAGATTTCGTGGGCGCCATCGCGAAAGGCCAGTACGGCCAGGCTCTCGACATCATCAAAGAGAACTCGCTTCTGCCGGCCGTTTGCGGACGCGTCTGCCCGCAGGAGGTGCAGTGCCAGGAGAAGTGCACAGTCGGCCTGAAATTCAAAGACGTCTCGAAGGCGGTCTCTATCGGGCGGCTTGAACGATTCGTCGCCGACCGGGCCGACTTGGTCGCCCAACCAGATAGGGGCGCGCCCCGTGGCGAGGGCGTCCCGCCCTCGCGTGTCACGGTGCCGGCCGTCGCGCCATCGACGGGCAAAAAGGTCGCCATCGTCGGCTCCGGCCCCGGCAGCATCGTCGCGGCAGCCGACACACGAAGGGCTGGCCACGAGGTCACGGTCTTCGAGGCCTTTCACAAGCCCGGCGGCGTCATGGTCTACGGCATCCCCGAATTCCGGCTCCCCAAGGCCATCGTGCAAGACGAAATCGAGACACTGAAGAAGATGGGCGTGCAGATCGTGACGAACGTCGTCGTCGGCCGCACGCGGACCATCGAGCAGCTCATGACCGAGGACGGCTTTGACGCTGTGTACATCGGCGTCGGCGCGGGCCTGCCCAGCTTCATGGGCATTGAGGGCGAATCGCTCGTCGGCGTCTACAGCGCCAACGAGTACCTGACCCGGGCCAACCTTATGAAGGCCTACCGTTTCGGCTCAGGCGCCGACACGCCCATCGCCCTGTCCAAGAGAGTTGCGGTCGTCGGGGGCGGCAACGTCGCGATGGACGCCGCCCGCACGGCGGTGCGCCTCGGCGCCGAGAAGGTCTATCTGATCTATCGCCGCACCGAGACGGAGATGCCCGCCCGCGTCGAGGAAGTGCATCACGCCAAACAGGAGGGCGTGGAGTTCCACCTGCTGCAAAGCCCCAATCGCATCATCGGCAACGACGACGCTCATGCGACAGCCATCGAGTGCCTGCGATACGAATTGGGCGAGCCCGATAACTCGGGCCGCAGAAGACCTATGGCGATCCCCGGCTCGGAGTTTCGCATCGACGTTGACACCGTCATCATCGCAATCGGCAATCAGGCCAACCCCCTGATCCGCCAGACCACACCCGGTCTGGAATTCAACAAGTGGGGCAACATCATCGTCGACGAGAACCTCCACACCTCCATGCCCGGCGTCTACGCCGGCGGTGATATCGTCCTCGGCGCCGCCACCGTCATTCTCGCCATGGGCCAAGGCCGCATCGCCGCCGCCGCCATCAACGCCGACCTCGCCGCAAAGAAGCCGTAGCTCGCATCTCGTCGTTCGTATCTGGCACTCACGACAGCAAAATGGCTGTCTGCGATTGGTCTTACAGCCGTCGCACCCTTCGGCGTGTCGCCTGCTCATGTCTTATACGGATCAGGAAAAGTCCTCGCGCGGAAGTGACTTTGTCCTCCTGAGCCTCGCGAAGGATCTGGCCATGGCATGAGACGTTCTTCCCATTCGCCGCCCAGATCCTTCACTTCGTTCAGGATGACAAGGCGGGGCGCACGAATAAATCCTTATCGGTATTACCTACGCTTGCGTATCTGGCGCCCTTCCGTCTACAATAGCTTTGTGGTCTCCGAGACTGGGACACACTGTGAGACGAAGACAGACTTGTGTTTTGTGTCTCGCGTTCGGTGCTCGCAGGACAAGAGGTCAGCATTCGCTTGGAGCGGGAGGAAGCATGTTTGGCGTTGAAGTGATCAAGCGACGGACAGAGGAGGTGCTGGTGGTTGGGCGGTCGGTTTGGCTGCGGCTGGTCGGGGCCATACTGGCGGCTCTGGCATCGGGGCTGATTGTTGCGCTGATCCCGTTGCGACCCAATATCTTAGGCGTGATGGTGCTGAGCCTCCTGGTGCTTCTGGGCTCACATATCGCGCTGTCACACGCCTCGGTCACGTTCCGGACCTGCTCGGGCATGTGCACGGTGCGGCAAAGTGTCTTCGGATTCCTGCCGTGGGACCGAGTTCTTAAGTTCTCCGACGTGAGGGTCCGGCGCCAGTCGAACTGGGGAAGCGAGACCGCCTGGCTGTATCGAATCAGCCTTACGCCTCAGGATCCCGGCGAGCGGCCGATCCGACTTGGTCACATGACCCGTCGAGCGCGATGTGAAGCACTCGCCCAGACAATCGCTCAATTCACTGGCACCGTCGCGCTGGACCACAAAGGCCGGATGTTGCCTCAGCACCAGTCAACGCCAGATCAAATCCAAGGGACACGCTGAACGCCTGACGCCGTCACTGCGAACGACTACAGGAGGCCATCCGCGGAAGGAGGGGTGATCTGTGGATGCAGGAGTCCAACGGAGTCCCAATTTGACCAAGGTGGCGAAATACGTTAGCCTCTGTGTCCGTGTCGTCTCAGAAGAGGTATTATGCTGAAAGGAAGGTTTTCATGATCTGGTCGGTCAGGATCGTCAGTTCGCTGTTGGTTCCCGTTCTGTTCGGTGTCGCGCTGGGCAACGCCGAATCCACGTCGGAAGGAGAGGCGGCGTTGCAGTTCGATGCGCGGGGGCAGTTCAAGATCGTGCAGTTCACCGACCTGCATCTGCGAGAGGGCAGCAAGGAGGACGACAAGACCATCGCCCTGATGGGACAGGTGCTCGATGTAGAGAAGCCCCAACTCGTGGTGCTGACGGGCGATTTTCTGGCGTCGTCCGAACAGCCCCGACAGATGATGAAGCTGTGCTCGCAGCCCATGGCCGAGCGGCGCATCCCCTGGTCGGTAGCCATGGGGAACCACGACGACGAGGGGACCAAGGACCGCCGGGGTGTGATGGACATCGTGATCTCCATGCCGTACTCGGTGTCGCAGCAGGGCCCGAAGAACATCTTCGGGGTAAGCAACTATTATCTGCCTGTAGTCGCGGCCGACGGCGGGCAGACTCAGTGGATTCTCTACTTCCTCGACTCCAACGCCTACCCGCCCGAGAAATCGCTGGGCAGTTACGATTGGATTCACACCGATCAGATCGACTGGTACCGGCGGACGTCGAAGGAGCTGGCGGCTCAGAACGGCGGACGGCCCTATCCGGCGCTGGCCTTCTTTCACATCCCGCTTCCCGAATACGAGCAGGTGCTGGCGGCTCCCAACACCAACCTGGCGGGTTATCGCTATGAGAGCGTGTGCTGCCCGAAGATCAACTCCGGCTTCTTCGCGGCCATGCTCGAATGCGGCGACGTCAAAGGCACCTTCGTCGGACACGATCACGTCAACGACTACGAGGGGACCCTGCACGGCATCCGTCTGATCTACGGCCGGGGCAGCGGCTTCAACGCCTATGGCCGCGACGGCTTCCCCCGAGGCGGACGCGTCATCCTCGTCGAGGCTGGCAAAGACACCTTTACCACCTGGCTCCGCCTCGAAAACGGCCAAAAAGTGCAATATTGAGCGTCTATGTCGCCGCCTGCCCGGCATGGCCAACATTAAACGTTAACACCTACACAAGTCCTTCACCAGTTTGAATTGACCCGTGTCGATAGAGATTGAATTGGGGTCCCTGCGGATCATATCCGGATATGGCGCATGAAACCTGCCTGCAGTCTTTGGCGGCCTTCAGAACCGCGCTGCACAACGTTCTGACTTGACAAAGACAGAAGGCCTGGGGTATGATTCCGACGCTTCGGGGTCTGGAGAAACACCGCGAGGGTTTCCGGCCTCGATATGGATCCAGATTCCGGCCTCGACCGAGAGAGGGTTGAACGCCCGCGGGATTCGCGGTATCGAAAGGCTGCCAAGAAGGTGCTAATGGAAATAAGATCGTTCAGAGCATATCGATTCGATGCACACATCGTGGGCGACATCGGCGACTGCATCGCCCCGCCATACGATGTCATCGACGCGAATCAGCAGAGGCAGCTTTACGAGAAGAGCCCTTACAACATCGTTCGGATCACCAGAGGCAAGACGACCTCCTGCGACGACGAGCAGCACAACCAGTACACCCGTGCCGCCGAATACCTGATGCAGTGGATCCAGCAAGGCGCCCTGAAGCCGGATACGAGGGAGGCCATCTACGGCTACGTACAGGATTTCGAGATCGACGGGGTCGCGTTCGAGCGTCTGACGTTCATCGCCTTGGGCAAGCTCGAAGATTTCGGCCGAACCGTCAGACCGCACGAGCAGGTGTTCGCCAAGCCCATGCTCGACCGGCTCAACCTCAAGAGAGCCACCTCCGCCCGGTTCGGCCTGGTGTTCATGCTCTACGAAGACCCTCAGGGGGTCGCCGACCGAATCATCCAGAAGGCCGTCGCCCAGAAGCCGCTCATCGATTTTGTCGACGACCAGGATGTGCGGCATCGGCTCTTCGCCATCACCACCAGAGGGGAGATCGAGGCCATCCGCCAGATGATGGGCGACAAGAGCTGCATTATCGCCGACGGGCACCACCGCTATACGACCGGCCTGACCTACTGGCGAGAGAGCGGCAACCCGGCCGCGGCGTTTCAAATGATGGCCTTCACCAACCTCAAACAGCAGGGCCTCGTGGTCCTGGCGACCCACCGCGTAGTCGGCGGGATCGAAGGCTTCGAGCCGCGGGAGTTCCTCCTGCGTCTGACTTCCGGCTTCACTCTGATGAAGATCGCGGATCGTTCGGATCCCAGGTCCAAGGAATCCGCCAAACAACGGATGCTCGCCACGATGAGGACTGTGCACGATCGAGGCGAAACCCCGCTGGGGATCTACACCGGAGACGGCACGTTCCATGTCGCCGTGCTGAAGGACAAGTCCCTTATGAAAGCCGCGGCGCCGGATAAGAGCGAAGCCTGGCAGACGCTGGATGTCGCGGTGCTCCAGAAACTGATCCTGGAGGGACTGCTCGCTCTCGATGAAGAGCGAATGGGCAACAGCGACTTCGTCGAGTACATCAAGGATGTGCCCAACGCCATCGATGGAATCATCTCGCAGATCGACGCCGGCGCTAAGCAGGTCGCGTTCTTCACCAACCCGGTGAAGATGCGTCAGCTCGTCGCGGTTACCGACGCCGGGGAACGCATGCCGCACAAGTCCACGTACTTCTTTCCCAAGATGTATACCGGTTTGACAATTCAGAAACTCTAGATCCTCTTTTGGAGCGCGCACATGGCAGATTGGAAGACCCCCCCGAGACTCTTCATCCCAGGCCCCGTCCAGGTCAAAGACGACGTCCTCCAGCAGCTTGCCCGGCGTACGTTGGGCCATCGCGACAAGGAGTACGGCGTTCTTCACGGCGAGGTCGTCGACATGCTCAAGAAGCTGCTGTTCACCGACCAGTACATCTTCCTGTCGACCTCGAGCGGATCGGGCCTGTGGGAGGCTTCGATTCGCAACTGCGTCCACCCCGACGAGACCGTCCTGGCGACCTGCTGCGGCGCGTTCAGCGACAAGTGGGCGGACGTGGTGAAGGAATGCGGCCGCAACGTGGATCTGCTCAAGGTCGAGTGGGGCAAGGCCACCACACCCGAGCTGATCGACGCCCAGCTCGCCTCCGGCAAGTATGCGGCGGTCACGCTGATCTACAACGAGACCAGCACCGGCCTGATGAACCCGATCTACGACATCAGCAAGATGATGAAGGCCAAATACCCGAACGTGCTGGTCTTCGTGGACGCCGTCAGCGGGATGATCGGCCAGCCGATCCATTTCGACGAACTCGGCTGGGACGTCGCGTTCGCCTCGGTGCAGAAGGCATTCGCCCTGCCGCCGGGATTTACGGTCGCCGCGGTCAGCAAACGGGCGGTCGAGAAAGCCAAGAGTGTGCCCGCGCGGGGATACTACTTCGACTTCATCCAGTGGGCTAAGGCCGCCGAGAAGAACCAGACGCTCGTGACGCCGAGCATTCCGCACATCATGGGCCTGCACTACCAGTGCACGAAGTTCGTCAACGAAGGCATCGAGAACGTTTGGGCTCGTCACAAGAAGATGGGCGACTTCTGCCGCGGCTGGGCCAAGGGCAAGGGTTTCGAGCTGTTCTGCGAGGAGAAGTACGCGTCGAACACCCTGACGACGATCAAGAATACTCGCAACATCAACGTCGGTGACGTCATCAAGGCCGTCAAGGCCAAGCACAACACGATCTTCAGTGCCGGCTACGGCCAGCTCAAGGACAAGACCTTCCGCATCGCACACATGGGCGATATCACGCTGGCGGAAGTGAAGGAGATTTGCGGCTGGATTGAGGAGGAGATCGGCTAAGCCGCCTGCCGAATCGCCAAAGAGCACGGTAGATACGGGCCTGGGCTCCATGATGGATGCCCAGGCCTCTGCTTTTCCAGGCCGTCGTGGTGTTCCTGCAACCGGGGGTTGTGGTATACTGTCGCAGAACCTCCGAGTGACAATCTCCCGCAACGGTCGTGGGCAGATGTGATGATAATGACGTCGAGAGAACGACTGATGGCGACTCTGGAAGGCCGGCCCGTCGACCGCCCGGCCGTCAGTTTCTATGAAATCGGCGGCCTGAAGATGAACCCTTCCGATCCCGACCCGTTCAACATCTACCGCGACCCATCCTGGCGACCCCTGCTGTCTCTGGCGGAGGAGCAGACCGACCTGATCCGCATGCGAAGTCCCGTCCGCGCGCAGTCGCATCAGGCGTGGGATGCGCCGCAGGCCGCTCCTCAGGGGCCTCGCAGCGAGTTCTTCACAACCGAGCAGTATCTCGACCAAGGATGTCGAATGGTGCGGACGACGCTGCGAATCGCAGGCCGGGTCATGACGAGCCTGACGCGCCGTGATCCCGACGTCGACACAGTGTGGACCGTCGAGCATCTGCTCAAGAGCCATGAAGATGTCGAGGCCTACCTTCAGTTGCCCGACGACGCCTTCGCCGAGACGATCGACGTCTCGCCTCTGATCGACGAGGAGAGGCGCCTGGGCGAGCGAGGCATCGTTATGGTCGATACGGAAGACCCGCTCTGTGCGGCGGCTACCCTGTTCAGCATGGGGGACTTCACAATCGTGGCCATGACGCAGGGGAATCTGTTCCATCGGCTGCTGAAGAAATGCGCCCGGGTCATCCACCATAGAACCGAGGTGGTTGCTCGACAGTTCCCCGGTCGCCTCTGGCGGATCTATGGCCCCGAGTTCGCGACGGAACCATACCTGCCACCGCACCTGTTCGACGAATATGTCGTCCGGTACACCGGTCCGATGGTCGAGGCGATCCGCCGCACGGGCGGCTTCGCTCGCATCCACATTCACGGCCGGATTCGCAACGTCCTCGATTCGGTGGTGCGAATGGGCGCCGATGCCATCGACCCGATCGAGCCGCCGCCACAGGGAGACGTGGACCTGGCCTTCGTCCGGGCGAAGTGCGGCCACGCCTTGGTCCTGTTCGGGAACCTCGAAATCGCCGACGTCGAGAACGCCGAGCCGGATCAGTTCGAGAAGATCGTGCGAAAGACGCTCGCGGACGGGACCCAAGGCGATGGTCGCGGCTTTGTGCTGATGCCGTCAGCCTGTCCCTATGGGCGCACGGTCAGCACGCGGACCTTGCGGAACTACGAAACGATGATACGCTGTGTCGAAGAACTCTGACGTGGATGCTTACAGAGTAACGGGAGGTTGGAAATGAACCGGGAACTCATTCTTCCGCTGATCGTCGTTTCTCTCCTGCCTTCAACCACACTGGCGGCGCCGGCCGGGCCGGCGCGAGCCGAGATTGCCGGCGACATTCTCACGCTGGAGAACGACGCCCTGGCCGTCACTTGGAGTGTAGGCGCAGGGCGTCTGCAACCGCTGGCGATGAGAGACAAGCTCTCGAACCGCACCATCGAGGCAATCGGGGAGGCGTTCATCGTAACCCTGTCAGACGGCCGGAGCATCCGGGCATCGCAGCTTGAGTTGGCCGATGCACCGCAGATCCGGAGCCTGCCGGGCCATCCTGATTCGCCGCGACTGGCTGATCGCCTTGCCGGACAGATGGTGACGGCGCGATTCCAAAGCGTGGACAATGGACCTCGCATCCAATGGCAGGCCGTGCTGCGGGACGACACACATTACGTTCGACAGTCGCTCACGCTGCGCATCAGCCGCGAGGCGCCTCCTCTCGAAACCATCACGCTTGTCGATCTGGATTGCCGCGATGCCCGCGTGATCGGCACGGTCGCTGGATCGCCCGTGGTGGCTTCAGGCATGTTCTTCGCGTATGAGCATCCGAATTCGGAGAGTATCGTGCGTACCGCCGACGCGTTCGGCGGCCCACCGACACATGTGATGTGCCGTCTCACGCGCAACATGCCCCTGCATCCGGGCCGGCCGCTGGTTCAGTCATCGGTCATCGGCGTCGCACCGGACGGGCAACTGCGACGGGCGTATGGCCGATACCTCGAGCTGGAGCGTCCGCGACCGTACCGGCCCTTCCTGCACTATAACTCCTGGTACGACATCGCGTGGGGCGACCGCAAGATGAACGAGGCGCAATGCCTCGACGTGATCGACCTCTTCGGCCGGGAACTAACGCAGAAGCGCGGCGTCAATCTGGACTCGTTCGTGTTCGACGACGGCTGGGACGACAACAAGACCCTGTGGGAATTCCACGCAGGCTTCCCGAATGGGTTCGGCCCGCTCGTGGCGCCGGCCAAGAAGTACCGCTCGGCGATCGGCGTCTGGCTCTCTCCCTGGGGCGGCTATGGGCAAGCCAAGGACGAACGAATGAAGTACGGCCAAACGCAGGGCTTCGAAACCAATAGCAACGGCTTCTCCCTGGCAGGTCCGAAGTACTACGCGCGCTTCCGCGACGTCTGCGCGGCGATGATCGAGGACTACGACGTCAACTACTTCAAATTCGACGGCGTAGGGATCGGCAACGACCGCGACGGCGCCGACGAGGAGTTCCTGCCCGACATCGAAGGGCTGCTGACGCTGTGCACCGAGCTGCGCGCGTTGCGGCCCGATGTGTACCTGAGCATCACGACCGGCACCTGGCCGTCACCCTACTGGCTGTTCTATGGCGATTCCATCTGGCGCAACGGCGCGGATTGCGGCTTCCACGGCGCCGGCACGATGCGGCAGCGCTGGATCACCTACCGCGACATGATCACGTATCGCATGATTGTCCAGCGGGCGCCGCTGTATCCGCTCAACTCGCTGATGGTCCAGGGCATCTGCTACGCCCAGCTCGGCACCGCGACACAGATGGCCAACGACTTGGGCGATCTGGTGGACGAAATCCGCATGCTGTTCGGCTCGGGAACGCAGCTCCAGGAGTTATACGTTACGCCGGGGATGATGACGCCGCCGATGTGGGACGCCGTGGCCGAAGCCGCTGCCTGGTCGCGTGCGAACGCCGATGTGCTGATCGACGTACACTGGATCGGCGGCGATCCGGGCAAAGGCGAGGCCTATGGCTACGCCTCGTGGTCGCCGCGTAAGGCCATACTTGTGTTGCGCAACCCAGGTGAAGCGAGATCTCGCTTGGATGTGGACGCTCAGGCAGCGTTCGAACTGCTGCCGGGTGCTCCTGCACGCTACCGGCTCACGCAGCCATGGAAGAACGTCGACGAAACCGTCGAGATCACACTGGAGGCGGGGCGGCCGCACACCTTCAATCTCGGGCCGTTTGAGGCTCTCGTGTTCGAAGCGATACCGCTGGAGTAAGATCGCCCGTTACACGCGGAAGGTGTCCGGGTCGAGTTCCAAGGTCTGCTTCTTCTCAACGGCCTCGGCGATCTTCAGCGCCGTGACCGTGCCGGAGTACGCAGTTTCCCCAGAGCAGTTCAGTCGCGTCCGGCCGCGAATCGCCTCGAAAAAGTTCGCCAGGTGCGGCTGATGATAAGGGACGTCCAGCGCGATGGGGATTTCGTACCTGGCGGGCGGTGTGGTCTCCTGCACGTCTATGTTCGCAGAACTCGCCTGCGGCTTGGCCTCGCTGTCGGGTTCGCTCAGTAGACCGAGGCGCACCCACTTGCGCCAGTCCGGCGCCTCCGGGTCTCGATACAATCCTCCGCGACTGGCCGACTCGGACAACTCCAGCGTTCCCTGGTCGCCCATGAAGATCTCGGCGTGTCCGCCGTAGCCGTTGGTGCAGAGCACTTCATACGAGACGGCGACGACGCCCTTGTCCGTCTCGTACTCCAGGATAGCCATCGCGGTGTCGGGCCATTCGTGCGTCTTCGCCTCGTAGTAGTAGGTTCCGCCGCGTGCGGTGATCGTTTTGGGCGGACCGCCCAGGAACCAGTTGATCACATCGATCTGATGCACGCCGAGATCCACCACAGGACCGGAACCCAGGCCTTTGTACCACATCCAGTTCTTGAACTGGTGCATGGAGGCGTAGCCATACCTGGCGAGCGTCGCCTCATCGAGGGCCCATCGCTTCGACCATCCGCGATCGGCGCGGGCGGGATGATGCCACATGGCATTGACGGCCGTCAGCCGGCCCAGCAGACCGGCCATCTCCAGCAGTTGGGTGCGACAATGGCGATAGCGCGGATTGCTGCGTCGCTGCTGGCCGATCTGGAGGAGCCTGCCTCGTTCGCGAGCCGCCTGAACCATGCGGCGGGCCCCGTCGATGGTGTTGGACATCGGGGCCTCACAATAGACGTGCAGCCCTGCCTCCAGACACGCCACGGCCTGCTCGGCGTGACAGAAATCGGGCGTCGCGATCAACACCACATGGAGGTCCTTCTCCTGTTCGAGCATCTCACGGCAGTCCACGTAGCTGCGGGCTTCGTGCCCGTAGCGGCTCAGCAGGCCCGCCACACGCTTGAGATTCAGGTCCTCCCAGATGTCGCACACCGCTGCAAAGCGAATCCCGGAGTCTGCGGCCGTCTTGACGCACGCGTTCACCAGCACCTCTCCCTGGGTGCCGGCCCCAATCAGGGCGATGTTGATGTCACCTCCGCTGTCATCGCCTGCCAAAGGAGCGACTGAGGGAGAAAGGACCAGACCGGCCCCGGCGGCGGCCGTGGAACGAAGGAAACTCCGCCTGTTCATCGGGAAGACTCTCTCCTTAAGCACAATGGGCTTCTAACCGCAGGTTCCGCTTGTCACCCCGAACGAAGTGAAAAACCAAGTCAGGTATGAGACGCCCGTCCGCTACCGTGGAACCTCTTTTTCGAAAGCCAGATGGTTCACGTTGTTCACCATGACAAAAAGATGTGGCGTCGGTACGACGTCAGGCGCACCAGGGCCGCGAGCGATTCCGGACTTCGTTCATCGCCAGAATCCTGTTGGCGATGACCGTGTTCTCGATGACCTGGAAATCGAACATGCCTACCGCCAGGAAGTCCGCGCCGCCCTGGAAGCAGAACTGGAACGCCGATTCCGGGTGGATCGCGCCGGCCGCCAGGGTTTTGAATGCGATCCAGGGCTTCTTCTTCCCAGCCATCAGGGCTTCGGTCTTCTCGGGAAACAGATCGTACATGTTGTCGTGGTACTCGTTGTGATCGTCAGAGCGGTCCGAGTCGACGGACCAGTGCTTGCGGTGTTCCCGCGGATGGGCCGACCAGTATTTGTCGTGGTGGAATGTCTTGAAATAGTAGTCCGGCTCGATGCCGTATTCATCGGCCATTTCGATCACCTTGACATCGTGACAGCCCAGGCCGGCCAGATAGCCCTGCTCCTTGATGTAGGCGACCGCTTTGGCGATCACCTCGATCATCTCGGGCTTGCCCTGCTTCATCGCGTGCTCGGTGAAGCCGCCCTGCGTATACATCGTGGTGGCGCCCTCGTCGATGCTGCGGTCGATCCACTCTTTCATTCCGCTCCAGAACGGCTTGTTCAGGTGCTCCCAGTCCTGACGGACGCCTACAACCGTCTGGAGTTCCCCGCCTCTTTCCCGCTTGTACTTGTTGATGAAGCCGAGTTGGGTCGGGTCGGGCGAGATCGTGTTGATCCCATACTCCTCCATCAGTTCGAGCGTGTCGAACTGCTTTTCTTCAGTCAGGTAGTGTCCGGCCAGGGTGGAGACATAGAGCAGGTCCCGGTTATGGCACCAGCCGCTGATAACGTTTCCGCCGGCGATGATCCGGCTGATCTCCAGATTCCCGATCTTCCCGGTGGGGATCTTCGGCTCGTCGCGGGTGGTCTCCTTCAACTCGCGGGTCTTGCGGCCCTCGTCCTGGATAGCGGCGAGCAGGTTCTTCTCCTCCAAACCGCGAACGCCGGCATACGCGGCGCCCGCCGCAATCGATTTGCCCAGGAAACTCCGCCGATCGATTCTGCATGCCATAGTCTGACGCTCCTTATGGGCTACCCCACAGTGTGGCCACGTCTGCACAGATACCCGTCCCTGCGGACAGAAACGTAATACGATGGTACATGGAAAGGGCTCAGGAAACAAGGGCCATGTGCAGCGGAAGCGATCCGGCGAGAAGTTGCCTACGGGGCCCCGTACAGCAGGGCCGCGTGCGCGTCGACCACACCCCATCCGTATTGTGCGTCCCAGCCGGTCGGGCCGACGTCCCGCGCGGCGCCCTCTATCGCGGCACGGACTGCATCGGGGTCTGTCAGGCCCTGAGAGATCAGAAGCGCGGCCACACCGCTGACATGCGCGGCCGCCGACGAAGTACCCTGGAAGAAGTAGTAGTTGAACGTGCTGGGATCGGCCGTGAAGGTCTGCTGGATGATGCCGTCAGGATACCCGTCCTCGTTCTGATCGACCAGCAGATCGCCGCCCGGCGCAACGACGTCGAGGTAGGCGCCGGTATTGGAGTAATAGGCTCTGGTGTCGTCGTAGCGCACGGCTCCGACCGCGATGCAATAATCGTTGTACGCCGCGGGATAGGATGGTGGATTGCCGTCTTTGAAATCGTTGCCGGCCGCACAGACGATGGTCACCCCGCTGCCATAGGCAAAAGCCACCGCCTGCTCTATCGTACGGGAACGATCGGGACCACCGAAGCTCATGTTGAGCACGTGGGCGCCGTTTTCGGCTCCATAGTAGATGCCGCGAGCGATGTCGAAGTAGTCGCCAATCCCATCGTCGGCCAGCACCTTGACCGGCATGATCGAACAGCCGAAGGCAATCCCGGCAACGCCCCGATCGTTGTTGGTGCTCTGGGCGATGGTCCCGGCCATATGGGTCCCGTGACCACGATCGTCGTTGGGATGGGCGTCGTCGTTGACGAAATCGTAGCCCGGCACGAACCGCGTCTGCGCCAGGTCCGGGGCCTGCTGGAAGTCGCCATAGTCCTCGTAGGCGATTCCTGTATCGAGAATCGCGACGATCACGTTGGGGTCGCCCGTCTCGATGTCCCAGGCCGCCTGCATGTTGATCCCGCCGGTCACATCGTTCTGGAGGTCCCACTGATAGGGGAAGTAGTACGGATCGTCCGGCACGAAGTAGATGCTCGCATAATAATTCAGTTCCGCGTATTCGACCGCGTCCTCCATTTCGAGAAGCGACACCATCCGATCAGGCGTTTCCTCCGGCGGGATGCGCACGCAATGGAACCGGTCCCCCTCGCACGTCTGAGCGATCGCGCAGCCATACCGGGCCACAATCTCATCCCTGTCCTCCGCAGGACATTCATCGATGAACTTGACGATGATACTACCGGAGCAGTACCGGGGTTGGACGGAGACCTGACCGAGGCTTGGCGGAATGACCCACGTGTCGTAGACCTTTACGGTGGGGTGAGAAGGGCTGTAAGCCCACACGTTGGATTGGCACGGCGCAGTGAGCGATGTGATGCCGACGGCGAGCAGAATTCGTCCGAACATATCAGGGTGCCTTTCGGATGCGTATGGGCTTCTACTGACCCGTACGAGCCATGTCGCCCTGCTGTTCGCCGGAGGTTGCTTGAGGTGAGTGTAGCTACGGTGCGATCGCGCGAAGATAGATTCGAACGTCATCGATGCGGCCGGACCAGAAGCTGTCCGGGGCCAGATCGGCGCCGGCCCCGAGGTACAGGCTGTCGTTCGAGCCACCCAGGCCCGGTTGGGCGTCGCGGGCCACTTCCACACCATCGACGTAGAGGACCCTGTCGGCGCCATCCCAGACGAGGCCGACACGATGCCAGTTTCCATCGGCAATCGCCGTCTGCGACCAGAGCGGCTTGCCGTTGCGTCCCACTCCTCGCATCTCCGTGCCCAGAGCGCCCGTGGAGGCATCAGCCGCAAGCCAGTTCACCTGGTCTGCCTGAGACAGCAGGACCTCGCCCGGAGCTCCCCCCGCAGCCCACGCGAAAACGCTGAACGGCCCTTGCGACGGATTGACCACAAAAGGAATCTCGACACAGTCGCTCTGGCCGTCAAACTCCAGGGCGCCGCCAAAGACACCGGCCCGAGGTCGCCATTTTGGATTGCCTCGCAGAACACCGTCGCGGGAACCGATCACATCTTCGGCCATATTACCTTCCGAGGCGTCAAGCGTCCAATGAGACAAGAGCGAATACTCCTTGCCCCACTGACGCGAGTTGAGAATCTCGTCTTCGGTCATCGCCTTCGCATTACAAGCAGCGAATCGCGCGAAGCGTTCCGCATCGCTCCGGCTGCCAACGATCTGGCCCCAATGGTACGGAATCGCCAGTCGTGGGCGAAGGTGCTTCGTGGCCTCGGCGGCTTCCTGCGCGGTTGCAGTATACGTCCCTCCGGCCGGCAGGAAGGCGACGTCGATGTCCTCCAGAGCTTTCATCTCTTCCGTCACGTCGGTGTCGCCGGCGCAGTACACGCGTTTCGAGCCAATCTCGATGACATAGCCGAGCCAGTTGTTGCTCTTGGGATGGTTCGTCTTGTTGATGTTGTAGGCCCACACGCCGGTGATGCGGAGAGGGCCCACGACGATGGTTTCACCGGGCGCCAGCGCCTGGCCGCCTCCGTAGGCATTGACTACATCCGGGGGGCCAATGAACGCCGTATCGCCGTTCGAAACCCTGGAAATATCCGCGCGCGAGTAGTGATCGCTATGGCTGTGTGTCACGAGCACGAGCGTGGCATCGTGTGGCGAGATCGATAGATTCTGCGGATCGACATAGACAATCTGTCCCTCGGACCACACCTTCACGCTGGCATGGCCGAGCCACTGGATGTAGACGATGGGCGCGGTTTCCTCCAGCCAGTGCGCCGCCAGGATCGCCAAGTCGTGAAAGCCGACGATGGTACCCGTCAGCAGGGTTTCCTGCCGCCAACGCTGGGCCAACGCCGCGAAATCCGCAAAGCCGACAATATCGTCGCCATTCAAGTCCGCTGCGATTGCATCCGATGTCGCCTCCTGGGCTTCGCCGACGCCGCCGACTCCAACGGCCACAGCCAGTGCGAGGCAGGCAATGAACCACGCAGAGCGATTCGCGAAATGACCGAGCCCTCTCATCCTGCACCGTCCTTTCGCCATCATCATACCTTCGCCGGCCGGCCTGTGTCAAGCGGCGCTTGCCTGCGGGCGATTCCGGGCTATAATAGGTTGTTTTGCAGACTCGGTCGAAAACGTGCCTCTTGAGCCGCGAGGAGAAGAACCCGGTGTGCGCTGCACACCCGACAGGAACGAAATGGACTTATCCATCGTCATACCGGCCTACGAAGAGAGCCAGAAGATCGCTCGCGACATCAAGGCGGCCACGCAGTTTCTCAGGGCCAACGCTCTGGCCGGCGAGATCATCGTCGTCGACGACTGTAGCCAGGACGACACCGCGGAGACAGCCAAGAAGGTGTACGTGCCGTCCGATGTCCGACTGGAGGTCATCCGGTACGAGCCGCACCGCGGCAAGGGCTGCGCTGTCCGAACAGGGATGAAAGCCACAACGGGCCGGCACGTCATGTTCGCCGATTGCGGGCTGTGCATTCCCTACGGGAACGCCCTCCAGGGACTCGAAATGCTCCAGCAGGACCAGTGCGACATCGCACACGGCTCCAGGCGGCTGATCGAAAGCGATATCCTCCGGGACCAGCCCTGGCACCGCCGCCTGTTCTCTCGGGCGTTCAAGGCCACGGTCCGAGCCCTCCTGGGAGTCCCTCGGCAACTGAGCGACACGCAATGCGGCTTCAAGATGTACAAAGGCGACGTGGCCCGGATCCTCTACAGCCAGTGCATCACCGACGGATTCATGTTCGACATCGAGATTATCCTCCGGGCGATCCGCCAAGGCTATCGGATCTGTGAGTTTCCCGTCGAGTGGGCCTGCGATCTGGACAGCCGGCTTTCGGTCACACGGACGCCCTGGCCCGTGCTGGCGGAACTGATCGAGCTGAAACGAGCCATGGCTCGCGAGAACCGACGCAACGCTCATCCCCAGCCGGAAACGTCGCGCTAATACACCAGCTCTTCCCGGCGCCAAGGGCCGATCGCGATGACCCGTTCGGCTGTTTCCTCCGTCGGAATAATGAGCAGACCCCCAACGCCCGTGTGACGAGCGCAGTAGTCGCGAACCTCATCGACGGTCATGACCATGAATGCTGTCGAGAGCGCATCGCCTGTCGCCGCATCGGGCGTGACGGACCAGGCCGCGATCCTGCCTTCAATCGGCCGGGCGATGCGCGGATTGATGATGTGATCGCCCTTCCGTACGCCGGACCCGCTGACAGCGGTGTTCGTCAGATTCAGACGCGCCAAGGTCCGGGGTTCCCGCTCCCGATTCGGGTCGCTCAGCGTCACAGGCCATCCGGCAGCGCCTCGCGGCGCCTCCAACGCCAGAACGGAGCTGAAGCCGCCGTGAATCAACGCTCGCTCGATGCTCCAGTCCCGAAGCGAAGCACCCATTCGATCCACGCCGTAACCTTTACCCACGCCGCCGAGGTCCACGCGAACCGGACTGGATGCCAACTCGACGGTGTACCGGCTCTCATCCAGACGCAGCAGGGACATGCCGGTGTGCTCTCGTGCGAACGCCAGTTCCTCCTGGGACGGGGTCCGGGGCTTCTTGTCGGCGTCGCGCCAGCAATCCAGGAGCAGGCCCACCGTCACATCGAAGGCGCCTTCCGTATCGGCGGAAACGGCTGCACAGAGCTTGAGGCACTCGAACGTGTCAATACCGAGCAGAAGAGGCTGGCCGGCGGGGAGACTATTGATCCTCGCGACGTCGCTGTTTTCGATGTACCGGCTCAGCTCGCGTTCGATCCGATCCAGCTCGTCGAATGCGGCATCGGCCGCCTGCCGCGCGTAGACCTTGTCCTCGTGCTGGACAATGATCTCGAACGTCGTCGCCATCGCCTGATGGCCGAATCGATGCACGTCGGGGACCGAAGCCCAGTCACTCTGGACGAACGTCCCCGCCGGATTCGCTGGCGGGTTGTTCGGTTTGCCGGTCATGCATGCCCTCCACCAGCTCCGTCGGGTCCGGCCGTTGGTGATAGAGTTCCCAGATGTCCTTGCGGACAAAGCCCAGCAGCTTGACCTGCGGACGCAGCCACAGGTAATAGGGGTCGTCGAACAGGTACATGTACATGCGTCGATCCTGCGTCGGCGTCTCGACGTAGAGCCGATGGGCCAGGCCCCCTTCCAGACCCTCCGAGATGATAATCAGAGGTCCGATCTTCGCCGGAAGATCGACCGACCAGGCAACAGCATAGGACCGCAGATACCAGGGCAACGGCCAGTAGTCCTTGCCCGAGCACGCGACCTGGATCGGCACGGATTCGCCCAGCCCGTCCAGACCCGCGAAGTCCTTTACGCGTTCCACCACGGCGAAGATATCGTCGGCCGTGTGGGCATAAACGTAAGGGTTGCGGCTGTCAGCGGCGTGGACGAAGCCGGCTCGATAGGCCTGGAAGGCTAGATGTCCCGCCAGGACGATCAATAGAACGGCGACGATCGCTCGTGCAGCAGGCTCCCGCGCCCAAGTCAGCAAGGCGACCGAGCCCACCCCAGCCAACAGAATCATGCCATGGAAGAAACCGAGCAGGCACCACGGCGTCTTGTAGGGCAGCGCTGAATAGACCGCCGTCATGGCTACCGTGTAGAGCGCGATGAACCGCAGCAAGACGGGATCGACGCCCAGGAGGGGTTTGCCTCTGGCGGCCACGACCAACCCCACGGCTGCCAGCAGCACGATCGCACCTTCCGTCCAGGCCGGACCGCCTTCGTACTTCGAGAAGGCGAGCATCTGAAGGTAGTAAGGCCACGGATGAACGTGCGTGGTATCGTGCCCGCCGGCCCGGCCGAGATACGTCGCATAGGTCAGATACGAGTCCGCGACGCCCTTGGGGTGGCTGAAAAACGACGAATAGAACACAGCAGAGATGCACACGGCGGCAAGCAGACCGAGAACCACATGCCCGAGCCGCACGCCGGTGACAGCGCCGCGCCACGAGCCTTGCCTGCGTATCCGCAGCAGAACCAGAACGGCTCCAGCGAGGCCCATGCAGCCGAACGCGATGATGCACGTCTCCTTCGTCGCGTGCATCAGTCCCGCAAAGACACCGACCGCCACGATCCACACGAGGCTCTTCGTCCGAGCATAGCGATACCCCGAGACGATCGCGCCGAAGGTGAAACAGACCAGCAGCATTTCCTGGATGTAATAGCGGCTGTAAAAGAACATCGCCGGCGAGATCGCTGCGAGCAGAGCCGCGATGATCGCCCCGGACCCGAGGCCGTCGACAAGGAACACAGTCAGCGCGATCAGAATCACACTCGCCGCGACGGGAACGACGCGAAGGGTGACTTCTGTGATCTCGCTGTACTTGTGCTGCCCGGCGACGCGGGCCGGGATCAGTGTGAGGTAATTGAGCGTCGGGCCGTGGTACTCATCGAGATCGTATTCGTACTGGCCCGCTTCCAGCAGATCACGGAATTTGTCCGCGTGGACGGCCTCATCGGTGTGCATGGGCCGCATTCGCAGTCGTGGCACTCGGGTCGCCATTGCCCCGAGTGCCACGACGATGATGACCAACCAACAATACCCGGCCCCTCTGTCAGAAAGGACCTCGTGCCGCCATCTCATTGGACCGGCTTACCGTAGACGTCAACCTCGATGTAGTGATTCAGGTCGTTGCTGGTGTTGCCGTTGCTGTAGAGACGAACGTAGCGGCCCTTGGGCATGCCCTGCGAGACGCAGTCGATCAGCTCACCCTCGGACGTCTCGGTATAGTGCATGTCCTTGCCGATGCCCAGACCGGCCGAATTGTCGTGGTCGTTGTTGAACACCGTGGTGACGCCGGTGATGAAGTCCTTGTCGTTGGAGATCTGGACCACGACGTCGAAGTACACTCGCGGCTGCTTGTGATAGTGCCAGACGATGATCGCAGCGATCTCCGCCTCCTGCTCGAGGTCAACCGTCACATGCTGCACGAACGGGCCCAGCTCGACGTAGCTGCCGTCTGCGGCCTCCTTGTCGCCGTCGGTGATCATCGCGATGTCGCCGATGATGGGCTCTTCGTCGCTGGCCGAGACCGGCTTGTTCAGCGACAGGAGCTTGCAGCCAGCCGGCGCCAGGAACGGCGGACGGGCTTTGCCGGTGGGCTTCCTCAGGTTGGGCACCCGCGTATCCTGCGGCGTTCCGACGAACATCGGCTTGGGCAGCTTGATCTCCAGGGGAGCCATGTCGCCTGCCGGCTTGACGGCCTCCTTGATTTCCTCGACAGCCGCCTTCACTTCTTCCTTGGCCGCCGCAGCCACCTCAGTAGCCTTCTCGGTCACGGCATCGGCCACTTGGGCCGCCGTCGAGGGTGCGTCCGTCTGAGCAGGCGTCTGGGTCGTCGACTGCTGTGGGGCTGGTGCCGGGGTCGGATCCTGCTTCTTGCACGACGGGCCGAAGCACAGAGCCACGACGAGCAGCGCCAGAGAGATTGACTTCATCATCGAACCTACATTCCTCTTTCCCATTTCCTTGACCTCAACAAGTCCAGAGTTTCGTGCCATTGCTTCGCTGACTCGGCCCACGCTACTGGCGCCGGCCCCAACGGTTAAGAACAAGCATGGTATCGGCCTGTATGTGCCCTGTCAAGTTGCGCCGGCCAGGATTTTGTTACGTCGCCGAGCTGTTTCTTCCTGCGATCCGCTGCCGATTCAGCGGCGGATGGAGACAAAAGAACAGGGGTTTGACCGAGATCAAACCCCTGAGATGCTCCGATGCTCACGCCGCGGTGCGGCAGAATCGCGGATCGTCTATGCAGCTATTTCGCGTCGGCGCCCGCCATCGGCACCACCGGCGGCTGAAGCCCCGCCTTGGCGAGAACGAAGTAGATGACCGCACCGACGACGAAGGCCACCAGCGGCGCAGCCGGGATGTTGGCCAGCCCCACCAGCGGTGCGATGCCCACGATGAATCCGACGGCCCATGAGATCCAGCCGGCCTGGTTCCAGCCCTTGCGAGGACCGGCCCACTTCTTGCCCGCCAGGAAATAGTCCACCATCATCGCGCCGCAGATCGGACCGAACGAGGCGCCGATGATCCCGAATACGCTTGCCAGGTCACCCGCCCAACCGGTGACGGCCAACAAAGCGCTGACCGCAGCACCAATACCGACCGAGATCGAAGGGTTCACCTTGGGCATGGTCGTCTTGAAGCTGTTGGCCGCGATGAACGACGAGAAGCAGGCCGACGGGAAAGCGGCAACCGCCAGCAGCAAGCCCATCCACTTGCCGGCAGTGGTAGAACCCATCACCGAGCTCATGAAGCCGGGGTCTGCGGTGTTCAGGCCGTAGGTGCCCAGAAGCCCGAATGCACCGGCAGCGATCAGGACGGATGCCCCGCCGGCAAGAATGGTGATCAGCGCAATTCCCACCAGGCCGCCCATCTGAACATCCTTGGCGTCTCTGCTGTTCGTGCCGAAATCCACACCCGCCGCGCCCGCGGTGGCAAAGAACCCGACGATGTAGCTGATACTCAGTGCGATGACGCCAAACACGCTCAGGCCGGCGCCGGAACCCTCCGGAGCGGCCGCCATCAACTTGGCTTCGTCAAAATCGCCAAGGCCGCCCATCGCCTTGATCAGCAGAAGAACGAGGATGACCACCGGGATCAGAGGCAGGTACGTGGCCACCTTGGCAACGTACTGAATGCCCTTGAGGGCGACAAAGGCAGCCAGGGCCGCCCAGAGGACGGCAATGATCTTCTGCGCTACGGGATTGTTGTTGAACAGCGGCGCCAGGGCCATCGAGGAGGCATACGCATTGACGCCCAACCACCCAAACTGCAGGATGCCCATGAGGAAACCGGGCATGATGAGTCCACCCTGCGTGCCATAGGTCGAACTGCCAACGACATAGAGCGGCAATCCCGTCTGGAGTCCCAACATGCCGGGGACCAGGTAGAACAGGAAGTGGCACAGCAGCGCTGAAATGACCAACCCCAGCAGCGCGACGCCGATGCCCTGCGACAGGATGCCTCCGGCCACGCCGGCGCCGCCACTGGCCACCGCACTCCAGAAGACGAACCACAGGAAGATGCCCGCGTAGGTTGGCGCGGTGTTCTTGTACCAGGGCGCCCGGTTCGTGGGCGGGTTGGCCTTGGCCATACTCAGGTAACTTGGTAATACTCCGTTGCTCATGATCGGCTCTCCTAAATCAAGTACCCCGACTCACTTACGTCCATACATAGAATCGGCACACGTACACCGTCCGCAATAGGCAAAGTGGGGTATAGACACCAGAGCCGGGCCGGACATAGACCTGATCCTCTGCTGCACGCGCTTTCTCCCCATGCCCCTGAGCCGTCGCGTCGGCCGTCAGACCAAAATCACGCCCCCACCGGTCCGCTCCGGCCGGTCGGGCGTGAAGAACTCAGAAACGGGCCTCACGGCCCTGAAAATGCGGCTCGCGCCGCACAAACCTTACTGCGCGATTCGCACCCGTACAGACAGATAGGTAAGAATGATCACCGCAACGAAGAACACGATGGACGTCCAACGATGGATCGTCAAGGCCAATTCCTGGTAATGCGTACCGAACAGCGGCAGCATGCTCAGCACGATCGAAAGGATCAGGGGCAGCGCTAGAGCGACGACGGCCCAGAATGCGATCTTCTGGACGGTCGTTGCGCATTTGCAGCGTTCCTGGGGTTCCGGGATGTGCAGCCGGGTCACGCGGCGCAACAGCCGCTCCAGACAAGGGCAGTCGCCGCCGGCGAAACGATAGCGGCTGGCCCACGTGATCCCCAGAATCGCCAGACAGATGGCGAAGACCGGCGCGAACGTCGCGTGGATCATCATGAGGTAGCCGGAGATGTGCGGCTCACCTTGCACCAGCAGCGGCCAGAAACCCGTGATGGCCAGGACCACAAAGCACACCACCGTCAGGAGGTAGCACAGCTTCTTGAGAGCCCCCAGCAGGCTGTTGCGCTGCTCGATCAGCAGAAGACTGAAGACGTGGACGATTCCACGAACGACGCCCCCACCGCCCCGGCACTCGGAACTGGCCGGAAAGGCGAACCAGTGGACGACCACACCCACAAAGGTGGCCAACAACACAAGAATCGCTATGGTCTGAAACATCCTGATCACTCGTCCAAGTAGAGTCTATTCGTCTTCCGCCAGAACCTTGGCAATGGCTCCCAGCGCCTTGAGCCCGTACAGCAACAGCACCACGCCCAGGATGGCCGACGCCCCGAGCGCCACGACCTTGAACCACGGCCGAAATACGAACGAGGCCGAGAACGCCCATGCGTAGAACGGACTGATCTCCTGGAAGCCGACCATCTCCTTGGTCGCGACGATCTCCGATGCAACCGGGCTGTCGACGAGCAGCTTGCCGAAGAAGAACGGCGAGTCGGTCGCGTGGCAGTCGGTGCAGTACCGGATTCCCAGCGACTGTGGGGCCGGACGGACCGCGTGAGCCAGCGGCCACATGTAGGGCTGCGCGGCCGGATGATCCGTCTGCTCTGTGATCTGGCCCGCTTCGTTCAAGGAGTACAGCGAGCCGCCCGCAACGTAAACGGCGTTGGCATCCGCCGCCTCCGACAGCGCCTTCAGAGCGCCGGCGATCTGCTCCTTCGACAGCCCCGGCCAGGTCCCGCTGGCGGTACCCTCAATCTCCCCAACAGCGCCGGCGACAGCCTTCTCGACCACGGCCAGCTCGATCGGAGTCACCGCATCGGCGACGCGCTTGCCCCAGAAGGCGGGCCAAGTCGTCTTGTGCGGCGCGATCTTCTCGCCGTCTTTGGCAAAGACCGGCGAGAAGATGTGCGGCACCATCTCTTCGGCCTTGTTCACGTTGGGTGTGCCCAGGCGATGGGCACGAGACGTCTTGGTGTAGACCGCCTCATTGCCCGGCCACGGGCCGGAATGGCACGCGGTGCAGGTCAGACGCTCGAAATGCACCGGAGGCAAACCCACATGCACAGGCACCGGCGCACCCAGGCGGGCCGCCTCAGGCACGCCCGATCCCTCGGGCAGATGGCATCCCTCGCACGTTGTCGTCGCCACGAGGGGATTGTCGGAAACCTCATCTTCACCCGGATAGCCCCGCACGATGTTATGGTCGATGGCGTTGCGATGGCAGTCGACGCATGTCAGGCCGGCCTTCAGATGGACGTCCTCCTCGGACGACCACTTCTCGGTCTTCTCCTCACCGCTGAAGTAGACATCCGAATGGCAGTAGTAACACCGCTCGTTCGGCGCCTCGCGGACGATGTCAAAAAGCACCTGGTTGTCGGCGTCGAACGCGCCTTCGTGGTACACCACATGCGGCTCTTTTTCGTCGCCCTCGGGCATGAACGGGTCGAACGCCTCGCTCATGTCGGCAGCGGACCCTTTGACCGAAGCGAACTCACAGGCGCCGGCCGCCGCCCAGCGGTAATTCTGTTTGACGGCGATCTGAACCGCCCAGCCGTTGACGCCTCCCATGTCCTGGCCGTAGTGGCCGCTGTGGCAGGCCAGGCAGTTGATCGGAAGCTTGCCGGAAACGTATTGTCGCCCGATGTCCTTGACATCGGTCGACTTGACTTCGCCCGGTCCGCCGCCCGGCATGTGCCGGCCGAAGAACTTCGTGAACGCGAATTCCGACAGCCCAAACGCACTCGGTTGAATCGTCCCGGCCCATGGACGGTACGAAAGTGGAACCTGGATTCCCAGCTTGCTATCCACATAGATCCAGGGTTCGCCCGGCCGGCCGGGTGGCACATTGCCGTCGACCGCGTTGAAGTGCCACCCGTGCTGGATCAGGTCGTAACTGTGGCATTCGCCACAGGTGAACTTTGTCGAGAAAGGCAGCAGAGGATCCGCATCGGGCTTGATCGGATCGCCCTTCTGCCCGTCTTCATTCTCGGCTATCAGAGGGATCAAATGGACCGAATGCGCCCGGCTCCCGTCGCTCTCGTCGCCCAGCAGAGCTTTCTCTGCCTCCGGCGCTTCCTGCGCCCAAACCGTCGCCAGAGACAACAGGAGCAACAAGACAGCGGCTAAGATTGGTTCTCTTCTCAAGGCTATCTCAGTTCCTTTCTTGCTGTGCCATCGATGACAGACCACCGGGCGGATATCCTCAAACACCGACTAAACGTGGAACTCTTCCGGCTTGAACTCGAGCTTGCAGGCCGCCTCGACCGCCTCGTTGACCTTCAGGACGGTGACCGCGCATTCATAGCCAATCTCGCCCGGGCAGTTGAGCTTCTCTTTGCCGCGGATGGCGTTGAAGAAATTCTCCAGGTGCGGCTGGTGGTAGGGCTTGCCTTCCATGGTGACCGGGATCTCGTACGCCGGCGGCGCCGCTGTCTCGCGCACATCCAGCACGGCGTCGGCCGCGGCTTTGACCTCTTCTTTCTTGGGCTCGTTCACGAACCCGAGCTTGACCCACTTGTCCCACTCGGGGGCCGTCGGCTCGCGATAGACCTGACCGCGGCTGGCCGACTCCGAGATCACCAGCGTGCCCTCGTTGCCCATGAACTGCTCGTAGTAGGCCTGGGCGCTGTTGGTCGTCAGAACCTGATAGAACGCGCGCACGACTCCCTTGGGCGTGTCATATTCGAAGACCGAAAGGATCGTGTCGTACCACTCGTGCGTCGCCTTGTCGTAGTAGTCGGTCCCGCCGCTGGCCATGACTGAACGCGGATTGGAGCCGATGAACCAACTGTAGATGTCGATCTGGTGGGAGCCGAGGTCCACGATCGGACCGCCGCCGAGGCCCTTGTACCACCGCCAGTTGCGGAACTGCGCCATGTTCTTGAAGCCGTACTTGGCGAGCACGTCATCCGGAATAGCGGCCTTCTCGGGCCAGCCCAGATCTTCGCTGGCGGAGCGGTTCCACTGCCCGTTGACCGTGGTCATGCGTCCCAGGATATTGGCCTGCTTGATTAGCTTCTCATAGCAGTGGATGTAGCGAGGATTGCTGCGACGCTGATGACCGATTTGCAGGAGCTTGCCCGTCCGCTTCGAGGCCTCGACCATCTGCTTGGCCTTGGCCAGCTCGTTGGACATTTCCTTCTCGCAGTAGACGTGCAGACCCGCTTCCATGCAGGCGATGGCGTGCTCGGCGTGCCAGAAGTCGGGCGTCGCGACGATCACCGCGTCGATCTTGCCCTTCTCCTTGTCCAGCATCTCTTTGTAGTCAACGTAGGTGTTGTTCTCGTGACCGTAACGAGCCATATATCGAGAGATACGCCTCTGATTGTAGGCCTCCCAGATGTCGCAGACCGCTTTGAATCGCACGCCCGGGATCTTGAGGGCGGCTTCCATCAGCGCCTGCCCTTGCTGGCCAGCGCCCAACAAGGCCACGTTGATATCGTCAGGCTTCGCGCCACCGGCCTGGGCCAGAACGCGCGGGGCGATCGCCAGTCCGGCGCCGACCGCGGCCGTGGACCGCAGGAAGCTGCGTCGATCCATTCTTTCGTTTTTCTTTTCGTCGCTCATTGTGCTCTTATTCGCTCCAAAAAGGTAACACATCCACTCACGACAAACCGTCGGAATTTTGGGCCGTTATTATGGGGGTCGCCGTCGGGATTGTCAAGGAAACTCCCCTGATTTTCCCCGGCGTCCTATAATCCCCAACTCCGACACGCTGGCATCGCGTCCGCCCCGCCGATCTCAATTCCGCAAGGGCTTCACGATGATGTTGCGATACGCCACCGGTCCATGGTTGCCCTGGAACATCAGCGGGCCGACCGGAGATTCCTTACCCGTCAGACCGCCGGGCGTCTGCTGGGGCATGACGAGGTTCTTGTGCAGCACCTTGCCGTTCAGCTCGACCTTCACGAACTCGGCGTTCTGCGTCTTCTTGCCATCGGCATCGAATCGCGGCGCTCGGAACTCGATGACGTACTGCTGCCACTGGCCCGGCTTCTTCGACGCGTTGACCGGGGGCGAGAAGCCGCCGTAGATAGCGCCCATGTCCCCGTTGCCCATGCGCATCTTGCCGTAGCTGTCCAGCACCTGGATCTCGTACTCGCCCATCACATAGATACCCGAGTTGGACCCCTGCGGCAGCATGACCTCCAGCTCGATCCGACAGTCGCCGAATTTCGCCTTGGAGTAGATGTCCTGGCTCTCGCCATGCTTGGGCGACAGATTGATCAGCTCGCCGATCCCTTCGGTCTGCTCCAACTGCTTGGGGTCGCTCGAAGCAACCTTGGCCCTGCCGGCCGTCCACAGGTTCGCCTTGCCCGAGCCGGTGCTTGTCGCCCAGCCGTCGAGGTTCTGGCCGTTGAAGACCAGTTGGGCGTCGCCGTACTCTGGATACAGACGCCTGACGCGGATGTCTTTGAACTCCACGATCATCGGCGGGCCGGCGTGGAGTTGGAGGGCCAGCAGCCCTTTGCGCGAGGCGCCCTTGCGGTCCTGCGGATCGCCCGACGCCGTCAGACGGTCGTTGTCGAGCAGTTCCATCGTCTGATAGCCGTTGAGGAAGTGCTGGAGGTGGTTGCCCTGGCAGATGATGTCGTATTCGTTCCAATCCTTTTCCTTGTAGTAACCGTCCGCGACGAGCTGCTTCTGATCGTTGACCCGGCCGCGAACGACCTTCTCGCCGGCCTCATCGATCACCATCAGATCGCCCACGTTGACCAGCCAGGCACGCCCGCCCTCGTCGTACAGAAAGCCCACCGTACCGGGATTGTTCTCCACCTCGGCCTGATAGCCGCTGATCCGCCATTTGTCGAACTCCTTGCTGCGGTACTGCACGCCGGAATTGCCGCTGAGAATCCGAAACTTCAGGTTCAGGTGAAAATCGCCGAACGCGCCGCCGCGATAGACCAGGAACGTGTTGCCTCGCGCGGGGTTCTCGGGCGTCGTCTCGCCTCGGATGACCCCATCCTTGACCGACCACAGGCGGAGATCGCCATCCCAGGCGCCGAGGCCCTTGCCGTCGAACAGATAGTCCCATTTGCTGACACCGAGGTCCGAGGCGGTCCGATGGAACCAGTCCACACAGCCGGCGATCTCTGGTACGCTATTGTCCCAGTTGTACTCGTATTCGATGGAGAACACGCCGTCGAACTTCTGCAAGGCCAGTTCCGCCAGGACGGCGCCGGCCTTGCTGGCGCCCGTGCCCCAGATCACGTCGTGGGCGCTGCGGTTGCCGAACTCGTTGAGGTCCTTGAAGTGCAGGCTGCGAATCCTGCCGGCCCGGCCGAGCTTCTTGACCGCTTCGACCGGATCGATCCCCGAACGGGACCAGTGCCCGGTGTCGGCGCAGGCGCCGATCCACTGGCTGCGACCCTCGCAGACCTTCATCACGGTGTCGGGGTTCCAGTAGTGAGAGGGATTCGGGTGATTGTGGATCGCTACGCCGATCTTGTACTCCTGGCAGAGCCTGTCGATCAGAGCGATGGCGTCCTCCGGCGGCTCGGACACGATCGTCTCGATGCCCATGTCGCGCGCGAAATTGAACACCTTGCGGCACTCGCCCTCGTTGTTCGGCAGGCCCACCACGCCGTAGTTGACCAGCTTGAGCCCTTGCTCCTTGAGCATCTCCAGGACCTGGAGCCTCAGCTCGGGCGACATGTTGTGATCGAGCGTAGCGTCACCGTGCTCCTTGCTGATCTTCTGGCCGGGATAGGCTTCGATGTACTTCAGTCCCACCGATTTGGTCTTGGCCACCGCTTCGTAGAACGTGAAGCGATTGAAGCTGTACGCCTGCGTCCCGAGGCGCCATTGCTCCTTCGCCTCCGTCCGGGCCACGCCGGCGACGCTGATGCACGTCCCTGCCACCAGCAGAGCGATCCCCACTCTCATTCGTTTGCTCATCTGACATTCTCCTGAACTGACAATTGGGTTGCTGTCCATTTCGCAAATCGCTCGCGCCGTCGTTCCTACAGGGTCCAGCCCTGACGGTACTTCCGACTCAAATGCTGATTCATTTCGGACATGTTCGTAACCTTCAGCGCGGCGCTGTCCCACATGATCTTGCGACCAGCTTTGGCGGCGATGTTGCCCAGCAGGATCGCCTCGGTCAGCGGGCCGGCGTAGTCGAAATTCGAAAGCGGCTTCGGCCCGCCCTTGCACGCGCGGATCCATTCCAGGTAGTGGCCGCGGTCGCCTTCCTTCTCCCGGGGCAGGAAGGGCTCCGGCGGCTTGAACTCCCGCATCTTCGCATACGGAATCAGCTCCGGCCGACTGCCGTGCGGCAGCAGGAGCGTGCCCTTGTCGCCATAGTACAGGCCGCCCTGGTCGGGCAGCTTGCGCCCTTCCTCCAGCTCGGCCGGGCGAGGCGGACGGTTGTCCCCGTCGAACCAGCGCACCGTCACCGGCGGGAGACTTCCGCGCGCGGGGAATTCCCACGTGATGATCGTCTTGGTCGGATACGTCTCGTCGCTGAACGGACCGGGCTGCGCTTCGATACTCGTCGGCGCATCGAGCTTCAACGCCCACCACGCCGGGTCGATGATATGGCATCCCATGTCGCCGAGGGTGCCCGTGCCGAAATCCCACCAGCGCCGCCACTCGCCGGGCAGATAGGTCGGATGATAGGGCCGGTAGGGCGCCGGTCCGAGCCAGAGATCCCAGTCCAGCGTTTCGGGCACGGGGGGGGTGTCGGTCGGACGCGTGCCGCCGCCCCAGTTCTTTCCGCTCCAGAGGTCCACCTTGCGTACGTTGCCGATGGCGCCCGACTGGATGATCTCGACCATCGTCTTCATTTCCGTCGTCGCGTGAAGCTGCGTGCCCATCTGAGTCATCACGCCGTGCTCGCGCGCCGCCAGCGTCAACTGCCGCACTTCGTACACGTCGTGACAGAGCGGCTTCTGGCAGTAGACGTGCTTGTTCCGCTTGATGGCCGCCATCGACGCGACGGCATGAATGTTGTCCGGCGTCGAAACGCTCACCGCGTCGATGTTCTTGTCTTCGGTGTCGAGCATCTTGCGGAAGTCGCGGTACTTTCTGGCGTTGGGAAACCTCTCGAACGTGCCGGCTGCGTGCCGCCAGTCCACGTCGCACAGGGCAACGATGTTCTCGCCGGCAAACTGGCCGACGTCGCTGGACCCCATGCCACCAACGCCGATGCAGGCAATGTTGAGTTTCTCGCTGGGTGCGACAAACTTCGGACCGCCCAGCACTTGGCGCGGAACGAAGGTGAACGCGGCTACCGCCGCCGATCCCCTGAGGAACTGCCGTCTGGTGATTCGTCTATCTCTCATCATGGTCTTCCTTTTCTCCTGGCGAGTGATCGTATGTCACTTCGCTATAAAGCCCAGCCTTCCCGAAAGGCGGGACGAATGTACTTGTCCGCTTCGTCGTTGTTCGTGACCTTCATCTTCGCGCCGTCCCATTCGAGCGGCGTGTCCTTCAGCCGCATCGCCAGCACACCGAGCAGGACCATCTCCGTCAGGGGGCCACCGTACTCGAAGCTCGAACTGGCGGGCTTGCCGTCCTTGCAGGCGCGGACCCAGTCGCGCTCGTGCCCGCCGGAACCGTCTTTGACCCGCGGCAGCGACTCGGCCGGCCTCTTGTACGCACGCATCTTGCTTTCGGGGATGATCCGGACTCCGCCGGCCCCGTGCGAGTCGTGCATGATGGTGCCCTTGTCACCGATGAACAGCGCCCCGTTGGTGCCGAGCCGGCGACCGGGCTCCAGGTCCTTCGGCCGGGGCGGAAGCAGCCGACCGTCAAACCACGTCAGCTTCACCGGCGGCATGTCGCCACGCGCCGGAAACTCGTAGCGAACGACCGAGGCGCGCGGATAGGTCTCCGCCGCGACCTCGGGCTCGTAGTGCGTCGTCGAGGCCTCGACCCGCGTCGGGTGCTCGAGCTGGAGCGTCCAGAACGCCGGATCGAGGATGTGACAACCCATGTCACCCAAGGCGCCCGTCCCGAAGTCCCAGAAGCCGCGCCAGCTCATCGGGTGGTAGATGGGATGATAGGGACGGTACGCAGCCGGTCCCAGCCAGAGATCCCAGTCCAGCGTCTCAGGAACCGGAGGCGTCTCTGTCGGCCGAGCCATGATCGGAAAGTCCGACCACGGATCGCCGCCCACCGGCCGGTCGCTCCAGGCGTAGACCTCGCGCACCGGCCCGATGGCGCCGTCCCGAATCCACTCGTAGAGCATGCGAATCTCGTTCGACGAGTGGCCCTGGTTGCCCATTTGCGTCTGCACCCTGTGCTTGCGCGCGGCTTCCGTCAACATCCGCGTCTCGTAGATCGAATGGGCCAGCGGCTTCTGGAGATAGACGTGCTTGCCCCGCCGGATGCATTCCATGCCGATGACGGCGTGCGTGTGGTCGGGCGTCGCGATGATCACCGCGTCGATGTTCCTGTCTTCCTTGTCGAGCATGACGCGATAGTCTTGGTAGGTCTTCGCCTGCGGATACTTCTTGAACGTCCCGGCCGCGTGGTTCGGATGCACGTCGCAAAGGGCCACAACGTTCTCATTCTCAACAGCGCTGAGATTGGCAGCCCCCATGCCGCCGACACCGATGGCCGCGATGTTGAGCTTCTCGCTGGCCGGCTGACCGCCGCCCTGCCCGAGCACGCGCCCCGGAACGAACGTAAAGCCCGCGAGCGTCCCGGCGGTGCCGGCCAGGAACCTGCGTCTGTCGATGAAATCGCTCATCGTCATCGTTCTCCGATCACAGGGCCCAGCCTTCGCGGTAGTTCTTGGTCAGGTACTTATTCGCCTCAGGCACGTTGCTGAACTCGAACTTGTCGGCGTCCCAGAGCAGCTTCGTTCCCAGGTACTTCTCCTGCTTCAGCTCCGGGCGAAGGGCGATGTTGCCCATCAGAACCACCTGCGCCAGCAGGCCGGCGTGGTCCGGGAAGTTCGAGCCGGCGGGCTTGCCGCCCTTGCACGCCTGAATCCACTCGACGTAGTGGCCGGGCGAGCGTTCCAGCTTCTGCGGCGGCTTGCCGTAGTCCTTCTGTCGCGATTCCGGCAGCAGGCGACCACCGTAAATCTTGCCCTTGTCGCCGATGTAGAGGGCTCCGTTCGTGTCCCACCGCCGGCCGCCCTCCAACTCCTTCGGCCGAGGCGGCTTCATTCCGCCGTCGTACCAGTGCAGCGTCACCGGCGCCAGGTCGCCCCGGGCGGGGAACTCGTACGTCACGCGAGACGCGACGGGGTAGGTCTCATCGTTGACGAGGGTGCAGCAGGCCTCCACGCTCGTCGGATATCCGAGCTTCAAGGCGCGGAACACCGGATCGATGCTGTGGCAGCCGATGTCGCCGAGCGCGCCGGTGCCGAAATCCCACCAGCCCCGCCAGACGAACGGATGGTAGACCCCTCGCACATACGGGCGCATCGGGGCCGGACCGAGCAGAAGGTCCCAACTGAGCGTCTCGGGGATCGGGTCCTCGCCCTGCGGTCGGTCCACGCCCTGCGGCCAGTACCACTTGTTGGTCCCGTTCAGAGGCCGGTCCGTCCAGATGTGTACCTCGCGCACCTGGCCGATCGCCCCGTCCCAGATCGTCTCGCACAGCAGGCGCGTCTCCTCAGAGGCCTGGCCCTGGTTGCCCATCTGCGTGGCGACCTTGGCCTCGCGGGCGGCCTTGGCCAGCATCTTGGCCTCCAGCACGGTATGCGTCAGCGGCTTCTCGCAGTAGACGTGCTTGCCCCGTTTGATCGCGGCCATCGAGACCGGCGCGTGCATGTGATCGGGCGTCCCGACCACCACCGCGTCGATGTTCTTGTCCTCCTTGTCGAGCATCTCGCGGAAGTCGCGGTACTTCTTCGCATCGGGATAGCGTCGGAACGTGCCGGCCGCCTTCTGCCAGTCCACGTCGCACAGCGCGACGATGTTCTCGCTTTCCATCTGCCTCAGATCGCCGCCGCCCTGTCCACCGATGCCGACGCCGGCGATGCGGAGCTTTTCGCTGGGCGGCGTGTTATTCGCTCCGCCCAACACGTGGCGAGGAACCACTGTGAACGCCCCGATGGCCGCTGCGGCACCCATGAAATCACGTCGAGATAGCCTTTTGTCTTTCACTGTACTACTCCTCATTTTGGTGATTGCGCCATAGACGATTCTGTTACAGCGATCCGTCGGGGCTACAGCGTCCATCCATCGCGATATTCGTCGCGGATGTACCTGTTGGCCTCCGGCAGGTTGGTGATCCGCATGTTCGGGCCGTCGCAGTGAAGCTTCAGCCCTTTTTCATACAACTGCCTCTCCATTCGCAAGGCGATGTTGCCGTAGAGAACCACTTCGGTCAGCGGGCCGGCCCAGTCGAAGCTCGCCCGGGCCGCCGGACCGCCCTTGCACGCGATCAGCCACTCCTTGTGGTGGCCGGGCGAACGCTCGATCCGCTGTGGCGGCTTGCCGTACTCCTTCATCCGTGCCTCCGGGATCAGGCGATAGCCCAGCATCTTGCCCTTGTCGCCCACGAAGAGGTTGTCGTCGGCCTCACCGAACTTGCGTCCTTCCTCCAACTCGACCGGTCTCTGGGGCATCAAGCCCCCGTCGTACCAGGTCAGAGCCAGCGGCGGGAACCCCTCGCGCGCCGGGAACTCGAACCGGACGATCGACGCCTTTGGAGCGGTTTCCTCCTTCACGCCGGGTCCTTCATCCATATTGCTGGAGCAGGCCTCCACCGCCGTCGGATAGCCGAGCTTCAACGCGCGGAAGACCGGATCGAGCTGATGGCAGCCGATGTCACCGAGCACTCCGGTGCCGAAATCCCACCAGCCGCGCCAACTGAACGGCAGATAGCACGGGTGATAGGGTCGCGATTTGGCCGGGCCGAGCCACAGGTCCCAGTCCAGCGTCGCCGGCACCGGAGGCGTGTCCTTCGGCCGCTCGATCCCGCGCGGGGAGATGGGCCGGTTGCACCACGCGTGCACTTCGCGCACTGTGCCGATCGCGCCGTCCCAGATGATCTCCGAGACCAGGCGATTGCTCTCGGAGGCCTGGCCCTGGTTTCCAAGCTGCGTGGCGACCTTGGCCTCGCGGGCCGCCTCGGCAAGCTGTCGGCATTCCCAGATCGAGTGCGCCAGCGGCTTTTCGCAATAGACGTGCTTGCCGCGTTTGATCGCCGCCATCGCAACGACGGCGTGCAGGTGGTCGGGCGTCGCGATCACCACGGCGTCGATGTCCTTCTGCTCGTCGAGCATCTTGCGAAAGTCCGTCCACTTTCTGGCGTTCGGATACTTCTTGAAGACCCGCCCGGCATAGGCCTCATCCACATCGCACAACGCCACGATGTTCTCAGTACCGACCTCGTCGAGATCGCCTTCGCCTCGGCCTCCAATGCCGATCCCGGCGATGTTCAGCTTCTCGCTGGGCGGCGTATGGCCCGCGCCTCCCAGCACGTGACGCGGCACGATTGTGAACGCCGCCACAGCCGCCGCCTCCTGCATGAACCGCCGCCGCGACGACCGATCCGTCGACACGTCCTGCCTTTCTTCGCTGTCCGCTCTCATGATCGTAGCCCCACTGTGGTGGTTCGTTGAACTACCGGCCAAACGAATGATCAATCATCAATAATCGATAGTCAATCAGAGAGTCCATCCATCTCGATAGATCCGCCGCATGTACGCATTGGCCTCGGGCAGATTCGTCACTTTCATGCTCGCACCGTCATAGGAGAGCTTGAGTCCCTTGGCCTGCAACTGGAGGCTCATGCGTACCGCGATATTGCCCAGCAGGACCATCTCCGTCAGCGGACCAGCGTAGTCGAAATTCGAGCCGGCCGGACGCCCCCCTTTGCAGGCCTCGATCCACTCTTTGTGGTGCCCGACCGAACGCGGAATGCTCTTCTCGGGTCGTCGGTATTCCCGCATCCTGGACTCGGGAATCAGGCGAGGCGTGTTGCCGTAGCTGCCGCACATGATTCTGCCCCGGTCACCGACGAAGATCACACCGCCCAGCTTGTCCCCCATGGACCTGCCGTCTTCGAGCTCCCTCGGACGCGGCGGCATCAGGCCCCCGTCGTACCAGGCCAGGTCCAGCGCCGGCATGCCTTCGCGCGCGGGGAACTCATATCGCACGATGGAGGCCTGCGGGTAGCTTTCCGTGTTGAAGGGCTTGTCCCACGTGATGGTCGGGACGAAGATCGAACAGCTCGCTTCGACGCTCGTCGGCGCGCCGAGCTTCAGGGCCCAGAAGACCGGATCGAGATTGTGACAGCCCATGTCGCCAAGCCCGCCGGTGCCGAAATCCCACCAGCCGCGCCACAGCGCCGGCGCGTAGGCGGGGTGATAGGGTCGCGACGGCGCCGGACCCAGCCACAGGTCCCAGTCCAGTGTTTCGGGAACGGGCGGCGTCTCCCTGGGTCGCTGGAGACCCTGGGGCCAGACGGCGTGTGTGGTCCATGCGTGCACCTCGCGGACCGGCCCGATCGCGCCGTCCCAGATCCATTCGCAGATCAAGCGGATGCCTTCGCCTGCATGGCCCTGATTGCCCATCTGCGTGGCGACGCCCGCTTCTCGCGCCGCCTTGGCGATTTCGCGCGCCTCGTACATCGAATGCGTCAGAGGCTTCTCGCAGAATACGTGCTTGTCCATCTTGATCGCCATCATCGCGGCAACCGCGTGCGTATGATCCGGCGTGGCCACGACGACTGCGTCGATGTTCTTGTCTTCTTTCTCAAGCATGACCCGAAAGTCAGAGTACGCTCTGGCGTTCGGGTGACGCTTGAAGGTCTGCGCGGCATGAGCGCGATCCACGTCGCACAGGGCGACGATGTTCTCGCTGCTGACATTCTGGATATCGCCGGCGCCCTGGCCCCCGACGCCGATGCCGGCGATGTTGAGCTTCTCGCTCGGCGGAACACGGCCTGCTCCGCCGAGCACATGACGAGGGACGATCGTCCATGCGGCGAGACTCGCCGCCGCTCCGAGCGCTCGGCGGCGCGACATCTTCGGACCCGTCTCGGTGGTTTGCCGTCCATCGAGACACCTGCGGCCGATTGTCGTAGCCTTTCGCACGAGCGATCTCCTTGAAAACGGCCCCTGCGCCGGCTGCGGTGCAGGGGCCGTGTCTTGCTGCCAATCGACCGGCTCGCTCACATGATGCTGTAGCCGGCGCGATAGAACTTCGTGATGTAGTTGTCCGCCTCAGGGCAGTTGGGCGAACGCATGGCCTTGGCGTCCCACTCGACGCGCTTCTGCAAGCGCACCGCCAGGTTGCCCACCAGCAGCGCCTCGGTGAACGGACCGGCGTACCAGAAGCCGCTCTTGGCGTCTTGCGGCTTGCCCGCCTTGCAGGCGTCGATCCATTCCTTGTGATGGCCCGGCGAGCGCGGCAGCGTCTGCGGAGGTTTGCCATATTCCTTCATGCGCGCCTCGGGAATCAGCCTGGGCACGCCGGCGTGGCTTCCGCCGAGCAGCTTGCCCTTGTCGCCGACGAACAGAATCCCGTTGTCGCCGAGCCGGCGTCCCTCTTCGAGATCGTCCGGGCGCGGCGGCAGCTTCGATCCGTCGTACCACGTCATTCGGATCGCCGGACGATTGCCCTGGGCGGGGAATTCGAACCGGATGATGTTCCAGATCGGAAGCGTCTCGTCGTTGACGCCGCTGGTCTCGGCCTCCACGGCGGTCGGCGCATCGAGGTCCAGGGCAAAGAAGGCCGGATCGGCATTGTGAACCGCCATGTCGCCGATGGCGCCGCAGCCGAAATCCCACCAGCCGCGCCAGTTGAACGGAACGTACGTGGCCTCGCCACCTCGCCCATTGGGGAACTTGGCGTACGGCCGCCATCTGGCCGGACCCAGCCACAGGTCCCAGTCCAGATGCTCGGGCACCGGGATGGTCTGCGTCGGGCGACCAATGCCTTGCGGCCACCACGGACGTTCGGCGGTGCCGGCGCGGTCGCTCCAGACGTGGACCTCGCGGACCGTTCCGATGGCGCCGTCTTGAATGAACTCGCGGTACAGCCGCAGGCCCTCACCCGCGTGACCCTGGTTGCCCATCTGGGTCACGACGCCTGTCTCTTTGGCCACCTGCGTCATCCGGCGGGCCTCGTAGATCGTGTGGGCCATGGGCTTTTCGCAGTAGACGTGCTTGCCCATCTTCATCGCCATGATCGCCGCCGGGGCGTGAATGTGGTCGGGCGCTCCGATGACAACCGCGTCGATGTTCTTGGCTTCCTTTTCGAGCATCACGCGGAAGTCGCGGTAGACTTTCGCGTTCGGATACTTCTTGATCGTCCCGCTGGCCCGATTCAGATCGACGTCGCAGAGAAATGCGATGTTCTCGCTGCTAACGCCATTGATGTCGCTGCCGCCCTGCCCGCCGACGCCGATGCCGGCGATGTTCAGCTTGTTGTTGGCGGAGTCCCGGCCGGCCTGGCCCAACACCCGCTTGGGTACATACGTGAAGGCGGCCACCGCGGCCGCCGCTCCCACGAAATGTCGTCGAGACAGACTCAGATCCGAGGCCCCAGCTTTCTTGCCGTTGTTTGCATTCGTCATGGAACACCTCGCATTTTGGCAAAGGTGCTGCACGTCGGTGTCAACGTGCAGCACCCGTTGTGACAAGACATCTGTGCCGGACCGGCTTACATCTCCAGCGACCATCCGTCGCGATAGTGCGGATGGACGTACTCGTCGGCCTTGGCATCGTTAGTGACCTTCATGTTCTCGCCGTCCCATTCGAGCCTCTTGCCGACGTTCTCCGGACGGATCGCGAGGTTGCCCATCGTGACCATCTCGGTGAGCGGGCCGGAGTACTCGAAGTCGGAGGTCGCCTTGCCACCCGTCTTGCAGGCCTCGATCCAGTTGCCTTCGTGGCTGGTCGTGATCCTCTTGAGCGTCTGCGCCGGTTTGTTCTTGGCGAACTCGCGCATGCGATCGTACGGCAACAGTTGCGGATTGTCGCCGTATTCGCCGCAGCGAAGCACGCCCTTGCTGCCCATGAACAGCACGTTGCTCGACGCCTGATCCAGCGGTCTGGCCGCCTCCAGCTCCTTCGGACGCGCGGGCTTCAGACCACCGTCGTACCAGTTGACCTTCACCGCCGGCATGCCTTCGCGCGCCGGGAACTGGTAGCGAACGATCGACCCGGACGGGAACGTCTCCTCGTTGACCGGCGTGCAACTGGCCTCGACGCTGGTTGGGTACTTGAGCTTCAGCGCCCAGAAGACCGGGTCCAGCACGTGGCAGGCCATGTCCGCCAGCGCGCCGCCGCCGAAGTCCCACCAGCCGCGCCAATTGAACGGCAGGTAGCATCGGTTGAACGGACGCATGGGGGACGGTCCGATCCAGAGGTCCCAATCGAGCGTGCTCGGAACCTCATGCACTTCGCTCGGTCGGCCGATGCCCTGCGGCCACACCGGACGGTTCGTCCAGGCGTGGACTTCCTCGACGTCGCCGATCACGCCGGCCCAGATCCACTCGCAGATGTCACGAACGCCGTCGCCCGAGTGGCCCTGGTTGCCCATCTGCGTGACGACCTTGTACTTGCGGGCGGCCTCGGTCAGGGCGCGGGCCTCGCCCACCAGGCGCGTCAGCGGTTTCTGCACGTAAACGTGCTTGCCGCGCCGCATGGCGGCCATAGCCGCGACCGTATGGAAATGGTCCGGCGTGGCGACGATCACCGCTTCGATGCTCTTCTCGTTGTCGAGCATCTTGCGGAAATCCTTGTACTGCTTGGCGTTGGGGAATCTTTTGAACGTGTCGGACGCGCGGTCCCAGTCAACGTCGCACAGGGCGACGATGTTCGCTCCCGCGGCCGCACAGGCATTCGTGTTTCCGCTGCCCATGCCGCCGGCGCCGATCGCCGCGACGTTGAGCTTCTCGCTCGGCGGCGTGTTGCCCTGCCTGCCCAGCACGTGACGCGGAACGAACGTGAACGTCGCCGCAGTGGCGGCCGCCGCACTCACAAACTGTCGTCGCGACATTCCGGCCGCCTTGCCTTCGATTTGTTTCTTCTCCGTCGTTTCCATAATGGTCTACCTTTGTCGAATAGAGCTGTTTTCGTCAGTCGAGATCGTACGTGCGCCTACACCTTCATTTCCAGCGGCCCCCAACCCGCGCGCGGCTCGCGCCAGGCCAACTCGTTGATCTTCGGATCGCTGGTGATCTCGCCGGCTTCGTTGAGCTCGAGCTTCTTGCCCGCGCGGGCGCAGAGATTGCCGAGCTGAATGTTGGCAGCCATGGGCCCGGAGTAGCCGAAGTTGGACTGGCTGAACTCGCGCGGCTTCTCGCCCCGGCAGGCCATGAAGAACTCCTTGTGATGGCCGGGCGAGCGTTCGAGCAATTGCGCCGGACGACCGAATTCCTTACGCCGAGCCTCGGGAATGATCATCGGGGTTTCCCAGTAATCGCCAATAACCAGCATCTTGCCCTTGGAGCCGATAATCAGATTGCCCGTTCTCGGCAGTTGGCGTCCGTCGACTTCGAGTTCCTCCGGGGTATCCGGCATGAAGGGCCTGCCGTTTCCGTCCACGCCCTCGTACCAGAAGGTCTTGAACCCGGGTCGGCCGTCTTTGGCGCGATAAGTGCTCTTGACGACCATCCCGGCCGGCCACTGATCCTTGACGGGTCCGGTCATAATGAACGGTTCAGCCGTGGCCGCGTAACCCGGATTCATGATCGAGTAGATTCCATCGGTCGTGTGGCAGGCCATATCGCCCAAGGCCCCGGAGCCGAAGTCGACCACGCCGCGCCAGTTGAAATCGTGGTAGGCCCGGTTGCCCTTGTACGGACGCATCGGGGCCGGTCCGATCCAGGCCTCCCAGTCCAAGTTCTCAGGGACGGGATCCGACCCTTGCGGACGATCGCCACCCTGCGGCCAAATCGGGCGGTTCGTCCAGGTGTGGAACTCCTTGATGTCGCCGACCGCGCCGGCCTTGACGTATTCGTATGCCAGCCGCCAGCCGTTGCCGCCATGGCCTTGGTTGCCCTGCTGGGTGACGACCTTGGGATTCTTGGCGTACGCAGCCGCCAGCAGTTGCGCCTCACGAACCGACCAGGTCAGCGGCTTCTCGGTGTAGCAGTGAATGCCCATCGACACGGCGGTCATCGACGGGGCAAAATGGGTGTGATCCGGCGTCGAAACGAAGACTACATCGAGCTCCTTGGCGTGGTTCTGGAACACCTTGCGCCAATCCGTGTAGCCCTTCGCCTGTTCCCAACCTTTCTTTTCCAGCACGCCGCCCCATCGGCCCTTGTCGACCTCAGCGAAAGCGATGCACTGACAGCCCTCTTCATGGGCAGTGCCCGTATGGGCTCCGGCCCGTCCGCCGACGGCGATGAATCCCACCTGGAGCTTCTCGTTGAGTCCCTGGCCTCGGATGAGACTCGGGAAGCCAACGGCAGATACGACTCCAAACGCGGCCGAGCGTTTGACAAACTGACGACGTGTGAGGTTCGACATGAGCTTGGCTCCTTACCTTCTGGTGAATAATAGACTCGACTCTTATGTTACAAAGACCACCCGTCGCGGAACGCCGGACGCACGTAGGCGTTGGCTTCCTCGTCGCTGGTGACCTTCATGTTCTCGCCGTCCCATTCCAGCTTCTTGCCCGGGTTCAGCACGGCTAAATTGCCCATGACCACGGTCTCGGTGAACGGACCGGAATAATCGAAATTGGAGCTGGCCGCCGGACCGCCCTTGCACGCCCGGATCCAGTCCTGCTCGTGTCCGCCGGGGCCGTTCTCGATGCGCGGGATGCGCTTGGCGGGACGCGTATAAGCCCGCATCTTGGTTTCGGGGATAATCCGCGCGTTCTCGCTGTAGGTCCCGCACATGATCTTGCCTTTGCTGCCGACGAAGATCGTGCCGCTCTCGGGAATCTTGCGCCCGGGTTCGAGATCATCCGGCCGCTCCGGCAGCATGCCGCCGTCGTACCAGTGCAGCTTCACCGGAACCATCCCGTCGCGCGCCGGGAACTGGTAGTGCACGACTTCCGCGGTCGGATAGGTCTCCTTGTTGTCGAACCGCGTCCACATCGTGGGCACTTCGTACGAATGGCTGGCCTCCACGCTCACCGGATACTTGAGCTTCAGCGCCCAGAAGGCGGCATCCATCACGTGGCAGCCCATGTCGCCCAGCGCGCCGGCGCCGAAGTCGATCCACGCGCGCCAGTTGAAGGGAAGATACGTCGGGTGATACGGCCGCATCGGCGACGGACCGATCCAGAGATCCCAGTCCAGAGCCTCAGGCACGGGCGGCGTCTCTTTCGGCCGGTCGAGGCCTTGCGGCCACACCGGACGATTCGTCCAGCAGTGTACTTCGTAGACGTCGCCGATCGCGCCGTCCTGAATCCACTCGCAGACCATCCGCACTTCCTCACTCGAATGGCCCTGGTTGCCCATCTGCGTGGCGACCTTGTATTTCCGCGCCGCTTCCGTCAGCATACGCGCTTCATACACCGTGCGAGTCAGCGGTTTCTGCACGTAGACGTGCTTGCCCCGCTGCATCGCGGCCATCGCCACCACCGCGTGGGTGTGGTCGGGCGTAGCGACGATCACCGCATCGATGTCCTTCTGCTCGTCGAGCATCTTGCGGTAATCCTTCCACTTCCTGGCGTTCGGGTATTTCTTGAAGACGCTTTCCGCGTACGTCCAGTCCACATCGCACAGCGCGACGATGTTCTCGGTTTCGCAAGCGTGAACGTTGTTCTGGCCCATGCCGCCGATCCCGACGCCGGCAATGTTGAGCTTCTCGCTCGGCGGCGTATTGCCGGCTCCCCCCAGGACGTGTCGAGGCACGAACGTCACGGCCACCATGGCCGCCGCGGTGCCCATGAAATCCCGGCGGGAAAGCCTGCCGCTCTGCCCTTCTGCACTGACTTTCTTCATTGTCCCATCCTTTTCTCAATCGATCGGGAACATCGTCCCGGTAAGGACACGAATCTATCGATTCCGTTACCCGCCCAAGGAATCGTCCCCAAATCCAGCGACCGTCATGGAGTCCCTATCCGGTCGATTATGCCTTGTGCCTGCTCGCGCAGGGTCTCATTCCCGGTGTCCTTGATCACCCTCGCCAAGGCCTCTCTACAAGGCTGCGGATGCTGCTGGCGAATCTTCTCGGCGATCCTGACGACCGCCGACTCGGCCTCGGCCTGAAGCGACAGGTCGTCCAGATACGGAGCGGCCATTTGCAGGGCCGGCAGCGTCCCGGCGTCCCCCAGGCCGGCCAGCACGCGCTTCTTCTCGACGACGTTGGGAGCCAGTTCCATCGCCTTCTTGTACAGTTCGACCGTCTCTTCGGCAGGCCGGTCGCTCGCCAGACCGAGCAGGCGGACGAAGCCGCGCAGTGCCACCACCCTGTGCACGGGACTCTCGGAGGTCTGCGCGACCTTGAGCAGATCGTTGATCGGTTCCGGCGTCGGCCAGTCCGACAGCGAGCGGATCGCCGCATCCTGAGGCGCCGCCTCCCGGCTGGTCAGGGCCGTCCGCAAAGCGGGCAATGCGCTGTTGTCACCGATCCGACCGAGGATGCGAAGCAGCGACGCCCGGTTGCCGGTCTCGTCGACGTTGGGCAGCGCCGCCAGGACGGACGCCGCCTGCCGATTGGAATCCTCGATCTTGTGGGCAACGGCTGCCACGGTCTTCTCGGCCTCGCTGCGATCCGATTCACTCTTCAGATTGAGCGTCAGATTGACCAGAGCCGGCAGATCGTTCGGCGCGGCAACCACCTTCAGGACCTTGAGCGACTCCAGACGCACCTTGCGGTTCTCATCGGTCGCCGTTTGAAGCAGAGACCCAACTGCCTCGACGATGTTGCGCTCGCCGATTGCGCGGATCAGTTCAACCTTCACGTCCGCCTCGGCAGCCGCAAGACTGCTGAGAATCGCGGCATTCAGGTCCGAGCCGCGCAGACGATAGAGACTGTCCCTGGCGGCTTTCTGCTCCTGCCCCCGACTGGTCGCCGCCCGTTGGGCCAGCATGGGCACGTCTTTGACGCTGCCCAACTGCCCGACCGCCCGCAGCGCCGCCACACGGACCGATTCGTCCTGAGCTTTGGCCGCCTCGATGACGGCGGGCAACGCCGTCGCATCGCCTCGATCGGCCAGAGTAGAAAGCAATTGCACCTGAACCGCCGGCGAGAGTTTCGGAAGTTCCTCGGCCAGCGATCGGGTGATCGCCTCGCCCGGGATGTCCCGCACGATGGCAATCGCGCCGGCCTGCCGCTCCGGATCGCCGCTCTGGAGCTCGCCCATCACCAGGTCGATCACCTCCTGGTTGGTCTCGTCGGCCACGACCTCAACGATCGGCATAACAAACCAGGCAACCGTCACTACCGTCAACAGACCAAGTCTTCTCGACAACAACCTCATCTATCCCATCCCAAACCAGAGTCGGATTGTCTCCTTCAAACGCATCGAGCCGTCGCTGGCCGAGCGGTTCGCCGACGGCATCAGCACGGGCCTCTACCGGTTGCCGCTGCCGGCGGCATTGAGCATCCCGCGCAGGGCCGCCGTACGGACCAACTGAGGCACGCCCGCCTTGTTCAATTCGCGATACATTTTCAGCGCGCCGGCTTTGTCGCCCTCGGCCGCCATCTGGTCCGCGCATTTTAGGCACGCGTCGTACGCAACCATCTTCAGCTTGTCGGGAGCGCTGTCTTTGACCTTCGTGAGCACGGCCGCGGCATCAGCGCCGCCGATCTTGCCCAGCGCACTGATCGCGGCGCCGGCCAGCAGCGGATCCGAGGCCGTAGCCAGCTTGCCGACGTCGGAAGCAGCGGCGCGGCAGCCACGCTCGCCCAGCGAGTTGATCGCGCCAATCTTCGCCTTGCCTTCGGCCTTCGAGACGGCCTCCAACAGCGCTTTGTCCGCCGCTTCGCCCGGGATGCGTTCCAGCGCGTAGCGCGCCATGTCAGACAGCTTCTCATCCGTCAGCATCGGAGCCAGGACGGGAACGGACTGCTCGGTCCCGATGATGCTCAGCTCGCGGCAGACGTACTGCTTGCCGGCGTATTTCGCGTCCGATTTCAGCACGCCCAGGAGCCCCTTCTCGATGCTCTTAAGCTCCTCCGTCTTGCCGTACGCCTGGCGGATCTTCTCACTGAGGGTCGTCAGAGCCTCGCGGCTGTCCCCGAACTCGTACGCCTTGACCTTCTCCAGTAGCTGATCCATCTCTGAGCCCTTTGCTGAACCGGCTGCCGGTTTCGGTGTCGTATCGACCTTGAGGTCACCCAACGCAAATTGAATCCCCCGCAGGTAATGCTCCAGCACGGGAGGCGTCCAGGTCAGGGGATGATTGTGACCCAGTGAGCAGTAGAACACACGTCCTTTGCCCCAGGTTTTGATCCAACTGATCCCGGTGTCCTCATCGCCCTCCCTGACGCCTCTGGCGTTCCTGGTGGCCGGATCGCTCCAATCAAGACTCATCAGAACCAACGCCTTGTCACGGGAATAGAGCGGCGGGTCCGTCCGGTATATCTCGTCGCTGATCTTGAACCCTTTGCCTCCGAACGGCGCCATGAGCGGATGGTCGGGCTGATCGATCTTGAAAGCCCATGTGCCATTGCTGGTCCAGGGATGGCCGGTGAACTTGCCGCCCATCATCTCCATGGCCTCGGGCCAATCGTAGAAGTTGTCCGTCGCGGCGTGGATGCCTATGATTCCCTTGCCGCCCTTGACGAAATCCATGAGCCCCTTGCACAACTCCGGCGTGGTCTCGGGACTCAGCTTGAGCCCTGTCGTGTTGTTGAAGCACACCGCATCGAACTGCGCCAGCGTGTCCGCCTTCAGCATGTTCAGGTCGTCGCTGATCACCACGGAGAAGGCCCCGGTCTTGTCGCCCATGATCTGCAACACCTTGTCCCAGAAGGGTACGGAGCTGTGCTTGAATCCCTCGCAGCGATTGATCACCAGCAGCCGGCGCGGCTGGGCGGGCTTGACGACCGCCTCGGCCGGCATGGCCGCTTCCATCTTCTGAATCTCTTCCGCCGTTGGGTACTTGAACTCCTGCGCCGTCGCCGGGCAAGCCATCACCATCGCCGCGCACAAGACCGCCAGCGACATCATGCATACCGCCTTCGATTTCCTCATCATCTTGGCTCCTTTCGTTGGTTCGTCGCCACCGCCCGCGACGTCATCCTCGCGGATCGACTCAGTTTCTGGTTCGTTTTCTACAGATGCCACGGAGCCCGCATGGGGCGTGACAGCATCCGATTGGCCGCATCATCATTGACGAAAACCTGCTTGTCCGGGTCCCAGTGGATCTTGCGGCCCAGAAGCATGGCGATCTCCCCGAGATGTCCGACGCTGATCGACCGATACGCCACCTCAATCGGTGTGATCGTCTTCTTGCGCGTCTTGACACAGTCGAGGAAGTTCTGCTGATGGTCGCGGCTCTCGTACAGTCGCATCTCGCCGGGACCGATCTTCTCGTTCCACAACTCCGGCGGGTTCGTCGCCTGCCGGCCGCGATCCACGTGGATCCAGCCCTTGTCCCCGTACCAAACGGCCCCCATGCCCTTGGGCACGAGCCTGTCGCTGGCAACGATCATCTCGACGCCGTTGGCGTACTTGCACGTGAACTTGTACTCGGTCGGCACATCGTAGATGCCGTCTTTCGGGAAGACGCCTTCGCCCTCGATCTCCACCGGCCCGGTGTCTTCGAGGCCCAGGCCCCAGTGGGCGATGTCAATGTGATGGCCCGCCCAGTCGGTGAGCTGACCGCCGGAATAATCCATGATCCAGCGCCAGTCCCAGTGCGGGGCGTTGCCCCCGTATTTGGTGAACGGCCGCCACGGCGCCGGTCCCAGCCAGAAGTCCCAGTCCAGCCCTTCGGGGACAGGCGAAACCGGGGGATTGCCGGTGGCGCCGCCGCTGGGCAGGCCTACCTCCACTCGCGTGACCTTGCCGATCCGTCCGTTGCGAACCAGCTCGCAAGCGTGGTGGAAATTCTCCTGAGAACGCTGCCAGCTTCCGGTTTGCCAGATCCGGTCGTAACGATGGACCGCCTCGACCATCATCTTGCCTTCGTGGATCGTACGCGCCAGCGGTTTCTCGCCGTACATGTCCTTGCCGGCCCGCGCCGCCATAATGACCGGAATGGAATGCCAGTGGTCCGGCAGAGCCAGGGACAGCGCGTCGATGTCATCGCGAGCGATCAACTCGCGGAAATCATGGTAGGTCGCGCAATCGCTGTTGCCGTACTTCTCGTCGACCCTCCGCTTGGCGGCGTCGCGATGTCCCTTGTCCACGTCGCAGACGGCAAGAATCCGCGCGTCATCCTTTTTATCGAGAAAACCGTTCATGTTGCCGCTGCCCTGCGAGCCGACACCGATGCACCCCATGGTGATCTTCCCGCTCGGCGCCGCGGCGCCAAACACCGACGAAGGGACGATGTACGGAAACGCCACCGCCCCGGCAGCCGCTCCCAGGACCTGACGACGCGACACGTGTCTTCGGGTCATGCCCATTGCTCCTCACTCACGCCGCAAAACGCATAGACGCCACCGGCTCGATTACAGGTGCCACGGACTGCGATAGGCTCTCGACAGGAGGCGGTTGGCCTCGTCGTCGCCGACAAACACCTCGCGGGCCGGGTCCCACTTCAGCGGCCGTTGAAGCTTGTAGGCGATGTTGCCCAGGTGGCAGACCGTCACGGAACGGCATCCGATCTCGATATCACAGATCGGCTTGCTGCGTTTGCGGATCGCATCGAGCCAGTCCACGTAGTGGTTGTTGCACTCGTACAGATGGATCTTGTCCGCGCCGAGCTTGACGTCCTTCAGTTCGTCGGGCCAGGTCTTCAAGTGGCCGCGGTTGGTCTCCACCTTGCCTTCGGTGCCGGTGAACAGCACGCCGTTGGCGTTGTCGCGGACCATCGTGACCCCGTTGGCGTACTTGTACGTAAGCACCTTGTAGTCTTTGCCGTCGGGCGGGATGATCTCGACCGGTCCGCTCTCGTCCATCCCCAGACCCCACTGGGCGATGTCAAAATGGTGGGCGCCCCAGTCGGTCATGCCGCCACCGCCGAACTCGCTGTGGTTACGCCAGTTCGGGAACCCATCGAAGCTGATGTTCGGCGAGAGCTCCTCGTTGTACGGCCGCCACGGCACGGGCCCGAGCCACATGTCCCAATCGAGGTAGTCCGGCACCGGCTGGGCCGGCAGGGGCCGATCCCCGGGCGGACCGCCGATGCCGACGGTGACATGCTGAAGCTGCCCGATGTACCCGTTACGAACCAGCTCGCAGCCCAGGCGGAAATGCCAGTCGGAACGCTGCATGCTGCCGGTCTGGAAGACGCGGTCGTATTTCCGCACGGCGTTGACCATCGCCCTCGCCTCAGCCACGGTCTGCGACAGCGGCTTCTCGCAGTAGATGTCCTTGCCCGCCTTGCACGATTCGATCACCCCGATGGCATGCCAGTGGTCGGGCGTCGAGATCACCACGGCGTCGATGTCGCTGCGGGCCAGCAGCTCGCGAAAATCGCCATAGGTATCGCAGCCTTTATAGGACGCGCCGCTCTTGCCGGCGTAATGGTCCTCGACGATCTTCTTGTTGCGCGCCAGCTTGAGCTTGTCGACATCGCAGGCGGCCACCACGTGCGTGCCCGGCGAGTTCAGGAACGACCGCGTCAGGTGCTGGCTCTGTTTGCCGCAGCCGATGAACCCCAGCGTGATCCGCTCGCTCGGAGGCGTCTGCCCGCCCTGCGCAAACACCGACGACGGAACCACATAGGGAAATCCCACCGCCGCCGCAACAGTGCCGGCCGCCCGCTTGATGAAACCGCGTCGATCCATACCCACTCGTGTCATGGAACTGCCCTCGTACCTCGGTGAGTCTCACGGACGCCGCCGACGTCGCGCCGTCCGGCCCCCACAGGAATGTCGCAACCGGATCGATCAGGATCGCTTTGGTATCGGGATGGATGCAAACCTTCTGGCGTAACCACCCTCCGGGCACATTGGCGCCGGACCCCGCCGCGCCGGATGCTCATGCTGCTTCTCCTGCAACCGTCAGGGCCCGGACCCTTGAGAGGTCCGCGCCCTGCGGAAGTCGGTCGTGACTATCTGTCAAACTGTGCGTCGAACGCGATCGCCGAACGCTTGAAGTCGAACTTCTTGACCGCGGCACACGCCTCTTCGGCGCCGTGTTCACGATCCATCCGGCTGTCTTCCCATTCGATCGAGAGCGGGCCTTGATAGCCGATGTCGTTCAGCGCGACGATGATATCCTCGAACTTGATATCCCCGTGTCCGATCGAGCGGAAATCCCAGTAGCGGCGCGGATCGGCGAACTCGGTATGGCCGCCGAACACGCCGACGGAGCCGTCTCCGTGCCCCCACCAGACGTCCTTCATGTGGCAGTGGAAGATGCGATCGGAGAACGTGCGGATGAATTTCACGTAGTCCACGCCCTGATAGCCGAAGTGGCTGGGGTCGTAGTTGAACCCGAAGCACTCGTGCCCTTTGACCGCGTCGATCGCCCGCTGCGCCGAGGCGATGTCGAAGGCGATTTCCGTGGGATGCACTTCCAGCGCGAACTTGATGCCTTCGGCCTTGAACGCGTCGAGGATCGGCATGAAACGCTTAGCAAAATCGTCGTAGCCGGCCTGAATCATGGCCGGCGGCGCCGGCGGGAAGGAATAGACTAGGTGCCAGATCGAGCTGCCCGTGAAGCCGTTGACCACCTTGACGCCGAGCTTCTTGGCGGCTTTGGCGGCGTTGATCACACTCTGGGCCGCCCGCTTCTTCACGCCCTCGGGCTTGCCGTCGCCCCAGACGCTCTCGGGAACGATCGATTTGTGTCGCTCGTCGATCCTGTCGCAGACGCACTGGCCGGTCAGGTGCGTCGAAATCGAGAACACTTCCAGGCCGTGCTTTTTGAGCATCGCGCGCTTGGCCTTGCAGTATCCATCGTCCGCCAAGGCCTTGTCCACCTCGAAGTGATCGCCCCAGCAGGCCAGCTCCAATCCATCGTATCCCCAGCTTGCCGCCTTCTTCGCCAGCGTCTCCAGCGGCAGGTCCGCCCATTGCCCCGTGAACAGTGTGACAGGTCTAGCCATCTCGTAACCTCCTTTTGTTGTTCAGTTTGGAGCCCTTTCCAGAACGATTCCTTTCTCCGGGAAAGAACGCTTACGGTCCTCTGGTTATTGCGGTCTGGCCGATCGTGAGCATCTCGACGTGCGTGTTCTCCATTGCCGAACTGACCTCAAATAAGACTGGCGCCGGCCCTCCCCGACGATGCCAAAGGCACCTATTATACCGGCGTCGAAAACCGTGGCAAACGCAAATTCCCGGCAAATCCCACTTCGCCTGGGACCCATAAGACCTACCTAACCTGTGTCAATCTGAGCACATACGCGTGCTCGCAGGGCGTTTCGTCGACGGAAAGAGTGGGGACCTGGACCACCACGTCACGGCCGGACCGCCGCCAGCTCAGGGGTTGCGCCAGGCCCAGCATCGTTACAGTCGCGTCGGGGGAAACGTCGATATCTTTCAGAACCATCTCTTTCTGCGGCCAGCGGGGACAGATCGCATACAGCGTGCCACCCTTTGCTGTGAAAAACGCCGCAATAACCGCTTTGTCTCCAGCAGGCGGTCCAGTCAGTTCGGTGATGTCGTACTTGGCTTTGTATTCCGCCCCATAGGCCACATCGGGACGCTTGCCTTCGGTCCACTGGATCGCGTTCCGCCAGGGCCGCGTGCCGTAGATGGCCTCGCCGTTGACCCTGAGCCAGTCGCCGATCTGGACCAGCCGCTCTTCCATGATGACCGGGATGGTGCCGTCGCCGTCCGGGCCGATGTCGAGCAGCAGATTGCCGCCGCGACTGACCAGATCGATGAGCATGAGGATCAGCTCTCTGGATGTCTTGTAGTCCGACAGCGTCTCGGTCCGGCTGTAGCCGAACGAGTGGGCCATGCCGCGGTTCTCCTCCCACGGATGGCTGGCGTCGGCCAGGCCCGCGCCGTATTCGGTGGTGTAGTAGCCTCCATGCTTGTGGCGGATGTCCTTGCCCCAGCGGTCATTCACGACCACGTCGTCGCGGCAGGGCGACTCGTTGTACAGCCACGCCAGAAGCTCCTCGCTGCGCCAGTTCTTGTCCGGCATGTCCCATTCGCCGTCGGAGAAGATCACCGAGGGCTTGTACCGCGTCACCACGTCTTTGAACTGGGGGATCATGTGCTTCTCGACGAAGAGAGTGCGGTCGGCCAGCCAGAGCGGGTTGTACCACTCGTACAGCGAGTAGTAGAAGCCCATCTTCAGGCCCTTGGCGCGGACCGCGTCGCCCAGGTCGCCCAGCAGATCGCGGCGCGGCCCGATGTCTACGCTGTTCCAGGGCCGGCCCCAGCTCCTGTTCGCCTGCTCGCTGGGCCAGAGGCAGAAGCCATCGTGGTGCTTCGACGTCAGCACCACGTACTTGGCGCCAGACCGCTGGAAGACTTCGGCCCAGTGATTCGGGTCGAACAGCTCGGCTTTGAACATCGGCGCGAAGGCCGCATAGGGGAAGTCGGCTCCGTACGTGGCGCTGTGATACCGCCACCACGGGCCGTTCTTGGCCTTGTCGCCCGTGATGCGATTCCAGTACCACTCGGAGTATTCTCCCCGCACCGACCAGGCCGGGACAGAATACAGGCCCCAGTGAATGAAGATCCCGAACTTCGCGTCCGTCCACCACTGCGGCGTCGGACGCCCATCCAGCGACTCCCACTTCGCCTCGTACGTCTGCGCCCCGCACACCGCCGTCCCTACCAGCAGCACCAGCCCACACGCCCCCAATAGACAAGTCCGCCTCTTCATCGGATCAACTCCTTTCGACACAGACTCACAAGACTCAAGTTCCGGCACAATTCGTACCGGTCTCAGGATTGGATCATAGACGCAAATCGCTGCCGAATCCACCGAAAGAAATCCGCACCAGACGAGCGGCGGCATTCTCAAGTCCGATAGATTGACGATGATTGTCACAGGCAAGCCATCCTCGAACTGCGTTGCCGGCTGGCCATGCACCGCTTCCTTTCGCCGGTCTTAAGTCGTATATGGTTTGTGTCGATAGCAGCCATGCCGTTGGCAAGACCGATGGCTGTCGAACGAAGTCGGCGGCCCGGCGCAATGCGAACACGGATCGGAAAATGGGGGCGAACACGATGAAGACCGCAGAGATGGCCACCCAGGCGCTGGACCTGCTCATACAGCACGAGAAGGTCATCGGAAGGCTTTATGCGGCGTACGCCGAGCGGTTTCCGCAGGACCGTGAGTTCTGGCTGAGCCTCTCGGAAGAGGAAGACCACCATGCCGAATGCATCGAATCGCTCCGCCCGAGGATCGAGAGCGACCCGAGCGGCATGATCGTTGCCCGCTTTCCTGCGGCTGCCATCGAACATTCCGTCGCTCACGTGAACCGGCTCATCGACCAGGCCGAGCACTCGCACCTGACCCGCGTGAAAGCTCTTACAGCCGCTATGGACATCGAAACCGCCCTCCTCGATAATAGGTACTTCGAAGTGTTTGCCGGCGACAGCCCGCCGCTCCGACGCACCTTGGAAGCTCTGGAGCAGGGCACGCGAACCCATCTTCAGAAAGTCCGCCAGCTCTGGGGCAGCGCCGGACGCTCGAAAGCGTGAGCCGAGCGTCACGCCCACTCTCTGGTCATCTGCTTCATCCGGATCACGTCTGCGAGGAACACGTGCCCGAGAGAAAGATGACTGGAGTAGCCTCGGCCAACTCCGGCTGAATCATCAAAGGTCAATCCGCTGGGGCGATCCTGATGTTGCGACTGGCTGCCGCGTCGCCGCGACTTCAGCGGGCGCCGGCTGCTGGCGGATTCGCGTAGGCCGCATAGTGTGAGGCCAAGTCCTCTCGCGAGGGGGTCTCGCCTCGGCTGATCTGGAAGCGGTAGCGCAGGCTCAGCGTCTGGCCCTTCTCGATGGTCTTCGTGAAGAACGCGCCGAAGCGGCCGTAGTCGCGGTAGGCCGAGAAGACGGTGTTCTTGGGATTGTCCGGGTGGTTCATCTGCTGAACCCAGTAGCGATTGCCCGCCAGGCCGTGGGACAGTGTCACCCACGGCAGATCCTTGTCCGTTCGCGGATCGATCCCGTCGCGGTGGAACAGGTACTGCGCCTTGCCCTCGTCCGGCCCGGCTCCCACATCGTTGTGCGCGCGGTACTGCACGCCGGCGTGTTCCGGGTCGCCATCCAGCTCCACGTCGCCGCGTACGGCGGTCAGATCGCTGCGCCAATCGAGCAGCACAACGGTCGAATCATCGAGTCGACGCGCGGTGATGTGCCGGCGTTCCACGAGCAGCGGCTCGCCGTCGGGGGCGTTCCAGTGGACCACGGAAACGAACCGCGCGACGTCGCCCTCGGTGCGCTTTTCCTCGAACCGCTGGTGAACCTGAGCCACGTTCGGCATGTGCCACAGATCGTAGCGCTTGCCCTCGAACCCGAGCTTGTTCCAGCCGATGAAGATGCCGCGATGATGCGGGTACAAGATCTTCTCGGCCACGTACTCGCTCTGCCCATCCGGGCCGCTGGTCAGTCGCTGGGACCCATCATAAACGTGCAGGAACGGCTTGTACGTCTCGAACCGCCTCTGCGGCGTCGAGGGATCGAACTCGATCATGTATCGCAGCAGCGGCGTCCCATCGCACAGAACGTCCAGGGACCGGCCGCCATTGTCGCGGAAAGACATTATGTCGGCATCCAGCGGAGCGATCCAGATGTTGCGGAAGGTCACGGCGTTGCCATGGTCCTGGAGCAGGATCGGCAGCGGCTCGGGGCCCTCGGGCCGGCCGGCGCCGGTCTTGTTCGGAATCGCGACGTCGTCGTGGATCAGCACACCGTTGTGGTAGACCGTGATGCGGGCGTCGGCGACTTTCTTGTCGCCGTCGTAGCGGGCTTCGCGGAACCGGATGTCGTAGCTCTGCCACTCGCCCGGCTTCCTGCAGACGTTGCGGTCGGGCGCCTTGAAGCGATAGATCGAGCCGCACTCGTTGAACTTCGGCTCCAGGCCATAGGAGTCGAGTATCTGAAGCTCGTAGCGTCGCTGAATGTAGACGCCGCTGTTGCCGCGACCCTGGCCCGTCACGTCGGGCGGCAGTTGCGGCGTCTTGAACTCGATGTGCATCGCGAAGTCCCTGACCGGCTCCTTCGTCACGATGCTCCCGCTGCCCGGGACGATCTGCATCGCGCCGTCGGCCAGCGTCCAGCGGATGTCACCACCACCGTCCCGCTGCCACTGTGAGAAATCCGTTCCGTCGAACAGTGTGACCGCGTTGTCCGGCCGGCTGAACGTCGCCTCCACCTGCGGCGGGTTGGCGTAGTCGTTCCAGACCCGCTCGGCGTCCGCCACAACGATCTTGCCCTGGTGGACGTACATCCGATAGCGGAACACGTGGTCTTCGCCGGGCTTCATCTCCCAGGCTCCCGCCTGCGAGGGACAGAAGTTGAAGAACACATAATTGTCCGGCTCCGGCCAGATGCGCATCGGCTCGGGATGCTGGAAATTCTGCGGGTGGCTGTAAAACGTGACGCCTTCCCATTCGTCGATCCTGCCGGACGTATCGCACCAGCGGGCGCGGGTGCCGTGGCCGTCACGGCCCTTGCCCTCGCTGGTCAGGTAGGCGGCCGTTTCACCCTTCCACTTCGAGGTGGCGCGGAAGCCGAGCCCGCCATAACGGTACTCGTCCTGGAGCAGCGGCTCATCCGCGACGCAGCGCTGCGTGGACTTGAAGTCGATCAGCCAATAGCCCTTCTGAGGCCCGCCCACGTTGAACGCGCGGACGTCCCAGACCTCGTCGAGGACCACCTGCTCGCCCTTGCTCGTCTTGCGGGCCACGTGCTCCTGCTGAACCTGGAAGCCGCCGAACACCGGCCCATCGGTCGTCGAGAGATACTTCGCAAAGCGGACAGTTCCGGTCCCGTCGCCGACGTTCCAGAAATCGACCATCTTGCCTTCGAAGTGGGTGTGCGTCCAGGGCATCCAGAGCCCCATGTGGTGGATGTGGTCCGCCGGATGGATCTCGGTCAGCACCGAGCCTTTGGTGGACCAGAGCGGATGGATGAAACCGCTGCGGTCATAGAGCGACCGCCGTGCCTCCGGGATGCGTCCGATGTCCTTCGGGGCCGGAACGACGGCATGGTTGTAACGCAGGATGTTGGCGCCGCCGAGCTGAAGGTCGAGGGCCTTGTCGCCTTTGACTGCCTTGACCAGGCCGTCCGTCGCCGGCTCGCCACGGACCAGCTCGAAGACGCGGCTCTGTCCGGCCGGTGTCGTGCCTTTAAGAACCCACCACAGCCTCCGGGCCGGTCCGGCCTCAACCTGGGCGGGCACCGCGATGCGCTGCATGCCCCTGACCTCTTCCAGCCGCAATGGGGAGACATCGGTCAGCCCGACCAGCGGCACCGATACCGGCGTGTCCACGCGGGTGTGCTCGCCCGCCTGGACGGTGAACGTCGCCAGCGGTTCGGCGGTTGATGCCTGCGTGCCGAACAGGAGACAGAAAAGCACGAGGAAGGAGAAGACTGCTGTTTTCGAGGATGGACGTGTCTGCATGGATGCGCTCCTTTCATTCCCAGCGGCTGTGCGGCCCATAGCCTCCCGGCCGCGAGAAAAGATTCTAACCCACCGATCCGCTATCTTCAAGCACCGTTTGCAGTGTGCCCGTAAGAGCTTGCCCCTTCAACTGCGTTCAGGGCAGGCTCTGAGCTTGCCGAGGGGCACACATGCCCCTGAGAGTAGCGTCTTACGACGCTACTACGAACGGAACACCTTACGGGCGTCGCTGTGAACACCATCACATCCCCGGGCATCCTGATCAGTCAAGATCCGAAGGGCACGCTTCTTTTCATTCTTCTCATTCTTATCATTCTTGATAGTCGTTCCTTCGTCCTTTAGGTCCCTTTGGTCCCTTAGGTCCTTGGAAACCAAAAGGACCTAAGGGACCAAAGGGACCTAAGAGACCCAGGGTCAACCAGCACCGAACCTGCGAAGGCGTGTCTACCCCTTGACGCAGATCAGCGGTTCGAGGCGGGCGACCTTCCTGGCCAGGCCCGCCTTCTCGGTGGCGTCGACGACGGCGGTGACATCCTTGTACGCGCCGGGCGCTTCCTCGGCAACGCCCCGCAGCGAGGCGCCCTTGATCACGATGCCCTTCTGCGCCAGGTGCATGACGACGTCTTTGCCGTGCCATCGCTGAGTGGCCTGCTTGCGGCTCATAGCCCGGCCTGCCCCGTGACAGCAGGAGCCGAACGACAGCTCCATGCCCGTCCGCGTGCCCGCCAGGATGTACGAGGACGTGCCCATGGTTCCGCCGATCAGGACGGGCTGGCCGGTCTGCTGCAAATCCGCCGGCAGCGCGGGGTGTCCCGGCCCGAACGCGCGGGTTGCGCCCTTGCGATGGATGTAGAGCTTTCTCGGCTTGCCGTCGACGAGGTGCTCCTCGACCTTGCAGGTGTTGTGCGAGACGTCGTAGAGCAGCTTGACCTCGGCCCTGGGCAGGACATCGCAGAACACCTGGCGGACCAGGTGCGTCAGGACCTGCCGGTTGGCCACGGCGCAATTGATGCCCGCGTTCATCGCACCGAAGTATTGCCTGCCCAGATCGGACTTGATCGGAGCGCAAGCCAACTCCTTTTCGGGCAGCTCGATGCCTTCGCTCTTGGCTGCCTTGACCATGCGTGGAAGGAAGTCGGTCGCGACCTGATGGCCCAGGCCGCGAGAGCCGCAGTGGATCATCACGACGACGTCGTTCAGACGCAGGCCAAACGCTTCGGCAATCGCGCCGTCATAGATCGCCGAGATGCGCTGCACTTCGAGATAGTGGTTGCCCGAACCGAGCGTGCCGACCTGGTCTTTCTGCCGCTGCTTGGCATGGTCGGAAACGAATCGTGGCTCGGCGCCGGCCATCCGGCCGTTCTCCTCGATGCGCGCGAGGTCTTCCTGCGTGCCATAGCCTCGCGAGACCGCCCAATGCGCTCCACTGCGCAGCATGTCGTCCATCTCATCGGGTGACAGCTCGAGCTTTCCGCGGCTGCCGACGCCGGCCGGAATGCGATGGGCCAGCATCGTCGCGAGCTGGTCCTTGCATCGTTCGACGTCGTCGTACGTCAGGCCGGTCGTCAGGGCCCGCACGCCGCAGGCGATGTCGAAACCGACGCCGCCAGCCGAGATCACGCCGCCCTGCTCGGCGTCAAAGCCGGCCACGCCACCAATGGGAAAGCCGTAGCCCCAGTGCGCATCGGGCATCGCGTACGACGCATGGACCACGCCCGGCAGGGCTGCCACATGCGCCGCCTGCGCGTAGACCTGCTCGTCCATCGCATCGATCAAGGGTTTATCCGCAAAGACGACGACGGGGACCTGCATGGGGCCGAACGCTTCGATGGACCATGCACAGTCGCTGTGACGCTTGAGCCTTTCGGCATACATGCCGGCATTCTCCTTCCTTAGACGTCCACGATGCACTGGGCAATCCACATGCCCTTGGAATCGCGTTCCACTTTCAGATCCGCGTAGGTAGCTGCCTTGACCTCGACCGCCGGCTGGTGCCTGGCCGCGTCCACCTCTTCGCCCCAGGCGGTCGCCTGAAGGCCGCCTTCGACGCCCCTGACGTCAAAGCGGCCGAACAGCATCCTGCGCGTGTCCATTTCGTAGAGCACGGCACTGAGCCAGTACCAGAAGAGCATCTCATCGTCGTCTTCTTCGCAGACGATCGCGACGGACTTGCGTGACTCGATCTTCGCCGGGTGGGTGACAATCGCGGTCATCGCCAGCGCCGCCTGGGCGAATGCCTCTTCCCGTGTTTGGCCGAAGCCGCGAATCCCCATGTCCGCGGGGTGCGAGTAATGTTCCCAGTGTGGCTGGCCCATAGCGAATCCGCAACAGAGACCAACTCGTTCTTCTACCGGGCCATCACCACGGACGACCAACCGGTTTCGTTGTGTCCGGGCGAGGTGTCCCGAGCCTTCACACGGAAGCGGTGCCCCTGGCCGGAACGACCGATCAGGACGGAATACTGCCGAGAACTTTGCCACTTGCTGCTGAAGCCGGACTCGGTCGTACACTCGAAGAAGTACTCAACGCCCGCCGCGTCGTCAACCGCTTCGGCCGCGGTCATCTCCGCATAGTAGCTGAGGCTGGTATTGCCCCTCTTGACTTCCTCGGGCTCGGACTCCCATTCCATCGGGTCCGGGGTCGGCGGTTGCAGGTCGGCGGTGACGGACAGGGAAAAGAGCGTCGTGTTCTGATTGGGTGATTTGTCCCTGGCTCGAACCCGGAAGGTGTATTGTCCGTGCGGCACGGAGGTCAGCTCATAGGTCCGGCTGGTCTGCCAGTTGCTGCTGTAGTCCGGATGGGAGGTGCAATCGAATTGGTATTCGACGCCGCTAGCGTCGGTAGCCTCCGTGGCCACCATGCGGATCGTGTTTGACGAAACGCCGTAAGGCTCGGTCTCCCAGCTCATCGGGCTCGGCGTCGGCGCTTCGGTGTCGTCCGCCAACGTGGCGGCGCGAGTGATCTCCGACCAGTCCGTCTCCAGTCGATTGCCCCGATTCCGCGCCTTGACTCGATACCAGTACAGGGTCGCGGGCTGCAATTCCGTCTGCTCCCATCGTGGCTCCTGCCCGGCCACGAATGTCCGCCAGCCGCTGTTGATGTCGGGCGTCAGGAAGTTCTCGAAGTAGTACTCCACTCCGGTCTCGTCGGTGCTCGTCGCCGTGGTCGCCACCATGGCGATCGAGTAGGGCCCGGTTCCGTACGGCGCGGTCGCCCAGGTCATCGGATTGGGCAGCGGAGGCGTCGGCACCGGCGGACCCGACCGCCACACCTTCCCGAGGATCGCAAAATCACGGAAGTCCACAACACCGTTGCGATCGATGTCTTCGGCGAGCAGATCGTCCTGCACTGGCCACATCGTGGCGAACCGAGCCAAATCATCCGCCTCGACATGCCCGTCATGGTTCAGGTCCGCCGGGTGCCCGGTGTCGGTCAGCGACATGCTGGCCTGGGCCGTGCCGCCGTAGGCGCCGAGATTGATCTTCCTGCCGTGCGGCCACAGCTCGGCCGACCACTCCGAGGTCGGGTTGCCCGCGTCGATGCACCGGCTCGTCTCGGTGTCGATGACCCACTGACGCACCATAGGGTCCCAGCGGCCGGCCTGCGATCTGAGATGGTAGTCTCCGTCGATCCACACGTCGTCGTCCGTCTCGGCGGTGCCGTTGTCGTCCCAGCGCCCATCGGCGGCAAACGACGGATCGGCCACCACGTCTCCGAGTCCCATCGCGGCGTTGCCCCCGAAGTTACCGCCGTCGTTCATCCAGAAGGCGTTGTACGAGTTGATGCACAGACCGTAGATGCCCGCGGTGAGAGGCGCGGCATTGAAGGCGACGATGTTGTTGCAGACCGTTCCCGGACACCGGCTGATCGCACCACCGTACGTGCCGGCGATGTTGCCCACGATCGTGTTGTTGCAGACCAACTGCGTGCAGCTATACAACCCGCCGCCTTCGCCCTCCGCTCGATTGCCGGCGATGACGTTGTTCTCGATCCATCCGTTGCAGGCGTAGAGCCCGCCGCCTTCCGGGATCGCGAAGTTGCCGACGATCGTGTTGCCGACAATCTCGCCGTCGCAGAAGTACAACCCGCCGGCGTTGGAGTTGTAGGAAATCAGGTTGTCGCGAATCGATCCGTTGCAGTAGGCGACGCCGGCGTTGTTGTAGGAGATGGTGTTGCCCCGAATCGATCCATTGCAGGCGAAGATCCCTTCCAGCTCATTGTAGACGATGGTATTGCCCACGATGGTCGGGGCGGCATCGCTCTGGCCAGTGATACCTGCGCTCTGGCAATCTCGGATGATGTTCTTCGATATCGTCGGAGCCGATCCCACGCAAAAGACGCCGTACCCGGTGACCGTGAAGCCTTGCAGTACGGAGTCGCCGCCCTCGCCAAAGTCGAAGATGACGCTGGAGCCGGACGGTCCGGCGATCACCGTCGTGCGGACCACCGCCGGGTCGTCCGGGGCCAGGCTGCGCACGGTCACACCTCTGCCGTTGAAGACAATCCGCTCGCGGTATGTTCCGGGCCTGACCACGATGACGTCGCCGTCCCACGAATCGTCGATCGCCTTCTGGATGGTCGCGTAGTCGGCGGAACCGTCGTCATCCACGGAGATCGTCTTTGCCAGGCAGGGAACGGACGAAATCGCCGCGATCAGCAACACAACAAGCCTGTTCATACCGAAATCCTTCCTCCTACGAATCCTATCTCGACAAGCAACCATGATAGCAAAAACCCGCGTTTTATTCAAGCTCTGCGGGCAGCTCCTGAGGCATCATCGGCTCCAGCGGGCCGGGACTTGCGATCAGAGAATACGTCTGCTCGCATTCCGGGGCGGCAGTCGCCCGCACGGTGACCCGCCAGGAGCCTTCCAAGGGGTTCTCCACGTGGATCTGCTCGACGTTGTTCGTGTGGTCCTCCCGGTCGCGGCGAGCCGGCTGCTGAGGCTCAGACGGATCGAGCGTCCACGGGAAGTGACGCTGTCCGCTAGGATCGGTCACCACGAGGTCCAGGTCGTTGACCAAGGCGTGGGCCGCCAGCGGGTCGGCGGGAAAATCGTCCCAGACCAGAGTCACTTTCAGTTCCGCTTGGTCGGGCAGCACCTCCAACATGTAGACGCCCTCCTGCTCCGGCCGGACGATACGATCCTCGACGACGACCTCGTCGAGTGTATCGGCCCGGATCAGATCGACAGCCTCCCTGGCATCGATCGCGCCGTAACCCGAGGAGTAATCAGGACCCGGATTCTCCAGGTCCATCGCCGTGTGGATTAAGATGCCTTTGAGCGTCGAAGGCAGCGGATCGGCTGCGTGCGTGCCGCGCCAATCCTCCAGAAGCAGGGCCAGCGTCCCCGAGACCGACGGCGCCGCCAGCGAGGTGCCGCAGCCGGAGCCATAACGATTCGACGGCAGCGTCGACCAGATGCTCCAGCCTTTGCGCGCTTCGCAGCCGGGGGACATCACATCGGGTTTGATCCGTCCATCGGCGGTCGGCCCCTTGTTGCTCGACGACCAGATCGAGCCGTCGTCCGAATTGGTGGCCCCGACCGTGACAACGTTCTTGGCGACGGCCATCGACGTGATCGTCGCCCAGTCGCCTTCGTTGCCCGCTGCACAGACGACCGAAATCGGCCTGCCCAGCCCACCTCGCACGATGCCGTCGAGCGAGGCGCAGTAGTCTTTGTAGACGTGCCACTCGACCTTGCCCCAGGAGTTGTTGGCGATGTCGATGCCGTAAACATCGACCGCCTGCTCGTACTGCTCGCCAAGCTCCGCCACGTTGTCCCAGGGGCGAAACGAGACGAGCGTCGCGCCCGGCGCCATACCTCGATACCGGCGGCTGGGCAGCAGGCTGCCGTCGCCCAGCAGCGTCCCGGCCACCAGCGTCGCGTGATCACCAATCTGCGCGCCGTCATCGATATTTACCACGCGACCGATCAAATCCACGTGATTGGCGTCGGGATGACGCGATTCCCATTGGCCAACGATGACACCGGAGCCACTCAGGTCGTACGGCGAAGCTTGGACCGTATCGACGTTGGTCGCCGTCCTTACTCCATCGTTCAGGTCGACCGACTCGTAGTGCTGATCGATCCACTTGACGCTGTCGTGCGAGGCCAGGTCGTATATGCGGTCCTCCGGCAGAAGCAGGACGATGCGATGATCCACGCTGCTGCTCGCCAGGATGTGCCCGCCAACCTGAACGATGAATTCTGTGCCCGCCCGGAGGTCGGCGTCTTCGAAGAACGTCGCAATCAGCCTGGCCCGGCCGGCCCCGGTCTTCGAACACGCATTGACGCCCCCCTCGCGCAGGGAAGGGTCGATCTTGTCCCGGGGCTCAATCCTCGCCACCGCCCGGACTTCGGGCATGGCCGCCACCCGCTCGGCCTCGCTGAGGGGCAGACTCGCCAGCCAGGCGCGGTGGGGAATGTACGAGAGCAGTCTCACCTGCGCCCGGGCCAGGGTCTCCCGCTGTTCGGTCGTCGGTATCGCGTCCAATTGCAGGATCACGTGGATTGGCTCCGAGCCGGCGGCCTCCCGCGCCGGCAGCAGTTCGCCCAGGCCGGCCTTCGGAACGAAACGTCGGCTCTTAAACAACACCATATCGGCGCCGAGCGTCTGGCTCGCGACCAGCAGAACAATGAACAGGCTCGCGACAGCGTTCGCCTTGCGCATGGCGACATCGCCGCCGGGTATTGTCCTGCGTGGATTCACTCCGAGGCACATCGGAACCCTACACCCCCGTTTCATGCACCAACCCGGCCTCACTGCCGCCGGTGAACCGTTCAACTCACCACCAGAGAACGGTCCCCTCCCGATCCTGCGTTTCAAGATACCCATTATATCATTCCGGGCGGATCGTTTCCAGTCCCACGGGGCAGATTCCGGGCGGCGTTCGACCGGATCACGGCCACGGGATGAAGACATATCGGACGTTGCCATGCAATAGAGGCCTGCGGCGGTGGGTCTTGGCTGAGAACATCTGAAGGCCTGCCCGACAATTCTCTATCCATCTATGAGACGGTGGATTACACTTGGAGCCACACAAGACGGCCACAAATGGAGTTCCGTCGCGGTAATCACCCGAATCAGTAAGATGCAACATCGCTTGGGGGCCGTCTCGGAGATGCTCATGGTCCACGAGAAACCTGGCAACATCAGGATGATGATAGGGTCGATCGCGATCGCGGTTCTCGTTCAGGCGTTGGGCGCAACCGGTCTGGCTGGACAGGCCCCGCAAACAAGAACCACCGGTCCGGCCGAAGTGAATGAACCGAACGCCGGGGCGAGTACCTCACTCGTGCCGGACGAGATCGATGCAGCCTCGCCCAAGATAACCATAGAGGATATTGCGGCGCGCAAGAAACAAATCGCCGATTCGCAGGAACTGGCGGACGACGTCAAGACCCGGCTGACCGAGATCTACGACAAGACCCTGGCCCAGTTGAGGCTGGGTGGCGAACTGGCGGAGAAGAGCAAACAATACGACGCGGCGATCAAGAACGCGCCGTCGGCGCTGGAGGGAATCGAGAAGTCTCTGGCGCAGCCGGCGGCCGCAACGCCCGAGGCAGCGTCCGATCTGACCCTGGCGCAGGCCGAGCAGGCTCTGGCGCAGGCGGCCGCAACCCTGGAGGAAGCCAAAAAGACCGCGGCAGACCTCGAAGACGAGCCCCGCAGACGCGCCGACCGAAAGACCAGGATTCCCGAGGAATCGAAGAACGCCAGACAGCGCCTGGATGAGATTCAGAAGGCACTCGCGGCTGTCACAACGCAGGAGAAGGAGACGGAAACGGACCGGGCCAACCGGGTCCTCCTGTCGGCCGAGCAGGACGCTCTCCAGAGTCGGCTCGACACCAGCGCCAAGGAGCTGCTGTACTACGACACGACGAACGACCTGCTGGCGGCGCAGCGAGACCTGGCCGCGCGGCAGTTGGCGGCAGTCCAGAAGCGGCTTGACTTCTGGCAGGACAAGGTCAGCAGCTTGCGGCAGCAGGCCGCCCAGGCGGCCCAGACCGAGGCCCGCCGCGCCCAGGAAGAGACCAAATCGGCTCGGCCCGAGATTCAGCCGATCGTCCAGAAGAACGCCGAGCTGGCCCAGCACCAGGCGGAGCTCGTGGCGAAGATTCAGGGCGTCACCAGATACGCCGAGACCGTGGACACCTCCCTGGCAACCGTGCGGAAAGACTTCGACGAGATCCGCAGCCAGATCGAAACCGCCGGCAGAGTCACCGACTCGATGGGAATCCTGATGCTCGGCAAGCGCGACAAGCTCCCGGACGTCGGCGAGCGTCAGCGGCGGATGCGAGAGCGCCCGGCCGAGATCGTCTCGGCACAGCTTCAGGCGATGGCGTATGACAAGCAGTGGTCCGAGCTGAGCGATCTGACCGATGAGCAGGAGGAGGTGACCGCCAAGCTCGATGCCAACGTCCGCGAGGCCCGGCGGGAAGCGGTGAAGAAGGAGGCGACCGACTACTACGAAAACCAGCGAAAGCTGCTGCGGGCCATTTCCGACCACTATTGGGACTATGCCACCCGGCTGGCTCGGCTGGACAGCAGCGAGCGGTTGCTCGTCAAAACGGTCGAGGACTTCTCCACGTTCATCGACGCCAATGTCCTGTGGGTCAAGAGCGAACGTCTGCCGGGCCTGTCCCACTTCGCACGGGCTGCCCGAGCGATATTGTGGCTCCTCTCTCCGGCGAACTGGCAGAGGGTCGCTCGCACGGTCTGGAACGACGTGCTGGCGAACCCCACAATCTACGTCCTGCTGGCTGTGCTGATCGGGGTTGTCGTGACGCTTCGCAGGAGGATTCGTGCTCGAATCAGAACCGGCTCGGAAAAGGTTCGCCAGATCGAGACGGACTGTCTCTTCCTGACGGTCGAGGCGCTGGCGCTGACCGCGCTGCTGGCGGCGATCTGGCCGATGTTTCTCCTGCTGGCTCACTGGCGTCTGTCGGTGATGGCTCTCGATGATTTTGGCCGTGCGGTGGCCGCGGGATTAGGCCGCGTGGCTTCGGCCGTGCTCGTCTTAAGCTTCCTGAGAGGCGTGGCCATGCCCCACGGTCTGGCCCATGCCCACTTCCGCATCCGCGAGGAGCCGCTGGCGTTGCTTCGTCGGCATCTGCGATGGTTTCTCGCCTTCATCATCCCGGTCGTGTTCGTGTTTCAGGTGATGCGAAGCCAGCAGACCGACCAGTCGTGGCACGGCGCCGCCGGGCGACTGGTCTTCATCGTGGGCCAGGTGGGTCTGGCCGTGTTCCTGCTGCGGGTGCTGCATCCTGCCGCACCTCTGATGGACTCCTGGCTGAAGCAGCGGCGCGGAGGCTGGTTCGACCGCCTTCGTTTCCTCTGGTATCCGGCGTGTCTGCTCGTCCCTTTGTCCTTCGCAATTCTGGCGGGCATGGGCTATCTCTATGGAGCCCGCCATCTCAATGAGAAGCTGATGCGCACGATCGGCTTGATTCTCATAGCCATTCTGATTCGCGCCATGTTCGTGCGGGGACTGACGCTGGCGCAGCGCCGTCTGGCCCTGCTCGAACGACGGAAACGTCAGGCCGCCAGCGAGCAGAAATCCCCGGCGGATCCCATGCCGGCATCGACCACGACTCCCGAGACGCCCGAGAGCAAGGTCAAGCCCGAACCAACCATCTACGAGATGTCCCAGCAGACCAGAAAGCTCATCGCCGCCGCGACCGCTGTTTTGCTGGTGCTCGGCGCGTGGTACATCTGGAAAGACGTCCTGCCGGCGCTGACGGCCCTGGGACGGTTTCGGCTCTACAACGCCGGCCCCGACGAAATCGTCACCCTCGGCGCCGTGATGACGGCCCTGGTCCTGATCGCCCTGACCATCCTGATCGCCCGAAACGTGCCCGGCCTGCTGGAACTGGCCATTCTCCGACACCTGCCTCTGGACCGGGGCGTTCGCTTCGCGATCATCACCGTATGCCGCTATCTCCTCGTGGCCGTCGGCGTCGTACTGGCGTTCACCGAACTTGGCATCGGCTGGTCGAAGGTCCAGTGGCTCATCGCCGCCATGACGGTCGGTCTCGGCTTCGGCTTGCAGGAGATCTTCGCGAACTTCATCAGCGGCCTGATCATGCTGTTCGAGCAGCCGATTCGCGTCGACGACATCGTCACGGTCGGAGACGTCACCGGCCGCGTCACCATGATCCACATCCGCGCCACAACAATCCGCAAGTGGGACCAGCGCGAGCTGATCGTGCCCAACAAGGAGTTCATCACGGGCCGGCTGATCAACTGGACCCTCTCCGATAATACGCTGCGACGAGATTTTGCCGTCGGGATCGTCTATGGATCCGACACCCGCAAGGCCGAGCAGTTGCTGTATGAGATCGCACGCAATCATCCGCTGGTCCTGAAAGACCCGGCGCCCACGGTGCTGTTCAAAGAGTTCGGCGCCAGCAGCCTCGATTTCGAGCTGCGCGTCTACTTCTCGGGCATCGAGAACAACCTGCCCGTCTGGCACGACATCAATTTTGCCATCGACGACGCGTTCCGCGCTGCTGGGATCGAAATCGCCCTCCCGCAACAAGACGTCCACATTCGCACCATCGATCGCGAAGTTCCGATCCGGGTGGAGCCGCCTCCGGCCTGAACGCAGCCGCAGAATAGACAGGAGCTGCATAATGAGAGCAGATGGATTCGCACGAACGTTCCGGTGGCTGTTGTTGACTCCCGCCGTCCTGACCGGCTGCGCCGGCGTGCCTTCGGGCATTCGGCCCGTCGGGGACTTCGACCTTGATCGTTACCTCGGCACCTGGTATGAGATCGCCCGCCTGGACCACAGCTTCGAACGCGGCCTGACCAACGTCTCGGCTACCTACACGATGCGTAAGGACGGCGGCGTGGACGTGCTCAACAAAGGCTACGATGAGCGCAAAGGTCACTGGAAGCAGGCCAAAGGCAAGGCCTACTTCGCCGACGCGCCGACGACGGGACATCTGAAGGTGTCGTTCTTCGGCCCGTTCTATGGCAGCTACGTAATCATCGCGTTGGATCGGGACCAGTACTCGCACGCCCTGGTCTGTGGGCCGAACCGGTCCTATCTCTGGATTCTCGCGCGGGACCGATCGCTCGATCCAGCCGTCGTGGACATGCTCGTCACCCGAGCCAAAGAACTGGGATTTGATACGGACGCACTGATCTGGGTCAAGCACGACCGCTCCGATCGATGAGACCTTTCTTGCCAGGAGAACCGCACTGTGAAGACAAACACACAGACACATTCGCATTTGTTTGCAGGCATCCTCATCGTACTGGCGACGATCTGGACAACAGCACCCATCGGCAGCGCCGCTGACCGCTCAGACGTCGCGTCGTTCGCGGGGAAGAAGTCGTCGTTCCATTCCTACGACCGGTACGACTTCCTCTATGCGGAACGCGAATGCATCGTGGTCACGCCGAGGACCGTTGCGCCGGGCAAACCCTGGATCTGGCGGGCCCGTTTCTTCGGCCACGAGCCGCAGACCGATATCGCGCTGCTCGGAGAAGGTTTTCATCTCGTGTACATCGACGTGGCCGGTCTGTTCGGCTCTCCGAGGGCCGTCGCGATCTGGGATCAGTTCTACGCCTACCTGACGCAGGTGCACGGCTTGGCGCCCAGGCCCGCCCTGGAGGGCATGAGCCGGGGCGGACTGATCATCTACAACTGGGCGGCGAAGAACCCCGACAAGGTCTCCTGCATCTACGCGGACGCGCCGGTCTGCGACATCAAGAGCTGGCCCGGCGGCAAGGGCGCCGGCCCGGGCAGCGCCGCTGACTGGGCGCAGTGCCTCGAAGTCTACGGCCTGACCGAAGAGCAGGCCCTTACCACCAAGTGCAATCCGATCGACCATCTCGAACCGCTGGCCAAAGCCGGCGTCCCCCTGCTGCACGTGGTGGGCGATGCCGACGAGGTCGTCCCGGTGGCCGAGAACACCGCGATTCTCGAAGAGCGGTACAAGGCCCTGGGCGGCTCGATCCAGGTCATCCACAAGCCTGGCGTCGGGCACCATCCGCACAGCCTCGCAGACCCAGCGCCGATCGTCGAATTCATCCTCTCCCACACCGACAAGCTGATCCGCGAGCGCATCGAATGGTGTGACATCTGGATCACCAACGCCGACCGCAACGACCTGCCGCGCGTGCTGTTGATCGGCGATTCGATCGTGCGGGGCTACTTCGGAGACGTCGAGCGGGCGCTCGAAGGCAGGGCCAACTGCGCCCGGCTGACGACCAGCCGGTGCATCTGCGATCCGGTCTTCTTCCACGAGCTGAAGCTGGTCCTGGCCCAGTATCGATTCGACGTGATCCACTTCAACAACGGCCTGCACGGCTGGGGCTACACCGAGGACCAGTACAAAGCCGCCTTCCCGAGACTGCTCAACGCGTTGCAGCAGCATGGCCGCGGCAGCACGCCTATCTGGAGGACCACCACGCCCGTCCGCAATCGCGAGGCCTTGGACAAGCTGTCGGAAACCACCGACCGCGTCAGACAGAGGAACGCCATCGCCGCCGCATTCGTCGAGCCGCTGGGCCTGCCCGTGGACGATCTGTTCGCGCTCGTGATCGACCATCCGGAGTACTACAGCCCCGACGGCGTCCACTTCAACGCCGAGGGAATCCGCGCCCAGGCCCGACAGGTCGCCCAAGCGATCCACTCGCACCTGCCCGACAACACCTCCGCTTCCGCCGGCCGTGTCAAGACAGGCAACCGTGTCCCGTAGGAGCTTGTGGGCGGCGTCGAGATCGGATATGCTGATCTTGGACGCTGACTGAGAACGACTCGTGCGGGTGGCGGTGAGATGATTCGATTTGCATGCGTGTATTGCGGCAGGAAGATCTGGGCGAAGGACAGACTCGCTGGCACTCAGGTCAAGTGTCCGGCGTGCGGGCACACGATCCGCGTCAAGCCAACGGCGGAGCCTGAGCCACAGACAAAGCAGACCGTCTACGACGCACCCGCCGAGGCCCTGGACTGGCGAGGCAAGAGCGACCGCGAGATCGCCAGGGAGCTGCGGAAGCACCGCCCACTGACCGAGCAGGAAGAAAGACGGCGGGCCATAAGGCAGACGTTGTCCCCTTTCATGCCACATTACGACAGCCTGACCCTGTTCGCTCTGAGCTGGGCGTTCCTCCTCCTACTCTTGCTCGGGCCCAACGCATCCCCATCTCGATACACATTGGGATCGCGATACACCTCGGGCGCGAGAGCGCCTGCGCCGCAGGGGCCGAACGAGCCTCTTGTGAGGGTCATATGGTCCGTTGGCCAGCAGTTCATGGTTCTGACGCCGCTGGCGGGCATCGGGATGGTCCTGTCGTTGGTGGGTGTTTTCTACCCGAGACCCAAGCCTAAGACGGTCAAGTGGCTGATGCTATGCTTCGCAGTGATGGTGACAGGGGGCACCGGCATCTACGCCGGCTACATCTGGTTCACGACGGCACGAGGCTGGCTCCTGGTGTTTCCCGCGTCGAACATCCTCAGCGCGGCGGTTCCCCTGCTGCTGTTTCGCGCGGGCCTGCTCGACACGGAGGTGATTCTCGACACGACCGCCCGGCTTTCGCAGGTGGTCGTCACTCTGGTCGTGACGGTCGTACTGCTGGCGACGTGCCTGTACGTCTTCAGGCTGCACTGGGCCATCGCCTACTCGATCTGCGTCGCGTACACGATGAGCCTGAACCACGCCATTACGGACGTGTTCGGAGGAGGGAAGATCGCGAAAGAAGTGGCAGAGTGAATCGGTCCTGCCGGTCGCCTCGGACCAACAGGACCGATTCAGCAATTCTTATGCTATGAGCCGCTGGGGATGATGTAGATATCGACGCGGCGGTTCTTGGCGTTGCCTTTGTTGCCCGGTGCGTTCGGCGCGACGGGTCGGAACTCGCCGAAGCCGCGTGTGCTCATGCGCTTGCCTTCCAGGCCGCAGCCTTCGAGCACCCGGACGACCGCGATGGCGCGGTGCGAAGACAGATGGCGGTTGGTCGGATGGGCAACCAGCGTGTCGGGCCGGCGAATCGGGATGTCGTCCGTATGGCCGGCGACGATGATGTCGAACTCCTTGGCCTCGCTCGTGTTGAGGATGCCGCACAGCGTCCGGACCGTCTCGGCGGCATTGGCCGTCACCTTGTCACTGCCCAGCTCGAAGAGCAGATCGCTCTTGAATTTCACCAGGCCCCGGCTGGAATCGTATTCCACCATGTCCTTGTTCTGGGCCGCGAAGTCCTCCAGCGCCGTGTTCAGCTCGACCGGAAGCGGCGAGGTGCCCATCAGCCGATCCTGCATCGACTTGATCAGCTCCTCCTTCCTGGCCAGGTCTTCTTCCAGCGCCGCGATCTTCTGGCGAAGCGCATCGACCTCGACCCCGCCGGTCTGCTCGGAGGCCGACAGTTGCCGCCGGAGCCGGTCCAGTTCCAGGCGACACGCCTCCAGCTCGCTGGTCAACTGGTCGATCCGCTTGGCCTGCATGTCGTTCTGGAGTCGCAGGTCCCCCGACCCGGCACACCCTCCGATCAGCGTCATGCCCGTCGATAGAGCCAGCACAACGAGAATGCTCGAAAGCTTCAAACTCCGCATTGCCCAATCCTTTCCATTGTCCAGAATCCTAAACATCTCATCGCGTGAAATCGGGTGTGGGGGGGTCAGGACCTTGCCTCATGCGCTGATGGGTCCATCCCTGGCCACAGTGGTGGTAAATAGAATGGATTGCACCCACCGCGTCAAGGGTAAAGTGGAGAATATGAACCCCCTGGCGTCATCGCGATACGGCATGGGACAGTCAGCGGCGGATTTCTTATCGGATCGTGAAAGAAATGCAGGAAAAAACGTAACACGTCCCGTCCGTCCCGGATTTCCTATTGTGAATGGCATTGCGATCCACCGGCGGGCAATTCTGGTGCGAGAAGGACAGGGAACCGGACGCCCTTGCTTTCCCTGCCCGCGACCAGATTTCTTGACGGACTGGAAGAAAGCCCGAAAGAAAGCTGTAAACGGAGGACTCCGTCCGTGTCATACATATGAAGATCCCTCCTCGACGTGCATCGGGATCGGGATGGACGGAACAGCGCACGAAGGGATGGGAGTCTTGACGGTGACGCCTTAAGGCCCTATAATAGCATCGTTGGCAACCCACCGGCGGGCGGAGCGGACGGAAGCCCGCCTCCGGCGGGGAATTCTGGTGCGAGAAGAAGAGGAGCATACCATGAACACCAAGACATCGATCGTCGTTTTGGCGTGCGCAGGGGTTCTGGCCTTTGCGCTGACCGGATTGCCCATCGTTCCACGGGCTTGGGCGGACCCGAACGTCGCGGATGGCAACTGCCCGGCGGCGGAAGGCCGGTGGCCGTCGCTCGGAGGCGACTACACGCGAAGTGGATTGAGTCCCGATGAGGGCCTGACCGAGCCGGCCGGCGAATGGAGCTGCGAAGTTGGCGGCGCTGTCGTCGGCAGCGCAACCGTCGGCTGCGACGGCCGCGTCCACGTCGCCTGCGAGGACGGCAAGCTCTACACGCTCGACGCCGGCGGTGTGCCGCTCTGGACCACCGACGTCAACACGCCGCTGCTGAGCGCCCCGAGCATCGGGTCCGATGGGCGCCTGTTCGCCAGCGGCCGGGATGGGAAGCTCTACAGCTTCGACCCAAACGGCGGCGTGCGATGGACCCACAGCACAGGTGACGCAATCTACTCGTCGGCGGCCGTCGCCGCAAACGGCAACGTCTATGTCGGCTCGACCGACGGCAAGCTCCACGCCCTCGACGCCAACGGCGCGATTCTCTGGTCATTCCAAACCAAGGCCTCGGCGAACCTTCAAGGTGCTGTCTTCGCGTCACCCTCGATCGGCGCCGATGGCACGGTTTACATCGCAGGCCTTTACGATCCGACTCTCTACGCCCTGGACCCGGCCGATGGCAGTGTCAAGTGGACGTGCAGCTTCGCGCTGTATCCGGAGAACCCGGACGATCCCAACGGCGCCAAGACGGGCGGCTGGCCATTCACATCGCCGGTGGTTGGTCCCGATGGGACGATCTACCAGACGCTGCTCTACGACAGCCACCTCTATGCGATCGAGCCGAGCGATGGAACGATTCGCTGGTCCGTCGATCTGCTCGACACGCCGGTCATCGACAAGACCGCGATGGAGTTCGATCCCTACGCCGACGGCTGGTCCGAGCCGGTCGTCGGACCCGATGGGACCATCTACGCGAGTCTGGATGATCCCTATCTGCGGGCGGTCGATCCGAGTGGAACGATCAGGTGGGCAACGAAACTGGGTGACATCGGTGCCTTTACGCTGGCGGTCGATGCGAACGGCCTGGTCTACGCCGCCTGCGACGATGGATGCGTGTACGTTGTCGATGCCGACGGCCAACAGACCGGTCACTGGCAGACAACCGGCTGGCCTGCCTTCCCGATCGTCACCGCCGACGGCGCCGTGCTCGTCACCGACTCGCAGGACTACTCCATATTGATCACCGATGCGGCCAACACGGTGCAAGCCCTGTCGGTCGATTCGCTCCAGGAGCCGCAGCCCGAGCCGGCTGCAGCGCAGTGAGCCAACTGAGATAGGGAGGCATGCGAAGATATGAAACCCGCACGAAATATCACGAGAAGCGATGTGGCCGTTTTGCTGGTCCTGACAGCTATCGTCCTGTGCAACATCGCGGCCATCGGCGCCACCGGCCGCAACCGCGCCAAAGAGATCGTGTGCCTGACTAACCTGCGCCAGTGGCACGACACATTCCAGGATTACCTGCGGGAGAACGACGGCAAGTTCTTCACCGGGATGACCAACACGGGCTACTGGTGGCCCGCCCAGCTCGATGAGGCGACGCAGAGCTGGAAGAAGAACAGGACGTGGTTCTGCCCGACGGCAACAACGCCCCTGGCCGACGAGGATGGTCGCAGCAGCCCGTATAGGACATACCTCATGGCTTGGGGAATCTTCACCACGCCACAACTCGGGCTCGATGGAATCGCGGGCAGTTATGGACTGAACGGCTACACGATCGACATTCCGGCGTCGAGCGTGTATGAGGGCGGTCTATCCGCCAACTACGGCTGGCGCGACCTCGCGAACGTCGCCCAGGCCGAGACCATCCCGCTGTTCTTCGACGCGTTGCGCTTCGACCTGTGGCCCCTGCACACGGATGCGCCGGCCCAGCACGCCAATGCCGCTTGGTCAAGCAACCAGATGGCCCGCTGTTGTATCAACCGGCATAGCGGCGCGATCAATTGCCTGTTCCTCGACGGCTCGGCGCGAAAGGTGGGCTTGAAGGAACTCTGGACGCTGAAGTGGCACAAGTCGTTCGACACCGCCGGACCATGGACACAAGCCGGCGGTGTGACGGTCGCCGACTGGCCGCAGTGGATGCACGAATTCAAAGACTATTGATCCAATCCCCGAGAATGCGAGGCAAGAAGATGGGGTGTCGGCGAAGACCGACGTTGGTGGATTGCCTCGTCGCGACGACCTGCGTTGCGGTGCTCTTCATGACCGTTGGCGCCGTCGGCCGGCAAGGCCGTGAGCGGGCCAAGCGGGCGGTCTGCCTGAGTGACCTGAAGCAACTGACCCAGGCCTGGTGCCAGTTCGCCGACGACCACGACGGCAACCTCGTCAGCGGCGCGGGCGGAATCTATATGACGAGCAACAAGCCCTGGGTCGGCAAGTGCTGGTCGTCCTACTACGCGTCGGGCGGCCTATTGCCGGAAGGCGAGCAGGTCGCGGGGATTCGCGTGGGAGCCCTCTGGCCCTATCTCCGGGAACTCAATCTGTATCGCTGCCCAAGCGGATACCCGGGTGAGAGACTCAACTACTCTGTCGTTGACGGGATGAACGGGTCGAGCCGCACAGGGACGACAACGGTGGCCCAAGGCAGGCTGGTGGGGCTGCGGGTCGGCGACACGGTCGTTTGGGTGCAGAATCTAAGCGAGATCGTCTCGCCGGGCCCGGCCGAGCGCATGGTCTTCATCGACGAAGGGTGGATTACGCCGGACAGCTACAACACCCACTACCGTCAGGAAACGTGGTGGGATGACCCGCCGGTCCGACACAACGACGGCATGACAGCCTCGTTCGCCGATGGTCACGCGGAATACTGGCAGTGGAAAGGAATCGATACCATCGAGTGGGGCCGGTTCAGCGAGCAAGCTCATCGGACCAACAACCACGTGCCGGAGACTGCCGAAGGCTTCGAAGACCTGCACCGGCTCCAGCGGGCGATCTGGGGACGTCTGGGCTATGAGCCGACGCAATGACGCGAGGGAAAGGACCATGACAGGAGCCTCACGAATCCGTAAGGCCGACGCGCTCGCGCTGGCTATCTGCGTCGCCATCGGAATTGCCTGTCTCGGCGCCATCGGCGAACAGGGGCGCAACCGCGCCAAGGAGGCGGTTTGCCTGTCCAATGCCAGGGGACTGTCGCAGGCGTGGCTCCAGTTCGCCGAGGATCACGACGGCAATCTGGTTGGCGGACACACGCACACCGGCCAATGGGTGGACCGCGACCCGGTCGGCGCCACCCTCGTGCAGCAGAAGGAAGCCATCCGACGCGGCGTGCTGTTTCCTTACGTGGGCAAGGTCCAGATGTATCACTGTCCCGCCGACCCAAGAAGGCAGGACTCGCTCTATGTGACCTACCGAACGTTTGCCATCCCCGGCGGCGCCAACGGAGAGATGTGGAGCGGTTATACCAGGGCGAGGCGGATTACAGACCTGACGCGTCCTTCAAAGCAGTATGTCTTCGTCGAAGAAGCAGACCCCCGAGGCATCCAGATCGGTTCTTGGCAGATGAACCCCGGGACCAAGACGTGGGTGGACCCGCTGGCGATGTGGCATCCCGAGCGCACTACGCTGGGCTTCGCCGACGGCCACGCGGAGACGCACCCGTGGCAGAACCGCAGTCTCATCGGATGGTGCCATCGTGCCATGTATGAGTCGGGCCAGTTCGCATTCAGTATGACCCCTCCGGCCGACGAGCGGGAAGACGTCGAGTACATGGCCGCCGGATTCCCCTGCAAGTCGATCCCGTGAGGGGCGCGCTGACACAGGTAGGGGCGTCCCGGCGCGCCTGGACGCCCTCACAGGCGATGGCGGATGATGCGGCCCTCGATCATGTAGATGACGTCCTCGGCGATGTTCGTCGCGTGGTCGGCGATGCGTTCGAGGTGCCGGACCGCGGAGAACATGTGGATCAGCGATTCGGTATACTGCGGCTGCGCGGGGATCATGTCCTTGACGATCCGGTACATCTGACGGTTCAGCTCATCGACCTCATCATCGGCCGCACAAACCTCATGCGCCAGTTCGGCGTTGAGGTTGACCAGGGCATCGAGACTCTTCTGGAGCATGGCCTGGGCCTTGCGGGCCATCGCCTCAAAGTCGAACAAGATGTCGACCGGCGGCCGGGTGGCCAGAAACGCCGCCCGCTCGGCGACGTTGACCGCCAGGTCCCCGACACGCTCCAGATCATTGTTGATCTTCAGCGCCGCGATGATGAACCGCAGGTCCGTCGCCACCGGCTGATACAGCGCCAGAATCTTCAGGCAGCTCTCTTCAACCTGCACCTCCATCTCATCGAGCTTGAAGTCGTTGTCAATGACGCGCTGCGCCAGAGCGACATCCCGGGTTTCGATCGCGGTCGTCGCCTCCCGAACGGCCAGCTCGGCCATCGTTCCCAGCGTCAGGATCTCCTTCTTGAGGAGTTCGACATCTCGTAATAAGTGGGCGGGCATAAGAAAGCTGCTCCCTTTGTAGTATTGATGATTGATGATTGATGATTGATGAGTGATGATTGATAAGACAGATGAGAAGCACACCTGCAGTACTTGTCAATAATCAATCATCCATAATCAATCCACTAGCCGAATCTTCCGGTGACATAGTCCTCGGTCTGTTTCTTCGTCGGGTTGCTGAAAATCTTCTCGGTCCGATCGTACTCGATCAACTCGCCCAGGCAGAAGAACGCCGCTCGCTCGCTGACGCGGGCCGCCTGCTGCATGTTGTGGGTCACGATCACGATCGTGTACGTGCTCTGGAGCTGGCCGATCAGGTCCTCGATCCGACCGGTGGCGATGGGGTCCAGCGCCGAGCAGGGCTCGTCCATCAGCAGGACGCGCGGGCGGGTCGCCAGCGCGCGGGCGATGCAGAGGCGCTGCTGTTGCCCGCCGGAAAGGGCCAGAGCCGACTTGCGCAGGTCGTCCTTCACCTCGTCCCAGATCGCGGCGGCACGGAGAGATTGCTCGACGATGTGCTGCAACTCGTCCCCGCGCCGGACCCCCTGGAGCCGGGGTCCATAGGCGACGTTGTCAAAAATGCTCTTGGGAAACGGATTGGGCTTCTGAAAGACCATGCCCACCTGCTGACGAAGATTGACCAGATTGGTGCGTTTGTCGTAGACGTTCTGCCCATCGACCTCGAGCAGGCCTTCGGTGCGCACGTGGGGGATCAGGTCGTTCATGCGGTTGATGCTGCGCAGGAACGTGCTCTTGCCACAGCCGCTGGGCCCGATGATGGCCGTGACGCTGCACGGATGGATATCCATCGTGATGTCCTTGACGCCCACCTTCGCGCCGTAGTGCAGCGAGAAGCCCCGCGAGCGAATCACCGGACAGGTGCATTCCATCGCCTGCGGCTTCGATTCCGGCGCTTCCCGATGGGCGAGCGTCACTCTCATCCTGGCATCCGCCTTCGCGGTCGTGTTTCCGGCAGCAATAGCTGGCATAGGCTCTTCTTTCTCCGGCATCAGACAATCACCTTTCGGCGGCGCGTACCGGCCGGTCAATGCCCCTTGAGTTTCTTGAAGACCCTCGAACGCAGGACCACGGCCAAGGCGTTCAGGACCAGGATCAACAGGATCAGCGTGACCACCATGCCGTACTGATTGTGCGGCACCATCATCGCCAGCCGATCGCCGACGGCCATGTCGTAGCTGCCATAGGACAGTGTGCGGGTCGGGTCGAAAATCGACTTCGGAATCGGTCCCATCGACACGGCGCCGGTGAACAGGATGGGGGCCGTCTCCCCGGCAATCCGGCTGAGGCTCAGGATCACACCGGTCAGGATTCCTGGCAGGGCCGCCGGGAAGGTCACAATAACGAACGTGCGGAACTTGCTGGCGCCCAGCGCCAGCGAACCTTCCTTGTACGACAGCGGAACGGTCCGGATGGCCTCTTCGCTGGCGCGAATCATCACCGGCAACGTCAGGACCGCCAGCGTCAGCGACGCGGCCAGGATACACGCCTTCGGCTCGAAACCGAGCTCGGGAAACAGGAACAGCACGAAGAAGGCCAGGCCGAACAGCCCGAACACGATGCTCGGCACGCCCGCCAGCGTGTTGATCGACATGCGAAGGATCCGCATGGCCGGACCTTCCGACGCACACTCGACGAGGTACGCCGCCGAGATAACTCCCAGAGGGATCACGAAGAGCATGCCCAGCACGGTAATCAGCAGGGTCCCGAGCAGTTCGGGGCCCACACCGCCAAAGTAGTGGCTGTCGAAATTGTCGTCGAGGAAGAATTGCCAGTAGACTGTGAACCTCGGTCGGAGCATCTCGTTGAGGTGCTGCGGAACGTAGGTGAACAGCGGCTCCAGCGCGGTGTCGTGAAACAACTCGGCCCGGGGGCTTCGTTGTTTGACCAGCGGCTGTCCCGGCTCCTGCTCGACCCACCGCTCGGCCCAGAGCAGTCTGTCGAGCAGCGCTTGCGCCTGGTCCCATCGCGTCGCCCCGTAAGACGACATCGCCAGCGGTCGGGCCGCCTGGTTCGGGCGGGGACCCAGCAGGCCTGGACGCTCGATGGACCCGAAGAGAATGACCTCGACCTCATCGAGTGCGACGAGGTAGTCGTGATAGTGGCTCAGATCGATGTGCTCGGCCGCCTCCAGAAAATCAGCCGCCATGACGAAGTACCGCTCGGCCACCGTGCCCGTGAATCGCGCCTCGTCCTTGCGGGCCAAAACCTCCGCGACGTTTCGCCGGATCAGCTCGATGTCCTGGCTCCTGAACGCCTCTTGCAGCAGGTCCCGGATGGTCCGGGCGACCTCTCGGGCTTCCGTGTACTCATCGGCAGAGGCGTCGTTGTGTCGCAGCTCTCGGCCGTATTCGCGGTTGATCTGGCGCGCCTCGGACGACATCGCCTCGATGTCGATTCCATTCCTGAAGCGGTCGATCATTTCGTAGACCACCTGGCGGGCCTGGTCTGTCTCGGCAATCTCGGCCGCCAGAGCGGTCCGGTCGGCCCGGCGGAACAGATCGCGCTGCATCTTGCGGAACTCGACGGTCCCCTGGAACAGAACAGCGCTGCTGCCGCGATAGACCATCGGGCCCAGGACCGCGATCAGGACCAGCGTCAGCAACACGATGGAGGCGCCGGCCAGGCCGGTGAAGACGCGATCGAGAGTACGTCGGACGCCGAGATTCATTCAGCTCTTCCCCGTCGCTTTCCTGGCCCTGGAGAGGAAATACTCGCTGACGATGTTCAACACGAACGTCATCAGCAGGAGCACCACGCCGACGGCAAACAGGGCGCTTCGATGCGGCATGCCCTCCGGCGCCTCGCCCATTTCTCCGGCGATGGTGGCGGTCATCGTGCGGATCGACTGCGACAGGTCCCACCACGGATGCGGTATCTGCGTGGCGTTGCCCGAGGCCATCCAGACCACCATGGTCTCGCCGATGGCCCGCATCATGCCGAGCACCACCGCGGCAATGATGCCGCTGTGAGCGGCCGGGATAACCACCTTGACCATCGTTTCCAGACGTGTGGCCCCCAGGCTGTACGAAGCCTCGCGAAGCTCCCGCCCCAGCGCCGAGATCGCGTCCTCCGCGACGCTGATGATGGTCGGCAAAGCCATCACAGCAAGTATCACCGATGCGTTCAATGCATTGGTTCCCGTGGAGAAACCGAACTGGCTCTGCATCCACGGGGCCAGGACCAGGACCGCAAAGAAGCCGTAGGCCACCGATGGAATCGCGGCGAGAATCTCCACCACGGGCTTGACGATGTCTCGAATCTTCCACGAGACAATATCGCTCAGGAAGACCGCCGCCAGGATTCCGACAGGCACCGCGAACAGCAGCGCCGCAATCGAAACGTACAGCGAGCCGACGATCAGCGTCAGGGCGCCGAAGGTCGGTTCATCCGCCGTCGGGCGCCACGACTGGCTGGTGAGAAATTCCCCGATGCCGAAATCCCGGAAGAATGGGATCGATCGCGCCACCACGAAGAACAGAATCAGCAGGACCGCCAGGACGGAGGTGCCGGTGATCAGAAACAGCAAGGCCCGGCCCAGATACGACCCGACAAACCCCAGCAGGTCTTCCCCCGGGGTCAGTGCCAGCCCGCTTCTGGCGGGACGGCGCTCGGCCGTCGGCCCCAATGTGAGAGTCGGACTTTCGCTATCCACTCAAGCCTTTCTTGACGATTCGCTCCCCGCCGCGACACCAGATTTCAGTAGGCTGTCAGCGCGATGAAGCCCTTGGCCTCGACGAGTTCCTGGCCCTTTTCCGTCAGATAGAAGGTACAGAACTTGTGCACCACCGAACCGAGCTTGGGGTAACCGTTGGTGAACAGGAACAGCGGCCGGGCTACCGGGTAAACACCGGTGACGATGGTCTGCCGGCTCGGCGCTACCTGATCGACTTTGACGGCCTTGACGTCTTTGTCGAGGAAACCGATGCCAACGTAACCGATGGCGCCTTGGGTGGTCTTGACTCTCGCATGGGCCTGTGGGTTGGCGTTGACGTACTCGACGCCGGAGCCCATCGCCTGCTTGGCCATTACGAGGCTCTCGAACGTCTCGTAGGTCCCTGAGGAGGTGTCGCGGCTGATCACGACGATCGGAAGGCTCGGCCCGCCAACGTGGCTCCAGTTGGTGATCTTGCCGGCGTAGATGTCGCGGATCTGGGCCCTCGTCAGAGCGCTGACCGGATTGGACGGATGAACGACTACACAGACGCCGTCTATCGCCACGACGTGGGCGACCGGCAGGACATTGTTGGCCACCGCGTCCTTGAATTCCTTGTCCTTCATGAATCGGCTCATCGTCGCGATGTCGCAGCGTCCGTCGACCAAAGCTGCCGCCCCGTCACCGCTGCCGGTTTTCTTCACGGTGATGTCCAGATCCGCGTAGACCTTTTTGAAATACTCCGCAAAAGCATCCGCGATGGGCCCGACCGTGGTCGAGCCGTCGATTTGCAGGGTTTCGGCCTGAACGGCCATACCGGTCACCAGCGAGAGGACGACCGCACTGATCCGCAGTTTCTTCATACGTTGACCTCCTTCTTCTCTGTAGGTTCTACTCAGGCTGTGTTAGCATTGTGTTAGATCGGTGTTAGGAAGGCGTAAATCTCTTCCCTTCCGCACTCCGGCTCAGAATTTGACCGCAAGGTCGGCCTGAAAGCGGTCGTAGTCCTCGTTGGACTTGCGTCCGCTGTATTCGCTGACGTAGTAGGTCAACACCGCCTGCGTGTTCTTGGCCAATCCGTAGGCGAAACCGAAGCGATGGCCATTGCCGCCAGTGCCTCCACCTACGAAGTCAGAGGCGTTGAACTGACCGACGACGGCGTCAAGCTCGATATCGCGATAGTCGTAGGAGAACTGCCAGGAACCAGGATCTCTGACCTTGTTGATCGAACCTCCGATGAGCCAGCCGGTGTCCTCGCTGGTGGTGGCTACCGTGTTCTTGACCCAGTCAGCCCAGATGCTCACCGGCATTCCCGCCACCTCCGTGCCGAATTCCGCGAACACCTCGATCAGATCGAAGTCGCTGCCGTAAGAACAGGGATCGCCGGCGGCCGCCGTGTTGCCGGAAAGCGAGTAGTTGTCGTCCGACCAGCGGCTCGTAAGGGATTTCTGTCCCTTGATGTTGCCGTAGTCGAAGTAGCCGGCCCCGGCCAGCACGTAGGTCGGCTTGTCGATCTGGTGCCTCACGAATGCCTGGAGGCCGAACAAGGACGGATCGGCGCCGCTGCTGTCCTGGTCGAGCCAGAAGCCGCCGCCGTTGATCCGCATCGTCGTCTTTTCAGTCAGACCGCGCTCGTAGCCCAAGGCGCCGCCCTCGGGATTCAGATCCCCATCCCAGATCAACTCGTTCTTGCCAACCGCGTGGAACGGGTTGGCGACCTTGCCGGCAGTGACATCGAGCCCATCCAGCCAATTCGGATGGTAGTCGACGTAGGCCTGATCGAGCCGAATGGGCTTGCTGGAGAGGCTTTCCTCCAGGGTCAGGTTCGACGAAACCGGGTCGCCCGATCCGGTGGCGAGGCGCAACCCCACATCCCACTCGTCGGTCACATTCGCCGTGATGCCGATGCGGGCGCGAATCCGGTTGCGGTGGTAGTCGTCATCCCTCGTCCCGTCGTCGATGTACTCATAACGATAGCGGAAATCGCCGGAGATCTCGATCTTTTCCAGCCACTTCAGATTGTCGGGCAGTTGCGCCGGCTCTGCGGTTTCGTCCTTCGCGTGGACTGCCTCGATCTTCTCGTCGAACGTGCGTTCCTTGAGCTTCTGCCTGGCCTCGAGTTGGTTGATCCGGTTCTCCAGGGCCGCCGCACGCGTCTTCTGTGATTCCAGCTCCTGCTTCAGATCGCTCAGCTCATCGGCACCGGCAATCATCGGCCAACAAAGCGCCACGGCCAGCAAAACACCCAGGACCTTTTGATACCTGTTCATTTCTCTTCTGCCCATCTCTACGACTCCCTTAAGGTGCTCCGATACCTCCGGCGCAGTCTGAATACTCCTGAGCCACTCTGCTCGAGGTTCGCGTCCAGTGAGTACCGGTTGCGTGTTGGCGGTCAATCAGTCTTATATTAGAATTGTATCAGGGTGGGCAACCGCAGGTCGGGCCGTCCATCGTTTTTCCGAGAAGACCGCGGCGACGCCGGGCCGGGCCAGCCCTGGCGGGTCCCCAAGCCCCGGCCGATCGTGTCATCGCGGCAGATGGAGAGTGAAGGTGGAGCCTCTTCCAGGGGCGCTCTCGACACCGACGTGGCCGCCATGAACAAGAGTGATGTGCTTGACGATGGCCAGACCGAGGCCGGTGCCCCCGAGTTTTCGACTTCGGCCTTTGTCCACCACGTAGAATCGTTCGAAGATGCGGGCCAGGTGCTCCGGCGGGATGCCGCATCCGGCGTCCTTCACGCTGATCGCCGTCTCCCGGTCCTGCTGCACCACTTCGATCGACACCGTCGTCCCTTCGTCGCTGTACTTGACCGCGTTGTCGACGAGGTTCACAATCGCCTGCTCCAGCAACGGTGCGTTGACCCGGGCGGAGATCGAAGCGTCGCAGGACAGCTCCGCCTTGATTCGTTTCTGCTCGGCTCGGACCCCCGCCAGCTCGATCGCGGTCTCCAGCACGGGACGAAGCTTGACATCCTCAAAAAGAATGGCCCGCTTCTCCGCCCCCTCTTCGAGACGGGAGAGGCTCAGCAGGTCGTCGATGATCGCGTTGAGCCGCTCGGCGTGTTTGGCGATGATGCCCAGATACCGCTGACTCTGCTCGGGATCGCGGGACCCGCCGTCCAGAAGAGCCTCGACGAAACCCTGGATCGAGGTCACCGGCGTCTTCAGCTCGTGCGAGACGTTGGCGACGAAGTCCCGCCGCAAGTTCTCGAGCCGGTGAATGCGCGTCATATCGCTGAGCACGATCACCGCACCGCCTCGCTCGGCCTGCGGATCGGCCAGACCCGCGCCGTGAACGTGGAAGAAGCGCCCTCCTTCGTCAGCGAAGGACACATCGCCTTCGGTGGGCTGGTCGCTCTCCAGCGTCCGGCGAACGAACTGCTGCAACCCGACGTTGCGGACGACCTCCTCGATGTGGCGCCCCTGGACATGAGCCGGATCGAGGCTCAGCAGTTGAGCGGCCGCCGGGTTGACGCTTGCAATCCGACCTTGCGAATCCACCGCCAGGACGCCTTCGACCAGGCTGGAGAGAATCGCCTTCACTTCGTTGCGCTGCCGGGTGATGGTGAGAATCCGGTCCTGAAGCTGGGTGGCCATTTCGTTCAACGCGCTGGCCAGCTCGTCGAGTTCGGCGGCGCCGGCCTCCGGGACCCGGATGTTGAGCTGGCCCTGCGCGAAGAGCTGTGCGATGCGCTTCATCCGCGTGATCGGCTGGCTGATCCGGCGGGAAATCAGCAGGCTTAGAAACGCCGCACCCAAGGCGACAATCAGGCCCGCCCAGACAATCGCGACGTAGATCCGGTTCAGCGTGTGATCGATATCGGTCGCCGGGATCGCCGCGCGAATGACGGCGACCGACTGGCCGTCTTCCTCGATCGGCACCGCGACGTACATCATATTCGTGCCGAGCGTCGGACTGAAACGCATCGACTGCCCGAGCCCCCTGGCCATCGCGTCGATGATCTCGGCCCGGCCAGCGTGATCCTCCATCAACGCCGGGTTCTCGTCCGAGTCGCCGAGGACCTTGCCGTCGGCCGCAATTACCGTCAGACGCATCCGGCCGTCGCCGGCCTGCCGTAGTTTCTTGCACAGAACATCGATGTCCCCCGGCGCCGGGCCGCGAAGCATCTCTTCCACATGCGACGCGGCGACGTCGGCCACCAGACGAAGCTCCTTCCTGAGCTGATCGAGGTAGAAGCGGCGCAGCGTGTACGAGGAATAGGCCGTCGCCACCAGCAGGGCCAGCAGCGTCGTGGCCAGGAAGGACGGATAGAGCTGCCAGATCAGTCGTCTTCTGAACATATTCTCGTCTCCGGGAGGTTTCCCGACCGGTTCGGATTCATGTCACTGGTCCCCTGACAACGCCACTCGTCGGACGGCCGGCGCCAGTGAGGCGACATGCACATCAGTTCAGGGCGACGGACTCGTCCTCAGCACTCCCAGTCAGGCCCTTCGTTCTCGGCTTGACCCCTTCCCACTGGAGCCCACCGATGACTGCCTGCGCGATGTTTGTCAGGTGGTCGCCGATCTTCTCGACATTGTCGACCAGATCGATGAAGATCAAGCCGCTCTCCGGCGTACACAGCCCGTCGCGCATCCGGTCCACGTGACTGCGCCGGAATTCGATCTGCATCCGGTTGAGGTTCTTCTCGTTCGTCAGCGCCGCCTTGGCCTGCTCCACATCGCTGTCCTGGAGGGCCGCGATGATATAGTCGAACATCTGCTCGACCTCGCGTTTCAGCCGTTCGGCCTCTGCGAGCGCCGACTCGCTGAACATGAACTTCTGGTCGATCTTCCGCTCGGCGATTTCGACGATATTGACCGCGTGGTCTCCGATGCGCTCCAGGTCGTTGACGGTATGCAACAGCACAGGCAGCTCGATGGAGACCTCATCCGAAAGATGCCGGCTCGACAGGGCCGAAAGATAGGAGGTGATTTCCAGTTGAAAGCTATCGACGAAATCCTCGATTTCTCTGACGACAGACAACGCACGTACATCGTTCTCGACGATGCCGTTGATCGAGGCGCGAAGCGCTCGCTTGGCCGTCTTGGCCATGCGCACGATCTCGCGTTTGGTTTGTTCCAGAGCGATCTCGGGCGTGTCGAGAAGATGCTTCTCGAGCATGATGGGTCGCATCACCGCATCGCCGGGCCTTTCGCGCACGAGGCGAACGACCACGCGCTCCAGCACTCCAGCCAGCGGCAGCCATATGGCCGCATCAGCCAGCTTAAACAGCGTGTGGGCCACTGCGATGGACATGGCAATAGTGGCAGGTCCCAAAGGCCAGGGGCAGATCGCGACGACGAACATCCCGAACCATCCCCAATGAACGAGCGGATATCCCATTGCGACGCCGGCCACGTTGAACACCGTGTGCGCCCAGGCCGCCCGGCGGGCACTGACGTTGCCTTGGATCGCCGCGAGCTGCGCCGTGATCGTCGTGCCGATATTGCTGCCCAGTACGAACGGAATCGCGATGTTCAGCGCCACGTTCCAGTCCGAGCCGAACGCGCCTCCGATGGCCAGCAACTGGACGATCGCAATCGCCGCCGAGCTGCTCTGGATGAGCATCGTGACCACAGTCCCCGCCAGAATCGCCAGAATCGGCTGGTGACCCAGCGTGACGAAAAGCTCATGAACCCAGGGACTGCGCTCCAGAGGCTCGAAGGCATCCTTCATGAAACCGATGCCGACGAACAGAAGGCCGAAACCGAGGAGGATCTGGCCCAGATTCCTCATCTTCCGGCTTCGTCCGCTCATGCTCATCAGGAATCCCAGTCCCACGGCCGGCAGCGCATAGGCGGTGATGTTCAGCGCTCCAATGCCCGAGATGGAGACGAGCCAGGCGGTGGCGGTGGTGCCGACGTTGGTGCCTATAATGACACAAATGGCCTGCTTGAGAGTCAGCAGGCCGGCATTGACGAAACCGATGACCATCACGCTGGTGGCCGAACTGGATTGGACGATCGCTGTGACGGCCGCGCCGATGAGGAAGGCCACCATCGGCTTCTTCGTCATCGATTCGAGGATGCTCCGCAGCTTCCGCCCGGCCGCGGCGCGCAGGCCGTCCGACATCAGCTTCATGCCAAAGAGGAAGAGCCCCAGTCCCCCGACGGTGTAGAAGATCATGTCTTTGATCATAAGAGTCGCTTACGAAATGCGCGAATGACAGATACCTCCGACCGGGAGACCTTTGTATTCGTTTTCCCGAAGTCGGTCAAGAAGCTTCTGCGCAAAACCCGGATCAACGTTCGTTGGTGACAGCCGATCGGTCCACAAACCGATATCCCACCCCCCTGACGGTCTCGATGTATCTTGCGCCGGAGCCCAGCTTTCGGCGAAGAGAGACGATCTGGACATCGACCGCGCGGTCCGTCACGAGATAGTCGCTGCCGTGGATGGAGTCCACGATCTGGTAGCGCGTGAAGACCCGGCCCGGCCGCTTGGCCAGCGTGTGGAGGATGTTGAACTCCGTCAGAGTCAGGCTGACGGCCCGGTCCTCGACCAGGACTTCATGACGGCTTGGATCGATGGTCAGATCGTGGATTCTCACCACGGCCAACTCATCCCCTTCGTCGCGCCGCGTGCGCAGGAGCCGGCGCACGCGAGCCACCAGCACTTTGCCGCTGAAAGGCTTGGTCACGTAGTCGTCGGCGCCCAGCTCCAGGCCGGTGACGATGTCCGCTTCCTCGCCTTTGGCCGTCAGCATGACAACCGCGATCTGCTGCGTCTTGGGGTCGGCCTTCAGCCGCCGGCACACCTCCAGACCGTCGATTCCCGGCAGCATCAGATCGAGAACGATCACATCGGGCGCCTTGGACGCAGCGCGATGGAGTGCCTGTTCCCCCGTCTCGCACGTCAGGACATGATAGCCCTCGCGACGCAGGTTCAGCTCGACCAGCTCGCGAATGTCCTCTTCATCGTCTACCACCAGGATCGTCGGCTTTGCCATAGCGATCTCCCGAACTGCAGGGCCGGCCCGAATTCACTGCTGACCCGGACCGATTCATCGCCGATGATTATAAGGGACCATCAGACCGCGAACACACAAGTTTCTCCGAGAGAGGAAATGCCACTGCTGACCACCCTCCGAGGGCCGATCCTGACACAACTCTAACGCAAATCTAACAGGACTCTGACACTCGCCTAATCACCCCCTAACGCCCGGACCATATGGTTCTAAGAGCAGTCTGCAACACGTAGGAACCGCCGGACTGCGGGCAAGACGAGATCGAGAGGTCGTTTGAGACCTTCTCAGAGGTGCAATGATGGACAGCATAATCCGAGACGGCCTGTGCACCGTGGGTATGCTTTACCTGGTCCTGCATCTGTGGCAATCGATCGGTTCCATCCGCCACGGCATCGCAAACGCCGGCATGCCTGCGGCGGAATGCGGTCCGCACGGCAGCCGCCATATTCGGTGTCCGCACGACTACCTGGCGGTGGGCGCCGAATCAAGGACACCATGAGGACTCCGTCATGGCCTGTTCGGACAGCCCTGAGCCCATGACGAAATCGGACGACCAAGGGTGCGACCAGAGCGTCTGATCGTCTGCCGGAAACCTCGTCACGGCATGGCGCGGAGATCAGCCGTACAGGCGCGGCCCATGTGAATGACGATCACTACTTGCGAATGTGGTCGTCGATGGCCTTGAGCAGGACTTCCGGCTTGACGGGCTTCTCCAGGACCTGCTTGACCGGCAGCCACGCCTCATCGGGCTCGAAACCGAACGGCAGATTCATCTCCCGGCGGATTCCCGTCATCATCAGGATCGGCGTGTCCTTGGCCGTCGGGTCCTCGTGCAGCTCACGCGCCACGTCGAAACCCTCGTGCTTGGTCGTCATCATCACGTCGAGCAGTATAATATCCGGGTTCTCAGCCTTGGCCATCGCCACGCCGTCCTTGCCGTTCGAAGCGGTGTGCACCTCGTACCCCTTGGCGTCGAGCAGGTTCGAGATCGCATCGACAAATTCCGGATCATCATCAATCATCAGCACCTTCTTCGCCATCGCGTACTTCTCCTTCACTTGGCAAAATCGTAATTGCTTCGCGTCATGGTCGGACCTGCCGTCGGTCGGCACTTCAACGAGTGGCCCGTGTCCAGATCGACGAACCGGCCTATGGCGGCGACCATTTGTTCCACTTGCGCGACACTCTGATCGGGCCGCGTCTCGGCTCCGATCTTGCCGGGGTAAATCTCGTATAGCGGCCTCACGGACGTCGGCGTGAAATTGGGCATCACCACATTGGCGCCGACGGCCAAGGCTTGCGCTCTGGCATCCCGCCCGTTCAACGATCCGATCGCGGTGCTGGCGGGAATATGGGCGTTCCGGCTCACGATTCGCGTCAGAGCGATCATCTTCAGCGTAGTCCGCAGGTCCCCGGCGGGAACCGTCGCCAGAGGCGTCCCGGCATGGGGGATGAACGGACTGACACTGATCATGTCGAAATCACCCCTCTTGAAAAACAGGATGTCACCAGCCAGGCTCTCGGTGGTCTGACCACGCAGACCGACGAGATTGCCGGAACCGGTCTGATATCCCAAGTCCACCAGATCCTCCAGGCATCTTGTCCTGTTCTCGAAACTCATACCGGGATGCAGATTCTCGTACAGCACAGGGTCGGAGGTCTCGATCTTGAGCAGATATCGGTCCGCTCCGGCGTCCTTCCACGTCGCGTAATCCTCGCGGCCACGTTCACCCATGGAGAGCGTCACCGCCACATCGAACCGCGTCTTGATCTGTTCGATGATCCGCCCGAACCAGTCGGCGTCGAGATTATCCTCCTCGCCGCTCTGGAGGACAACGGTTTTCGCACCCACAGACCGGATATTCTCGGCCGCTGCGAGAATCTCGGCCGCTGCAAGTCGATACCGCTTCAGCCGGCGGTTGGGCCGCCGCAGCCCGCAATACGCGCAAGCGTTCCGACAGAAGTTCGAGAATTCGATGATCCCACGCAGCAGCACGCCGTCGCCGACGTACCGGCGGCGAACCTGGTCGGCGAATTCGAACAACAGCCGCACCTGCCGGTCGTCCTCCAGGCGAAGCAGAAACTCGAGGTCCGCCCGATCCGGAATGTCGGACGAGAAGACCCTTTCCAACACCATCTGCGTGCGCGAAAGCATCATCTACTTCTTGGCCTGCTTGCGGTATTGGTTGAGAATCTGGATCATCTTCTTGGGGGTCAATTCCCCGTGGATCTTGTCGTCGATCATGACGACCGGAGCCAGACCGCAGGCGCCGAGGCAGCGAGCCGGCTGCAAAGAAAACAGACCGTCCGGTGTCACCTGGCCCATGTCGATCTTCAACTCGTCGCGGAGCGTCTGGAGAATCTGAGCGGCCCCGCGCACGTAGCAGGCGGTCCCCAAACAGATCGAGATCACGTGCTGCCCCGGCGGCGTCAGGTTGAAGTAATGATAGAACGTCGCGACACCCCAGATGTGCGCCGTCGGAATCGCCATTTCCTGGGCGATCTCGTCCATCACCGGGACCGGAAGATAGCTGTAGAGCTCCTGGGCCTTGTGCAGGACGGCAATCAGGAACGAATCGGGATGCTCGTCCTTCTGCGTCTGCGCGATGAATTCCTTCAATTGCGCGAGTTTCTGATCATCGGTCGCGATGGCGTCATTCGCCTGGGTCGTTGTCATGTATAATGTCCTCGTCAAGTCGATCTTAGAAATACAGGTCGCGGTCGCCGGCCTGGGTCTTAACGTAGTAGCGCATGAATTGATCGAAGATCTCCGGCATCTTCTCTCTGACCTGCCGGATCTCCTCAGCGATCACCTTCTCGCCGGCCGCGATCGTCTCGGGGCTGCCGAAATCGTCGAGCCATTCCCGGAAGGTGATGACGGCGTTGAGCTTGCAGAATCGCCCTTCCTTGCCGCTCCGCAGCAGCCCCATGATCTTCTGCCCGGTCCGCCCGCAGCGATAGCCGGCGGTGCAGAAGGAGGTGATGCAGCCGGCCTCGGCCAACTCACGGACCACCGTGTCGAGCGAGCGGGTATCGCCCAACAGGAACTGCTGCCGATCGCCCTGCTGGTCGCCATCGGCCAGGTCGGCGTAGGCGCCGATGCCGATCCGGCTCGACGCATCGGTCTGGGTGCAGCCCAGTGGCAGGACCTCCCGCCGTAACCGGGCGTTCTCCCGTGCCGTGAGAATCATCCCGGTGTACGGCACCGCCAGCCGGATGACGGTGACCAGCTTCTTGAATTCGTCGTCGTCGACGGCATACTCGGGATGCTGCGCCAGCGGCGTATTGTGGGCCGGCTCGATCCGTGGAAACGAGATCGTGTGCGGACCGATGCCGAACTTCTTCTCCAGCTCGATGGCGTGATACACCAGCGCCATGACCTCGAATCGCCAGTCGTACAGCCCGAGCAGCGGACCGATGCCGACGTCGTCGATGCCGGCCTCCATCGCGCGGTGCATGGCGTAGAGTCGCCAAAGGTAGTTGCCCTTGATCGTCCCGGCCGGATGCAGCCTTTCATACGTCGGCCGATGGTACGTCTCCTGAAACACCTGGAACGTGCCGATGCCGGCCTCATTGAGCACCGCGAGTTCCTCGACCGACATCGGAGCCGCGTTGACGTTGCACCGGCGGATCTGGCCCCAGCCGCACCGCGTCTTGACCTTCACATCCGCGATGGTCCGAAGCGTGGAGGCAATGTAGTGGACGTCGGTGGCCGGGTGCTCGCCGTAAACAACGATCAGTCGCTTGTGGCCGATCTGTCCGGCCAGCACCTCGATCTCCCGTCGCACCTCGTCCAGACTCAGAACGCGACGCTGCTCCGAGTGGTTGCTGCTGCGGAACCCGCAATACGCGCAGTTGTTGACGCACAGATTGCCCAGATACAGCGGGGCGAATGTCACGATGCGATTGTCGTAGACTCTCACCTTGACGGCCTGAGCCGCCTGCCGCATCTCGGCCAGCAACTCCGGATCCTCCACGTGGATCAGGCAGGCTGTTTCCTCCGGCGTCAGTGTCTCAATGGCCAGCGACTTCTGAAGGATGTCCCGGACCCTTCGCGGATCGGGCTTGCCGTTGGCTTTCAGGGCCTGCTCGATGGCTGCTGTATCGATGAAGCAGCGCCCATGGTCGAGATACTTCTCGATCTGCTCCGGCTTGATCCGGTTCTTAACCCAATCGGCCACGCGGGCCGTCGTATGCTCACAGTGGTTACATACCACGGTCGTCACAATACCACCCCCTTAGACGACTTTCAGATTCGGCGACACGATGCCCTTGGGCAGGTGCGGCTTGTAGTGCGTGTGGAGCAGCTCGTGCGATTTCTCGCTGAGCGGCCGCCCCAGAAACTCCTTGTACAGCCTCTGCACGTCCGGGTTCTCGTGACTGCGACGAATCGTCTTCTCCCGGTCGAGGCCGTACAATGCCTGCGCGCGCAGCTTGAGACTTTCCTCGTCCAGCGGGAGCGAGTTGACCAGCGGATAGGGCTGGCCGCCGCCACCGATACACCCGCCGGGACAACCCATCACCTCGACGAAGTGGAACCGGCTGCGATCCGCCCGCACCATTTCGAGCGCCTGGTGGGCGTTGCCCAGACCGTGGGCCACCGCCAGACGCAGTTCCTGGCCGTCCAGCATCACCTTGGCTTCCTTGACCCCTTTGAAGCCGCGAATATCCGTCAACTCGATGTCGATCAGTGTTTCCCCGGTATAGAGTTCGTAGGCGGTCCGGATCGCGGCCTCCATCACACCGCCGGTCACTCCAAAGATCGCCCCGGCGCCCGAGGACAATCCCAGTGGTTCGTCGAACTTCTCCGGCTTGATATTGACGAAATCGATGCCCGACGACTTCACCATCCAGGCCAGCTCGCGCGTCGTGATGACGATGTCGGTCGCCCGCATGCCGCGGACGTTCAACTCGGGTCGGGCCGCCTCGTATTTCTTGGCGGTACAGCACATGAATGCCACGCTGAGAATCTTCTTCGGATCGGCCTTGATCTTCTCGGCGAAGTACGTCTTGATCATCGCCGAGGCCATCGACATCGGCGACTTGGCCGTCGAGATGTTCTCGATCAGGTCCGGATAGAACTGCTCCATGTACTTCATCCACGCACTGGAGCAGGAGGTGATCAGGGGCAGCGGGCCCTTGGACTGAACGCGTTCGAGAAACTCGCTGGCCTCCTCCATGATGGTCAGGTCGGCGGAGAACTGGGTGTCGAAGATGTAGTTGAAGCCCATGTGCCGCAGCGCCGCGACAATCTGGCCTTCCATGTTGCGTCCCGGCGGCAGGCCGAAGGCCTCGCCGATGGCGGCGCGCACGGACGGGGCCACCTGGGCGACCGTGATCAGGTTGGGGTCATTGAGCTTCTCGAACAGCTCCTGGGTGTAGTTCTTCTCGATAAAGGACGCCGTAGGACAGACGTTGATACACTGGCCGCACGCCGTGCATACGCTCTCGGCGAACGGCTGGTTGTACGCCGGCATGACCACCGTGTTGAACCCGCGATGCGCCTGCGTCAGGCAATGGACGCCCTGAATCTCCGAGCACATCCGAACGCAGCGCCCACAGAGAATGCACTTGTCCGGATCGCGAATCACACTGGTCGAGGACAGGTCCTTCTCGTACTGCTTTCGCTCGCCCTCAAAATGCCGCTGACGAAGGCCCATGGAGTAGGCCAGACGCTGCAACTCGCAGTTGCCGTCCCGATCGCAGGTGTGGCAGTCCAGGGGGTGATTGTCCAGCAGCAGTTCGACGATGTCCCGGCGGGCCTGGCGCAGTTCCCGGGTGTTGGTGTAGATCTTCATGCCATTCGCCACGGGGTAGGCGCACGACGCCACATAGTTCCGGATGCCTTCGACCTGAACGATACACACCCGGCACGCGCCTTCGATGGAAAGCTTGGGGTGATAGCACAGCCGAGGAATGCGATAGCCGCACTTGTCGGCCGCCTGCATGATCGTCTGGCCCGGATCGACCTTGTATTCCTGATCGTTGATCGCAATCGTGATCTTGCTGTTGTCCATGTGGAATCCTCAAACCTTCACAATGGCGTCGAACTTGCACGTGTTGAAGCACATGCCGCACTTGACGCACTTGTCTTGATCGATGACGTGCTGCTTCTTCGCGGTTCCGGAGATGGCCACCACCGGGCAGACCTTGCGACAGGCGCCGCAGCCGACACATTTCTCGGTGATCTGGTAGGTCACCAGATTCGTGCAGACGCGGGCCCGGCACCTGCCCTGGTGGATGTGCTCTTCGTATTCCTCGCGGAAATTCTTGATCGTGCTCAGAACGGGGTTGGGCGCCGACTGGCCCAGGCCGCAGAGCGAGGCCTTCTTGATCATGTTGCCGAGCCGTTCGAGCTTCTCGATGTCGCCGGCCCGGCCTTTGCCTTCGGTGATCCGCGTGAGGATTTCGAGCATCCGCTTGGTGCCTTCGCGGCAGGGCGTGCACTTGCCGCACGATTCGTTCTGCGTGAACTCCAGGAAGAACTTGGCGATGTCGACCATGCAGGAGTCCTCGTCGATGACGATCATGCCGCCGGAACCCATGATCGAGCCGGCCTTGGCCAGCGATTCGTAGTCGATGGGCGTGTCGAGGTACGGCTCGGGCAGGCAGCCGCCGGAAGGACCGCCGGTCTGCACCGCCTTGAACTTCTTGCCGCCCGGGATGCCCCCTCCGACGTCGTAGATGATCTCGCGCAGCGAGGTGCCCATGGGCACCTCGATCAGGCCCGTGTTGACGACCTTGCCTGCCAGCGCGAAGACCTTCGTCCCCTTGCTGGTCTCGGTCCCGACCGTCTGGAACCACTTGGCGCCGTCGAGAATGATGACGGGGATATTGGCCCAGGTCTCGACGTTGTTGATCACCGTAGGCAGGGCGAACAGGCCCTGGACCGACGGATACGGCGGACGCGGGCGAGGCATACCGCGAGTCCCTTCGATCGAGTGGATCAGTGCGGTTTCCTCTCCGCAGACGAAGGCGCCGGCGCCGAGTCGGATTTCAATGTCGAACGAGAAGCTCGAGCCCAGGATGTTCTCGCCGAGCAGCCCGTGGGCCCGTGCGTCTTCGATGGCCTTGGTGATCCGCTTGATGGCCAGCGGGTATTCCGCCCGGATGTAGACGATCCCCTTGCTGGCCCCGACGGCGTAGCCGCCGATGGCCATACCCTCGACGACTGTGTGAGGATCGCCTTCGATCGCGCTGCGGTCCATGAAGGCACCGGGGTCGCCTTCGTCGGCATTGCAGATCACGTATTTGGGTGTCGCTTTCTGTGCGGCGGTAAACTTCCACTTCATCCCGGTTGGGAAGCCGGCGCCCCCCCGCCCGCGTAGCCCGGAGGCCTCCACTTCGGCCACCACCGACTCCGGGGTCATGTCCGTCAGGACTCTGGCCAGCGCCTCATAGCCGCGAAGCGACAGGTAGTTGTCGATGTTCTCGGGATCGATGATGCCGCAGTTGCGCAGCGTGATGCGCATCTGCTTGCCGAAGAACTTGGCGTCTCCGAACACCCGAAAGAAGCGGTTGTAGAGATGGTCCTCCTGGATCGCCAGCCGTGCCACCGGCCGGTTGTGGAGCAGGTGCTCCTCGACGATCTCGGGGATGTCGGCTTCGGTCACGTTTCCGTATATGGTATAGCCGGGATTGACCACCAGGATCGGGCCCTTGTCGCACATGCCGAGGCAGCCGGAAAGACTGATGGTCGAACGGTCCGCCAGACCATGCCGCTCCAGTTGCTCCCGCAGCCGCGAGATGAGATTGCGAGACCCGCGGTTGATGCACGTGGTGCCGTCACACACAATGATTCTGTAGGTTGTTGCCACCGCCAGTTCCCTTTCTTTAGTCAATGACCCACTCTTGAATGACTTGGCCATTCTTGAGGTGTCGCTCGATGATCTGCATCGCCCGGTCCTTGTCCACCTTGCCGTACTTGACGGGCGTCTTGCCCGCTTCGATCACCTCGACGGTCGGTTCGAGGTTGCATCGCCCGGCACAGCCCTTCTGGCTGAGGTAGATGTCGGTCAGACCTCGGCTGATCGCTTTCTGAAAGACCTCCATGACGTCCTTGGATCCGGCCGCGATCTCACAGGTAGCCATCCCGACGTACACGCGCTTGGTCGAGAGATAGCCCTTTCCGATGATCCGGCTGACCGCCTCGGCCCTTTTCTTCTTGATGAGGTCCAATGGAGTCGGCATTGTGTCAGTTCCTTTCTATCTGGAATACGAACGAATTGCCGTGTTCTCGGGGTTCGACCCGGATGCTGCCACCATGGCGCTCGATGATCTGCTTGGTGATGTACAGGCCCAGTCCGGTGCCTTTGACCTTCTTCGTCTCGGGGCTGTCCAGACGGGAAAACTTCTGGAACAGACGGGCCCGCTGTTCGGCGCTGATCGGCGTCGAATCGTTGTAGACGTCGATCTCGACCTTGCCGTTGACCGGTCGAGCGGTGACACTGATCTGTCCGGCGTCCGGGCTGTACTTGATCGCGTTGCTCACCAGATTGTTGGCGACGATCTGCATCAGATCCGGATCGGCCTGGACATCCAGCGCCGGATCGATCTCGTTCGAAATGTTCAACTTCTTGCGGATCGAGATCGCCGCCAGCGAATTGATCGAAACGTCGAAGACGTCCTTCTTCAGACTCAGCTTGGTCTTGTGCACGTCGAGCTCGCCCCGCTCGACGCGTCCGAGGTTCAGGAACTTCTTGACGGTCGCGTCGAGATAGTCCAGGTTTCGCGTCACCGAGTCGAGAGCCTTGCGCTGCTTGAAGTTGACCATGCCCAGATACCCGTCCCGTACCGCGTAGGCGTTCATCACCGCCGAGGCCAGGATGCCCTTGAGCTCGTGGGCGACGAACCCGATAAGGTCCACGTAGCTCTTGTTCATGGCCGCGAGCTTCTCGTTGGAGACCCGCAGGCTCTCCTGCCGTTCCTTCAGACCGATCGCCATCGCGTTGAACGCCTCGGCCATGCTGTTGATGTCCTTGATGGACGTCTTCGTGTTCACCTGGCAGCCCCAGTCGCCCGAGGCCAGGCACTCACTGGCATAAACCACCTGGGTCAGCGGCTTCGAGATCGGACCGGCCAGGACAAACGAAAACAGCACCGCGATGAGCGTCACCGCGCCCACCGCCGCCAGGAAGATCAGCAGAATCTGCCGGGCCATGTCGTGGAACGGCGCTTCGAGGGTCCCCACGTACAGAACCCCGATGACCGAGCCTTCGATGTTTCGGATCGGTTCGTAGGCGGTCTTGTACCAGTCGGTGACCACAAATGCCCGGTCGTGCCAGACTTGCCCTTCCTCGACCACCTTCTTGTAGACCTGCTCGGAGACCCGGGTTCCGATGGCTCGCTGGCCGTTCTCGTCGAGCACATTCGTGGAGATCCTGACGTCGTCCTGGAAAATGGTCACCGTGCCAACGGGCTTGCCGCGGTACAGTTCCCTGCCATAGACCGTGTCTCGGATGCGGTCGACAAAAGTGTAGTCACGATTGATGAGGCGCCCCCCATAGAAGACCCCTTCCACGGCGCCCGCGTCGTTCACTCTCGGGACGGCATACTCCTTGGCCATGGCGCGATTGAGCACTTCGCGGTCGGTCGGTCCGGCCATGGGAGTCGCCTTGACGGGGATGGGACGTTTGCCCGCAAGGTCGCCGGGCATGGAGTCCAGCTCCTCCGATGAGACCAGACGGGTCCCGCCCAGGGCGCGTCCTTCCGTCGCCGCGGCTCGCGCCAGGCTGCTGTGCAGATTCGCAAACTCCGACGCGGGAACGTATTGCAGGTAATGCAGATCGAGCCTGCGCCGCAGCTCATCGATGTCTCCATCCGGCGACGCCAGACGCAGCCCCTGGCCGATTCGCTCGATCTCGGCCGTATAGACCATGTGAGCCACCTTCAAGTCACTGAGGACCTTTCGTTCGGCCCGCTCGAAGATGTCACGCTTGGTCACGTAGTACCCCAGCAACGCGATCGAGACCGAAAGCGTGAGGATAACCACCAGAAACGAGAAGAGGATCCTCGTCTTGATGGATACCGCCGGCAGTATCTGGCTATTGGTCATTTTTCCGAGGCGTTGATGAAATAGATCAGGTTCTCAAGTTCGCTTTCGAGATTGATGTTGTTGACGATACAGCCCTCGGGGGCCTTCAGACAAATCGGCGCGAAGTTCAGCACGCCTCTGATTCCGGCCGACAGCATCAACTCCAGCACCTGCTGGGCCGCATAATCGGGCACCGCAATGACCCCCAGAGCAATGCTACGCTCCTTTACGAAACTAACGAGATCCTCCAGAGGCAGCACAGGCTGGGGCGACTGTCTGTCAAACTTGACCGGATCGATGTCGAATCCGGCCGCGATCCGGATGCCGCTCTTTTCGAGTCCCCCATAGTGAAAAAGGGCCTTGCCGATATTGCCCATCCCGATGACAACAACCTCCTGAAGCTGGTCCTTGCCGAGGATGCTGTTGAGCTGGTCGCTCAACTCGTCCACCTTATACCCGCCTCGCCGGTTCCCGGTAACGCCAAAAAGCGAGAAATCCTTCCGGACTTGTGCCGCGGTCACCCCGGCCGCATCCGCGAGGTTGTCGGAGAACACCCGCACGAAGTTCAGCGCCTTCAAACGATTCAGTGCGTTCTTATACCTGGACAGCCTGATGATACAGCTTCTGTTGGCCATTACCGTACATCCAAAGAGTCTTGCGTTACCCCAAAGCATGTGACCGAGGTATGCGAATCATAATGTCCCCACAAGGAAACAACAGGGAGCATTATCATCGGAATAAGCTACCGAGTCAAGCGATTTGTTGTGCCCAGATTCACGTTTTTTGCCGGTCCGGAACCACTATGTCCTAAGTACTTCTACAATAGTAATTTAAGTCAGTGGTGTTTCTTGGCCAACAACGAAATCCTTCCGCCACAACCTTCCCAAGGTCCGCATCTTCACCCTGTAAGCGCGCCTGCATGAGAATTGTGGCTCAATCTGATCCATCTGACGGGGGAGGTCTCAGTCGCCCACCCCCGGCTCCTCAAACCGGATCTCCCGCCCTAGTGAGGACCTGGGCCCCCGTTCTCGTGCGAGCAAGTACCGCAAGTCCAATCGAGGGCTGACCCGTGCCGGCAAGAGGGCGTTTGCGTGTCCGAAGTCGTGCCTTGGCACGAGCGGGCCGGAGTCGCAAGAACAGCTACGTGGATCGTTCGGCGCCCCGCACGCAGGACACAAAGAGGCTTGTTTCACCCGCCGATCGAAAAACCCTTAGTCCTGGCAGGGATTTGGGGAGATCCAAAAGGAAAGCCCCTGCGGTGCGGAGGGAGAGGAAGCGAGACTACGCAGGGGCTTTAAGATGCTCAACTGTATTTTCGGAGCCCGGTTTCAGGACTCCCATGCTTAACGCGTCTGAGATTGATGTACGGCCCACCAAAACCGAGTGTTCAAAAATCTCATGCAAATCCGTTCTTTGTGCGACCGCATACTCCCGGCATGCCCCAAAGCCTGCCCATGGACGACCGCTCTGCTTCTGTAGACTCCCCCGGGTTCCTTCGGCCAACGGAGGTCCATCTTGGACGTCTTACCCACCCATTGAAGAAGCAATTACAGTATATGCGGCCTCTCGGCGACTGTCAAGCCGAATTCTTCCGCATTTCTTGAAAATCGGCTGCCGCGGCCTCAAAACATGAGAGAAAATTACACTCCTGTGCGTTCCGGCACGCCAAAGGATATGCCGTTATCCAAAGACTACGATCTCTTGAGCATCAGTTCAAGATCCTCCTGCAACGCCTGGAGGTCCTCCTCATGCTCGACTTCCTGCTCGATGATCTGCAGGGCGATGTTGTACGTGACCGGGTCGGCCGTCTGGGTCTTCTGCATGAGCTTCTGGTACGTGCTGATGGCGCACTGCTCGCCCTTAATATTCTGCTCCAGGATCGTCTGGACATAGGGATCATCCGGGGCATCATAACCGCAGTTGGTCCACTTGTACCAGGCCTGGGGCGTGGTAATCGGCGTTCCGCCCAACTGAATGATCCGGTTGGTCAGCATCAACGCGTGGTTCAACTCCTCGGTGGCGTGCTGCTCAAGCTCCACGATCACGGCGTCCTTCATCGGCCCTTTGACGACTTTGGCCCCCAGCCAGTATTGGTAGTAGGCCAGCCACTCGTCACAGTAGGCCCGATTCAACAGTTCGAGCAGCTCCTTGACGTCCATTCCGACGATTTCAATACCTCTGGTTCCCATTGCACACCTCCTTAGCTTGCGCCCTTGCGAGCATTCCTCTGTGTCGTTGCGGGGACAACAGTACGCCGCACGCGCCGACCAAGCCACGGAAAACGCACTCGTTGTCGGTGCTATTGTTGTTCACGATCGAAGGAAGTCAAGCACCCCGGCCGAAACATTCCAGTTTCTCAGAACAAATGGCCTGTCCGGCAGTAGGACTATTCGTGCCATGGGCCGGACCGCAGGACAACAGGTTTCATGGCGACCTCGCAGGGTGCAGGCGTTGGAGCCGATCATGGAAAGGAGAATCGATGGACATATTTGAGTTCGCGATGGAGAAGGAGAAGTACGCCGAGCATTTCTACCGGGAACTGGCGGACAGGACCGACAACACCGGACTGAAGAACATCTTGAACATGCTTGCCGGCGAGGAGGTCAAGCACTATGAGACGGTGAAGGCCATGCAGAATCAGGCCGGCGGAAAACCGGCGGCGACGGACGTCCTGAAGCACGCCGAGAAGACCTTCGCCAAGATGCGGGACGGCGCCAAACACTTCGACTTCGACATCAGCGAGGTGGATCTGTATCGCAAAGCCTGTGAGATCGAGAAGAAGAGCCGCGATTTTTACCTTCAGAAGGCCGGCGAGGCCAAAGACTCGAACCACAGGACCATCCTCAAACAACTGGCCGAGGAGGAGAACAAACACCTGGTCCTGGTCCAGCGCCTCTGCGACTTCGTGGCCCGGCCGGAGACATTTCTCGAAAACGCGGAAATGTACCATTTTGACGACTACGTGGAAGGAGAGTTTTGAAAGCATATCAGGTTCGCGTGTCATGCGAGGACGTTGAACCGGCGGTCTGCCTATGGTCGCGGCTGATAGCGGCGAAGTTGGCGCTGGAGCTTCCGACCGTCGCCTACAATCGAGTTCAGCGTCTCCCAGAACTGCCGACTATGGTTCTTGTGCCGGGTGTGGACCAGCTCGTGAACGAGAACGTAGTCGCGAAGCTCCTCGGGCAGACCGACCAGATGCACGTTCAGGTTGATGTTGTTGTGGGACGAGCAACTGCCCCACAGAGTCTTCTGGTTCTTGATGAAGACCTTGTTGTACGCAAATCCATGCTGCCTGGCCAGGTGTTCAAGGCGTTCAAGAAGCTGCCTGCGCGCTTGGGTGCGGTCGAGCCGTGGGTCGCTCTGTTCGGCCTGAACCTGTCGCAAATGCTTTTGAATCCAGCTTCTGCCCTTCTGGAGTAGTTGCCTGCCCTGCTCCAGCGACATCCGCTTGGGCAGGGTCAACGTGACCGCGCCGTTCCGCTTGATCGTGATCCTCGCATGGCGCGCCCGGTCCGAGACCGCCACGGCCACCGGACCGACGTCCGCAACCTCCCAAGTCTCAACTACCCTTTTCAAGAATCGACTCTCCCTTATACGCCAGCACCCCGCTCAGCGTGGGACGAGGACCGTCCTGCCGGTGGCGTGGGATTCGAGGGCGGCAGTGAACAGCCTGTGCCACAGAGCGGTTTCTTCCGGCCGGGTGCAGCCGGCGAAGCGGCTGAGGGGCCGGCCGGCCTCCAGTTCATAGAGGTACGCCGCCCACATCTGGAGAATGGCATCCGAGACGCCGAACTGAGCCAGTTCCTGCGTGATCGACCGAAACGCGGTCTCCTGCCCCATCTCGATCCATCGCCACTGCTGCTCGGCGCCGCCTCTGTACTCCAGCACCTCCAGCGTGTTGGCCTGCCTGAGGCTGTATCGGGCCGACGCGGCCGTCCCGAGAATCTCGATGTACCAGTTGTTTCGCTGGCCCGGCGAGATGCGATGGGCCCGCAGCGTCATTGGAAACACCCCGCCCGAGTCCGGAGCTTCCATCTCGCACAACAGCGTCGCGTTGTCCCAGGTCTCGCACGGGACGACGACGCCCTGCCCATCCGGGCGCGACGGGATGATGTTCGACAGCACCGCCCGCACATTGCGCGGCACCCAGCCCGCCCGGAAGGGCAGCGTGCAGACGTGGGGCCCGAGGTCACCGAGGCAGCCATAGTCGCCGTTAAGCTGGCGCATCCGCTTCCAGTTGATCGGCTTGTCCGGATTCAGGTCGCTGCTATGGAGGAACCCCACGTTGACCTCGATGATCTTCCCGAAGGCCCCTGCTTCGATCATCCGCCCAATTCTCTGGGCCGCCGGGAAGAAGAAGAACTGCGAGGCACACCGGACGCACAGTTCCGGGTGCTTGCGGGCCCCTGCGAGGATCGCCTCGTTCGCCTGGCGGTCGATGCCGAAGGGTTTCTCGCCCATCAGGTGCTTGCCGGCTTCGAGAGCCCTCAGATAGGTTTCCGCGTGCAGGTGGTGCGGCAGCGCGATGTAGACCGCCTCGACGTCGGGATTGGCCAGAAGCTCGCGGTAGTCGCTGGTGACCTGCCTGAGGGTCGGGATGTTGTCGCGGAACCAGTCGACCTTGGGCGTCGCGAGTGTGCGGTTGCAGACGGCAACGATCTCCGGCCGCACCGTCATCTCAGGCAGGTGCAGCCAACGGGCCGCCGCACTGGCGAGCTCCCGCCCGATCATCCCGCAACCAATGATGCCGAATCGAACCGTACGCATAGGCCGGCCTCCACCTCGGTTGACGTTCGCTCGCCGCACGCCGCGTGGGCGAAGAAACCGATCTTACAGATGAGCCTTCCGTCAGGCAAGTTTTCGGCCTGCTTCTTGGCGTCGCTGCGATCCTCGGGTAGCATGGACAGAACTGCAAAACCTTCCTGGGAGGTCGTTGAAATGCTGAACGCGATGTTGAGCCTGGTCGTTCTGGCGTCGCTGGCAACAGCGGCGGATAAGACTTACACCAATCCCATCATCGACGAGATCGGACCGGCGGACCCGACCGTGATCTTCGTCGACGGCACCTATTACCTTTATCCGACCGGGGACAACGTCAGCTACCACGTTTACACCTCGACGGACCTGGTCCATTGGACCAAGGGCCCCCGGGTGTTCGAGCCGGGCCAAAGGAACGTCTGGGCGCCTGACGTCTTCCGCGATCCGAAGGATGGCAGGTTCTATCTCTACTACACGGTCGGCGAGAACATCGGGGTGGCCGTCGCCGATCGGCCCGACGGGAAGTTCGTCGATCGCGCCAGGCTATTCGACAACGCCATCGACGCCCACATGTTCTGCGACGACGACGGCAGGTACTGCCTCTACTACGTGCAGTTCCCCGGTTTCCGAATTCACGTCCAGCCGATGAGGACCCCGCTCCAGAAGGACGGCGAGCCCATCGAACTGCTCCATCCGACCGAGCCGTGGGAGAAGATTCGCGGCGCGGTCACGGAAGGCCCGTGGATGCTCAAGCATCAGGGGACCTACTACCTGCTCTACTCGGGCACGGCGGCCAACACGCTGGACTACGCCATCGGCTACGCGACCGCCGCCAAACCGACGGGCCCGTTCAGCAAGTACGCCGGCAACCCCATCGTCCACCGGACCGACCAGGCCTTCGGGCCGGGCCACGGCTGCGTGGTCAAGGACCAAGCGGGCAAGCTGTGGTCGATTTACCACCAGCAGAAGGACGATTCCCAGCCCTGGAACCGGTTCATCTGCATCGACCCGCTATGGTTCGACGAGGCGGGTGTTCTGCACGGCAAGGCCACCCGAGGCGTTCCTCAGCCGGCACCGGTCACCGCCCCGACGAGAGAGCCATAGTACCCCGAACGCGGGCCAAGTCCGGACAGATTCCGTTGCATGACAGGCCAGGATGTGATATAAGAGAGTCGGCGGTTGCGGGAGGTTCAGGGTCGGTCCAGTGGATTGTGGACCCCCGAGTTCAACATAGACGGGACGGAGGACCTGGGTCGATGTGTAGCGGCCGATACATGGTGCAGGGGGAGCATTCACGGCACGATTCCTGCTGCGTTCGGGAGGCATGCCCGCACGACATATCTGTAGCGCGTCGGCACTCGACGCCTGTGCAGTTCCAGTGATCGATTCTGAAGGAGGATTGTCATGTTCAAGAGACTGATGGTTCTGATTCTGTTGTTGGCCGCCCTGTCGGTGACCGCTCCGGCTGCCCAGGCCCAGTTGATCACGGCTGTGGCGCACCGGAACACCGACGCCGACGCCACCGAGGACCCGCAGATCGCGCCGAATCCGCTGGACGAGGGCGCGCTGACCTTTGTGGACCGGACCCACATCTATGCCGACGTGCCGGAGTTCATCATCGGCGCCGAGTACATCATGCTGGCCAACGACAATAAGAACATGTCTGCCTACGAGGTGGACATCACGTTGGCAAAGAGCGCTATCGTCTACGTGTTCGTGGACAACCGCATGGGCGGCGCCGCCGGTGGCCTGGGTGTCGATCCGATCATTACCGGCATGCCCTGGCTGACCGACATGGGTTTCGTCGACATAGGCGAAGACATCGGCATCGACGAGAGCGCCGACGGGAGCATAAACCAGTACTTCTCCATCTTTGCCCTCGAAGTCAAGGCGGGTGTCGTCACGATCGGCGGCTGCACCGAAGGCCATTCGGGGAACATGCTTGGCGCTGCGGTCTTGCCGGCGCCGACGAGCGAGACGGCGACCAACCCCGTGCCGGCCGATGCCGCGACGGATGTGGTGCGCGAGATCGTGCTGCAATGGACGCCGGGCGAGACGGCGGTGACCCACGACGTCTACCTCGGGACCGTCTTCGATGATGTCAACACCGCCAGCCGGGCCAACCCGCTGGGCGTCCTGGTCAGTCAGGGCCAGAGCGATGCCAGCTACGATCCGGATGGTCTTCTCGAATTCGGAACGACCTACTACTGGCGAATCGACGAGGTCAACGCCCCGCCGGATAGTACTATCTTCAAGGGCGAAGTCTGGAGCTTCACGACCGAACCGTTCGCCTATCCGATCACCGGCATCATCGCGACGAGCAACGCGGTTTCCAACGCAGGCGTGGGCCCTGAAAGGACCATCGACGGTTCCGGCCTTGATGCTGCGGATGGGCATTCCACCGACGCCTCGGACATGTGGCTGGGCCTGCCTGCCGGGGACGATCCCGTCTACATCCAGTACGAGTTCGACAAGGTCTACAAGCTCTACGAGATGTGGGTCTGGAACTACAACGTCCAATTCGAGCCGGTGCTCGGGTTCGGGCTCAAGAACGTGACGATCGAATACTCCGCCGATGGAGCCGACTGGACCGCGCTCGGTGACGCCGAGTTGGCCCGGGCCAGCGCACAGGCCGGCTACGCCCATAACAGCGTCGTGGACCTCCAGGGCGTGGCAGCCAGGTCCGTCCGGCTGACCGTCAACAGCAACTGGGGGATGCTCGCTCAGTATGGCCTGAGTGAGGTCCGCTTCTTCTACGTCCCCGTGCAGGCCCGCGAGCCGCAGCCGGCCGATGCCGCAACGAGTATCGATCCGGACACGGTCTTGAGCTGGCGTGCTGGTCGCGAGGCCACCTCGCACGAGGTCTACTTTGGCACCCGCCCGGAGGAGTTGCTGTTGGTCGATACGGTCGATCAGTCCAGCTCCACGCCGGGCGAGTTGGATCTGGGCGCGACGTACTACTGGAGAGTGGACGAGATCGGAGAGGAGACCTGGGTCGGTGAGGTCTGGAGCTTCTCGACGCTGGAATACGTGATGGTTGACGGGTTCGAGGACTACAACGACGACCTCGAGGCCGGCACGACGATCTTCGACACCTGGCTCGACGGCTGGGTCAACGAGACCGGCTCGACGGTCGGCTACCTCAACGCGCCGTTTGCCGAGCGGACCATCGTCCACAGCGGCGTCCAGTCGATGCCTCTTCAGTACGACAACAGCGGGTCGTCGTCCTATTCGGAGACCGAACGTCAGTTCGAAGAGCCGCAGGACTGGACCGCCAACGGCATCAAGAGCCTGTCGCTCTACTTCCGAGGCGCGGCCGACAACACCGGACAGATGTACGTGAAGATCAACAACACCAAGATCGCCTACAACGGCGATCCGGCCGACATCGCCAAGACGGCCTGGCTGCCCTGGAACATCGATCTGTCGGCGGTCGGCAATCTGCGGAACGTGACCACGCTGATAATCGGCATCGAAGGCTCAGGGTCCAAGGGCATCCTGTACATCGACGACATCCGGCTCTATCCGAAGGCCCCTGAGTTCATCACGCCGACGGAGCCCGACGCCGCCAACCTGCTGGCCCGCTACGAGTTCGAGGGCAACGCCAACGACAGCTCGGGCAACGGACTGAACGGCACGATCCGCGACGGACAATTCGTCGCTTCCGGCCGGCCCGGCAATGGCATGGCCCTGCAGGTCAACGACGCCGGCTACGCCGATCTCGGCAATCCCGCCCTGCTCGATTTCAGCACGGGCGACTGGACCGTGACGGCATGGTACAAGACCGGCATGACCGGCACCGGCGACGAGAACAAGGGGACCATCTACGGCAAGGGCGGAGACACCGGCGGCGGGCATCGCTACTGTCTGATCATGAGCGAGACCACCGAAGGCGTCGTCACTCTCGTCACCGACGACGACGTCACCAAGTACGTGATCAACTCGGCAAGCGTGACCAACGACGATGAGTGGCATTCGGTGGCCGGCCAGAGGCAAGGCGTCAACCTGCGGATCTTCATCGACGGGGCGCTGGAAGGAACCGCCGTCGCCACCGAGCAGTACAATCTCGCCGGCACGTCGCAGCACAACGCCTATATCGGCGCGATCACCGACCACACGGCGGGCGGCCTGTACAAGCTGTACATCGGTCTGCTCGACGACGTCCGGGTCTACGACAAGGCCCTGTCCGAAGGGGAGATCCTGTGGCTCGCCGGCGTGACCACACCGGTGGCCAAGCCGTTCTGACCCGAAGACGCAGATCAACAACAGCAGTGCCCGAGGGGCTGGGATCGATGATCCCAGCCCCTCGCTCCATATCCGGACGGATCGCTCCGGTCAGGAATTGGCCCGCCCTGCACGAGGGCAGGAGACCGTCTGCCACCATCGGCAAGCACGCTTGCCGCTGCCACACCACGCCGGCCATCAGGCGCGGGAGGGGCCGGCGGCGTTGTCTGCGAGGTTGTTGGTAGGGGCGAGGCATGCCTCGCCCTTACGACCGAGCTCGACAGACCACCGCCGTCGGGCAATCGACGCCCCTGCCGCCAAAAGTGGAAAACAATAGGCTGCGACTCCCGGTATACATAGTAGTCAGCTATGAAAGGAGCAGCTATGAACCGGAAAAAGCGTTTGACAGCAGCCGGATTCGCGGCACTCATGATTCTCATAAGCACTGTATTTGTCGTAGCTTGGGGACAGCAGGCCGGGCCTACAGCTACCCAGAGCCGATCGCCTGCAGCGCCAGAGCGACTGATCGACGACTTCTCCGGCAAGGATCAGCTTAGCGTGCTCGGAACCAAGTGGGCCTTGCGAACGGATCAGACTTCGGGCGGCGCCGTGGCGAGGGCGTCCCGCCCTCGTGCCGAAGAGAAAGCGCAAGGGCAAGATGCCCTCGCCACGAAGCTGGAGTTCGTACAGCAGGATGGGCAAGCGTGCCTGCACCTGACCGGGTCCGTTACATCCGCCGACCGAGGCGGATTCATCGCGGCCCAGCTCGCCCTGCACCCGCGAGGCCGGAACTTCGATGCCCACGGTTTTGTGGGTCTGAGACTGCGGGTCAAGGGCAACGGCGAATCCTACGCGATTCGCCTGCGGACCAAAGACACGCGGTTCGCCACGCAGTATTATGAGGCGGCGCTCCAGACGAACGGGCAATGGCAGGAGGTCAAGCTGCCGTTCATGCAGTTCGTCCCGGTCCTGGTGCAGGCGCCGCTGGACCCGGCCGGCCTGCGAACCGTCGCCATCGTCGCGGCAAAGAAGAACATCGAGGTCGATGTTTCAGTCGCCAACCTGTCCCTTTACCGAGAGCAGACCATGTACAACGAACTGACACCCGAGGAGGAGCGCGTCATTCTCTACAAAGGGACCGAGCGGCCCTTCACCGGCAGGTACAACAACTTCTTCGAAAACGGCGTCTACACCTGCAAGCGATGCGGGGCCGAGCTGTTCGAATCAGCGTCGAAGTTCCGCTCGGAATGCGGCTGGCCCAGCTTCGACGATCAGATTCCCGGCGCGGTCAAGTGGCAGGGCGACGCCGACGGGATGCGGACCGAGATCCTCTGCGCCAACTGCGGCGGGCACCTGGGGCACGTCTTCCAGGGCGAGCAACTGACGCCGAAGAATACACGCTACTGCGTCAACTCGATCTCGATGGACTTCCTCTCGGCCGACCTGCGCAACGCGCGGGCCGCCGCCAAGCCGAAGACCGAGCGAGCGATCTTCGCTTCCGGCTGCTTCTGGGGGACGGAGTATCACATGCAGCGGGTCCCCGGCGTGCTCGCCACCACCGTCGGCTACATCGGCGGTCACGTGGACCGGCCGACCTACAAGCAGGTCTGCACCGACCGCACCGGCCACGCCGAGGCGGTGGAGGTCATTTACGACCCGAACCAGACCAACTACGAGACGCTGGCCAGGCTTTTCTTCGAAACGCACGATTTCACGCAGTTGAACCGCCAGGGCCCGGACATCGGAAGGCAGTACCGCTCGGGCGTCTTCTATCTGAACGACGAGCAGAAGCAGATCGCCGAGAAACTGGTGCAGGTGCTCCGGCAGAAGGGCTACGACGTCAAGACCGAGATCACCGCCGCCAGCACCTTCTGGCCGGCCGAGGATTATCACCAGGACTACTACAACAAGACGCAGAAGACGCCCTATTGCCACATCTATCGGCGCATCTTCTGATCGGCAGGGAAGGCTGTTATCTCGCCTCTCCGGACACGATCCAGACGCGATCGCGCGGCGGGATCGTGAAGGTCCGGCGGACTCTGTCCTGCGGCGATGTCAGGCTGACCTTGACGGCTCGATCGTTGAAGTTCTGGAGCACACAATCGCCCCGGCTCGCATCGGCAAACGGATGGTATGTGACGGACGCCGGACCTTCGAAGGCCGGCGGTTTCCCACCGGCAAACGCGGTACGAAACGCGGTCAAGGCCGGCTCGCCCAGAGACAGCAGACCCAGCCGACGAGGGCACAGCAGCACCTCGCCCACCGCGTCGAAGTCCGCCTGGTCATACGTGTGCGTATTGAGCAGAGAGATGTTGTTCACCGTGCGCAGGAGCAACAGCTGCCGCCCTTGCGACACACAGATCACATCATCCGTCCGCGGCGCCACTTCGATGGGCGATTCGAGAATGACGTCTGCGGACTCCGATTCCGTGCCACAGGCCGCGTGCGTGGGCGCCGATCGGAAATCCGGATCGACACCAATCTCGGCGGCAAGCTCTCGTCCCTGAGGCCAGGCAATCAGCAGATTCGTCGTCAGAATCAGGTGCACACCGCGCGCCAGCGCCTTCTGGACATGCTCGTACAGGTCAGGATCGGCCGCCGCCTGAGCAGCCAGGAAGATGACCGGCGCTTCGCTCGGGAATTGGTGCACGGGGACGAGCGGAATGCCCAGCATGCCGAGGAAATCCATCAGGTACATATCGCCGGCCGGATCGCTGTTCGGCGGCTTGTATGCGGGTACACCCGCGACAGGGTGCTTCCGCACGAATGCAGCCAGGTCCGCCAGTTGCGCGAACCGGCTCGCGACTTTTGCATGGTCCGGATGGCCTGCGACGACGTCGCCCAGGTTGAAGAAGACCAGTTCCGGCGCTCCGGCCAGCACGCTCGTGTACGCCTGGTCGAGGAAATCGTGCTCGGCGCAGTCGCCGTGATCGAACCACGCGCCGCCGATTTTGTCACCCGCGATATCCGCCAGCCAGCGGTAGTTGACAAATCCCTCGTAAGGCTGCACAAAGCCGAACCGCTGCGTGTTGCGTCCCCGCGTTTCCGTGCCGACCCACACGCGATCGAACAGACGTGGAAATGTCGCGGTGTCATAGCCGAACAGAAAGAACCGATCGTGCCACTGAGGGAACTTGACGATCATGGTGATGCCGGGATGAACCTCCCTGGCCGGCCGGAGGAAGATCGACTGCGCCAGCTCGGTGAGCAGCTCGCGCCGGTATTGGCCCCAGGAACGCTCGCCCTTGGCCCGTTCCGATTCGGCGCTGACGTCGCCCGTACAGAGAAAATCGTCGACAATGAACGTATCGAACAGCGGCGCGCTGGCACGGATGATACGCTCCAGGTCGCGCTGCGTCTTTTCGTTCTGCCAGTTGAACCAGCCGAGAGGCCCCTGCTGCCGGACGCCCACGTCGCCGCCCGGCACGGTGGCGATGCCACCGACCACGTTGATGTCGCGACCCTGGAGCCAGTCGCGCACCTCGACAAGCTGCTCGGATGGCACCGTATGCCCGCCGCGATAGACCTCCAGATAGAGCTTCGTGATCCCCATCCGCTCGACCGCGTCCCAGACGGCCGCACGAAAGGCCTCGTCCGTCGCCATCCGCTCGACGTGATGCGACGTCGCGTACGAGCCCAGCCGCAGGTCCTCCAGCCGCCGGCGCGCCTCTTCCAGCAACGTCTGCCCCAACGCGGCGTTCGCGACAGCCGCCAGCGCTGCGATGACCAGCATCCGTTTCAGCACAATCGCACCTCCATGTCCGTTTGCCATCGCGCATCACCTCGCCGGCTTTGACGCGCTATTGCGCGGGATGGCCGTCACTCAGCCTCGCTTCGATCCTTCGCCGGTAGCGCCTCGCTTCTCGCTCCAGAGTAGCCATGTAGACTTTGACTTTCAGGCTGCCGGTTCCGAGCCGTGCATGCATCAGCCGTTGAATGATCCGGTACAGCTCCGACAGCCGGTCCGGAAGCGCCACCCCGTTGCGGCCCCCCTCCAGACTCTCACCGACGGTGGACAGGAAACCCTGAATCGCTTTGAGTTCGTGCTTGTCCATGCTCCCCATTATACCACATCGCGTTCATATTCATTCGTGCAAAACAGAGCCACTTTCCCATGTTTCTGGCCCAAAAATGCGGCTCATGCAGAAAGACCAGGCCGCTTGTTGCCGACGAGGTAGCCCAGGGCCAGCGTGATGGCGGTGCCGATGGGAAAATGCCAGGGCCAGGCGAGGGTGATGTGGACGGGCTTCGAGACCAAGCCGTCCCCAAGCGGCGCTGGAGGCTGCCACGCGGCCAGGCTGATCGTCAGCAGCAAGGCCACGCCCAGGGCCACGTATACGATCTTGAGGGGCTGCGAGCGGAGATGGCGAACGGCCTGGACGAGCAGCACGACGGAGCAGACCACCACGATCCCCTGCGGGATCGTCTGATGCCAGTTCAGGGCGAAGACGGTGAGCATCGAAAGGGGCACGCCCCACATCAGACCCAGGTCGTCGCGATTCGTGGTCAGGAAGGCCAGCAGGAATACGCCCAGCAGAGCGCCATAGGTGTAGGCCGCCATCGCCAGGGCAAACTGGAGCAGGTCGGCGTACGACCGGGCAATCACATCACAATAGATGGCAAAGGCCGTCAGCAGGATGCCCCAGACCAGCACGATCACGCGCGACGCGCGGACATAGTGTCGATCGGAGGCATCGGGCCTGAGGTAGGGCTTGTAGAGCAGCGCAATGGTCGACTGCGACAGCGCCGCCAGGAGCGAATCGAGCGTAGAAATGGCGGCGGCAAAGATGGCGGCCATCAACAAACCTGACAGACCCCGAGGCATGACATCGACGATATAGATGGCAAAGATCTTCATCGAATCGTCGTCAACAACCACCCGTTCGGCGTCGCTGAGCGGGAAGTGCTGATAGTAGACGAAGACCGCGGCGCCGACGAACAGCAGCAGATAGGTCAGCACCTGCGAGAGCCCCGAACAGATGATCGCTTTGCGGGCATCGCTGGCGTTGCGGCAGGTGAACATGCGCTGGACGTTGAGTTGGTCGGTGCCGTGCGAGGCCAGGGTCAGGACGCCGAAGCCGATCACGCCGCACCAGAGCGTGTACGCCTGCTTGGGATCGAAGCTGGGATTGATCGTCCGCAGCTTGCCGGTGTGGTACGCCTCCGAGACAACGGCCGCCAGGCCCCCCTCGACCGTCGAGAAGGCAAAGACCAGCGCCGCGACGGCGCCAACCGTGAAAAGCACGCACTGAATCGCATCGGTCCAGACGACGGTCGTGATGCCGCCCATGATAGTCCAGCCGACCGAGACCGCACCGATGATAATGATCGACGTCGTGGTGTCGGTGCCGGTGATCACCTGGAGGGCCTTGGCCGCAATGTAGACGCGGGCGCCCTGGGCAAGGATGCCGCCGACCATGAACAGGCCGGTGGTGATGTTGCGAACGCGGGGCCCGAGCCGATCGCCCATGTAATCATACGGCGAGTAGATCTCCCGCTGGTAGTAGACGGGGATGAAGAAGTAGCCGATGACGAAGCGGGCGAGGATGGTGCCGAAGGCCAGTTGGATGTAGGTCATGTCGCCGCCCTGCGCGAAGACAATGGCCGGCGCGATGAGAAAGGTTGCGGCCGACAACTCCGTCGCGATGATCGAGCCGCAGACCGCCGGCCAGGGCAGCTTGCGGCCGCCGAGGAAGAAATCCTTCATCGACGCCTGCTTGCCCGCCAGCAGCCCGCCCAGAACGGTCGTGAAGACGAGGTAGACTCCGATGACCGCCCAGTCCCACGCGGTGAAATTCCGCGCGATCTCGCGGAGCGCCGCGTCGACCGACGGGACGCGAGCGTCCTGGTCCTGTGCCATCCCGACGGGCGCGAGGACAAACACAAGCAATGGCACAAGGAACAGGAGTAGTCTGTGTCTGGGCATTATGCCGATTCTATAGACTCCGCAATAGCCGGGCGTAGCAGTTCGCCGTTCTCTTTCAGAATCTCCAGGGCCCTGGCCAGAGGGACACCGCGAAAATGCATGACCAGCGCCGCCTTCACGCGGCCCTCGGCGCGAGCCAGTAGAGTTCTGGCCCTGGGTTTCGACAGACCGGTGACATCCGCGACGATGCGGACCGAGCGGTCGCGCAGCTTATTGTTGACGGCCTTGAGGTCCACCATGAGGTTGCCGTAGACCTTGCCCAGCCGGATCATGGCGGTGGTGGTGAGGGTGTTGAGCACGAGCTTGGTGGCGGTGCCCGCCTTCATCCGGGTCGAGCCGGTGATCACCTCGGGTCCGACGACCGGATTGATGACGATCTCGGCGGGGATCGATCCGACCGCTTCCGGCGCACAGGTGACGAAGATGGTTCCGGCCCCGATCCGCCGGGCGCGTTGCAGGGCACCGTGCACGAAGGGCGTCATGCCGCAGGCGGCCAAACCCACGACGACGTCCTTCGCGCCGACCCTTCTGGCGTCGATGGCCGCGGCGCCGTCCTCGGGATGATCCTCGGCCCCTTCTATGGACCGCACCAGGGCCCGCCTGCCTCCTGCGATGATGCCCTGCACCAGCGATGGGCTTACCCCGAACGTCGGAGGGCACTCGGAGGCGTCGAGCACGCCGAGCCGGCCGCTGGTGCCGGCGCCGACGTAGAACAATCGCCCGCCCGCGCGGAACCGCTCCACGATCATATCGACCGCGGCGGCAATCTCTTTGCGCTGCGTCGCCACAGCCTGGGGCACAACCATGTCCTCGGTGCCGATCAGGTCGACGATCTCCTGTGTGGACAGGGTGTCGACCGATGCGCTCTTCGGATTGCGTTTCTCCGTCGTCGGCAGTTTCCCTGCTTTCGTCATCTTCCCGGCACGATCTTGCCCAGCACGACCGGCTCGGCCGCTCCGGTGGCGCTGGGCACATTGTTGGCGGTCCCGCAGATCGTGGCCCACGCCAGAACCGCGAAGGCGACCGCCTCTCGGGCATCGACGTCGATCCCGAATTCATCCGTCGTGCGAATCTTAACGGCTGTCAGTTCTCGCCGCAACATCCGCACGAGCGTCCGGTTGTGGGCGCCGCCGCCGGCCAGGACCATCTCGTCGGGCATCGCGGGCAGGAACCGGCGGTACGCGTCGGCTATCGTGCGGACCGTGAACGCCGTGACAGTCGCGACCATGTCCCGAGGAGCCAGCCCCCGCTTCCGCGATTTTTGGCCGAGCCATTCGCTGTACGCCTGGCCAAACTCCTCGCGTCCGGTCGACTTGGGCGGCTTGCGGCGCAGGAAAGGATGCTTCAGCATCTCGCGCAGCAGGGTCTCGTCGACTTTGCCTCTGGCGGCCATAGCCCCGCCGCGATCGAAATGACGTCTTCCCCCGGTGGCCAGACGCACGATGCCATCGATCACCATGTTGCCTGGGCCGGTGTCAAAGGCCAGCACCTCATCGCTCCTGCACGCCCGAGGCAGGAAAGTCACGTTGGCGATCCCGCCGATGTTCTGAACGGCCCGGCTGACCTTCGCGTCACGAAAGAGCACGTAGTCGGCGTAGGGAACCAACGGTGCACCCTGCCCACCGGCTGCCATGTCACGAGGCCGGAAGTCCGCCACCGTCGTGATTCCGGTGCGCTGGGCGATCACGGAAGGCTCGCCGATCTGCAAGGTCGAGCGGATCGTCCGCGCTTCATAGCGGCCGCCCTGGGGCTGGTGCCAGATCGTCTGGCCGTGCGAGCCGATCAGATTGATCGAGTCCGCCGCGATGCCGCATCTGCGGCACAGCTTGAGAACCGCCTCCGCGAACGCCTCGCCCAGCACGTGATTGAGATGGCAGATGCGATCCACCTTCGCCGAGTCGGGATGGCACAGCGCGAGAATCTCGGCGCGCAGAGCGGGCCGGTACGGAAAGACATCGAACGCCACGAGCCGGACCTTCGTGCCACGAATGTCCACAATGGCCACGTCGACGCCGTCTACCGACGTCCCCGACATCAGTCCGGCTACGCGTATGTTCTTCCTCCTGCCAGTCATGGTCTATCCACTTGCTCCGTGTCGTTACTCCTTGCGTTTCGCTCGGACTCGAAACACTCGATGACGAACTCCTGATAGCCGCAGGCCAGGACGGCCACGGTGTTCGTGTCAGCGATGACCAGGCCGGACCCGTGGCGAAAGCTGGTCTCGCGCCCGTGCAGAGCGCGTCTCAGGACCTTCCGAAGCCGCTTCTCAACGGGCACAGCCGCTTCCATCCGCAACTCGAATACGTCCATGACATCCGCACCGCCGGTGTGAGCGAACCCGACCAGGAACACGGTATCGTTCGTGTCGACCACGAGATTGAGGTTCTGATACGACGCGTAGTCGCGGTCCGACCAATCCGAACGGTCGGCGTTCCTGGCGTCCCAGGTTTCGCGGAAGGCAAAGGCGCAAGCCGGGTCGTCCAATGCTCTCGTGTTGGAGAGGTAGATATCGATCGTGGCCGAGTCCCAGGTGCCCACGCACAGCAGGTGCCGGTCTCGCACCCTGGCCATGGCGACGGCGCCGGCGGTGGCGCGCTGGTAGGCGCCGGTTCGCTCGATCTCGACGAGGGGTCTCGGTCCGGCGGCCTGTAACAGCTCCGCCAGCCGGAGAATCCACACGCGAGAGGTCATCTTGGTGTTGTCGTCCTCGATGCCGACGGCCAGGTAATCGCCGCAGACCTGGAAGCCGCCGGCGTGCTTGAACGGGCGTGACATCAAGGGCTTGACCGCAACGACACGTCCCATCGAGCCTTCGAGGGCAACCAACGCGAGATAGGATTGGGCGCTCGCACTGCCGCTGAGCACGAGAAACGGCCGCCCGTCGATCACCGCCTGCTGAATCCCCTGGAGATGCCCGCCGCGAGGGACGTCGAAGCCGCCGGCATCGCAGAGAATCGCACGCGGTGTCGCTGAGGTCCTCCCCAACGCCGCAAGAACACCCTCCACCTGCGGATTGCTGTCTGCCGGCCCCTGTGCCGCACAGACCAGCCCCGCCCCGCACACCAACGACACTAGCGCGCTCCGTACACGCCAAAGCCAACAGTGCCTGACCGACTTGTCTCTATCACCGGCCTTCATCCTTCACAGCGTACCAAAACTGTCGCCAGGAATCGAGCTTTCGTGGGAGCATGACATTGCCGTTTACACCGTCTGGGCGAGGTGATATGAATACGCTGAGGTTCGTGCGTGGCTGCAGGTGGCCCGCTGATGCGAGGAGTGATCTATGTCGGATGCCGTAGAGAAAGCCAGAGCATTTCTGCGAGAAGAGAGGGCGTTTCGCCTCGGTCCGCTGTTGACCGAGTCGTCGCATCCCAAGACATGCCGGCTTTCGCAAACGATCCAGGCGGACGTTGGCGCGGGCATCCGCCAATTGCTCTCGGTGGACGAGGACATCGCGGCTGCGGCTGATCGGCTCTTTGCCCAAGACGGCTACAACCGACTGATCGACGCATTCCTCGGCGCCATGAACGCAGGCCGGCGGATCTTCTTCACCGGGTGCGGTGCGACCGGCCGGCTGAGCATCCTGCTGGAGGCGGCGTGGCGGAGATTCTGGCACGAGATGAAACCGCTGGCGCCTGAGGCGGCGAAGCTGTGGCCGCTGTGCATCAGCGTCATGGCCGGCGGCGACTTCGCGCTGATCAAGTCGGTGGAGGGCTTCGAGGACTTCCCCGACTTCGGCCGCCATCAGCTCCGCGAGGCGGGCGTGCAGGCCGGCGACGTGGTCGTCGCGATCACCGAAGGCGGCGAGACCCCCTTCGTCATCGGCACCGCCTGGGAGGGCCTCGACCGGGGGGCCGACGTCTTCTTCGTCTACAACAACCCGACCGCCCTGCTGGCCGAGCACGTCGAGCGATCCAGACAGGTGATCGAGGAGCCCCGCATCGTGAAGCTCGACCTGACCACCGGGCCGATGGCCGTCATGGGCTCGACTCGTATGCAGGCGACGACCGCCGAGTTGCTGGTGGTCGGCGCTGCACTGGAGACGGCCGTCGTCCGATGGCTTCAGGACCGCCGGCCGCAGCTCGCGCGCCAGGTGCGAACTCCTGCCGAATACGCGCGGCTCTATCAGAAGCTGCAAAGCGATCTGTCGGCGCCGGAGGCGGTGGACGCCCTCTGTCGCGTGACGCAGTTCGAAGAGACCATCTATCGAAAGCACGGCCTGGTGACCTACGTCGCCGACAGCCTCCTGCTGGATGTCCTGACCGACACGACGGAACGGTCGCCGACGTTCATGGTGCCGCCCTTCCGCAAGGATGGCGACACGCATCTGCCCGTGTCGTGGGCGTTCGTGAAGGACCCGCACCGCCCAACCGAGCAGGCCTGGGAGCGAATGCTCCAGCGCCCGCCCCGTGGCCTGCGATGGAAGCCGGAAACCTATCGGCAGTTGAACGCCCCGCCACGGATTCAGGCCAATCCGCCCAGGCTCGACAACGCCGAGATCCACCGCTTCCGCATCGGCAACGAGCCGGACCCTTCGCGCACTGAGGCGATGGATTCGGCGATGGTGGCCGTCGGCCTTTGCGACGAAGTGAAATGGGCGCATTTTGCGCCCATGCGGTTCGCGAAGACGGCGGCGATCACGATCGGTCCGAACCAGGGCCCGATCGATGTGGACGAGCACTTCCATTTCGCGTGCGAGCTGCCGGCGTCGCCCCTGCGGCTGTGGGAACACCTGGCGATCAAGCTCGTGCTCAACACGGTCTCGACCGCGACAATGGTGCGGCTGGGCCGCGTCATCGGCAACGCCATGGTCTGGCTGTCGCCCAGCAACAAGAAGCTCATCGATCGCGGCACGCGCCTGATCTCGCAGGTGACCGGGTGCAGCTACGAACACGCGTGCGAAATCCTGCACCAGACCATCGAAGACGTCGCCTCCATCGCCCAGCGAGGCGAGGAAGCCCCCTCCCCCGTGGCCCTGGCCATCGAGCATATCTCGGCGGAAGGGAGCCATCCTTAGGTCCTCCGGGGCTGAGCCTGCCACACACGCTTCCACGGTGTGTGTGAAGACACCCTGGTCCGCCTGTGGCGGGTGGCAGCCTCAAATGCGCAGCGTTTGGGGATGGTGGCCTTGGCGGCTCGCGGATGCCAGAAGGCTGCCAATGCGAAGGGCCACGCCTGGGCTCTTCGAGCTTGAGGCCGCCACACACGGTTCTTTCCACGTGCAATGGGCCTTACCCTGAAACCTACACAGACATTTCCTATGCGACAGGCCATTTTGCGCTTGCGTGCCAGCGTGTCCGTGGCGACAATCCCATACAGCGGAAAGAGAATGCTCCTGTCTGCCCCAATGAAGGAGAGAAACATGATCCTCAACATGAAGCGAGAAAGCCGGCTTGTTATCGGGATGCTTGCTGTGATCGGTCTGTTGGCACTCGGTGCCTCCGTTGCCGGAAACGCAGATCGTCCTGGGCAGGTTGTGCAGACTCCCACGAACGGCGGGCCCGCGTCGGTTGGCTCAAACGAACGGCTGCGGGAACTCATGGCGGAGCGATACGAGATTCTCAAGAGCCAGGTGGAGTCGCTCGAGATCTTCTTCAGCTCCGGCCGGATAAGTCTTTGGGAATGGCGCGATGCTCACGTCGCTCTGTACAAGGCAAAGGCCGATCTCGCGACGGATGTCATCGAGCAGATCAGAACCTACGAGGAGATGGTGGGTTTCGTGCGCACCTGCGAGCAGAAGGCCAGGCAGAGAGCCGATGCCGGACACATGACGGAAGCGGATGTCCAGCGGGCCAGACTCGATACCATCGAGGCGCAAATAGCCCTTGAGAAACTGCGGATGAGCAGGCCCCAATAGGCCTTCCTTGTGTCGCCGCCGGACGAAAACGAGAATCGCGCAGAGCGGAGAAGCTAACGGTATTTGCCGAGCTCAAGAAAGGAGAGAACGATGGTCGTCTACAGAATGCCAGAACATCGGTTCGTCCTCACTGTGATGGGAGCGATCGGTCTGATCGCCCTTGGAGTATGCGTTGGAGGAAGCGCGGAGCGCCCGGCGCGGGGGCCCAACCAGCGACTGCACGAACTGATGATAGAACGATGCGAGATCCTCCAGAGCGAGGTCAAGTCGCTCGAACTCTCCCTCCAGTTCGGTCGAGCCGGACTTGCAGAGTTGCGGAAGGCCAACGTCGCTCTGTTCAAGGCGCGGGCCGATCTCGCGGCAGATATCACCGAACAGATCGAGATCTACGAGGAGATGGTGGACCTGCTGCGCACGAGCGAGCAGGCAACTCGACAGGGAATCGACGCCGGACAAGCACCGCAGGCCGAACTCCCGCAGGCCAGACTCGCCACGGTCGAAGCGCAAATCGCCCTCGAACAACTGCGCATGGCGAGACCCCAATAAGGAGGGGTGGTCCCCACACGATCACAGATCGTGAAGCAGGCGGATGGATTCGCGGACGACGACATCAGCGGCCTGTGGCGCGAAGCGGCTGCTGCGCACCTCGTAGCCGCCCTCGACGTGGAGCTCATCCGGGGCGAGATAGCCGGCGGCGCCGTTGCAGTGCGTGATGACGAACGTGTGCCGGCACGGCGAGCCTGCCTTGATCGCCATGCCGATCTCGGTCAGCACCTCGCCGCCCAGGCCGACGAACGCGACATCGCCCAGCCGCGCGACCGTGACGACGAACGGAGCTGTGGATGCGCCGCCTCCTGAAAGGACACCCGAGGCCTTGGCGGGAAGATCGAGCACAGCCAGTTCGGTCGCAAGCCGTGGCGTCGGAACGTTGGCGTCGATCGCCCGATAGACGTGGATCACCTCTTCGCCCAGGAAGGTCCCGAGCAGCACCGGCTCCGGCACCCAGCCGGGTTCGGCATTGAACTCCGGCAACACGCGGAACCACGGATCAATGTTGCCCGAAGCGCCCACAAAGGCCGGCGCGATCGCGTCGTCGCCCACGATCCTCTCGACGAACTGCTCGGCCAGGCCGATTACGTCGCCGCTGATCACGTAGTTGCCGGGCCCCAGGCTGGTGGCGTGAGTGGCGTAGTCGAACGCCACCGCCAGCGGCGCGCCGTCGGGCCGGCTGACCTTCATCACGAGCACCTCCTTGTCCGTCGGCCCGTTGGGATTGCGGCCCAGGACGATAGAGCTTTCGCCGGCCTTGTCGATTCGCAGCTCGCGGCGATTCGATCCCACCGGACATGAACCGACCCCGATGCCGATCTCGGCCGGCTGCATCCGACCGAGCGCCCGACCGACGACCTTGACAAGATCGTCTCGGAGCTTCTCGGTGTACTCGACGTTGTTCGGATGGCCCTTCTCCTTGTCGATGGTCGGCGTCGGCGCGCTGTGAGTGTGGATCGCACAGAGGAACAACTCGGATGGTTCGAGATCGTACTCGGCCAGCAGCGCTTCACGGAAGTATTCCGCCGTGCCCCCGTAGAACCCAAGGATATCCACAGAGACGAGCACGAGACGCTCACCGCCGGCCTCGAACGCCAGGACGCGGGCGGACAGCGGATCGTGCACACCCGTGGACAGGTCCTTGCGGCTGGCGTAGCCGGACATCTGCACAGGCTTTTCCGGCGTGATCTCCACACGGGCGGTCCCGACTTTCAGCGCTGCCGGCTCCTCGGCGCCCCAAGCCACAGAATGGAGCGACAGAAGAACAGACAGCGTGATGAAGGCGATTCGACGATACAGTCTCATTTCGTGTCCTCCCAAGTTCACGCCAACCATTGGTCGGCGTTGGCCCGTACGAATTCATCATCGGTCAGATGCGGGTATCGACGAACAATCTCATCGATGCGCTCGGCCTGCCCCGGCGAGAGCCGCTCGGAAGCATCGAGCGACGCGGTGTTCGCCAGCAGTCCCTGGCGCATCAGGACGTACGATATCCCCGGAATACATCCGACGAAGCCGTTGTCGGCGTCGAAGATCGCCTTGTTGGCCAGGGTCAACTGACTCGCCAGCGTCAGCAGTTCCGGCTCGATCGAAGCGCTCGTCTCGCGGATTCGCCGGACCATCTCCAGGTGCTCGACCGCCCGCCGCGTCCAGCAGGCCCACTGGCCGAGCAGCCCCCCGACGATTTGCAGCGGCGCCTCGCGCTGTCCATCGTGGAACACGTGCCGCGTGAGCAGATCGACGAGGATGTTGTCGTCGTTGCCGGTGTACAGGGCGATGTCGCCGGCCCGGCCTGAGAACGCGACCGCTTCGAGGACATCCAGCGTCTGGTATCGGTGGAACGGCGCGATCTTGATGCCCACCACGTTAGGCAACTCCACGAAGCCTTTCCAGAATTCGCCCGGCAGCGTCATACCGCTGATCGTCGACTGGAGATAGAACCCCATAATCGGAATCACTTCGGAAACACGCCGGGCGTGATCGATCAACTCGCCGACCGACTTGCCCTTGAGCGCCGTCAGCGAGAGTAGACCGATATGATAGCCAAGGTCAACGGCGACCTGCGCCTCTCGCAGCGCCTGCTCCGTCCGCCCGAGAATGCCCGCAATCAGGATGGGCCCGCCGTCGGCCTCTCTGGCGGTCCCGGCGGCCAGTTCGAGGACCGGACGATACAGGCCAACTTTCGGATCGTGGATCGCAAACTGGGTGGTGTGGACGCCGACGGCCAGCCCCCCGGCTCTGGCGGCGAGATAGTACCGTGTCAGCGCGCGCTGGCGGCGTACGTCCAGCCGGTTCTGTTCATCCAGCGCCAGCGGATGGGCGGGAATGACACAGCCCCGCCGGAGCTTTTCCAAAATCGTCGATTGGGTCATAGGCGAATGCTTTCAGAATTTCCCATCGCGAACGTCGTATTTCGTTGGTTTGTTGAGAACCGTCCTTCCGGCGGCCACCCAGTCGACGATGCGCTCGATCATCTCATCGAGCGATGTGGCGGGCGGGCCGAACTGCTCGATGCACGAGGACGAATCGCTCAGCAGCGCCGTCTCGGCCTCGCGCGAAACGAGTCGCGGCTCCTTGCTCAGTCGCCTTCCGATCCGCTCGGCCAGGTCGCGAACGCGAATCACCTCCGGTCCGGCGACGTTGAGAATCGCCGGCGGGCTGGCCGCGATGCTCAGCGACCGGGCGATGTAGTTGTTGGCGTCGCCCTGCCAGATCACGTTGACGAAGCCCATCGTCACGTCGATGGGCTGGTCGCGAAGAATCCTACTCGTCAGGTCGACGAGGATCCCATAGCGAGGCTCATTGGCGTAGTTGAGCCGGATCAGTGTCACGGCCGTGCCGTGGATCTGCGAGAAGTATTGGAACATTCGCTCGCGACCGAGACACGACTGGGCATACTCGCCGACGGGACTGGGGACATCCGTCTCGCGCGAGCCCGTGGCACCTGTATCAGTGAACGGATAGACGTTGCCCGTCGACAGGGCAACGATCCGCGAGCGGGCATATCGCCGGGCCACCAGCGCAGGGACGTACACGTTCATCGCCCACGTCAGGGGCTGGTTGCCGGTGGCGCCGAATTTCATGCCCGCCAGGAAGAAGACGTTCGGCGCATCTGGCAGATCGGCGTAGATTGACTCGTCGAGCAGGTCAGCCTCGATCGTCTCGATCCCACGATCCTCGATGCGGGCCTTGACGTCGCGATCGCTGTAGCGCGAAACCGCGAGCACCTTCCGGCCTGGCGCCGCCTTGCGCAGCATCATCGCCAGCGTCGGGCCCATCTTGCCGCCGGCGCCGAGGACCAGAAAATCCCCCTTCGTCTCAGCAAGCACCCGGCAGGTGCTCTCGCCAGGCTCGCTGAGCATGCCCTCCAACGTCCGCTCATCTGAAATCATCGCACAGCTCCCGAACTGCGGTTTGTCACAGCCACACACACATCGTTTACCCGTGATGGCCTGCGAAGTCAAGGCGTTGTTGACAGGCACGACCGGGCATTTGATAATCTCAGGCAGAGGGTCTATGCTTCGGAGCCCTCCCCACACGGACGCCGGCGACGGCAAGGAGATCGACGATGGCTCACGAATTCATCTCGTTCATCGCGTTCCTCAGCATCACTCTGGGCACATCCGTGCCGCTGATGGCGGCTGAAGCGACACCCGATTTCTCGCCTCGACCCGAGGAGCAGCAGCTTCCGACGGCCATGCACTCGGCGATGGACCAGTCGCCCCGCATCACGGTCGGCCGAGAGAACGCCGATCTGATCGGCGCCGACAACCGCGTGCTTCAGGCGGCCGTCGACTACATCGCAGGTCTCGGAGGCGGGCTCGTCGAGATCGGCGCGGGCGAGTACCTCATGCGCGATTCGCTGCACCTGCGCCCCAACATCACCGTTCGCGGCGTCAAGGGACAGACCGTCCTGCGAAAGGCGCCAAGCGCCGTGTCCGCGCTGGCCCTCGACGGCGACTTCGGCGAACAGCAGATCACCGTCGAGAATGCGGCGGGCTTTGCGGTGGGCTATGGCGTGGCGATCTGGGACGACCACGCCGGCGGGTTCCACACCACCGTGGCCCGCATCACGGGACAGAGGGGTCACACGTTCGCGATCGACAAACCCCTGATGGCCGACTGCATGGTGGGCAACCACGCCAAGGCCGCGACGGTCTTTCCCGTGGTCAGCGGCTATCATGCCCTGGGCGCGCGCGTCGAAGACGTGACGATCGACGGCAACAAGGCGGACAACATCGCGCTGAACGGCTGCCGGGGCGCGGGGATCTTCCTCTACGGATCGCACGGCGCGGCCATTCAAGGGTGCACGATTCGCGGATACAACGGCGACGGCATCAGCTTCCAGCAGTCCAACGACGTCACGGTGACCGAATGCGTCAGCGAGGACAACGCCGCGTTGGGGCTGCATCCGGGCAGCGGCTCGCAGCGGCCCACCGTGCGACGCTGCACCGCCAGGCAGAACGGGACGGACGGCCTGTTCCTCTGCTGGCGGGTCCGGCACGGGCTCTTCGAGGAAAACATCCTCGAAGAGAACGGGCAATTCGGCATCTCCATCGGGCACAAGGACTCCGACAACCTCCTGCGTCGGAACGTCGTCCGCGCCAACAAGGAGCACGGCATCTTCTTCCGCAACGAGACGTTGGGCATGGCGCCGCACCGAAATCGCCTCGAAGAGAACGCCATCGAGAACAACGGCGGCGCCGAGATCCGCATTCGCGGGCAGGTCAACGACCTGGTGTGCCGCAACAACGTGATCCGCGACAGCCGCACCCAGGACGCCAACGTCGGAGTCCTGATCGAGGACACCGTCGGCCCTGTAGTCCTGGAGAACAACAGAATCGAGACGCAGACGCCCATCGACGACCGAAGGGCCCCCAAATAGGACCAACCGATACGGAGTGACATCATGAGACAGTCCCGCTTCTATCTCGTCGTCGCAGCCATGGCCATCCTTCTGACGTCGACGGCCTTGTCGCAGAACGCCGAGGAGAAGGCCCCACAGAAGAAACGCGGGCACGTGCGGATCGCCACGCTCGGGCCCCAGGCGCCGTCGGTCGATGCGAACGCCGAGCCGCAGAAGATCGTCGAACGGGTGATCGCCCACTGGAAGGGGCGTTTCGCCCAGGTGCTGCCGGATAAGCCCGACCTGATCGTCGTGCCCGAGGCGTGCGACCGCGCGAGCGGCCTTTCGGGAGAGAAACGTCTGGCCTACTACCGCGTCCGCAAGAACCAGGTCCGTGACTTCTTCGCCCAGGTCGCCAAAGAGAACCGCTGCTATATCGTCTATTCGGCCGCCCGAGAGATGGACGACGGCACCTGGCGCAACTCCAGCGTCCTGATCGGGCGCGACGGCCAGATCGTGGGCGCCTACAACAAGAACCACGTCGTGATCGAAGAAACCACCGAGAGCGGCATCCTCTGCGGGCGCGAGGCGCCGGTCTTCGACTGCGACTTCGGGCGCGTGGCCTTCGCGATCTGCTTCGATCTGAATTTCGACGAGCTGCGTCTGAAATACGCCAAGGCCAAACCCGACCTGGTCGTGTTCAGCTCCATGTACCACGGCGGCCTGATGCAGGCGTACTGGGCTTACTCGTGCCGGGCCCATTTCGTCGGCGCGATCTCGGGTCTGCCCTGCGAAATCCGCGATCCCCAGGGCGACGTGCTCGCGTCGAGCACGAACTACTTCGACTTCGTCGTCGCCAATGTCAACCTCGACTGCTGTCTGGCGCATCTGGACTACAACTGGTCGCGTCTGCGGGCGCTGAAGGCCAAGTACGGCCCGAAGGTAACGATCAAAGACCCCGGCTTCCTCGGCTCGGTCCTGATCACCAGCGAGCACGAAACCGTCACGGCCGCCGAGATGGTCCGAGAGTTCGAGATCGAGCTGCTCGACGACTACATGGCCCGCGCACTGGCCCATCGCCACGCGCCGGGCAACATGGAATAGGCCCTCTACCGCTGCTCGTCCTCATCCCGCGCGGGAGGCAGGGGATCGCTCAGATTGTATGTCACGACGGTCGAGCCGTTGAAGCCCGTGGTCGCCAGGATCCAATCCACGCCGGCGGTCCGCAATTCGTCGAGCGCCTCCTGCGGCAGACCCGGCTCCAGACCCGGGTCGAACAGGAACCACTCGAAGAAGTTGTGGTGTCCCGGCACGTACGTCTGCGAGTACTCGCCCGTGAGCGTCAGGGGCTCGCTCGTCAGGCCCCAGATCGTGGTCTCGACCCATCGGACCAGCGGCGCCGTGTACCCGGCCGTCGGTCCAGTCGGATGGGGCGGCCAGTAGAACGTGGTCTCGACCGTCACGCCGTTGCCCTCGACCCGCCGCGCCTGGAGGATGTCATCGGGATCGGCCGACAAGGGGACGCTGAGCTCCACCCGGTCGCTCTTCGTGCCGGTCACCTCGCCGGTCCAGTCCCAGTCAAGCACGGGCTCGTCGTATTCCACATCGAGACCGTACGAGAGGTCCGAGAGAAACAGGACGGGACAGTCTTCCGGCACCAGACCGTAGATGCTGAACGACGCGGTCAGCGTGCAACGCCGCGCGTTGTCCAGATGGCCGAGTCGCCAGGAGTCCGTCGTCTCGAACCCTGCCGCAACGTAGCTGCGCGAGGCCTCCGTTTTGACCGGCTCATCAGGATCTGCGTCCGGTGAGTCCTGCACGGCAAACGCGTGCTGCGCCTCGGGCCAGGAAGCGGGCGAGCCGGATATCGTCGAGAAGCTGCCCCGATCGTGGTACCGGTACGTCGCATCCGCGAAAAGGCAAACGCTCAAATCCTCCGTCGTCAGCCAGCGGCTGCGGGCCTGAAGCTGCCAGTCCGACTTGAGCCGGTGCGCGCCGAAGATCGGCGCGTGCTCGCCCTGCAAGACCGAAAGGCGGATCGAGCCGCCCGCCAGGAATCGACGCTCGGCGCGCGCATCCGACGAGTGCGGGACCTCTCGAATCTGCTTGACCACCAGCTCGCCGGTTGGCGCGATCTTCTTGTACTCGAAGTCCAGTTTGTACAGAGTCCGGCCCGTATCCTGCAAAAACTGCGCCGCCGCACGGTCCAGCAGCCGCGCGAGAGCCTTGTAGTCGTCCTCCCAGGTGAGCACCGTCTGTCCGAGCGGCACAAGATTGGAGTAGCGCGCGACGCGGACGTAGACGAAATCGGAATCGCTGGACGTCGAGGCGCTGACCTCCTCCGGGATCAGACCGGGCTCGGGATTGGCCACCGACACCGCACCGGCCTGCGTGACGAACTCGATGGTCGAGCCGTAGGTCCCGTACTCAAGAACCGCGACGCCGTTGGCCAGCTCGATCTCGTCGGGATACGAGTGGTGGACCAGAATTGCCATGCCCACCTGGTCTTCGGACAGGCCGTGACGCAACCGCTCCAGGTACGCATTCTTATTGTAGAAGCTGGCGAAGACCTTGCGGATCGCGCGGAAGACACCCCGCTCCTTCGATTCGGCCGGATCGCACCGGCACGGCCCGGAGCCGTCGTCGTCCAGGTCATCGGCCAGGCAGCCGCTGTAGCTGTCGTAAAGCCCGGCCCCGCTGAAGTGCTCGCTGTCCTCGACGTTCGTGGAGCTGCGGAAGCGAATCTTCCGGTTGGGATCGAAGTCGTACGCCGGATCGGTCAGTGCCGCGATCACCGCCTCCTCGAGCGCGGGCGAAAAGCGGGTCACGTCGTCGTCCGTGAACAGATCGCGAATCCGTTCGAGCTCGTACTCCAGCGCCTCGACCGAAGCAGGCGGAAAGCTGAAGCCCGACAGACGCGAGGCGATCTCCTCTCGCAGCGTCCGTCCATCGGCGAGCGTCTGGTCCAGGAAGGCGTTCCACAGGTCGAAGGAGAAGGCCATCGCCACGTCACAGTTTCCGGGAATGGCGCGGCGGAGAATCGAGTAGTTGGCCGCCTTGCCGCCAAAGTGGCGAATATCGTCGGGACCAAGGGAATCCACCGGCGCACTGTATCCGCCCAGAGGCTCGACCGGCCGGATCGCCAGAGCCGGGGGCTGCTTGAGCGCAAGGAACTCGGCTGCCTGTTCGGCCGTCATCGTGTCGTTGGCGTCGGCCAGATTCACGAGGGTCCGGCCGTACCGGTCGTAGGCCCGCAGCACGATGCGCCGCCCCACAAGGTCGAGGGCCTGCCGGCGGTCGGCCTGCTCTGCCAGGTGTACGAAAGGAATGCCGTACGTGTTGGCCAGGATCGCGACGTGACTGTTGGGCGTCGAGGCCGTCAGGCTGATCACGCCCGCCAGCACCGGGATCTCCGCCGGCACGGCGTCGGTCAGCAAGACGTCGCCGGCCAGCAGATCGCCGCGGCGGTAGGCCGAGTCGATCTCGTCGGGCGCGACGTACCTCAGCCGGCCGATCGTCCAGCCCTGCGAATAGACCGTGTTGCCGCGGGTCCAGCGCGATGCCGAGCTGACGGGCATGCCCTGCTCGGCGAACCACTCGGCGTTGGCTTGGGCCACCTGCGACTGCTCGTAGGACGGGAAGTAGAACGCCCGGACGTTGGGGTCGCTGCTGACGGCAGCCTTGACCTTCGCGAACAGCGCGGCGATCTCTTCGCGGGTGAAGGGGTCGTGCCGGACAAACTGAATCCCGTACTCCTGGATCGGGGCGCTGACGCCGAAGCCGTTGGGCGGCGTGACCACCGCGCCGAGAATCATCTGCTGGTCCTGGGCGTACAGCGTGATGCGGTCGAACTCCTGCGGGCTGATCCCGACGAACGGGCCCAGGCACTCGGAGACGAAATCGTAGTGGAGCGGGAAGTGCCCGCTGTCCTGGAAGTACACCACATTCGGGTCATGCGGCGGCTTCAGGAGCGTGAACTTCACCCAGCCCAGATTGGACATGCCGATGTACTGCCGCTGCTCGAACGGATCGTCCGGAAAGACGATCTGCGTCTTGCCGTACTCGCACAGGGGCAGAGGCTCGGCCCGAACCACGCCGGACAACACCCACCCGGCCATCGCCAGAACGAGAATGGCCAGCCGAAGTGAAAGACCTCTCGCTACCCCCCGATTTATTGCACCCGTCCTCACAATACCACCCCCACTCATCCGTTCCTCCACTATTCAGATCAGTCAAAGAGGCACAAACCGCCCCCATTGCCATTCATTATACCATATCTCTGTCCGACTATACGCCGGCGCGGCCCCCTCCGGCGGCAGATTCGCCTCTGAAATTGGCTTTGTTTGGCGCTTTTTCCCGCCGCGATCCATGCTCCATCCCCCCACGCCGAGAATTGGCTTTGTTTCGCACGCTTGCTGTCCACAGGGCCCACTGTCTCTCTCTCGACCCTCACGGCCGGGGGCAGGGGAATCGTGAGGGGCCGGGACAATCGAACTGCACCGTCCGCCGGACATCGCCAAACCTCCTTCTGCGTCTGCGATCGTGCCTCCGCGATCCGCTGCCTCGACGCCATCATATAGTTCACTAACTACCATATCTACGCCATCGTCCGGCGTCAAGTGAAAGAGACAAAACGACTGTCTCGGCGCAGGCAGCATGAGGAGCGACGCATGCGTCGCCCCTACTCGACCGTTCGACAGAGACTGTCATGTTCGACGTCGCAATCCACGCAGCGATGGAACGACTGGTCACACGTCATGGCCACGTTGGTCCAGAGGAAAAGTTGGCAAAGGCGAGATGTGGGGTGTTAGAATGACGCCTCGCACGGCTGGGAATCCGGGTTTGTGGAGGTGCATGCGATGGGCAAGGAATTGGGTAAGGGGACGTGGTGTACGCGGCGGGAGGCGCTTCGGGTGCTGGGCGGCGCGGGGCTGGCGGTGGCGTTTCCTTCGATTGTGCCGTCTTCGGTGTTCGGCAAGAATGCGCCGTCCGGTCGGATCGCGGTCGGGATGGTGGGGATGGGGCGGCAGGCGCTGTATGCCAATCTCAAGCCGTTTCTGTTCTCCGATGAGGCGCGGGTGGTGGCGGTGTGCGACGTCGACCGCTGGCGGCTGGCGAAGGCCAAGGCGGAAGTGGACAAGCACTACGGCAACAGCGATTGTCTTGCGACGGGGGACTGGCGCGAGGTGGTTGGGCGCGACGATATCGACGCGATCATGAACTCGACGCCGGACCACTGGCACGTGCCCATCTCGGTCGCGGCGGTGCGGCGGGGAAAGCACGTGTCGTGCGAGAAGCCGCTGACGCTGTCGGTCGCCGAGGGCCGCGTGCTGGCCGATGCGGTGGCCAAATACGGCGTGACGTTTCGCACCGACAGCGAGTGCCGCACGGATGCGTACATGCACCGCGTCGCCGAGCTGGTGCGCAACGGATACGTCGGCGCGATCCGGCGCATCGAAGTGGGTGTGCCCACAGGCGATATCGCCGGAGGTCTGGCGACGCCAACGCCGGTCCCTGCGGAACTCGACTACGACATGTGGACGGGTCCGGCGCCGCAGAGGCCCTACGCGGTGGACCGCGTCCATCCGCCGCAGGCGTACACGCGGCCGGGCTGGATGCGATGCCGGGACACGTGCGAGGGGATGGTCACCAACTGGGGCACGCACACGCTCGACGTGACGCAACTGCTCCACAACAGCGAACGGACCGGCCCGGTCAGCGTGGAGGGCAAGGGCGAATACCCGGCGCCCGGTTCCGGGCTGTGGAACGTGCTGCTCAATTTCCAGGTGCAATACCGCTACGCCGATGGGGTGATCGTGGACTACCACACCGCCGAGGGCGCTTTCATCCGCGTCGAGGGCACCGACGGATGGATTCACGCCCCGTGGCTGGGCGGGCAGATGACCGCCAGCGACCCGGCGATCCTGCGGATCAAGCTCAAGGATAGCGACGTCCGATTGCCCCAGCGGCAGGACAAGGAGGACTTCCTCTACGGGATCAAGAACAACGCGACGACGATGGCCGACGCCGAGGTGGGCCACCGCACCTGCTCGATGTGCCAGATCGCTCACATCGCCATCCAGCGCGGGCGCAAGCTCCAGTGGAATCCCGACGTCGAACGTTTCGTCGACGACGAGAAGGCCAACGAGATGCTCCAGCGCTCCTATCGCGAGCCATGGGACCTGGACATCACCCTCTGACGCGGCCCACAGAGATGGGGGCGAATGATCATTCGCCCCTACAGCCATCCCCAATCCCGATCCTTATCGGGATTGAGGCTGCCACCCAAGAAGAACCCCCACGTTATTTGGCGGCTTTTTCGAGGACGGAGGCGAGGGTGACGGGGCAGCCGCCCTGCTTCTTCGATTCGTCGGCGGCGGTCATGAAAGCGAAAATCTCGATGGTCTCGGCGGCCGGCACCGGGATGTGGCCCGTCTCGAAGAACTTGACGATCTCGTTGACCAGGTGCCCGTAGCCTTCGTAGCCACCGCTGCGAGCGATGCCCTTCGTGCCGAAGACCATCGCGCCGTAGTCCTGCCGGCCGCTCTTGAGCCCGCGATAGGTGCCGATCCGCCCGTCCTTCCAGCGGCCGACGACGAATTCGGTGCCGTCGGTCTGGAGTCTCTGGACGGACTCGCAGCCCGGCCCCATGATCGTGAAGAGGATCTCGACGCCATGCACGCCGTACCAGTAGAGGTCGGGATGGTGCTCTTCGAGGCTGCACGGGCTGAACGCATCGCAGCCGCGGACCTCGCCGATCTGGTCGTTGTTCCGCATGCCGAGCACGCCCGGACCGAACCGTAGCGAGGAACTGGACCAACAAGGGACATCGTTCTCTTTGGCCAGCCGGAAGATCTCGATCACATCGGCGAGACTGCCGGCCATGGGCTTGTCGATGAAGAGCGGCTTCTTCGCGGCGATCACCGGCCTGGCCTGCGCCAGGTGCGGCCGGCCGTCGACGCTCTCCAGCAGCACGCCGTCCACCTTGCGGCACAGCTCCTCGATGCTATCGACGATCTCGACGCCGAATTCGTCCTTCAGTTGCTTCGTATAGCCCTCCACGCGACCGGCGGACGACTCAATGTCGGCCGAACCTCCCGGATAGCCGGCGACGACCCGGTAGTTCCAGTCCTTCGCCGGATCGTTCAGCAGCTTGGTGAAGGCGGTGACGTGCGAAGTGTCGAGCCCGATCAGGCCGATGCGAAAGACTCCGCCGGCCTGCTCGGCAAACGCGGGCAGACCAAGACACAACAAGACCACCAGAACCACGATCGTCGTACGAGCCATCATCGAGCCTCCACTTCTATGTTGCGTTTGTTTGGACAATACGAATGCACATCCTGATCGGCGTTATACTCTGTCGGGCGTCGGGCACACGAACGGGGCGCGGTACTCGCGGTGCAGGATCGCGTTGGCCTCGACGCTGTTCGTGAACACTTCCTTCTTCGGATCGAACTGAAGCAGCGGTCCCATCGAGATCGGGTACTTGTCCAGATCGACTCCGTTGTCGGTCAGGTGGCGCAGGGTCCGGTTGAGCGTCAGGATGTTGTTGTCGCGGCTCTTGACCTTCTCGAGCACCGCCTTGGCCTCGGCTACAGAGACCTTGTTGTTCTCGCCCAGATAGTAGCTGATGTTGGCCAGGTGCGCCAGCGCCGCCGACAGGTGACCCTGGAAGGCGTCGGAGTTGAGGTCCTTCGAGCGCCGGCTGCGCACGGCCTGGACGAAGTTGTCGTAGTGATCGCCGCCGCCTTTGAACTCCTTGACGAGGCGGCCTTGAAGGTCGAACACCAGGCAATGGGTGTAGGATTCCTGGACCAGGTAGCCTTCGGTCCCGTAGAAGATCACGCCGATCTTGTTGCCCTTGACGCTGTCGAACATGGTGTTGATTTCCATGTCGGCGGAGTTGTCCACGGACAGGCCGCGCGTCTCGAAGACCATGCACTTGTCGCCGTAGTCGTAGATGGCCACCTCGGTGTTGGCGGTGTCACCCGCATCGACGTAGCCGGGGTCGTTGCGTTCGGCCTGATAGCCGAGGCGGCCGCCGTACGTGATCACGCTGTTGGGATGCCGATTGACGCCGAGACCCCACCGCGCGATGTCGGTCTGGTGCGGCCCCTGGTTGCCGGAGTCGCCGTTGCCGTACAGGCGCTGCCAGTGCCAGTCATAGTGGAACTGCGGGCGGGTCAGTTTGGGCGAGCTGTACGGGGCCGGCCCGCTCCAGAGATCGAAGTCCACGTCCGCGGGAATCGGATAGTCGCCCAGCGACCCGATCGACTTGCGGCGTTTGTAGCACAGCCCTCGGGCGAGGTTGACTTGGCCGATGCCTCCGTCGGCGAGGAACTTCATCGCGTCCCGGACCGCCGGGTTCGAGCGGCACTGCGTGCCCACCTGGCAGATCCGTCCGTACTTCTTCGCCGCGGCCACCAGCGCCGCGCCTTCCGGGATGTCGTGACTGATCGGCTTTTCGATGTAGACATCCTTGCCTGCCTGCATGGCCCAGACGCCGCACAGCGCATGCCAGTGGTTCGGCGTCGCGGTCGAGACGACGTTGAGCGACTTGTCGTCGAACGCCTCGCGCATGTCCTTGACCCATTTGGGACGCTTGCCGGTCTTCTTCTCGATCGAGTTGCAGCAATTCTCGCCCACCTTCTCGTCCACGTCGACGATGTAGGCGATCTCGCAATCCTTGCGGCCGGAGAAGGCGCTGATATGACTGCCGCCGCGACCCTTGCAGCCGACGACGGCGCAGAGAAGCTTGTCGTTGGCGCCGGCGTTCTGCGCTCGGGCCGCACCGATCATGGGAGCGGCCGAGATCATCGCCGCCGTGGTAAACATCGAGTCCCGCAGAAACTGTCGTCGCGTTCGCTCTGTCATGATGGCTGCTCCTTTATCCTATAGGTCTGCCAATACCCCACGCCTACATCGTCACCGCCTCTGTCCATTCCCACAGTGTACCCCGCCCTGTCGCCATTTCAAGGCGCACGGCGTCAATTCCTCGCGGGCCGCACGGTCCCTCGTAGGGGCGAATGATTATTCGCCCCTACCGCCTCTGCGGTCGGGCGGTTCGATGCCCAGAAGGTGCCGCACGAAGAAATCGTCGCGCCGGCGGCTGCCATAGGCGCCGCCGTTGCCGTGGCCGGCGCCGGGCACCACGATGAGATCGAAGTCCTTGTCCGCCTTGATCAGGGCATCGGCGAAACGCATCGTGGATTCGGGCGGGACGTTGTCGTCCATCTCGCCGACGATCAGCATGAGCTTGCCCTGCAAGCGATGGGCATTGTCGATGTTGGAGCATTCGGCGTACTGCGGGCCGACCGGGTAGCCCATCCACTGCTCGTTCCAGGAGGCTTTGTCCATGCGGTTGTCGTGACAGCCGCACGAAGCAACGGCGACCTTGTAGAACTCCGGATGGAACAGCACCGCGCCGGCGGCGTTCTGCCCTCCGGCGGACGTGCCATAGACTCCCACGCGGCTGATGTCGTAGTACGCATACTTCTTCGCAGCCGCCTGGTGCCACAGAATGCGGTCGGGAAAGCCCGCGTCCTTGAGGTCCTTCCAGCAGACATCGTGAAAGGCCTTGGAGCGATTGGCGGTGCCCATGCCGTCCATCTGCACGACGATGAAACCGAGGTCGGTCAGAGAGCTGAACCGATTGAAGGGGCTGAAGCTCTTGGGCACGTAAGCGCTCTGCGGGCCGGCGTAGATCTGCTCGATGACGGGGTACTTCCTGGCGGGATCGAAGTCCTTCGGCCGGCAGATGATCCCCCAGATATCGGTCGCGCCGTCACGCCCCTTGGCGACGAAGACCTCCGGCGCCGTCCAGCCGCCGGCGACCAGTCCGCTGATGTCCGCTTTCTCCAGCTCGCAGACCAGCGAGCCGTTCGAGGCGCGGCGCAGCGTGTGCACGGGGGCCATGTCCACGCGGCTGTAGGTGTCGATCAGGAATCGGCGGTCGGGAGAGAACTGGATCGAGTGGTTCCCATCGCCTTCGGTCAAGGCCACCAAGCCGGAGCCGTCAAAGTTGACGCGATAGTGGTGGAGGAAGTATGGGTCCTGGTCGGAATTCCTGCCGCCGGCCTCGAACCAGATCTGGCGGGCCGGCTCGTCGATCCGTTCGATGCCTCGCACGACCCACTCGCCTCGGGTGATCTGGTTGGCGATCCTGCCTTCTTTCGCGTCCACGAGATAGAGGTGACGCCAGCCGTCCCGCTCGGAGGCGTAGACGATCTCGTCGCTCTCATCCAGCCAGTTGACGCGCTCCAGCCTCAAGTTCTCGGTGTGGGCGGTCCAGATGAAGGTCTCGGTCTTCTCGTCGATCAGGTTCCGCGTCCGGCCCGTCTGCGAATCGACCTCGATGACGCGGAACCGCTGGTGGCCTCGGTCGATCTTCTCGTAGGCGAAGCGGCGGCCGTCCTTCTTCCAGTGCAGCTCGGGCCTTTGCCAGTCCAGTTCGAGCTTGTCAACCTCGGGCTTGACCTGCGCGCGGCTCTCGATGTCGAACAGGTTCAACTCATACATGGCGAACTTGTCGCCCGGAAGCGCATAGGGCCGGGTGTGGAGCCTCGCCCGTCCGCCGCCGTCCGGCGACGACTCGATCCGGTAGACCTCCTTGTTGTCCCCCGGTTCGACGCGAAACGCCACCAGCGTCTGCGAGTCGGGCGCCCACGAGAGCAGGTCGTATGCGTTGCCCTCGGCACCGTCGGTGCTGAGCTGGATCTCCTCGTCGGTGTCCCTGGCCCGCACGAACACGTTGTGATCCTTGACCAAAGCCGTCCATCGGCTGTCGGGAGATTCGGCAGACTGATTCCGGCGTCGGCCCGGGCCTCTGGGCCGGCCGGATCGCGATTCCTGCTCGTCCTCCGCGTCGGATGGAGCAACATCCGTCTTGGAGCAGGCATACGAGGACAGGTCACATACCCACGACGCCTCGTTCACCTGGAACCGAACGGACTTGGCGTCGTCGGTGAATTCGATGCCGTCGAAGGGCAGTTGATCGGCCTTGTACTCGGCGCCTGCCGCTTCCGACAACGCGGCGGCCAGCCTAGCATGGTCGAAGGCCTCGCGCCGGATGCCCTCTTCCGCGTTGACCCGAATGAACTGGCGCTTGTCGCCGGCAAGGTCGTTGCGATACCAGAAGCACGTGTTCTCGGCGAACCAGTGCGGCGTGATCCGGCCCTTGTAGTATCCCTCCACGCGACGCGGACCCCGCATCCGGTCCTGCGGCGACTCGGCGGCCCGAACCGGCGTGCTCGCGATCATCAGGCCAAAAGCCAGGAACAGGGCTGTGCATCGAGCGTATTCACGGCGACTTCTCATGGTCATCCTCTACTCCAGGTGTCATTCACTCGAATGCGTGAACATGGGGTTTCAGCGAAGGCATGTCACGGCAGATATCGCCAATCGACCTTGCCCTTATAGGCCATGGTCGTCTCGACCAGATCGAACAAGCCCGGATCGTAGGCCTTCAGGGCCTCGCGCGTGGTGATCGGAGCAGGCGCATCATTGGGGCAGACGCCCTGCCCGACCGCGTCAAAGTAGGCCAGCACACCCTCGGTCCAGTACTCGACGCGGTTGTGGACGGCCACGGTGCCCTTCCACAGGCCGCAGTTCATGGCGTCGTCGTACAGCGTCTTGAGCCGCTCGTCGAATCGGACGTCCATCCGTTGCACGCGCAGTTCGTACTGCTGAACGTCACGGCCTCGATCCTCCCAGTTGGGGTCCACCGGGCGCATGCCGGTGACGTGGTAGAGCGCCTTGGCGAAGACACGGATCACCTGGCATTCCGTCGCGTACGGATCGCGGGCCAGGTCGCCGAGCACGTTGGCCTGATCCACGACGAGCACGTTGACACCCGGCGTGTACTCCAGATAGCGTCCTGTGTGGTCGGCGCCCTTTTCTACCATCTGTGGGAACTCCGGCAGGTCGGCCAGGCTCTCCGACGGGCCGAGCACGACCAGCCTCAGGTCCTCGGCCATCAGCGCCTTGAGGATGTCGTGACGGTAGGCGAACATCTTGCGAATCGTGTCGTTGGCCTTGAGCAGGGCCTCGTCGCAGGCCTCACGTCCGAGCACGGTGAACTCGCGGGCCCAGGTGAACTTCGTATAGTACGGATCGATCTTGAACCGCGCGGGCGGCGCAATCACGTTAGGCAGAGGTTGCAGCCACGTGTAGCGCCAATCCTGCTCGGGACTGAGGTTGAACGTGCGGCGGACCAGTTCATAGCCTTCCGGATCGTAGATCTTGAGCTGCTCGCGTTTGCCGATGGGGCCGTGATTCCAATTGTTGACGCGGTTGCACTCGAAATAGGCCTGGGCGATCTCGGACCAGTACTCGGCGGGGTCGCTGATCGCGTAGGTGTCTTCGTACAGACCTTTGTCGACGGCGTTGCGATAGGCGGCCATGCGGCGGTCATTCCACTCGGGCTCGACGCGGCGCAGCGTGCTGTCGATGGTGTGACAGAACTCGTGGACCGCGATGCTCTCGTCGTCGTAGCGATCGATGGGCAGACTCAGCAAGTTCTCCTCTCCAAAGCTGGTCGGGTAGCCGCCGGTGCCGCGAACGCGTTCGTTCAGGTAGTCCGGGTTCGGCGCATTGCGGTTCTCCGGCATGTCGGTGTAGACCTGGTCTTTGCCGATCACGATCAGGTACATGCCCTGCTCGACCATGGCCTGGAGGACGTCGGGCCGACCGGCGAGCATGTGCGTGACAATCTCGTAGGTCCGCTGCAAGGCCAAGTCCGCCACCTCTTCCGAGGCCAGCACGGGCATGCCTTTGACGTCGATGTGCTTCTTGTAGAAATCGCGATAGACCGTCACATCCACAGGGCCGCCTCGGCGCCGGCCGGGCCGGCCCGCCGCGATCTTCTCGAAGAACGACTCCGGCGGCGCTGTGACTCTCGGGATCTCCGCCCCTTCGCTCGACCGGGTGCACACGCAAATGCTCGCCGCCAAGACACCCACCACCATCAGAACTCGCGCTGTCAATCTCACAAGCAGCACCTTTCCACGCGCATGCGTCATTCCCCCCGCCACAAAGTAGGGCCGAATAATCATTCGCCCCTATGAAGGCATCTTGAAATCCTCGCCGGTTTCGATCAACTCCTGACGACCCACTTGGCCGAGACCGATTTCGTCGTCGCTCAGATAACACGCCGGATCCGGCGCCCACGAATCGCCAAAATAGGCATCGGCCCGCACGCGCAGGCTCCCGCCGCAGGCGTCGAAGAACTTGCACAGTCGGCACCGGCCCTTGATGCGCGACCGGCGATCACGCAATCCCTGGAGCAATGGCTCGTCCGGGTCCAGCCAGATCTCACTGAACGGCCTCTCACGAACGCCGCCCAGGTCGTACCGCCACCAGAACTGGTCGGGATGGACGTGGCCTTCGTAGTCGATGCAGCCGATGCCGACCCCGCTGCTGTAGAGACCGCCGCCATTCCAAGTGAGCAGTCTCCAGACCTCTTCCGCCCGGCTGTCCCCTTCGGCCAGCAGCTTCAGGTAGAGATAGACCCCATCGACGTGGTTGTCCACCGTCAGGATGTCCGTCTCGCGGCCGGCCTGATCGAAGAACCGGGCCTTGGCAAGGATGCGGTCGATCGCGTCGCGGCATTCAGCGTGCGACAGGTCGTCTCCAATCATCGCAGCGCCGCGTCCGCTGGGCACCAGATGATAGAAACACACGCGTTCGATGCCCTCGGTCTCGAAGAAATCGAAGAGGCCTTCCAGGTCCTGCACGTTTCGACGGGTCAGGGTCAGACGCAGACCGACTCTGACCCCGGCTTCCATGCACTGCCGGATGCCGCTGACCGCGCGGTCGAACGCTCCCGCGACGCCGCGGAATTTGTCGTTCACCGGCCCGATGCCGTCGAGACTGATCCCGACGTAAGAGACGCCGAGCTGCTGGATCTTCCGCGCCACCTCGGCGGTGATCAGTGTGCCGTTCGTGGAGATGACCGCCCGCAACCCCCGAGCGACGGTGTGCTCGATCAATTCGAACAGATCCGGACGCATGAGCGGTTCGCCGCCGGAGAAGAGCACCGACGGCACGCCGAAGCCGGCCAGATCGTCGATAACGCCCCTGGCTTGGGCGGTCGACAGCTCATCGCAGGCCTTGTCGGCCCCGCTGTCGTTGTAGCAGTGGACGCACTTGAGGTTGCACCGGCGTGTGATGTTCCAGACCACGATGGGTCGTCGCTCGGAGGCCTTGGCCGGAACCGCCTCGCCCTGCCGCTGGCCGGAGTCCTTTTTGCCGTAACGCAGCCAGTCCCCCGGGGTAATCTGGCCGCAATAGAGCTTGCTGATATTGATCATAATGCCTTGAACCTCACGGAGACCTCGGACCCGGCTCCGGCAAAGATCACATTATACGCGCTGCGGTCCTGCGGAACAACCCGCTGCCGATCAGGGGCTGGGCATACGGCCTCCGGCGCGATTCGAGGGAGATTCTTCGCTTGCATTGGCGTCTCGCAGTGACTACACTGGCGGTCACCATGATCGACACGATTGATCCGATGCTCGGCCGGCCTTCCCTTGTTCCGACGCGTCGTTATTTCGCACGTCCCGAGTGCAAGAATCCCTGCCTGTTCTATTTCTTATCGAGGAGACAGCCATGAATCAACCGATCGACCATCTCAACGTCAACCGTCGTCAGTTTCTCCAGGCCACCGGCTCGCTGGCGGCAGGCGCCGCTGTGCTGGGGGGTCTCTCGCCGGCCGCGTTCGCCGGGCAGGACCACACGATCCGCCTGGCGCTGCTCGGCTGCGGCGGGCGCGGCACCGGCGCCGTCGGCGACGCCCTGTCCGTCCCCAACAGCGGACCGATCAAGCTGTACGCGATGGCCGACGTCGTCGAAAGCCGCATGACCAGCGCGCACAAGTCGCTTCAGGAGCGGTTCGGCGACAAGATCGACGTGCCGGAGGACCGCCGCTTCATCGGCTTCAAGGGCTACCAGAAGGCCATCGACCTGCTGAGGCCGGGCGACGTGGCGATGTGCACCACGCGCTCTTACATCCGGCCGCTGCACGTCGAGTATGCGATCAAGAAGGGCATCAACGTCTTCATGGAAAAACCCTTCGCCTCCGACCCCGGCGGCCTGCATCGGCTGCTCCGCGCCGGCGAGGAAGCCGAGCGGAAAGGCGTCAAGGTGCTGGCGGGCGTGCAGTGCCGCCACTCTCCGGCCCGGCAGGCACTGATCGAGAAGATCCGCAACGGCGAGATGGGCGAGATCCCGCTGATCCGCGCCAACCGCCTGGGCGGCACCGGATGGCTGGGCAACCAGGGCGCCAACGCCAACAAGCTGATGAGCCAGCTCGAGTTCGGCCGGGCCGAGCTGTACTGGGTCGGATCGGGCCACATGGTCGACAATCTGATCCACCAGATCGACGAATGCTGCTGGATCAAGGACGCCTGGCCCGTGCAGGCGGTGGGTCTGGGCGGGCGCGTGCCGCGCAGCCAGGACCACGGACAGAACATCGATGTCTATTCGATGGAGTACACCTTCGCCGACGGGACCAAGGCGTTCTGCGGGTTCCGGCGGATGAACGAGTGCCGCAACGAATTTGCCACGTTCATCCACGGGACCAAGTGCGCCGCGCAGTTCTCCGGCGACGTCCACGCCGCGACTGTCCACATGTTCAAAGACCAGCGGATCGCAAACAGCAACATCGCCTGGACGCCCACCAAGGACCGCTACAGTCCGTGGCAGTACGAGTGGAACGTCTTCATCGACAGCATCCGCAGCGACCGCCCGCACAACGAGGTCAAGCGCGCCGTGTACTCGGACCTCACCTCGTGCATGGGCCGCGCCGCCTGCCATACCGGCCAGACGATCACGTGGGATGACATGATGAAGTCGCGCTTCCAGTTCTGCGACTATCTCGACAACATCGACTACGACAGCCCGCCGCCGGTCAAGGCCGACGCGGACGGCTGGTTCCCTGTCCCCATCCCCGGCCAGTGGACGGAAATCTAAGACGACGAATGGCGTGAGAACAATTACGTGTGGCAGCCTCAAGCACAGCTTGGGGATGGCGTCCTTGGCGAAACCATCCCCAAGTCCTGCGGACTTGAGGCTGCCACACTTTTTGTAGTGATCCAGGACCGCTCATGGGGGACACCCTCTCGTCCGTCGAGGCGGCGTGCGGGAAGTGGTTAAAAGACAGCCTTGAATTGGTGGGCGGAATTGGCCTAAGATTCACCTCAGCAGCACCGTCCAACAATCACAAGGTGTCGTGCGCGGCCGCACGACCAACAGGAGGCAGCCATGAGGAGAACGACGTTCATCACCCTGTCACTGATCCTGACGTTCCACGGTCTGGCTCTCGCCCAGGGGCAGGATTCGGCCGTCAGCGCTTTTGAAGCGAAGATTGTTCGGGCACGGCCTCTGCCCCTGGAGAGCGTGCGTCTGACGGGCGGACCGCTCAAGCGATCCCAGGACCTCGACGCGAAGTACCTGCTCGATCTGGAGCCGGATCGCATGATGGCCGGTTATCGCCTCCGCGCTGGCCTGGAAGCCAAAGCGGAGGGTTACGGCGGATGGGATTCAGTCGAAGGGCGGCAGTTGACGGGACATGTCGCAGGGCACTATCTCTCAGCAGTGAGTCTGATGTACGCCGCCACGGGCGATCCGCGTTTCAAGGAACGGGCGGATTACCTCGTCGGCGAGATGAAGGTGGTCCAGGACAAACGAGGCAACGGCTATCTCGGCGCGATCGCCAACAACGAAGGCACCGACGGCGCCGAAATCTTCGAGCGGGTCGCCGCCGGTGACATCCGCTCGGGCGGCTTCGACCTTAACGGCATGTGGTCGCCCTGGTACACCCTGCACAAAACGTATGCGGGTCTGCGCGACGCGTATCGCTATACGGGCAACAGGACCGCACTGGAGCTGGAGATCAAATTCGCTGCCTGGGCGGAGGGGATCGTCTCCCGGCTCTCCGACGTCCAGGTGCAGCGCATGCTGAACACCGAGTTCGGCGGGATGAACGAGATCTTCGTTGACCTGTACGCGGACACCGGGGAGGCGCGATGGCTGGACCTGTCGTACAAGTTCGAGCACCGGTCCTTCATCGATCCGCTGATGCGTCACCAGGACAACCTGGCGGGCAAGCACGGCAACACGCAGGTGCCCAAGCTCATTGGTTCGGCCGACCGTTTCGCCTGCACGGGTGCCGCCGGCGACCTGCTGGCGGCGGGATTCTTCTGGGATCGGGTGGTGCAACACCACAGCTTCGCCACCGGCGGGCACGGCAAGGACGAGTACTTCCACGATCCCGACAAGCTCAGCACTGTCGTGGACGGCCGCACGTGCGAAACGTGCAACGTCTACAACATGCTCAGACTGACCCGGCGGCTGTTCGCTTTGCGGCCCGATGCGCACTACGCCGACTTCCACGAGCGGGCCCTGTTCAACCACATCTTGGCCTCGCAGGACCCGAACGACGGCTGGGCCTGTTACATGGTCCCGGTCGGCCGGGCGGTGCAGCACGAATACGAACGCAACATGCGCGACGGCAGCTTCACCTGCTGCACGGGCTCGAGCATGGAGAGCCACGCGCTGCACGCCGACGGCATCTACTACGAGTCGGGTGACACGCTCTGGGTGAACCTGTACGCGCCGTCCACAGCCGAATGGGCCGGCGCAGGCATCAAGCTCGCCGTCGAGACCGGTTTTCCCGAGGGCGAATCGGCCACGATCAAGCTGACGGCCAAGTCACCGAAAGAATTCACGCTGGCCCTGCGAAAGCCCTATTGGGTCGGCGACGGTTTCGCCGTCAAGGTCAACGGCCAAGCGGTCTCCGAGGACGTGATCGATCCGTATCGCGGCGTCCCCGAATCGGGCCGGCCGAGGCGCGATCGCCAGAGAGGCATACAGGGACCGAGTTCCTACGTCGAGCTGAAACGCACATGGAGGAGCGGTGACACCGTGGAGGTGACACTGCCCAAATCGCTGTATCTGGAGCCGACGGCGGACAACCCGCGCGTCGCGGCCATCCTGTGGGGTCCGCTGGTGCTGGCCGGTGACCTGGGACCCGAGCGGGACGGCCGGCGCGTGGTAGGGGCGAATAATCGTTCGCCCCTACGGCAGACGCAAGCTTCGGTGTTCGTGGCGGCCGAGAAACCCGTCGCCGAATGGCTCAAGCCGGTGGACGGCGAGCCGGGCCGGTTCCGCACGGACGGCGTTGGACGCATCCCCGATTCGGTGGACCGGGTCGCCGACGTGGATTTCGTCCCCTTCTATCGCCTGCATCGCCGCACCTATGGCATCTACTGCGACTTCTTCACGCCGCCGGAATGGCAGCAGAAACAGGCGGAATACGCCGCCGAGAAGGAACGGCAGCGCAGGCTCGAACAGGCCACCGTCGGCTACGCCCAGCCCGGCGAGATGCAGCCGGAACGCGACTACAACTACCAGGCCGGCGACGACAGCCGGCCCATCCGCGTCGAGGGCCGCGCGGGACGCCAGAGCCAGAGCTGGTTCTCGTTCGATCTGCCGGTGGACGCCGATCATCCCATGGCGTTGATCGTAACGTACTACAGCGCCGAATGGCGTCGCGGTCCGGCCCGATTCGAGATCCTCGTCGACGGGCAGCGCGTGGCCGAGCAGGAAGTAGATCGCACCGAGCCGGCTCGATTCTACGATGTCGAGTACCCGATTCCGGCCGATCTGATTCAGGGCAAAGAGAAAGTCACCGTTCGCTTCCAGGCGACGGCGGGCAATTCGGTCGCGGGCGTGTTCGGCATTCGCATGATCCGAGCAGACGCGGAACGATAGTACGGGAAAATGGTGATTCGCGCCCACGTAGAAACACCCATGGACAATCGGAGATTCGTCATGAGAACGAGATACACCTCTCTTCTGCCGGCAACACTGCTGGTCGTCGCCGTGAGCATGCTTTTCCGCGTGGCCTTGGCGCAGCCGGAGCCCGGCGCTTCGTCGTCCGGCGTGAATATGGCCGCCGTCGCCGAGCCGTCCAGCTCATACGTATCCGGCGACACCTCCAACGTGGCCCTCAACGACGAGTACGATCCGCGCAGCTCGCGCGACAATCGCCGGGGCTCGTATGGCAATTGGCCCACCAGGGGCACGCAGTGGGTTCAATACGAATGGAGCCGGCCGATCAACACCAACAAGATCGACGTCTACTGGTGGGACGACCGCCGGGGTGTCCGCCTGCCCAAGGCGTGCCGCCTGTTGTACTGGAAGGACGGCGCCTTCGCGACGGTGAGCAGTCCTGCGGGCTTGAGCGTGGAAGGCGATCGATACAACACGACGACCTTCGACGAGGTCGTCACGTCGAAGCTCCGGCTGGAGATCGACTCCAACGACACCTTCTCCACCGGCATCCTCGAGTGGAAGGTCTACGATTCGGGCCGGTCGCCCGATTTCCCGCCTCGCGTCGATGCGGGGGTCGATCGCGTGGTCGTGCGCGGCGGCAAGACCTACCTGGCAGGCCAGACGAAGACGCTGGCGAAGAAGGACGCAGCGCCGACGAAACTGACCTGGAGCAAGGACTCGGGACCGGGATCGGTCGCTTTCGAGGATGCCAACGGTGCGACGACCAGTGCGACGTTCTCTGCTGTCGGTGACTACGTACTCAGGCTCACCGCGACCAGGGGCCCGCTGAGCGGCTCGTCGACCGTGAGCGTCAAGGTCGTGACGCCTCCACCGGCGAAGAATCTCCATCCGGTCGACACCAAGCCCTACCAGATCAACAGCCGCCTGTGGAACGACCGGGCGAAGGCCCTGATCGTCAACTGGATTCCGCACTGCATCGCCAAGATCTCCGATCCGAACGTGAAGGAAGGCGGCATCAACAATTTCCTCGACGCCGCGAACAAGCTGGCAGGCGAACCGCACGGCCGGCACCGAGGCTACGTCTTTTCCAACGCCTGGGTCTACAACACGATCGAATCGATCTGCGTGGCGCTGATGGTCGATCCGCAGGGCGACCAGGAGATCCTTCAGGCCCAGCAGGCCATGAAGGCGACGCTGGAAGACTGGATTCCGACGATCCTGGCGGCGCAGGAGCCGGACGGCTATATCCAGACCGCCTTCACCTTGAGCAATCGTGAACACTGGTCCCCGAGACACCGGGGCGATCATGAAGGCTACGTCGCGGGCTACTTCCTCGAAGCCGCAGTGGCCCACCACAACCTCACCAGAGGCAAGGACCTGCGCCTCTACAACGCGGCCAAGAAGCTCGCCGACTGCTGGGACGCCAACATCGGTCCGGCCCCCAAGAAGGAATGGTACGACGGCCATCAGGCGATGGAGATCGCCCTGGTCCGATTCGGCCGTTTCGTCAACGACACCGAGGGGCAGGGCCAGGGCGACAAGTACATCCAGCTGGCGAAGTTCCTTCTGGACTGCCGCAAGGATGGCTCCGAATACGACCAGAGCCACGTGCCGGTCGTCCAGCAGTATGAGGCGGTCGGCCACGCGGTGCGGGCTTCGTATTCCTACGCCGGCATGGCCGACGTCGCGATGGAGACCGGCGATATCGACTATCACAGCGCCGTCATCAGCCTGTGGGACAACATCGTCAACCGCAAGTACTACGTCACGGGCGGGATCGGCAGCGGAGAGACCTCCGAAGGGTTCGGCCCGGACTACTCGCTTCGCCACGACGCCTACTGCGAATCCTGTTCGAGCTGCGGCGTCATCTACTTCCAGCACAAGCTCAACATGACCTATCACGACGCCTGCTTCGCCGATCTGTACGAGGAGACGCTTTACAACGCCCTGCTCGGCTCGGTCGATATGGATGGCAAGAACTTCTACTACCAGAACCCGCTGGATTCGTACGGCCCGCGCTACGACTGGCACGTCTGCCCCTGCTGCGTGGGCAACATTCCCCGTGTCCTGCTGATGCTGCCCACCTGGACCTACGTCAAGAGCGACGACGGCGTCTACGTGAACCTTTTCGTCGGCAGCACCGTGACGGTCGAAGACGTCGCGGGCACGGACGTCGAAATGGTCCAGACGACCGATTACCCCTGGAGCGGCGACGTGTCGATCACCGTCAACCCGGATACCACGAAGGAATTCAGCGTCAGGGTCCGCGTGCCCAATCGCGGCGTGAGCGAGCTGTATACGCCCGCCCCGAACGCCGACGGCATCGCGTCCATCACCGTCAACGGAACCGCCGTCACGCCGGCGATCGAAAAAGGCTACGCGGCCATCCGGCGCACGTGGAAGGCCGGCGACAAGATCGCGCTGACGCTGCCGATGAAGGTTCAGCGTGTCAAAGCCAGCGACAAGATCGAAGCGACTCGAGGCCGCGTGGCCCTGCGCCATGGTCCGCTGGTCTACTGCGCCGAGAGCGTCGATCAGGATCTCAACAAAGTTCTGAACCCGGCGGCGGCGCTGAACACGGAATGGAAGGGCAACCTCCTTCACGGCGTGACGGTCATCAAAGGCGCGTGGGCGGATGGGTCAGCCATGACCGCAATTCCCTACTACGCACGGGACAATCGCGGCACGGGCCCGGCCGACATCCGCGACGACGAAGGCGACGCCGGTCGGCAGGGTCGACGCCGGCGGCCCTTGAGCTCGTCCGTCTGGCTGAAGGACCAATAGGACCTGCGAGAGCATATGGACGCGCAAATGTAGGATGGGCTTTAGCCCATGCGGCTGATACGGCATGGGCTGAAGCCCATCCTACTTGAATGACCACCTCGGCTCTGCTATGATGGCGGCATCGTTTTGCAGGCACCATCAAACTGCAGGGGCGTCCCGGCGCGCCGGGAGGCCCGCACCGGGCGAAAGGAGAATGTCACCATGCAACGACGTCAATTCCTCAAAGCCAGCGCCGCCCTTGGGGCCGGGCTGACCATCCTGCCCAGCGGCGTGCTCTCCGGAGCCAACGCACCAAGCAACAAGCTCAACGTCGCCATGATCGGCACCTGGGGCCGGGCCGACGCCCATTTCGACGCCATCTCCAGCGAGAACGTCGTGGCTCTCTGCGACGTGGACGAGAAGCACCTCGCGCACGGCGCCGAGCGGTTCCCCAAGGCCCAGACCTACATCGACTGGCGCAAGTGCCTCGATCACAAGGGCCTCGACGCGGTGCTCTGCTGCACGCCGGACCATACGCACGCGTTCATCGGCAATTGGGCGCTGAACCGCGACCTGCACTGCTACATGGAAAAGCCGCTGGGCATCAGCGTCGAAGAAGCCCGATTGCTCCGCGCCCACTACCTCCGGAAGAAACACAAGCTCGCCACGCAGGTCGGCACGCAGCGCCACGAAAAGCCGAACTTCAATCGCGTGCGCGAGCTGATCACCGACGGCGCCATCGGTACGCTACAAAGCGTCTACACCTGGGGCGACCGGCAGATCCGACGCGACGGCTACCCCAAGGCGGCGGGCAACCCGCCCGAGCACCTGCACTGGGACCTCTGGCTCGGACCGTCGCCGTGGCACCCCTATAACCCTGAGTACTTCTCCCGCGAGCCTGGCATGAACTGCTTGAGCTGGAATATGTACTGGGACTTCGGCACCGGCCAGGTCGGCGACATGGGCAGCCACACGATGGACCTCGCCTGGAACGCGATCGACGCCGGCCTGCCGACCACCGCCGAGGCCAAGGGCGAGAAGTACAACCCCGAGGTCACGCCCGTCGAGCTGGAGATGCACTTCGACATGCCGGCCAACGACTGGCGTCCGGCGATTCGAGTCGCTTGGTATCAAGGCGGCGCCATGCCTCGCTCGCCCAGCCGGTACGTCGATCTGAACAAGATCGATCACGGTGCGATGTTCCGGGGAGAAAAAGGCTACGTCATCGCCGACTTCGATACGCGCGTGCTGATCCCGTTCGGCAACGACGCGGACTTGAGCTACTACAACCGCCGGGACAAGGACGGGATGATCCCCGACCTGGGCCACTTCCAGAAGCAATGGACCAACGCGTGCAAGGGCGACCTGAAGACCTCGTGCGACTTCGACTACAGCGGCCGGCTGATCGAGACCATGCTGCTCGGCCTGGTGGCCTACCGCGCAGGCAAGAAGCTCGAATACGATGCGTCTGCCGGACGCATCACCAACGATGCGCAGTCCAACGACCTGCTCCGCCGCCAGTATCGTCCCGGCTGGACCCTCGACGGCTGATCGAATCGCCAAGACCGCAAACCGTTTCCGCAGACACCCCAGGGTGGAGCCCAGCGCTCCACCCTTATTTGTTCGTGGGGGCGTCCCGGCGCGCCGGGACGCCCCCATGGTCGGCGCAGGCGGGGCAATGGGGGTTGCGCGGGACGGGGACTTTGCGAAGCCGCATGCTCAGGGCGTCGTAGGTGAGCAGACTGTCGGTCAACAACTCGCCGATTCCCAGGATGGACTTGATGGCCTCGGTGGCCTGGAGCGTTCCGATGACGCCGGGCACCACGCCGAGGACGCCCGCCTGTGAGGGCGAATGATGATTCGCCCCTACCGAAGGCGGCGCGCCGAAGACGCAGCGGCAGCAGGCCGTCTGCCCCGGCCGCACCGTCATCAGTTGCCCTTCGAATTCGAGGATGCCCGCGTGGCAGAACGGAACCTGCCGGGCGCAGCAGGCGTCGTTGATCAAGAGCTTGGTCGCGAAGTTGTCGACCGCGTCGATCACGAAATCGTATCCCGCCACGATCTCCGGAAGGCAATCCGCCGTCGCCCATCGATCGTACGTCCGCACGGTCACATCCGAGTTGATGGCGACGATCGCCTCCCGGGCGGAGACGACCTTTCTCTCGCCCACGTCGGCGGTGCCATGGGCGATCTGCCTCTGGAGATTGCTCAGGTCGACCCGGTCGCCGTCGAGCAGGCCGATCGTGCCGAAGCCGGCGGCGGCCAAATACAGGGCCGCCGGAGAGCCGAGCCCCCCGACGCCGACAATCAGCACGCTCGAAGCCAGCAGCTTCTCCTGGCCGGCCCGCCCAATCGGTTCGAGCCGGATGTTCCGAGCATATCTGTCGCGCTGTGATTGCGTCAGTGACACAGCAACCTCCCCTGAGGGCGAAGCATGCTTCGCCCCTACAGTCATGCGGATCGAACACCTCGTAGGGGCGAGGCATGCCTCGCCCTACAGCCTGCGGCCTCCAGCCTCCGGCCTATCCGTTCCGAGGAACGCGCCGTCCCAGTCCTTCCAGACCGGTTCGAGTCCGTGACGGGCGAGCATGGCTGCCACCTCCTGCGAACTGCGTTGGTCGCTGACCTCGAACTGGCCTGCGCCGCGATCGGCCTGGGAGTAGCCTCCGGGATTGGTCCGGCTGCCCGCGCTGATTCGCGTCGGGCCCAGGGCGATCACGTGATCGCGGAACAGCGCCTCTTCGCGGGTCGAGAGCACCAGACCCGCGTCCGCAAAGCACAGTCGCAGCGCCAGCATCATCTGGACGAGGTGGCGGTCCGTCAGCAGGTGCGGAAATGCGTCGCGCGTCACGCCGCAGGCCGGCCGCAAGCGGGGGAACGAGAACGACACGTGCGACCGCCAGTAACGTCGGATCAAATACGATGCATGCTCGCCGAGCGCCAACGTCTCGATCCGCCAGTCAGCCAGCCCCAGCAGCACGCCCAGGCCGATCTCGCGCATGCCCGCCTGCGCCATGTCGTCGGGGCCCCGCAGCCGGACGTCGTAGTCCGCCTTCGGCCCGCCGGGATGCTGGCGAGCGTATTCGTCGCGGTCGTAGGTCTCCTGGTACAGCGTGACGCCTTCGATGCCCGCCTCGAAGAGTCGGCGGTACTCGCCGGTCGCCATCTGGTAGATCTCTATCCCGATAAAGCTGAATCGCTCCCGCAGCTTCGCCGCCAGTTCGGCAAGATAATCCACCGTGATGAACGCCCGGTCCTCGCTGCTGACCAGCAGGATGTCACGGAACCCTTCGCGGGCCAGCGTTTCGGCGTCGGCCAGGGCCTCGTCGACCGTCAGGCGGGTCCGTTCGAAGCAGTTGGCGGCGCTGAAGCCGCAATACCGACAGCGGTTCACGCAGAAGCTCGAAAGATAGAGCGGAGCGTACAGTTTGATCGTCCGCCCGAAGCGCTGCCGCGTCAGCGACTGCGACTGCTGCGCCATCTCTTCGAGATACGCCTCGGCCGCGGGAGAAACCAGCGCGAGCAGTTTGTCGAGCCGATAAGAGCCGGGACGCGTCGCCAGCGCCGCCTCCACGTCGCGCGAGGTGACGTCGCGCAGACGCTGCCGCCAACGATCGCGATTGGCGTCGAGATGCAGTCCGGCGAGTCCCGGCGCGCCGGGATCGCCGATCGAATCGTCTGTGCGTGTCTGAACCATCGGTTTCTTCTGCCTCCGCCCGTAGGGGCGAATAATCATTCGTCCCTACCCAGGAAGCCGGTCAGGGGACTCGACGCCTGAGCGAGCCGAGCGGCGGCGCGCGGTCCGGCGTGGCAGGCCATGCGTCCGGCCTCGACCGCCAGCTTGAAGGCCGCCGCCATCGCAAGCGGGTCCTCGGCCGTGGCGATGGCGGTATTGACCAGCACCGCGTCGGCGCCCATTTCCATCGCCTCGGCGGCATGCGAAGGCAGCCCCAGTCCCGCGTCCACCACCACCGGCACGCTGCACTGCTCGATGATGATCTCCAGCGCCGCCCGCGTCCTGATCCCCTGGTTCGACCCGATGGGGCTGCCCAGCGGCATGACCGTCGCGGTGCCGCAGTCCTCCAGCCGCCGGGCGAGAATCGGATCGGCGTTGATGTAGGGAAGCACGACGAAGCCCTCGGCCACCAGCGTCTCGGCCGCCCGAAGCGTTTCGATCGGGTCCGGCAGCAGGTAGTACGGATCGGGCGTCACCTCCAGCTTGACCCAGTTGATCCCGGTGGCCGCCCGCGCCAGGCGCGACAGGCGGATCGCCTCGTCGGCCGTCCGGGCCCCGGACGTGTTGGGCAGAAGCTGATAGCGACGGCGGTCGATCTGGCGCAGCGTGTCGTCGCTCGGGTTGTCGATGTCCACGCGGCGAAGCGCCACCGTCACGATCTCGGCGCCCGAGGCGTCCAGCGCCTGCGCCATGACCTGCGGCGAGGCAAACTTGCCCGTTCCCACCAGCAGACGCGAATCGAACTGCCTGCCGGCAATGCGTAGGGGCGTCCCGGCGCGCCGGGACGCCCGTACTCGGTCCGAAGTCATCAACCGCCTCCCATGAACTTGATCAGCTCGACGCTCTGCCCGTCCGCCAGTGGCGTGACGCCGAACCGCTCGGGCGCGACGATTGCGCCGTCCACCTCCGCCACAACCGTGGTGGCCGCCACTCCCAACTCGTCGAGCAGCTCGGCCAGCGTGGCCGGCATCGCCTCCGCGGCAAACGGCCGCGAGACCCCATTGATCGTCAGTGATTCCATCCGCTGTGCCCCAACAAGAAACCGTAGGGTCCCACAAAGGAAGCGCGACAGAGGAGAGGTGTGCGGTGCACACCCTACAGGGCTGCAAGCCTCCCTTCGCAGGTTCTAACCTGATCAGGTTCCAAGGGTCATCCCGATGGCCATCGGGATATCTCAGCCTGCGAATCCCGATCTCGATCGGGATCCATCGGCTCCCCTGGCTTTGTCTGAATACTGACGGTATGGTAGCATGGTTCGTCGTTGTTGACAAGAGGTTGCCGCATGAAGGACAAGCAATTCGTGGTCCAGGAGCACGAGACGGCCGATGGGGTTCACTGGGACCTCATGCTCGAGCAGGACGAGGTTCTGACGACGTTCCGGCTGGAAGAACCGCCCGAGCAGGTCCTCGTGCACCCCGTCCCAGCCGAGAAGATCTTCGATCACCCGCTGCGATTCTTGTCGTACGAAGGCCCCGTGCAGAAGGGAACGGGCCGCGTCCGCATCGTCGAACGCGGCTGCTGGCGACCCGAAGAATGCGACCGGCGCGTGGTAGGGGCGAATAATCATTCGCCCCTACGGGTTGGCCGACTCATCCTCGAAGGCACAATCCTCAGCGGCACGTTCACACTCGTCCGCACATCGCCAACCCAATGGCGTTTCGCCCGTTTGTAGTGTGCCCGTAAGAGCATACTCTCCCGCCGCCTACGAGCGTCCGGCCTGCTCGAGCTTCTGCCGGGCTTCGAACAGGTCTGCTTCGAGGCTCGCCGGCGCCAAACACGCTTCGCAGATGTAGCCGCGTTCCTCTGTCACGTGGTCGTAGTAGCTGAGCTTGACGCGATAGGCGCGCTCGCGGCACGTCTCGGTCAAGAACAAGCCCTGGCACCTCTCGCAGGTGGCCACGACCTCGGCGGAATCGCGCTCGTAGGTTCCGGAGGACGCGATGCCCTCGTCATGGTAGCGCAGCCCGCGCTCCGAGATGCGGACCGTGACGCCCCGGGTCAGGCACAGCAGGGACTTGTTGCGGTCCTCCTCGCAGCAGAACTCCAGGGCGGTCGAGCCGATGCGTAGTCCGTAGCGTCTCATCGCTCGTCTCCTTTGGGAAAGCAAAGATCAAAATGCAAGAATCAAGATAGCGGAATCCGCTTTGCCGGGACGCCCCGCCTGCTGATGATCTGAACCGCGAAGCGAGAAGTCTCTTAGGTCCTTTAGGTCCCTTTGGGCCCGAGAAGGACCCAAAGGACCCCAGGGACCAATCGCCCCTGTGGAGCACGGCGAGGCCGGTGTTGTCATTTCGACCGGAGCCTGCCGAAGGCAGACGCAGCGGAGAAATCTGCCTGCGAATCAGGCGCATTCCCGGTCTCTGGCCAGATGCTTCGGCTGCGCTCAGCATGACAAACAAGAGGCGCGCCAGAACCGCCAACCGAGTCTTCACCCTCCGATTCATCGTTTCGCCTCCTGTGATACTTCAAGTGGCAGAACGCAGGAGCACACGGTCATTCGGCCCCGTCACGCGCCGCATGACATGTCACCGGAAATTCGAAGCCGCAAGCGGCTGGGTGGCAGCCTCAAGCGAAGCAGGTGGGGGCGAATGATTATTCGCCCCTACAGCCATCCCCAACTCCTTCGGAGTTGAGGCTGCCACACGTCGTGACATATCCGACACATCGGCCGGTACGGGCGAATGATTATTCGCCCCTACGTCTATGGGTAGTCGCTGCCGCCCATCGTGTACACGGCTTCGTTCAACGCGCTCCATTGTCCGTTGTGCCAGAGGCGCGCCTTGATCGGCGTGCCTGCGGCCAGGGAAACCGGCTCCGTGTACACCCGGGCGGACGGGGACAGCAGGGGCGAATAATTATCCGCCCCTGCACCGGCGAGAAGCTCGACCGAGATCAGGAAATCGGAACTGGTCGCGCCGGCGTTCATTCCGTGGATCGCCAGGATGTTGCCGCCGGGCCGAAGCAGGCCGACGAAGGCCGAGCAATCGAAGTCCTCGAAGAGCGTGGCCGAGACGTCGCCGTGGCTGGCCGCCGCTCCTTCGTTCCAGGCGGCCGGTGCGGCGGCGTTGGCCGAGGCGATCCGCGTGCCGTTGAGATACGCGACGAAACCATCGTCGTAACGCACGCGCAGGGTCATGTAGTTGAAGTCGGCGAGGTCGGAGGCGCGGGCCGCGAAGGGAATCCGAATGTAACAGGCTGCGGTGCGGGCGTACATCTGGGCCTCGACGTCGTAGCGGATGTAGGCTTCGTATCCGGTGCTGCGCTCGTAGCCCACGCCGCCGGAGGCGCCGGCGATTGCCGGCGTGCCATCCGTCCACGTCGAGTCATCGAACGGCGCCGCGCCGCCCGTCCACGACATTCCGATGTCCCCGGTCGGCGCCCAGACCGCCTTGGGCGCATCCTCGGCGACCAGCGTCACGGACCTCTGCGGCCCGCTGGCCGATGCCTTGCGCGGGTCGGCGCCGTCGAGCGTGTAATAGATGGTTCCCGTTCCGTTCGGATTGGTCATGGTCAGCACGTCGCCGGACGCGATGGAACCGCCGCGTTGAAGGTCGCCATTGATGAGAAACTCGGGCGGGTCGATGTCGGGGTAGAGATTCTTCGAACGCAGCACGTTGAGCAGGGCGTACGAATTGGCGGCGTTGTGAATGGCAGGGAGGTAGTTGTGGATGATGTTGTCGCGCTCCACGACCCAGGAGTCTTCTCGCGTGAAGTAATAGTCCGGGCCGTGGGGGGCCGGAGGGTAGAGATCGTGATTGATGTTGGTCAGGGGGCTGGGCTGCTGGATCGTGTTGCCGTACGGCGTGCTCATCTGCGTGTCGCCCCACCGGGCGCTCTCGGCGACGATCGCCTTGTCGATCCATCGGGCGACGGTGTAATAGCGAGCCTGTGAAACGGCGAGGCTCAGAGCGCCGTCGTGGAAGCAGTGCTTGAAGACCCGGTCCGCAAAGAGAAGGCGGAACTCCGCGCTGGTGCGCATCTTCTGAAAGACGTCGCCGGCGCCGCCCGTGCTGTCGATGCGGGAGGCGGCGCGCCCGTGGCAGTCGAGCACGATTTCCTGGTCCCAGACGAAGAAACGAAATCTGCCGTCGCCGCTGACGGCGTTGACGGCCGCGTACCCGTTGTGGTGGGGCCAATCCTCCGCATCCGCATAGAGGTGCAGCAGCACGTAGTCGGCAAAATTCTCGACGTCGAGATACTCCTGCATCTGCGCGTATCCGGCGGGCGTGGAGGGATTGACGGCCATCATGGCCCTCCATCGCGCCCCGGGCGCGGATAGATCGTCGTTGACCTCCCAATCCTCGCGCCGGCCCCCGAGATGCTCGGCGCAGAAATCCTCCCCCACCCGCTCGGCCAGGTTGTAGAGGCCGAAGTAGAGGCCGTCCACATACAAGTGCACGAAACTGCCCCGCCCGGAAGGCTGGCCCATGGCGCGCTGGCTCTCTTTCATCCACACGTCGCGAAGGTACTGAGAGTCGTTGGGCCGGTACCGCGACGGGACCCACGAGACGAGGGCCCAGGAATCGGTGAAGGAAGCCCGCAGAACAAGCTGATTGAACTCTTCGACGTCCGAGCCGGGAAACAGCGGGTAGCGGAGCTTGGGCGAGCCATACTCGCTCGTGAACGTCAGACGCAGAGAGTGCTTCTGCATCCGCCACGGACGCCGGCTGGAGTTGCCGTGGACTTCGATCTTGCCGTCTTCCTGAAAACCCTCCGCGCCGTCGGGCAGGATGTACTCGACCGAGCACTTGCGTTCCCAGCGGCTCAGGGGATTGGCGTAGATGCCGCCGGCCTTGCCGATGAAATCGTCGGGCTCCATCGAGATCGACACGCTCGGGACATCGAGCAGGGCCTCGCGCACGGAGTATCCGGGCAAGGTGTTGTCGACCACGCGCGGGTCCATCTCGTAGTCGGCCGGGACGATGCCGCCGACTTCGGAATCGTGGCCCCAGTCGGTGGGCCAGCCGGGAGGGTTCGCCGGCTGGCGGGCGACGTGATCGACGAAGATGTACGTGTGCGTCGTCACACCTCGCGGCATCCAGTCGGCACGGAATGCAATCGATCGGACCTGCGTCGTGGTCGAAATGCGGATGGGCCGCTGCGGATCGTACAACATGCCATTCTGCTGGGTCGGCTCCGATCCATCCAGGGTGTATCGAATGGACGTTTCCGGCGTCTCGCAGAACAGCTCCAGATCGAACGCCTGATCGTAAAACCCGCGCGAGGCGCTGTGGACCGTTCGCGCGATCAGGCCCGTGAACGCCCGCTGGTTTCTTCGTCCCGGAGTCGGTGTCGCAAAGTAGGAAGGTTCTGCTTGCCACACACCGTAGGAGATGTCGGCCTCCTGCGGCGGAAAGGAAGGCGCGAACTCGTGAACGACCGCCCCTTCCGGATCGACCAGGGCGAGATACTCACCGTCCTTGCTGAGCGCGAAGTTGGTGTGGAGATGTCCGGCCGGGTCGACGTAGTCGTCCTGGGATCGACCCGACGCGAAGACCACGAGATATCCGCCCGAAGGCAGGATCACGCCGGCCGGGAAGCACCATTTGAGCGGGTACTTCTTGCGGTCGGTCAGATGCCATCCGGTCAGGACGACCGTACGGTCGCTGCCGTTGTACAGCTCGATCCAGTCCGAGGCCCTCCCGTCGCCGTCGCGCAGGGACGCCCGGTTGGAGGCGACAAACTCGCTGATCACCACCGACGTCGTCCATGGGTCCTCCGGAGGAGCCGGATCGTCGTCCTCGCCATCGAGGGCCTCCAGGATGAACCCGTTCATGACGAAGAAGGCCTCGGAGACATTCGTGTAGCCCTGGTTCTCGAACGACAGCGTGATGAGGCTCGTGCCGTCCGACTCGATCACGGTTTCGAAGATCGTCATGTCGGCAAAGGCCACGGCGCCGTTGGAGATATCCACGCCCCGGGTCGTGACGGAGCCAGCCGCATCCGTGACGGTCACGTCGAACAGCCCCGTCTGGTCCTGCATGTCGTGGTGGTACGAGATCCAGGCATAGCGACCGGCAGGGAGGCCCTCGATCGCCAGGACCAGCGGATCGGCTCCGGCGACCCGCGCATCGGTCCCGATCCAGTCGATGGCCAGCGCGGAGCCGGAAGACCGCTCGATCATCTGCAGGGCCTGCGGGGCCGGATTGTTCGGCCAGATCGGCATCAGCACGATCGTCGAACCGAAGGCGGAGTAGAACTGCTCGGTGAACGTCGACGCCGATTCGTGGTCGGCGTAGTACGGCTGGAAACCCGCTTGCACAGGGCCGCCGGTCTGCGTGAAGTCGATTCTGAGCGCCGCCGCCTGGCCCGTAACAGAGTGCAGCGGGACCATCAGGGCGAGCAGGATGGTTGCGGCTCTGGTCATGACAGCTTAGAGCCCCCTACTTCTTATAGCGATAGGCCCATCCTGCCGCCATGTAGTCGATGTCCTGCGTCTGGCCGTCAGGCGGATAGTCGATGCCGTAGTTGGTGGCGCCGGTCACCAGCAGCTCGTCCACACGCTCGATCGTATAGCGGTCGCGCCATTTGCGGACTTCCGAGTGGCCGTCGCAGAACCCCAGCACGCTGCTGTCGCCATGGTTGACCGCCATCGGCCCCCACCAGCCCCATTCGGACAGTTGAGTATACTCGGGCGCTCCCATGACGAAGTGGTGGCTCGAGTTCCAGTTTCGCGTCTCCCCGCTCTCGACGAACACGTAGCGCGTGGAGGGCGAGGAAATCTCATCGAAACGCCGGATCTGATGCTGGTAGTCCGCACTGCCCTTGTTGGTGACCCAGTAGAGACACCGGGGGATCGAATAGGTGACGAAGACGGGCGTTTTATCGTACATGCTCTTGCGGGCCTTGTCGCCCGGGCAGTGGTAGACATCGGGGTTCTTGACGTACGGAAACAGCACACCAACCCTGATCCCGCGAATCTCGTCCTCGTCGGTCACCGGCGGCTCGGCCTGCGTATTGCTCATCAGAGCGCCGCTCTCGTCGCGCGGTATGCCGCACCACCCGACGAACGTCCCGTTCGCTTCGGTGGCGTTGTCCTCGCAACTCATGATCCGGCCGTCGTTTTCCTGCATATACATGTACCAGCCAAGAGAGAGGTTCTTGGTGTTGCTCAGGCACCCGGTCGTGGCCGCCTTCTTCTTGGCCAGGTTCAGCGCCGGCATGATAATCGCCATCAGCAGGGCGATGATCGCGATGACGACCAGCAGTTCGATCAGGGTAAAAGCTCGTGTCTTCATCCTTCTGCCTTTCCGAATCCGAATTGCCGTTGGCGCGGACGCCAGCCATCGGCAACCCTTTGGGTTGCCGCTGCCACCCATTCCACATCGAGTTCGATCGCAACACCCACGGTACGGGCGTCCCGGCGCACCGCGACGTCCCTACGGCGTATCGAACGGGCTCGTACGTCCTGCCAGCCACGCGATCTCACCGTGCGACAGGGCGCGATTGTACAAGCGCACCTCATCGATCGCACCGGGGAAATAGCGGGCCAGATTGTCGTGCTTGAGAACGCCGATCGTCACGTTCTGGAGGACCTGGCCGAATTCCGTGGCGCTGTCGACGGTGCCGGCGACCTCGCCGTTGATGTACAGCGTCATGGTCTGCGCGCTCTTGACGATTCCCGCGTGGTACCAGGCGCCGTCGGCAACGGTGGCGGTGCTGTAGATATCGGTTCCGCCGGAGCCCCCTACGGGCGCCCGATGCAGGAATCGCAATGTGGCGTTGCTTCTGACTTCCAGCAGAATGCCATGCGATCCGGCCGAGTCGTAGACGCTCAGCAAGTCCCGTTCGCCGGTTCCACCGTCCACGCGGAACCACAGCGAGGCCGAATACATCGGCAGCTCGTACGCCCCTTCGACGTGAACGTAGTCGGCGATGCCGTCCAGCACGATCGCCTGACCGGTCCGACCGGCGGCAAACGACGGCGACCCGACCACGGTCCCGTTGCGCGTTCCGGTGCTGTCGTTGGCATTGCCCTCGAAGGCGAAGTGTCCCACCAGGTTCGTCGCGGCCGGCTCGACCGGGATCACCGATTGGCGATCGAGAGGAGACAGTGCGATGTCGTCAATCAGCAGGAACCCGTTTCCACCCTCAAGCCCGATCGTCAACTCCATGACGCTGCGAAGATTGACGCCCGCGAACTCCGCCAGATCGATGTACCACAACTGCCACGGCTTGATCTGAAGGTTGGTCGCGTCCCCGCCGTATACAACCTTTTTGCCGTTGACCTTCACGTACAACTGCCCGACCGTGTTGGACGGGTCGCCAAAGAACCAGAGCGTCAGGCCTTTGACGCCATATTTGGTCCAGTCCTGCGGATCGTCGAACGCACACGTCGCCTCCGACACGGACGCCGACGAGCTGTCGTACGACAGCGGCATCGACTGCTTGCCGCCGTGGACGATGGTCTGTTCAGCGAACGGCGCGTTCAGGTAACCGACGGTCGCGCCGGTGTCGTTTACCCAGCCGTCGATCCACGTGTCAAAGATCAAGTTGTCCTCGTCGTTATAGCTCTCGAAGTCATCCACCGGGATGGATGCCTGCACAGAGAAGCTCCAGACCTCGCCCGCCCAGGAGGCAGGCGCCTCAGCTTCGTTGACCTCGTTGATCTTCCAGTAGTAGGCCCGCCCCAGTTCGAGCAGACCGTCGGCATCGAAAACAGGCTCGCTCACGCTGCCAGCCAGGGCGGTTCCATCGATCACCGCCTGCTCGTCCGTGCTGAGATAGACTTCGTGCGTAACGGCCCCTCGGCCCGCCCGCCAGCTCAGGACGGCATCCGGCTCGACGTCGGTGGTCCCTGAAGCGGGCTGCGGCTGACGCGCCTGCGCGGGGATGTAGAGGAAGCGCACTTCGCTGAGCCCGAACTGGCCCATAAGCCCATAGCCGCTCCGGACAGTCAGTCGAACGTATTTGGCCGCGACACCGCCCAGATCCACCGTCGTGTTGTAGGTGTAGGTGTCCTTGGCGGTCCCCCTCGCCAGCACCACATCGCCGAGCACACTCCATTCGGCGCCGTCGGCGGAATACTCGACGGCAGCGTCCTTGATCCCAAAGCCGAGAACCGCCTCGAACCGCACGTTGTAGTTCCACACGAGCATCTGATGCAGCTTGTACACGCGGTCCAGCTCGAACTGGATATACAGCGGCTCGTCGCCGACCGGACTGGACAGCCACATGTGCTCGCCCTCAACCGAGTGCTGGTCGTCCGCATTCAGCCCGGACCCGTTGACCACGTTCTCCGGTCCCAGGTCGACGTCGGACAGGCCGTTGCTGGTGGCGACGACGTTCTCCACGGGATAGGCCACCGGCTCGGTCGTGAAGCTCCAGACCGACCCCTTGACCACGGTCGAATCCGGCGGCGCGTTGACCTCATCCACGCGCCAGTAGTAGGTCTGCTCCAGCTCCAGTGGGCCGGGGTCGCAGGTCGTGCCGGCCTGGCCCTGCGAGACCAGAACGCCGCGCGGGTCGGCCACGCTGGCATTCTCGACGTCGTCGAGCGAGGTCCCGAAGTAGATATCATGCGTGGCGGCGAACATTCCCGGCGTCCAGCTCAGCGTCGTGTCCGTCGGAACGTCCGTCGCGCCGTCAGCGGGGCTCGGGCTGGTGGCCGCCGCGATGATCATGCGGTCCAGTTCGAAGCCGTTCATGAGGAAGAAAGCGTAGGCGACCGGATCGGTCGCGCTGGTCAGATCAAACACCAGGGTAACGTCCTTCGTTCCATCCGACACGATGGTGGTGCTGAAAGTCGTGATGGATTCGAAATCTACGACGCCCTCCTCGGTCCCTTCGGAATCGGTGATCCCGATGTCGGCCGTCGTCTTCGATCCGGTCGCGTCGTTGACGGTCACCGAAAACACGCCGCTCTGATCCGCGACATCGTGATGGTACGACAGCCACGAGTAGGTGCCCGCAGGAAGCCCGCTGATGGTCAACGTCATCGGATCACCCACCTGGCGCGTGTCGGTCCCGATCCAGTCGATCAACAGGTTGGTATGGGTTCCGGTGTAGGCGTTGCGGCTGGTGCGGTCGATCATTTGCATGGCCTCGGCGGGCGCGTTGGCCGCCCAGGTCGGGGTGATCGTCACGTTGGTCCCGAAGGCCGCGAACGTCTGCGAAGTGAACGTGTTGGCCACCTCATGGGTGGCCACGTAGGCCTGGTAGCCGTCCTCGACGGCGCCGCCGGTCGTGGAGAAGTCGATCTTCAGTTGCGCCTGTGCCGCGCCTGCCCAGAGCAACAGGCAGGACAAGATTGGCATCGTTGTCTTTTTCATCATGCTCTCCTTTCGATCAGATATGGACATCACCCGGCATGACCGGGAACGTTATCCGACTCTGTCCTCTATCCAACAGCCCACGCGCCGCACAGAGCGACACCGCAGGAATGGAACCGCACTGAATCCGGAGACAGGACCACCGAACGCATGACTCTCCTCTCTTGTCCCTTGGGGCACCCGCTTGCCGCTGCTGCGACGGCAAGCCGCACATACCGCCCGGCCGTCGGAACCATCTTCTTCGGCTCGTCGCCTATTGGCACACACCGATCCATATTGTATTATCGTACTTGGCATGCGGCGAAAAAATACATAAAAGTGATATTCTATTGCACTTTAGTAACCTATGCTCCGATATTTGCAGGCCGACCGAAACCAGGCCAGACCTCAGGCCCTGATGATTCTCCACGAGGAGGAAGCCTATTTCCCGGCTTTCGCCCATGCGGCGGTGGACCAGGACCGCCCGGTGGGAGAGGCCCGGACCTTTCACGAGCACACGCACAACCTCTACCACATCGTCCTGTATACCCGATCCTCGGGGTATTATGTGAGATCCGGCACAAGATATCGGGCCGAACCGGGGACGCTGGTCATCGTTTCGCCCGGCCAGTCCCACGACTTCGTGAGCCAGCGGGGTTCGAGCGTGTACTCGGAGATCACCTTCGCCTTCGGGACGAAGGCAGGCAAGGTGCTGACGCTGCCGTTCGGGCAGATCCTGAATGCCTACACCGGAATCGCCGGTCAGCTCCGCAGCGAGATCCAACTGCCCCGAGACACCACGCAGGAACTCGTCATTCTCATGATTCAGATCATGGACTATCTCCAAAGTCCCTCATCCATGTCGGATTTCTATGCCCGTCGCGCCTTGGCCAGTGTATTCGACGTGATTGTCGCCCACTGCTACGCGGAGGGGATTCCCGGTGCGGCCCCCGGCCCGGACAATCCCATCCTGCACGTCAAGCGCCACATCGACGAGCATTATGCCGATGCCATCACCGCCGAGGACCTGGCGTCGATGTCGCACTGCTCACGAGGCCATCTGTTCCGCGCGTTCAAGAAATCGTTTCGCATCTCGCCGCTGGCCTACCAGCAGGATCTTCGCTTCGAGGCGGCGCAGCGCCTGTTGCGCTTCACCTCGCTGCGGTGCTACGAGATCGCCCAGCGCGTGGGCTACTCGAACGTGTACTACTTCCATCGGCAGTTCAAGAAGAGAACCGGCATGACTCCCACGCAGTATCGCCAGTCCACGCAGTAGACATGAGGCTTCATCGGGACAGCCCGGAATACAAACGCGTCGCACCCGGCACACGAATCCGAGCGCGACGCGTTAAGGTCATCGTCGGTCGTTTACGGCCGGTTCGGATCGGAGGGCGTCTCCTCCATGGCCTCCATGTGCTCGCGGAACAGCTCGGCCGTCCTCTGGTCGTTCTTCAGATTGCTGCGCGCCCGCACCGCATTCGAGATCGGCGTCAGCGCCAGGGCATCGGGCGCCACGTGCGGGGTCAGGAAGATCAGCAGTTCGGTCTTGGCCTTTTCCTTCTGAGTCCGCTTGAACAGGTGTCCCAGCACCGGGACATCGCCCAGCAGCGGGACCTTCTTGATGGTGTCGCGAATCTCATCCTGAATGAGGCCGCCGATGACGATGGTCTGGCCGTCGCGGACCGCCACCTTGGTTTCGGACGAACGCGTCGTGAAGACCGGCAGATCGAGTTTCTCCGAAATCTGGACGGTGTCCCCGCTTTGCGACGAGATCTCCGGACGCACCGTCATGTTGACCAGTCCATCGGGATTGATCGAAGGCGTGACCTCCAGAATGATACCGATGTCGCGGTATTCGGTGGTGGTCTGTGTTCCCACGTTGCTCGTGGTTTCGCCCGTGGCGAACGGCACCTGGGAACCGACGGTGATCGTGGCCGCCTGATTGTTGCTCGTGAGAATATACGGCCGGGACAGGATGTTCAGCTTGCCGGATTCCTGCAACGCGTGCAGCGTGACGTCCAGATCGCCGGAGATGTTGTTCACGAACAATCCCTGCAACGGTTCTCCGAAGATCGTGCTGGTCTGGGTGCTGCCGCCGTCGCTGCGGAGATTCAGCATGGAGAACTCCGTGCCGAAGTCCACGTTGTTGCTGTAGGTGATCTCGGCGAACAGGCACTTGATCAGCACCTGCCCGACCGGCTTGTCCAGTTCTTCGATGATCGGGCGGATTTTCTCGTAGTTCTTCCGCGAGGTCAGGATGAGCAGCGTGTTGGTCTCGGTCTCGGCCTCGAAGTAGGTGTCTTCGGACAGATCGCCGCTGTCGCTGCTGCTCGTCGAGCTGGCGGCCTGGGGCGCGGCGGTCTGCCGGCCGCCGCCCTGGAACTGCTGCCCGGTGCCGCTGGCGCTGGCCTGGTTCAGGGCCTGAATCTCCGCAAAGAGGTTGTTCAGCACCTCCATCAGGTTCGACGCGGTGGCGTTCTTGAGCGGGTAGACGAAGATGCGGCGTTCCTGCTCGGGGTTCTCGTCGAGGTCCTTGATGATCTGGGCGATCGTCGCCAGCGTCTCGGGCGGTCCGCTGACCACTACGGAGTTGGTCCGTGAATCCGCCGCCGCGATCACGGTCACATCGGAGACGGTGCCGCCACGACTCGTCGTCTGCTGCTGCATGCCGGGAAAGCCGCCGGGGCCGCCCCGCTGGAATTGAACCTGCTGGTTCTGCTGGTTGCGCGAACTGGTGCGTCGCGACGAGGTGCCGCTCTCGCCGAAGACCTCGTTGATCAGCTCGGCGGTGTCCTGCGCGTCGGCGTATTCGAGGTGGAACACCTTCACGTCCGCCACGTTGGGCACCAGAGCGTCCAGGTTCTTGACCACCTCGGCCACGACTTCGAGAAGATCGTCGGGACCGGTCACGACCACGGTGTTGGTCTGGCTGTCGGCCGCCGCGACGACCTGCGACACCGTGCCGCCACCGGCAGCGTCCTGCTCGGCCTCCGGGCCACCGCCGCGTCCGAACGGCCCGCGGAACATCATGGGACCGCCCTGCCCGGACTGCGACGAACTCTGATCGGCCCCGAAGAGTTTGTTGATCACGTCGGCCGTGTTCATCGCATCGGCATAACGAAGCTGGAACACCTTGACGCCGGCAACCTTCGCCGTCCGGTCGTCCAGGGACGCGATGACGTCGTCCACCAGCTCCAGAACCTCGGCCGGTCCTCGGACCACCACCGCGTTGGTCCGCTCATCCGCTGCCGCGACCACCTGCACGTTCACCGTGGCGCCGCCGCCGGCCTGCTGCGCATTGCCGCCGGCACCGCCGGGCTCGCCGCCCCGGCCGCCACGACCGCCGAAGCCACCGGGACCGCCGCGCATCTGCATCATCATTTCGAAAGGATTGCGGCCCCCGGTCCGACTGGAGCTGCTGCTCTGCTGCTGGAACATCGTGTTGATCAGGGTGGCGGTGCTGGTGGCGTCCGCGTTGACCAGACGGAACACGCGAATCTCCGCCACGGTCGACATGTGGGTGTCCAGCGCCTGTATGATCTCCATCAGCCGCCGGATGTTGGCGGCGGTGTCGGTGACGATCAGCGCGTTGCCGTCTTCGTTTGCTTCGATGCTGGCGTAGGCCGGTACCAGAGGTGTGAGATTCTCCTTCAGCGCCGAGGCGGTCACGTGACTGACGGGAATCACGTAGGTGATGACGTTGTCGCTGGGTGCCACCGCGTTCGGGTCGCGTCCGGTCCGCACCGGGACGGTCTCCTGTTTGGCGTTGGTCAATGAGACGACTTTGAGCGTCTTGCCGACCAGGATAGTGGTCAGGTCTCTCTCCTTGAGGATCGAATTGATCAGGGACACGGCGTGGTCCAGCGAAATCGGCTGGCGGCTGATCACGGTCATCCGGCCGTCGGAAATGGGCTCCTCGGAAACCACCGTCAAGCCCGCCTTCTCCGAGAGGTACTCGAGTACAGCCTGGAGCGGCGTGTCCTGGAAGTTGAGCTTGATCTTCACGTCGCCGTTGCTCTGAACGACTTCGACCGGTTCGGTCGCACCGGGCGCCTCGGAGGCCGGTTGGGCCCCGCTGTGGCTGGGAGTCAACAAGAGAACGCCGGCCAGCATTGCGCCAACGAGAATCATTCGGACGATTTGCATTGCTATGGTCTCCTTCGAGTTCGGATGCCTGCCGACACGGTGTTCATCGAGATCCTGGTCGAGATCCTAATTGCCGAGTTCCTGCTTTCGTCGCTCCATGAGCTGTCGGAGAATGTCCGCTTCCGCACCGGTGGGAGCCGCCGGCGTCGCAGGCTGGCCACCCGTCGCGGTCGACGGCGCGGGAGTCCACTGCATCAGCTCGTTCATCGTCACAGCCCCGTGTCCGCCAAGCAGATCCTGCCCGATGGCAACGGTGATCGTGCGATCCTCGATCCGGAACACGATCGAATCGAGATCGAGAGACTCGATCGATCCTCGCGCGACGGTGTTCCCCTGACGCAACTTGAGCGTCTCGCTGCGCCGCGTGTCTTCGACGAACGCGATGAATGTACCATTCTCCTGGGCAATCCCCCGGAGCCGATAGTACGACTCCGGATCGGGGACGGTCACCACCTCTCTCTCGGCGTCGCGTTGACGGCGCTCGGCCGCCCCGCGCTGACGAGAGAACATGTTGCGATCAACAATGACCTTGTAGAGCGCCCATGCGTCGGGCCTCTCGATCGGCTCCTGCGCGCCGGCGGCGGTCGGCCAGAGGCCGGCAAACCAGATGGCCGCCATCAGCACGGCACAGGCACGCGGATGGTTATATGTCTTCATCATAGTTGACCTCCGGCTGCTCCGACTCGGCCTGTTTCTGCGGCGCGCCCAGGTAGAGTACCGACAGGTGAAGTTGCAGCGACATGGTGCTTTCGGACTCGCTGCCCGAACCCAACTGCATATCGCGGATCCTGGCGGGCAGGGCCGCGGTCTCGATCTGCCAGAGGAATCGCGAGACCGCCTCGATCGTCCCTTTCCCGGCCACCGTGAAGATCATCTCCTGCAACCCCTTGTCGCTGGCCACGCGGTCCGGCTTGATGGAACTGAGCGAAAGGCCCGCGTTGTCGGCCCATTCGCCCAGATCGCTGAGCACCTTGCTCTCGGCTTCCGCGTCATTGCGCAGGCCGTCGGCGACCAGCGTGTTCCATTTCCGCTGCATCGTGCCGCGATTGCCCAGCAGCATCTGCGCCTCTTCGAGGTCGCCCTGAAGCTGCTGCCGCTGCGCTTCCATCTCGTCGAGCCTGGCCTGCGCCGGATCGACGACGAACTTGCTGACGATCAGCAGGCCGACGCACAGCAGCGTGACGATGAGGATGATCCGTTCTCGTTGGGTCAGAACCATGCTATTTCGCGCCCCGGAATTTGAACGTTACGGCAAATGCCTTTTCGCGGGAGCTGCCCCCGGCGTCCCGCAGGTACATCATCTTGACGTCGGAGAACGCGGCGTTGCCCTTGATGTTGTTCAGCACCTCATAGAAGCTCTGCTCATCCAGCGCCCGGCCGATCAACGACCCTTCCGACGTCTCACTCAGCGCCAGGCTGCTGGCCCAGACGCGCGGCGATTCCGGAAAGGCCAGCGTCAACTGAAGCAGACACTCGAGGAATCGCGGGTCCTGACTGGTCCAACTGCTGGCATACGAGAGACGCTCCTTCAATTCCCGCGCGACGGCGACATCGTCGGCGATCAGCTCCAGTTGCTCGGTGTACAAGGCGATGTCCGCGCGTTTGCTTTGCCAGTCGGCGATCGCGATACCGATCAGTCCGAGACAGACGACGCCGGCAATGATCACCCAGGTCATCGCGCGCTTTTGCGGCGACGCTTTCCGGCGTCCGATGCGCGGATTGAGAAAATCGACGCAAGGCTTCTCCGCCGCTACGGCCGTCATCGCCACCGCGGCAGCCGCAACCGTTGACGAGGGATCGAGGCGTTCGGCCAGACGCAGGCCGGCCGATGCGAGGGCCACGCTGCCGTCGGTCACGGTGACCCGGGAACCGAGCTGTTCGCTGAGGCGGTCGATCGCCCCCTCGCCGAGACTGGACCCATCGTAGACTGCCACCTCATAAGGGGGGCTCTGATCCTGCGCCGAGGAGATCATGATCTCCTGCTGAATCGCCGCGGCCAGCGATTGCGCACGAGCGTCCGGCGTGCCGTTCACCGACGGCATCGCAAGGTGCCTGATCGACCGCGGCGTTCCGTTCAACTGGCTCCAGAGCTCACAGTAGTTCGGGCGGGCGTAGACACCGTATCGCTGTTTCAGGGGGTCGGACGACGACGCCTTGCCCAGCGCCAGCGCTGAGACGGTGACGGCTTGCACGTGCAGGCCGGCGGCGCCTGCCAACTCCCTGATTTGGTCGATCATCTGGCGCCGAGCCGCCAGCAGCATGACCTTGCTGCTCGCCGAGGTGCTCGTGCGACCGCAGTAGTCAAAGATCAGCTCGCCGGAGTTCAGAGAGAACGTCCGTTCCGCCTGAATGCCGAGCATGCCCGCGACCGCATCCGCATTGGCCGGCGGAGCCATGATCTCCCTGGCGACCACCCACTTCGTGGGGATGCCCACCACGGCGTCCTTCGGGGAGAAATGGTTTGTCCGAAGAAACTGCCGCAGGGTCTGGCCCAGCGCCTTGCCGTTGTCGGCTCCGAGCTTCTCCTCGAAGAGATGCTGGCCGACCCGCCGCACCTCCGGGCGCCCGGATCGAACGCCGACCTCGGCGACCACGACGCCGAACTCATCCACCGCCAGTCCCAGTATGGTCCGAGTCCCTAACATTATCCTCGTCCAATCATCTCATACCAATCATCGCGTCAGTGATGGGCTCGCCCTTTCTCAGGGCCTCCACAATCTCATATTCCAAGGGCCAGCCAAACCGCGTCAGTGACTTCCAGTACACGATCTGCGGCGTGCCTCCCTGCGTGTCAAAGACGGCCTTGTAGCGTTTGTACGCCCGCCCGTTGCCCGACAGGCAGATGATGTCTGCCGAGTACTGAAGCGAGCGGACCGTGATGTAGTTGCCGACGGCAGTCGCCTTCTCTCGATCCAGGACATTCGCGACCCAGGCAATCGAATCGAGATCGTCGTGAGATTCCCGGTACGACAGCAGCGCGTCGACGTCCGTCTCCTCCAGACCGGGCAGACACAGCAGAACCTCTTTCGACGCCGTATTGACGTTGACCAGCCCGGGCAGCGTCTCCTCTTCGCTCGTGGTCAAGCGATCGGCGAGCTGCACAAACTCTTCCATCGTCAGGCCCGACCGGAAATAGAAGTCCATCACACTCCCGTAGGACGGACTGATGGGCACGTTGTTCATGATCTCGAGCGCCCGCTCTTCCTTGACCACTTCCTGGAGTGCGGTTTGCAGCGTCGTACGGGCGCTGGCGTCGTTGAGATAGATGCGTTCGTTGCCCTCGCTGTCGGTGTTGGCCTCGACGCTGTAGACGGTGACGTACTCGTAGAAGCCGCCGTCGAGCCGTCCGTTGCGATTGTCCGCCGGCTCGCTGTTGTCCCCATCATTCTCGTTGTCGTCGAGAAGGCCGTTGAGATTGGTGTCCTCGCCGTGAAGCAACTCTTCCGAAGCGCCCTTGACCAGGAGGACCTCGTCAACGGTCTCAAATTCCGCGTTCTTGCAGTTGTAAGGCTCCGACAGCAGCAGGTAATACTCGTCTTCGGCCCCCCCGGTCGAGACGTCGCTGTCCTCGTCGCGCCAATCGATGATCGAGGCGGCCAACTCGGCGGTCATGCCCGGCAGCTTCAGCAGCATCTCCAGCGAGGCGGAATTGAGGTTGATCTTGCCGGCCTCGTCGGTCAGGCCGTAATCGAACTCGCTGTCGTCTTCCAGGTTGGAGCGCAGCACCCAGAAGTAGCCCTTGCCGACCTGCAGCGACTCCCACGGTACGTCCTGCTCCAGGGCGCTCGAATCCGTCGCGTTGGCGGCGAGTTCCGAGGTGATGTACTGGCACGCCCCGGCGGCGATGCACTCGGCTTCGACCGAAGCGACCTGATTCGTCGAGACGATCGCGGCCACGCGCATCGACCGCGCGAAGACCAGCGCCAGGCCCGCCAGGACCAGCACGACCCAGATCGTGACGATCAGGATCGTTCCATTGGCCCGAGAAGACCCAACGAATTGTCTGCGCGTCGTTCTCATAGTCCGCCCTGGCCTCCCGTGGGCGCTCCGCCGCCGGCGCCCCCCGAGGACGTCCCGGTCGATTCGGTCTGTTCTTCCGCCGCCACAGCGGATACGCCGCAGGGAATGGCGAAGCTCTGGAGGAGCCGGCGCCGTTCCATCTCTTCGCTCGAACGTCGAACGCGGTTGGCGATCTCGATGTCGACCTCCACCGCCTTGGGAAGACTGTTCGCATCTTCCGTGGAGTCCCATTCGTCCAGCCAACTGTCGCCGTCGAAATACCGCAGGTTCAGAGACATCACATTGCGGCACAGCACGTGCTCCTCGGGGTCGACCTCCTTGGGAGACAGCAGATTCGTGGTCACCTTGCGGACCAGACGGTAGCTGTCTTGGGCCGCGTTGTCGTCGTCATCATCCTCCAGGGCCAGCTCGATCTTCCCGATTCCCCCCATCGGCTGGCCTGTGTTCGCATAGGTCTGGGTGGTGTGGAACTCCAGATAGTCCGCGTCGGCGCCGTTGCTGCTTCGGGAATTGGTGCCGATGAACGCACCGGCCAGCGTCCCTTTCGGAGGCAGGACGCCGTAAATGTCCTGCTTGAGCAGCTCGATGGCGTTGAGCGCCTGCGACGTCGGCTCGACCGCCGCTCGGGCGCTTCGCTGGGCGTTGAAAGCGGTATAGAGGGCGGTATAGAGACAGGATGCCACGACCACCATCAGCGTCATCGCGACAAGCAGCTCCAAGAGCGTAAAGCCACCGATCTGGATCCGGACGCGAGTCATCTCACTCCTCCTCCGGATAGACCAGCGTGCTGAGCGTGACCTGGCGCTGCCGGCCCTGCGAGGTCCAGAGCACTTCCACATCGAGCTGACGGACCGTCGATTCCGTCCAGTTGGAGACCTCGGCGTTCCACTGGTAGCCGGGCCAGTCGGTGCCGAAGTCGCCGCCCCTGCCACCGGTTTCCCAGTCCTTGGAAGCGACCAGTTCGGCCAGCTTGGTGCTCGCCAGCGAGACCGCTTCGATCTCCCGCCGGGACTGGCCCGCCAGCCGCGTGCAGAGAGAAATGGTCCGCATCGCCACCGGCATGATGATGCCGATCAGCACCACCGTCGCCAGCAACTCGACGAAGGTGAAGCCGCCCTGCCGGACGCTTCGAACCCTATTTTCTCGCTGCGTATTGCTCATAGGTCTTTTCGCTCTCGACAATCGAGAACGACTCCGTGACGGTAGGACACGTAACCTCCAGGGCCTGCCCCTTGCGATCGATCAACCGGATGGTCGCCGCGGTAACCGTGCCTTGCGGCGTGAACTCCACGAACACCTTCCCCTTCTCCTGGTCTACGTTCTCCAGCTCCATGGCCATGTCCTTGGGAAGCGTGAAGACCTGCCCGAATTCCGTGTCGAGCTCTTCGAACGCCCCGGACTTCCAGGCGGTCAGCCAATAAACGCGATCCTTCGTGTCGAAATTGAGCCGATAGACGACCCCCTCGCTGATGGCCTGGGAGCGGGCGAACTGGGTCAGCGCGAGAATCTGTGTGGCGGTGTCCTGCGCCTGGCGCGAGCCAAAGAACCCGCGTAGCGACGGCGCCGCCATCGCCAGCACGGTCGAGAGGATGAGCATCACCAGGATCAGTTCCAGCAGGGTGAAGCCCGTGGCTCTTGCAGATTGTGGCCTGTTCGCGCTCATACTTTCCACGTTCGGTTAACGCCTGTCCTTCGACCAGTTGGCGATGTCGTCGTCGCCGCCGAGCTTGCGGTCCGGCCCGAAGCTGTAGAGGTCGTAACCTTCCTGGTTGTAGGTGCCCGGATAGCGATACTGGTACTCGCTGCCCCACGGGTCCTTGGGGACATCGCGTTTGAGATAAGGCTGTTGCCACCCTTCGGAATCCGAGGCCGGCTTCTCGGTCAGGGCCCGCAGTCCTTCGCTGGTCGTGGGATAGCGGCCCAAATCGATCTCAAAGGCGTCGAGGGCCACTTCGATCTGGGCGATCTGCGTCCCGGCAGCGGTCACCTTGGCCTGCTTGGACCGGCCGGTGAGCTTGGGCAGCACAACGGCCGCCAATGTGGCCAGAATGACCAGCACCAGCATCAGCTCGATCAACGTGAAGCCCTGAGAACCTGTAGCTCGTTGCCGACGAGAGGCACGTCCGTTCGTGTTTTGAAGCTGTGATTTCATGTCCATTCCCAACCCAACAGTCTGCGACTTTGATATGCCTGCCGGATGACACCAGAGGCATCCGATTTCTTCCGGCTCATGCTCCTGACACCGACGTCAGCGAATCAGCTCCTGGAGGTTGAAGATCGGCAGAAGCATTCCGATCACCACCGTCCCCACCAGCACCGCCATGAGGAACAACAACGCCGGTTCGATCAGGGTGACCATCATCTTCAGGTGGCGGTCCAAGTCCGCTTCATAGGCGCCGGCCAGGCGGACCAGCTCCTTGTCAAGGCGCCCGCTCTCTTCCGCGACCGAAACCATTTCGATCACCGCCGGCGGAAACAGCACGCGACACCCCTCCAGGCTGCGCGCCAAGGGCTGGCCCTTCTGCACGTTTTCTGTGGCGCTGCTGACCGTATCGGCAAGCACCTGGTTTCCGATCGCCTCCTTGGCCACCCGCAGCGAGGCAATCAGGGGCACGCCGGCCCCGACGAGCGTTCCAAGCATTCGACAGAACCGCACCAACGCGAACCGCGCCACGCCCGTACCGAACAGAGGGACTCGAAGCAGCAGCCCCTCCATCGTGCGCCGGCCCTCCTCTTTCGTCAGCATGCGCTGCACGCCGAAGATGATCAGAATGATGCCAATGACCAGAACAAACCAGTATTTCGCGAGAAGGTCGCTGGCGGCCACGATGTATCGCGTCAACGCCGGCAGCGAACCGCCGAATTCCTCGAACATCTGCGAGAAACGCGGGATGAAGAACATCAGCAGAAAGACCATGATGCCCGCCGAGAGCACCGCCAGAATGATCGGATAGACCAAGGCGCCTTTGACGCGGCCCTTGAGATCGGCTTCGCGGGCCCGGAACGTGGCGATCTGTTCGAGCACGATGTCGAGGAAGCCGCCGGTTTCGCCGGCTCGCACCATCGCCACGTAGATCGGCGAAAATGCGCTCGGATGCAGGCTCAGCGCATCGGCCAGGGGCATTCCGCCGGAGACCTGATCGTGCACGGTCGCCCAGAGTTTCTTGGAGGCTGTGCGGGAGGCCTCACGACTGAGGATGCCCAGCGCCCGGCTCATGGGCACACCGGCCGCCAGCAGATTGGCCAGTTGGCGGGTGAAGGCGTCGATCTCGCGCTTGGAGACCCCTCCGACCCGCGAGAGCCATCCCTGCGACCGAACCTCTTCGGCCTTCTCCACCGAGACGGGGCAGAGCTTGCGGCCGTAGATCTGCTCGATAGCGCTGGCGCGGTCGGCGGCGACGAGCTTGTCGACCGTCTCTCGTCCGGTTGCGTCGATCGCTTTGTAGGTGAATGTCGCCATGGTTTACTCTTGCCGCTCTTGCGACGTGTCGGCCGTATCCATCGGCTCAAACATGTCGTCCTTGGTGACTCTCAGAATCTCCTCCACGGTGGTCCGGCCCACATGCAGATGGCGGAAACCATCGTCGCGCAGACTGGTCATCCCCTGCTTGGCCGACGCCATGCGAAGATCGCGCGGCGAAGCATTGTCAAGGATCAGAGAACGAACGTCGTCGGTGACCACCATCATCTCGAAGATGCCCATCCGGCCGCGATAGCCGGTGCCCTGGCAATTCCGGCAACCGCGCCCCTTGTAGAGGACGGCGGGCAGTCTGTCGCCGAAGCGGCGACGAAGCGGAGCCACCTCCTGCTCGGGCAGCTCTTCCTTGCACTCGGGGCAGATCGTCCGCACGAGACGCTGGGCGATCACCGCCTCCAGCGACGACGCGACCAGATAAGGCTCGATTCCCATATCCACCAGACGCGTCAGGGCCGTCGGCGCATCGTTCGTGTGCAGCGTCGAGAACACCAGGTGGCCAGTCAGCGACGCCTGGATGGCGATCTCAGCGGTCTCGACGTCGCGAATTTCGCCGACGAGCACCACGTCGGGGTCGTGCCGCAGGATCGACCGCAGGCCGCTGGCGAAGGTCAATCCCGCCTTGCGCGAGACCTGGATCTGATTGATGCCGTGAAGCTGATACTCGATCGGGTCTTCAATCGTGATGATCTTGCGCTGAATGTCGTTGATCTGCGAAAGTCCGGCGTAGAGCGTCGTCGTCTTGCCGCTGCCGGTCGGGCCGGTGACCAGGATGATTCCGTGCGGCCGCTCCAGGATCATCTTCGTGACCTTCAGGTCGCGCGGTGACATCCCCAGCTTGTCCAGCCCGAGCAGCACGGAAGAACGGTCCAGAAGCCGGAGCACCACCGCTTCGCCGTACAACATCGGGATCACCGAGACGCGCACGTCGATCTCGTGGTCGGCGATGCGAATCTTGATGCGCCCGTCCTGGGGGATGCGCTTCTCCGCGATGTCGAGCTTGCTGAGAATCTTCAGGCGCGAGACGATGGCCGCCTGGAACTGCTTGACCTCCGGCGCTACCGAGGCCTCCTGGAGCACCCCGTCGATGCGATACCGCACGCGCAACGTCTCCTCGAACGGCTCGATATGCACGTCGGTGGCGCGCATCTCGATGGCCTCGCTGAGAATCTGGTTGACAAAACGGATGATCGAGGCGCCCTCTGCGGCATCCGTCAGATCCATGTCGTCGTCGGAATCGGTGTCGATCACCTGGAGACCGTTCTCGCCGGCCTCCGAGAGCATCGACTGTACCGTGTCGGCGCCGACGCCGAGGTGCTGCTTGATGCAGCGATCGATGTCCGCCAGCGGCGCCAGGCCGACCTGGAAATCCTGGCCGGTGGCCAGACGCAGCTCGTCGATCGCCGAGGTGTCGAACGGATTGCTCGTGACCACGAGCACCCGCCCGTCGCCGTTCTCCACGGGCATGACGTGCTTGTCCAGGAGCACCCGCGCCGGAAACCGCGAGAGAAACTCTTTGGAGAAGGCGCACTTGTCCATCTCCACGTAGGGGCAGTCGAACTGACTGCTCCAGAAGCGCAGCAGCGCCTCCTCCGCCAATCCACAAGCCGCGAAGGCCCGGGTGGGCGGCTCGCCGGCAGCGAGCAACCCATGGATTCCCCGGGCCGCGGATTCGTCGATCAGCCCCTGTTCGACCATCTTTTCCAGCAACGTATTCATGGGGCCTACCAGTGGTCTTTAGTTCAACATGCCCATCAACACCAGTTGGGCTTCCTGTCGCAGCGTCAGCACCTGCTTGAGTTCCTGCTGTGCCGTGGCCAACTCGGCCTTGGCCTTCTCTTTGGCCGCCCGCAGTGCGGTGAGCTTGGTCTTGATCTCATCGGGAGCGGCCGCAGTGCTCTCCAGCGTGGTCTGCAATGCCTCGGAGGCCTTGTCTACTTCCGTGGGCTCGCCCTGAGCGAAGGGACCGCGAGGACCGCCAGGACCCTCAGGACCACCGGGACCGCCCTGGGCGCCGCCACGTCGTGTGCCCATGCCCATGCGGAACATACCGCCCATGCCGGGACTGGCCTGCCGGCTCAGGTTCATGACCTTCATTACGCGCGGGCCAAGGACCTTCCATTCCTCGGCGGTCGCGCCCAGTTGCTCCTGCATGCGCTGCTGCATCATCTGTTGCATGCGCTGCGGATCGAATTCGCGCGGTCCCCGTTCGCCACCAGGTCCCTGGCCCTGCCCGCCGCGTCCCTGGGGTTGGGCGATGCACAGACCTGCCGCGATGAGTGCGACGACGCAGCCGACGATTCCTATGCTGATGCCTTTTCTAACCATGTTCGTTCTCCTTTCAATGGATCTGTTTCACTTGATCTGCTGTTGAGACATTCCGGCGGGCTCGACGGAAACCCATCCGCCACCCTCATGGTGGGCAGATCTTCCCGACGGTCACATGCCCGCGGTGCTTTTCCGTGAGATTCTCCCTCCCTTCATTTCAAAGAGCTGGAAAGCAAACATGTTCCGTCTGACATTCCACTGGGTCAGTGGTTCAGCGGACACCTTCGGTTACACGGAACCGTCGCTTCCGAAGGCCCGGACCCGCCGTTCCTGCTCCTGCACGACAAAGAACGCCGACCGCCGGGCGGATATTTCACCTTTCGGCCGATGCCATCCATCATTGAACACGGGCGATCATCAGGCGAAGATGAGACGATCGGCAGGATCGCGCCGCTGTAGCCATGGAGCCTTGACCCACCCTGGGGCAGGCGGGCCTCCTGTGGTATACCCCACACGACACCTCGGCGGTCCTCCGTGCCCGCACAGCAGATGAGGGGTTCAGCGTATCGTGCCGTGTCCGATGATGCAACCGTTAATGTGGGTTTGGCAGGCTTGGCGCAACCGGATCGCCCCGCCGAGCCGCGAGGTGACGATGGAAAGTACTGGCATGAAGAGGTCCTGGGCCGCTGCCACGCCCGGCGCGATGCCGGGACTCAGGAAGACCGGCCGGGAGAGCCGGAATCGAGGTCCGGATCGCCATGCCCGATGGAGACCATGACGGGGTGTCGTTGCGGCTCGACAGGAACTTTCTGCTCCCTGTCGGACGACAGGTTGGTGCATGACCGCACCTTCTCCGGAGCGCACGGCCACTGGAGAAGATCCCCCAAAACAAGCTTGGTCAATGCCTTATGGCAATGCCGGGCGATGTTCTCGAACCAAGTCACCGTCGCCGCGACCACATCGGGGTCCAGTTCGTACCCAGCCGAGTCCTTCAGAATCCGCAAGGCTTCCGAAACGTTGCGGGTCTGATGATAGGCTCGCGCAGCGGTCAGAGCGTCAAACATATCGGCCACGCTGATGATCCGTGCGCCCAGTGGAATGGCGGTCTTGGCCAGGCCGTCGGGATAGCCCTCGCCATTCCATTTCTCATGGTGGTGACGGACGATCTGGACTTCCCTCTCGAGGAAGCTCATTTTCTCGAGGATGCGGACGGCGATTATCGGATGCTGCTCGACCATCGCCCGCTCGTGGGCGTTCAGCTCATCCGGCTTGCACAGGATGGCGTCGGGAATGCCGATCTTGCCGATATCATGAATCATTGCGGCCCGCCGGATCAGGTCCACGTGCTTGGGCCCCAGATCCATCGTCTGCGCAATGCCCACCGAGTAGTGCATCACGTTCTCTGTGTGCGTCTTGGCGTAGGGGTCCTTGGCCTCCAGGGCTTGGACCAGGCCCCAGATGCTCTCCATGAACATCTTCTCGGCCTTCTCTGAGAGGCCCGCCACACGCCGTTGAAGCGACTTGATCCGGTCAATTTCGATGTCGTTGGCGTTCAGGAGCTGTGCCATTTTCGCATCCCAGATGCGAACGCAGTTTCGGCCGGAATTCTTGGCGTCGTACAACGCCAGGTCTGCCCGCCGCATCACGTCCCGCGGATCGTTGTGTTCAAAGTCGCACTCGGCCACGCCGCAACTGATCGACACGGAGGTGTCCTGGGGAAGCCGGATCGCCTGGGCCTTGGCGCGAATCCGCTCCAGAAGAACCTTGGCATCGACCGCCCTCGTCTCGGGCATGAGAATGACGAACTCGTCGCCGCCGTAGCGAGCCAGCACGTCCGGGATGCGTTTCTCCGCTTTCATGCAGGCGGCCAGCCGGCGGATCGCCTCGTCGCCGGTGGCGTGGCCCAGGACGTCGTTTATCATCTTGAAATGGTCGAAATCGATGATGGCCACGGAAAACGGACGTCTGTACCGTGCCGCGCGGGCACATTCGGCCTGTAACTTGTCTTCGAGCAGCTTGCGGGAGCCCACTCCCGTCAGCGCATCGGTCAGCGAACTGAGCCGGGCCTGCTGGTATCGCGTGGCGTTGGTCAGGTGAGCGGTCAGAATCTCACGGGTGAGCTTGGCTTTGTAGGATATGAGTTCCCGATTCGATGCGATGGCCGGGTCCAGACCGCACATGCACAGGTAGCCGGACAGACGCTTCTCTTTGTCGATGCCAGGCTCCTTGAGCCCGATGATCTCAAGCGGGATGACCACTCGCGGGGGCTTGCCGCCGCAGCTTTCGCACTCGGGGGAAATCCCGTCCGTGCAGTACCCACCTTCAATGGATTGCTGGAGGATCGTCACCGCCTCGTCCATATGCCCACCCAGACAGGGGCATCGATTGGAGCTGAGCAGTTCCGGCGTCTGCCCCTCCTGGCCGCTCGGGTAGAGACAGAGAATGCAGTTGAAGGCGCCGAACAGCTTCGGGACCTCCGCCGCGGCGATCTCGACCGCCTCGCTCAGGTCGATGCTCTTGAGGCAGTTCGACAGCATGGCCACTTCCTCGGCCGCCGCTCGGTCCTCCAGAAGCTGGCGTCCCATGATATCCCTGGCGGAGAGGATACCTACGACGACTCCGTTGTCGACGATGGGAAGGTGGCGGATACGGTGACGGGCCATGATCTCGCGGACCTGGCTGGTAGGCGTGCCGGGGGCACACGAGATGATCTGGTGGGCCATGATCCGGTCAACGGTTGCTGAATCGCCGTTCTCGGCCGACTCGGCGATGAAGTGGGCGATATCCCGCTCGGTCACCAGACCGATAAAATTGCCGTTCTCATCATTGACGATCAGGCAGCCGACCTTGTGGGCGAGCATTTTGGCGGCAGCCTGCTTGATGTTGTCATTGCGGCCGATAGTGACGATCCCGGCCGGACGTTCGCCAGATTCGAGCATCGTTGGCCCTTAGCAAGGTCCGTGTTCACATCATGTTCCACGTTCCTGTCCCCCCATGGGAAAAGGTATCGACCCGGCAGGCGGGGCACTTTAGCCCCCAAATCGCAGGCGACCCGTAACGCATGGCCCTGCCACGCGGCCGAATACACCGGTCCGACAGGGGATTGCCCGACGGCGAGCGCACGCAAGGGCCCGGCCGAAGACCCCAGGACCTTGCGGCTCCGTATGTCAGAAGAAAGCCCCTCTTGAGCCAGATTAAGCTCCAGGCACTCAGAAAATCGACTTTGGATCGAAAAAAACGTTACACGACTCTGATATAATGGCACTGAATACCGGTAAACGTGATTTACAGGGTTGGGTACCCCGCATGGAGATGCAGGTAGACTACATCGAACTGGTCGAAAAGGCCCGTGGAGGCGACAGACAGAGCCTCAACCAACTGGCCATCGTGGCGAGGGAACGCCTGCGCACGTACGTCTACCGCTTGACCCTCAAAGAGGACCTAACGCAAGAAATTGTTCAGGAGAGTTTGTTAGAAATGTGCAGAGTACTGGGCAAACTCAAACAGACAGATCGCTTCTGGTCCTGGCTGTACGGCATCGCCACCAACAAGCTACACCGCCATCATCGAACGGAAAAGGCTCTGAAGAAGGCTGCCGCATCAGAAGAAAGGCGTCGCGGACCCATGCGGGAACGACAGGGAGGGCTCGAAACCCTGGTCAGCCTGGAACTCAAGCAGATCGTCTCCAAGGCCATGCAGAAGCTGCGAACACGCCACAAGGCTGTGCTGGTCATGCGATGCTACGATTGCATGTCGTATGCCGAAATTGCCGATTCTATGGGTTGTAGCGAGTTCAGCACCCGGATGCTCTTCGTTCGAGCCAAGAAGGCGCTGCAAAAGGAGCTTTCCCGCAATGGTTTCGGCAAGGGGTCCCTGCTGGCGGCCCTGGTCGTGTTCGGCAAGATGACCGCCCCCAGCGAGGCGGCGGCCGCTCAGCTCACAGTCCCGGCCGCGATGACCCAGGCGGGCGTCCTGGCGGGCATCGCGGGTCTGGCGACCACCAAAACCGCCCTCGTCACCGCTACGGCGGTGGGCGCCCTGGCCGTCGGAACGGTGACCACGACATCTTACATCACGAGCAAACCGGAGCTGCCGGCGGCAACGCCCGAGGCGGGCATTCACGTGGCCGCCCCTCTGGGCGCGCCGAACGCCGCCCAAGAGAAGCTCTGGTACTACTTCCCCGAGGGACCCGAGGGACCGGTAATGCTGCGGGCCGAACTTCGCAGCCAGGCCGACGGATCGTCGCAGCAGAGGCTGCAGGACGACCGGGCCAACTACTGCTATCAGGACGGCACCGTCTCGGTCAACAATCATCGCATGTGGTTGAACGACCTGAGCGTGATGAGGCTGCCGACGGACAGCCGCGCGATGGCGAGCGCCCTGTCGCGGGCAGACCGCAAACCGGACGGCATGCAGCCGGTTACCGCCAGGGGCCGGGACCTGCTCGTGATTGTAGAGCGTCAGGAGCAGGACGGGCAGATCCGCACGACGCGCCCTGTGACGGTCCGACACAGCAACGTTCTGGAGGAAGACTACTTCCAGAGCGACTGGTCGGCCGGCGTGGCGCCGCAGGACAATCGAGACGCCATGCACGCTCGCGGGTGGACGTACATGCGAATTCGCGGCCAGGTCGGCGGCCAGGACATCACCGGCGCCGGGAGGATTCCGTTCATCTACGGGACCAGCCGTGAACACAGCCCCTGGCTCCGACTGACCACCGCCAACGGGACGACCCTGATCGACGGCCCGGCCGGCGCGGTCGTCCAGGACCCCAACGGGGCGACCAAGGCCCGCTATCCTCAGGGGAGCTTCCTGAGCGGCATGAACCGCCCCTGGATGGGCCTGCACGTGATGGACACGGTCCGTCGCGACGCCGCCGAGCAGCGCATCTCCTTCCGGACCGAGCTGTTGAACAACGGACGCGACGTCCAGGTGACAGTCGTTCGGGATACAGACAAGCTGGTCTATACCATTGATCTTGATGCAGACGTGATCCGGAGGATCGAGTTCCTCCAGGCTCAGAGACCCGTGGGATATCTGGACTTCGAGTATCTCCAGGATCTCGACGGCGATCTGAGCGAATTCAAGGCTCCTGCGGGCGGCACCGAGCGGACCAGCCTCAAACAGAGCCAGGGCATCCTCTGGCTGGTGCAACTGGCCAGGGGAGCGTTCGCGGATTAGAGCGAAACGGGCCGGAGTGGTGCTAACTGTGTATGCGTTTTCTTCCGATAGAAGCAGATCGAAGCTCATTGCGAATACTTCTGTCGGAACAGGATGAGTTGGTTGACAAGGGGGTTGATGATGTTGGGGAAACGGCCGATAACATCGAGAGCCGAAAGGCTTCGATGGTGGATCGAAGCCGGATGGAGAGCCGATGGCGGGCAGGCGCCTGCCGAAGGCATCCCTTCGGGTCGGCCGGTTCCCGTTCCGTATTCTGCAATGGCTTCGCCGAGGGCTTTTCTCACCATCGCCTCATTCTTGGAAAACTTGGATATCCATCCATGGATTGGGGCGACCGAACAACCCTCGCGTGCGATGGGCACGGCATGGCGGCCGACCGAACCACGCGAGATCCCTACACTGCATCCGGCAAGGAAGGATGCAGAGTCGAATCGTGCGTGTGGGTCGCCGGGGGAACGACAGCCACATCAAGGACGTCAACAAGGCACGGATGCACCCGACGACAGTACCGGTGGAACCTGGGGGGATGTCTTCAAGATCGAAGACGCATTCCGCGGCATGGCACGGAGCTCTGCTGAGGGAGCTCCCGGCCTGTCGGTCGCCAGGGGTGATGACGGAACGCACGATATCCCACGAGGCTCCGGGGCCGGCGCTTTCGCTGCCCCCGGAGCCTTTTTGCAGCCCCGGAGCAGGTGCCGGATTTGGCGGCTCCCATGAGAGCGATCAGAGTTGCACAATACGGAATACTGTTTCTGTTGATCGGGGTTTTCGCTGCGGATCCCGTGCGCGCGGACTGGACCTACACATACGCCGATGACTTCGAGACGGACAGAGCCCAATCGGACAGCTATCTCCACTCGGTGATCGGATCCGAAGGGGTGACCCCGCTTCCCGGGCCGTACCTGTATTACCTCTACGGCAGCCAGGGCAGAGGTCTGGCCTTCGTCGATCACAAGGACCAGCCGGCCGAACTGAGCTACTACTTCCCGATCGACTCGACCCAGGGACAGCGAGTCGTGAAGGGGACGCTGGAAATCGACGTTTCATTCCCAAGCACGGCCACCATCTCCCAGTGGGAGCCGGGCCGCCTGTCCTACAAGACCTCCAGCAACGGAATGACGTGGTCGGAGCCGGTGTCTTTGAGCGCTGGACACCGTAGTCTGCCCATTTCTTCGGCAGAGGGAACCTGTTACATCGCGTTCTCGGGCACACGGGCGGTGATCGACAACCTCAGGGTGTCGCTCTACTCGCCCGCGGCGACCATTTACGTTCCGAGCAACTTCACCACGATCCAGGCCGCCATCGACGCCGCCGGCAGCGGCGACGTCATCGAGGTCTCGCCCGGGACCTATTCGGGCGAGGGTAATCGCGACATCGATTTTCGCGGCAAAGCCATCACGGTGCGCAGCACCAGCGGGGCCTCCAGCACGTTCATCGACTGCCAACCTACCTCCGCGGCCAACCTGGACGGGCACCGGGGATTCTACTTCCACTCCTCGGAGGGGCCCGCCAGCGTGCTGTCGGGATTCACCATCCGGCACGGACGCATCTTCGGAGCACAGATTCCGTCGAGCACCTCGTCCTGGAGCCGCAGCCCCAACCATCCGATCGGCGGAGGCATCTATTGTGAATTCAGCAGTCCCACAATTGCGGATTGCATCATCCTCGACTGCGGCGCCGAGGTCGGCGGCGGCATCGGCTGCGTCGGCGGGGCCCCGACCATCACGAACTGCACCATCCACGACTGCGTCGCCGGCGAGTTCGGCGGCACTCTGACCGGCGGTCGCGGCGCCGGCATTGGCCTGATCGGGCAGTCGGGCGCCACCATCGTCAATTGCACGATCGAGGACAACGCCGCGTATTACGACAGCCTCGGCGGCGGCCTCTACTGCTGGGAGAGTATCGTGACTGTCGCCGGGACCCGCATCACCGGCAATTTCGCCCCCGGCAATCTGACCGGCGGAGGAGCCTACTGCGCCGGACGTGACACGGATGTCACCTTCCGCAACTGTGTCTTCTCCGACAACACCGCCAGCGCCGGCGCCGGCATCTTCGCCGAGTGGAAATCGTCGTTCGGGCCGGCGTCGCGCCGCACGAGCATCACGGTGGCCAACTGCACGATCGCGCAGAATCGGCTTTCCACCACATCCGCATCGCCCGCCGGCGGCATTCAGTCCGCCGCCGTGGATATCTTCGTCAACTCGTCCATCGTCTGGAACAACGACGGCGCTGCACTGAGCATCGTCGACCCGGTCCTGCGCGACCCCGTCGAATACTCCGACATTCAGGGCGGTTACGCAGGAGACGGCAACATCAACGAGGATCCACTGTTTACCAATCCGTGGAACGAGGACTACCATCTGCAATCGCAGGTGGGCCACTACAACCCCGGCAGCAGCATCTGGCTCACCGCCGGTGGCCACAGTCCGTGCATCGACACAGGCGATCCGTCCGAACCGGTCGGCGAAGAGCCTCCGCCCAACGGCGATCGCATCAATATGGGCGCCTATGGTGGGACCCGGCAGGCGAGCAAGGGACGCGAGCACTTCGTCTATCACGTCGACGGAACCAGCGGCAGCGACGGATACGGCGGGTCCAGCCGGACCTATGCCTTCCGAACCATTAAGCGGGCCGTCGATCTGGCCAGGAATGGTGACACCATCCTCGTCTGGCCGGGCGTCTATTCCCTCAGCCCCGCCGATGAAGTGACCTTCAACCGCAAAGCGATCACCATTCAGAGCGCCGCCGATGCCGCTGTCATCATGGCGACGAAAGGCTATGCGTTCTCGTTCTGGGGCGCGGAGAGCTCTCAGAGCGTTGTCGCGAATTTCGTGATCACCGGCTGCGGTGAAGGGGCCATCCTTTGTGACCAGGGGGCCTCCCCCACGTTGAGAAACCTGACAATCGTCCGCAACGACTTCGGTATCAGAGCCTACGGCGGCGCCGACCCGGGCATCGTCAACTGCATCCTCTGGGAAAACGGCACGGGAGACCTGTTCCAGTGCAAGGCGCGATACAGTTGCGTCCAGCAGGGCACGGTCGACAAGAACGCGGGCAACATCAACAAGGACCCGCTGTTCGCCGATCCGGACAACGGCGATTTTCACCTGAAGTCCAAGTATGGTCGCTACGTCGCCCAGGGGGACGACTGGGTCACCGATTCGGTGACGAGCCCGTGTATCGACACCGGAGACCCGGACGAGTATCCGCGTGCCGAACTCACGCCGAACGGCAATCGGATCAACATGGGAGCCTACGGCGGAACGCCCTATGCAAGCCTGAGCGGATGGCCTCCGCGGTAGGGATCAGAGGCGCGGTGGGTGGCCGCGCCCCAGGGTAGTACGGAAACGTTATCAGCACAGATACGATCTTGGCTTCGGATCAGGGCGGGGTGATTGCGTTTGCCGAGGAGTAACTCCTGCACGCGTCATGCAAGCTCGAGTGTGGTGATGGGAATCTGGAAAGCCGGCATTGAGGCCGGCCAGAGGGCAACGGAGAGCGATGCGGCGTCTCGACGTCCGCGTCGGACTATGCATCTGCTCTCCTTGCCCGCCAGAAAATGTGTTTCTTTCGCAGTGAGCAGAGCAACACAGGTCCGGAGGTACCACATATAGCGATCTTGCCCCTGCCAGGCCACAATATGCAGCCATCATGAAAAATGTCGCACGTTTGTCAAAATGATGGCGTACAATAGGAATTGTGCTTGTCAGGGGCCACACAGAGCCTTACAATGGGTAACCGTAAAGGTAGAAGGGAAAAACTACCTAAAATCCGGAGGGTCGTGAGATCAGCACGAGATGGCATAACATCTCGGTAGGAGCCGGTGACGCCAGGGCCTTCACGCTGGTGGAGATGATCGTGGTCATTTCCATCATTTCGGTGCTCATGGGCATTCTCGTTCCGGCGGCAAACCTTGTCAGGCGCCAGGCGCGCGCGCTGCTGGGAATGCGCAACCAGCGAGAGATCAGCAACGCGCTGACGCTCTACGCCATGGACAACAAGGATCGCTATCCACAGTCGGTGGCCACCGTCGGCACCGGCGAGGAGTGGAGCTGGTCCGATCCTACAAAGATGATCGGTATCAAGGAGCGAAGTCCGCAGATGCATCGGGCGATGAGCGCCTACCTGGCGGACTACATTCCCGATGCCAAGACGATGTTCTGCCCGAACGCGCCTCAACGTTACAAGTATCTCCAGGAAGCGTGGGACGCCGGAGACGACTGGAACAATCCGGACACAGCCCCCCGGACCGACCCTCTCGGTGGGACATACTGCTTCTACTGGAACTACGTCGGCTATCTATCCGAATCGCAGACGCTGTTCCGAGGTCCGACCGGGCCGGCCAGCATGGGGCGATACAATCAGCTCCTGGTCACGGACTACTTCGGCCACGATCACTGGCGCAGCCCCGGCGCGTTCGGCAGTTGCGAGAGACTCAAGGGGGCCAGGATCGTTGAGGAGACCCAGTTGCTGTCCTCGTACTGGGCCGTCGATGGCGATCCACTGGAGGCCATGCCCGACGTGAAACTCCGGGCAGCCTTCACCGATGGACACGTCGAGACCTACTCCTCCTCGGACGTCGTGCCCATGAAAATCTCCACCACGCCCGAAGGCGTCCCGCCCTATCCGGACGGCTTCGCGGGCGGCACGTTCTTCGTTCCGAGAAGCGCGCTACCTTAGGATCGACAGAACCGGTTCCGACGATCCCCCTCGTGCATCACAAAGTCCTTTTCACGGCGGACGCCATCCTCGACTGGCCAAGGCCCGCGCAGGCCGTCGGTTACACGATGTCGAACACCTTCGTCAGTTGCGTGATCTCGAAAACCTTCTGGATCTTCGGATCGAGGTTGAACAACTGCAAATGGCCGCCGTGGTCGATCACCCTCTTGTGGACCTTCACCAGCAGGCCCAGGAAAGCCGACGACATGAACCGCACGTTTTCGAAATTCAGGACAAGCTTCCTGTTCAGATTTTCCTTGATGACCGGACGCAGGGCTTGTTCGAGTTTCTTGATCTGCTGCTCGTCGAGGATATTCTCGTCCGCGAAAGTGACGATGCTGACCTCGGTCCCGTATTCGACTTTGAGCTTCGGTTCTTTGAATTCCATGAGTGCCTCTGCCATGATTCTCCATTCTCCGGGAGCGGACGAAATCGTGTACGCTCCTCGCGACAATATGAAGCTGCATTGTAGTCGTCGCAGACTGCCTTCGCGACAAAAAAACCGCAGAAACTCACGGACGGGTCTGTGCGAACTCTGCGGCAAGGCCCGTTTTCCACCACGGAGCGCCATGTGTGGCAGCGGTCCCGATGGCCATCGGGAGAGCAAGGCGGAGTTTGCCGATGGCTTCGACGGCACGCGTATCACCATCGGCAAGCCTGCGCTTGCCGCTGCCACACGGCTGCCAGGATTATTTTCACAGACGCCTCGCGGACCAGCCCCCTGGGCGTCTTCCTCACGCCGGGTTCGACTCCGCCAGGGCGCCGAGGATAGCAACCCCGTTGAACATCGCATGCATGAAGATGGGGCGGAACAGCGATCCGCTTTTCTCATACGCATACCCCAGCCCGATCGACAGCACGAACAGGGCAGGCCAATGCGGCTTGTCCCCATGCACGACCGCGAATAGCGCCGACGTCAGGAAGATGGCCGGCCACGGCCTGGCCAGATACGAGCGAAGCACCGTCTGGAACAGGCCCCGGAAAATCATCTCCTCCACCAGAGGAGCCACCACCACTGCCAGGAAAGCCAGCAACACCAGGAGTGTGATGCTTCCATACTCGGTCATCTGCTGGAGGGCCTCGTGCCGGGGCATTTCGAAGTCCCGGCCCGACGACCATTGGCTGATCCACTTCCCGACCTGCGTTGTGGCTACAATCACCGCCAGCACGAGCGGCCAGACCGCCAAGAGGTGAAGAACGGCCGCCCCGAGGTCCCTCGGGACCGTGCGTAGCCGCAGGCCGAATCCCTTCAATCCCCGCGCGAAGTGAATCGACGCCAGGGGGACAATCACGCCGAACGCAATCGCCAGCGCGACGACACACAGCACCGCCGCATCCTGAAACGCCTTCTGCCGCCCCTCGACGGGACGGACAAACGAGTCGATCACCGACTGAACGGCAACGATCCCCACCAGCCACAGGAAGAACGGAATGAAGGGCACGTGCGGCAGCATGTCGTTGCGGCGTGGCGGCGAATCGACCAGCGATCGGCGTCCCAACGACGTCCGCACCAGCCACGTCGAGAAGACGCCGATGCCGATCAGAGTAAGAACGTGGTCGATGGTAATGGCCGTCATGGACCTCTATTTTCGCCGAACATCTCGAGCCGACCCCAAGAGGGTTGAAAACTGCACCCCGTTGCACTACACTACGCCGACGGAGCCGGGTCGGGCCAAGTATGGCAGAGCGGCTCTGCCTTATCAAGGAAAACAGGTCATGGACATATTTCGGATTGAGGGACCGGTCCGTCTTTCCGGTCAGGTCACCGTCAACGGCTCGAAAAACGCGGCGTTGCCGATCATGGCGGCGGCCATACTCGCGGAGGGCCAATCGTCGCTGGCGGGCGTTCCCCGGCTGTCCGACGTGCGGCTGTTCGGAGACCTGCTGCAAACGCTGGGCTGCCGGGTCGAGCGGGACGCTGACGAGCCCATGCGCATCGACGCCAGTGTCATCAGCAACCCGGTGGGCGACTACGAGATCGTCCGCAAGATGCGCGCCAGCATCTGCATTCTGGGCCCGCTGCTGGCGCGGTGCGGGCGGGCTGAGGTCTCGATGCCCGGCGGCTGCGCGATCGGCGACCGCCCGATCAATCTGCACGTGCGAGGGCTGCGCGAGCTCGGCGCCGAGATCCACCTGAAGAACGGCTATGTGATCGCCGAAGCCCCCAAGGGCCTGCGCGGCGCGAGCATCTTCCTCGGCGGTTCGTTCGGCTCGACCGTTCTGGGGACCGCCAACGTGATGATGGCCGCCGCCCTGGCCAAGGGGCGAACCGTCGTCGAGTCGGCCGCCTGCGAGCCGGAGATCAGCGACCTGGCCAATTGCCTTAACGCGATGGGCGCCCGGATCAGCGGGATCGGCTCGCCGCGGCTGGTGATCGAGGGCGTGCCGCACCTCCATCCCGTCCAGTACAGGGTCATTCCCGACCGCATCGAGGCCGGGACATTCATGGTGGCGGCCGCCATCACGCGAGGCGAGCTGAAGCTCGTCAACTGCCGGCTCGACGACTTGATGGCGGTCGTGGACAAACTGCGCAACGTCGGCGTCACGGTCGAGCCGACGGCCGACGGCTGTGTCGTGGCCGGGACCGAACATCTCAGACCGACCGACGTGACGACGCAGCCGTACCCCGGCTTTCCAACGGACTTGCAGGCGCAGCTCATGGCGCTGCTGGCGCTGGCCGAGGGCAACAGCGTGGTCATCGAGAAGATCTTCCCCGACCGCTTCATGCACGTGGCGGAACTGAACCGCATGGCGGCGGACCTTCGTAAGGAGGGTCCGGCGGTCATCGTCGCGGGCGTCAAGAACCTGGTCGCCGCGCCGGTGATGGCCTCCGACCTGCGGGCCTCGGCGGCCCTGGTCCTGGCGGGCCTGGCCGCGGAAGGCACAACGATCATCAACCGAGTTTACCATATCGACCGGGGCTACGAGCGCATCGAAGAGCGGCTCAATCCGCTCGGCGCGCAGATCTTCCGCGAGGACGCGCCCGCCCCGTAGGGGCGGATGATGATTCGCTCCTATCCCGAGTGAGAGAATCGCCATGCGTAAGAAACACAAGTCAATCAAGTCCGTCCTCGTGATCGGCCTGGTGATTGTCGTGGGTGGCGCGCTCGGCGTCAACTTCTTCGCCGACAGCGCTGTGCGGGTGGCGATCGACAAGGCCGGCACCAAGGCCCTCAAGGTCCCGGTGGACGTCGCGAAGGCCGACCTGTCAATCTTGGCGGGGACTCTGGGCCTGGAGACCCTCACGGTGGGCAACCCGCCCGGCTACAGTCAGACGACGCTGCTCGATCTGAGCCAGGGCGCCATTGAGGTCGAGACAAAGTCGCTGCTGAGCGACGAGGTGCTCATCAGGAACATCCGGCTCGACGGCATGAAGGTCTTCATCGAGCAGAAGGGCCTCGACAACAACCTGCACGAGGTCATCGGGGCGTTGGAGCGAGACCGACAGCCTTCGGGCAAGAAACTGGTAATCGATCATCTCGAAATCACGAACGTCACGGTGCTGGTCAGGCTGCTGCCGATCCCGGGACAGGCCGACACGGTGACGTTCAAGCTCGGCACGATCGAGATGACCGATCTGGGGCGCAACGAGCGGATGGACGTCGCGGCGCTGGCCACCAGGGTCCTGCTGGCGGTGGCGATGGGCATCGCCGAACAGGGGGGCGACGTGCTGCCCAAGGAGATGATCTCCGGCCTGAGCAACGTGCTGGACAAGGCCATCGACATCGGCCGGATCATCTTCGGAAACGGCAAGAACAGCGCCGAGCAGATTGGACGCGGAATCACCGAGGGCCTCAAAGACATCGTCAAACCGTAGGGGCGTCCCGGCGCGCCGGGACGCCCGTACCAACGTCGGGTGGCATCCTCAAGTCCGCAGGACTTGGGGATGGTCTCCAGGAGCAAGCCATCCCTCCCGATGTACATCGGGACGCTTGAGGCTGCCACACACCCTACAAGGAGCGCTGCCATGCTAAAGCCAGTTGTTGCCGCATCGATCGTGTGTATGCTGTGTATCGGAAACTCATTCGCCCAGAAGACGCCGACGGGCAATCCGAGCGACTTCAAGATCAAGACCTGCCTGCATTCGGTCAGCTACGCCGGCGTGTGGCGCGGCCAGGCGAAGCTGACGGTCGACGAGTTTCTCGTGAAGGCCAAGGAGCTGGGCTACGACGGCGTGATGCTGATGGCCAAGCGTCCGCACGTTTCGCCGCTGGACTACGACGAGGCGGCGCGCCAGGCGTTGCGACGACGGATCGAAGGGCTGGGCCTCGAGCTGGTCTGCCTGGCCGGCTACACCGACTTCACCGCCGGCAGCGACAAGCTGGGCATCCCGAACGTCGAGATCCAGGCCGCGTACGTGGGAGAGCTGGCCAGGCTCGCCCGCGACCTCGGCACCGACGTGGTCCGCGTCTTCACCGGCTATGAGCGGCCCGACATCCCGTATGACAGGCAGTATGCGACGGTCGTCGAGGGTCTGCGCCTGGCGGGCAAAGAAGCCGCTAAATACGGCATCACCCTGGCCGTGCAGAACCATCACGACATCGGCGCGCACCACGACACCATGCTCTGGCTGCTCAACGAGGTGAACCTGCCCAACGTCAAGGCCGCCTACGATCCGTGGACGCCCACGCTCCAGGGCCTTAGTGCCGACGAGCTGCGGGCCTCCGTCCGGAAGATGGCCCCGTATATGATCCACACGACCGCCGCCGACTACGTGCGACAGCCCCGATATCACTACAGCAGCAATCTGACCAACTTCCTCGAACAGGGCACGGTGCTGCGGGCCGTCCCGCTCGGCAAGGGCATCATCGACTACAAAACCTTCTTCGCAGCCCTCCGCGAGATCGGCTACCAGGGCTATATCGCCTACGAGATGTGCGAAGTCCTCGACGGCGGCGGCGACATCGAGAACCTCGACCGCACCGCGAAAGAGTCCCTGGCCTGCATCAAGAGCATGGGCGAATAATCATTCGCCCGTGCGCCGGACCCTATTCCGATGGCGCAAGCTTGCGTGTGGCAGCCTCAAGGCGCAGCGCAGCGAAGCCTTGGGGATGGCGGACTGGCGGGGTGGCCGGGCGTCGCGGGACTTCCTCAGCGTTTCACCATCCCCAAACGCTAGCGCATTTGAGGCTGCCACCCACCGCGCTTGCGCCAAATCCGAAATCCGAAACTCGAAATCCGAAACAAGCTCGAAGGCCCAAAGCCTCAAATCCGAAAACGGCCTTCGGCCGGGAGTTTGGGACATTCGCATTTGCGCCATTCGAATTTGTTTCGGATTTCGAGTTTCGTGCTTCGAATTTCAGTCCCGGCGCGCGCCGGGATTGAACCGGAGGGCCTCTCCTGCTATACTATCGTAGGAGGCCGGAGGCGTGCGAGCGAGCCGGCGGAATGTGGGCTTGGCCCGGATTCGGGCCGAGAGGAGGACGACAACTCATGGAAGCGGGCAAAACACGCAATTACATGTGGGTCTTTGCACTGCTTGGCCTGTCGCTTCTCGTGGCGACGACCCAAGCCGATGAAACGGGCGTCCGGGCAGATCGGTACGTGTTCTCGCCCGAGCAGAGCACCATCGAGCAGACGGGCGGCTTTGCGGGCGTCCACTGGACGTACTCGGTCGAGGGCCAGTTCTGCCTGACCGTCGATTCCGACGCGGGGACCGCCCGGTTCGAACAGGTCGACGCCAACGCCGTCGACGTGAGTGAGCCCGCGCGGACGCTGGACCCGAACGCCGTCTTCAACCTGACGGCCCTGGCCGGCGTCATCGCGAACGACGCTATCGAGTTCACCGGTCAGACCGCCGACGGCAGCACGGTCGGACTGACAGTGACGCTCACCGACGACACAGTGCGGCTGACGGGCAGAACCACCCCGCCGCCCAACAGCGCCGACTTCTTCCTCTTCGCCATCGACGCCCTCGCCGCCCGCAAATACGCCGGAGGCACCGGCGACCCCAACACTCCCTACCAAATCGCCACCGCCGAGCAGATGAACGCCATCGGCACCCACCCCGAAGACTGGGACAAGCACTTCCAGCTTACCGCCGACATCGACCTGTCCGCCTTCGACGGCAAAGACGGCAGACCCGCATTCAATATCATCGCACCGGAAGTCAGGGGCGAGGGAGTATGGTACTTCCCAGGGGTTCCCTTCTCTGGCGTTCTCGATGGCAACGGCCATGTAGTTGCGAACTTCACGTACACTTGTCAGAACACAGATCATGTGGGTCTCTTCGGCTGCGTGGCAGGGCCAGGCGGCGCAATTCGGAATCTTGGACTCGTCGACCCCAATGTCTCGGCCGGTAACGGTATCCGCATAGGCGCAATGGTCGGCGTACTTTGGGGAGGGGTCGCTGATCGGTGTTTCGTGCAAGGTGGTTCAGTCTCTGGGCATGCACACGTCGGAGGGCTTATCGGGAGAGCTTATGACGAAAGTATGGTTGCGAACTGCACGTCTGCCACCTGTGTTTCCGCCAGCAGGAATGTCGGCGGTCTATTGGGCTACAATGAAGGGACCATCATAGACTGTCAGGCGGCGGCCAACATCATCGGCGACGAGATAGTAGGCGGTCTTGTGGGGCTGAATGATAGCTTTGGCGATGGCCTCATATGCAGCTACTGCACAGGCCGTGTTACAGGCAATGTAGATGTCGGTGGGCTCTCGGGTGTCAACGGCAGCGTGATTCATAATTGCTACTCGACAGCCTCCGTCGCTGGCGAAAGCAGCGTAGGGGGACTGGTAGGACGTAACGCTGGGGGACGCGCGGCTAGGTCCGGCAATTCATCGATCATCTTGAACTGCTATTCAACTGGCAAAGTGCTCGGGGCTACCGACACCGGCGGCCTGGTGGGCATCAATCATAAGAGTATCCACAATTGCTTCTGGGACATTGAAACCAGCGGTTGGGAAACCAGCGCTGGCGGCATGGGACGAACCTCCGCGGAGATGCGAACGAGCAGCACGTTCATGGCCTGGGGGGCCTGCGGATACGAAGGAGCGTGGAAGATTGACGAGGGCCATGATTATCCTCGGCTGTGCCGCGAGACTGGACCGGGACAGGTTTTGCCGGTGACGCGATTGGGGGATTTCCTGGAAGGGACCGGGACAGAAGACGCTCCCTTCCTGGTCTATACGGGAGATGACTTGGCTCTTATTGGCTCGTTTCCATGCGAGTGGAACAGACACTTCAGATTGATGGCCGACATAGATATATCGGGACACTCAGAGGTGACGCACGACCCCATTGGCTCATTCGGCATTCCATTCACCGGCGTATTTGAAGGTGACGCCCATGCAATCCGGGGTTTCAGGTATATCATGATCAACCGGAGCTGCGTTGGTCTCTTCGGCTGCGTGACGGATCCTAACGCACGGATAATGAATCTTGGGCTGGTGGACCCGGAGATAGGTGCAGGAGATGCGGCGTATGTTGGCGCCATCGTCGGCTATTGTGCGGATGCAACGGTCGTCGGGTGTTTTGTGGAAGGGGGACACATCTCAGGAGGCGAGGCAACCGGGGGATTGATTGGGGCCTGTCAGGCGACCAGCGTCACAGACTGCCATGCCAGTATTGATGTCTCTGGCTCCGACAACGCCGGCGGCTTGGTAGGATACAACAGCTACAGTCGAATTGCAGATTGCCATGCAACCGGCATCGTCTCTGGAGCGGACAATGTCGGAGGCCTGATAGGATACAGTATATACGCCGAGATCGCGCGCTGTTACGCGCGCGGCAACACCACAGGCGTCGCGGCGGTGGGTGGCTTGACGGGGCGCAATGAGGTGACCACCACAATCACTGACTGCCACGCATCTGGTGACGTCAGTGGCCGCGGGTATGTAGGTGGCGTGGCAGGGTATAATGACTGGACCACGATCAGAGGTTGTCGGGCATCGGGCGAGGTGAGTGGAGACTCTCGCGTCGGGGGTTTCGCGGGATACTCCGATCATATCATCCAAGAATGCTGCGCCACTGGTTCTGTCAGCGGACGAGCCTTGGCGGGTGGCTTCATCGGACTGGGCGCCCGAGCCATCCTGGACTGCTATGCCAGTGGAGCGACTCGAGGCAGCCGGTACGTCGGCGGTTTTGTGGGGGCCGCTGCAGGAGACATCATCGACTGCTACGCCACTGGTACCACCCTCGGAGAACAGGATACCGGCGGTTTCGCAGGTTTCCCGTTTTCGACGAACCCCGACATCTGGGCCTCGTTTTGGGACGTCGAGACAAGCGGACAACTCACGAGTGTCGGTGGGAAGGGACTGACGACAGCGGAGATGCAGACGGCGGCGACGTATCTGGACGCGGGATGGGACTTCGTCGGCGAGACGGCCAACGGGACCGACGACCTCTGGTGGATCGATGAGGGGCAGGGCTATCCGAGGCTCTGGTGGGAAATCGCAGAGACAGTCAAATAGCAGACAGCAAAGATCAAGATTGTGGAAGCCGCCTTCGGCGGATGACTTCCTCAGTTTCGCATTTTGCACTTTACCTTTTGGTCTTCCGGCCTACGCGCACCAGGGGCGTTGGCGGACCAGCGGTCCGGCGAGGATCTGGTTGGCGAGGATGACGTCCTCGCGGACCTGGAAATCGAACATGCCGGCACAGATGAAATCGGCGCCGTTCTCGTAGGCGTATCGGAAGGCCTGGCTCGGGTGAATCGCTCCGGCGGCCATCACCTTGTAGGCGATCCAGGGCGTCTTGACGGTCCGCATGAATTCGATCGTCTTCTCAGGCGTCTTGGACCAGATGTTGTCGTTTTCCGGCCGGCCGTCGGCGGACCAGTAGGCGCCGCTGTGCAGGGTCTTCATATAGAAGTCCGGCTCGATGCCCGCCTCGACGCACGCCATCGGGACCTCGATCTTGTGGCCGCCGACGCCCGCGATGACGCCGCGAGCCTGGATCCGCTTGACCGCCTCGGCCAGCACGCCCACGCGTCCCTGCTCGACGCAGGCGTCACTGATGCCGCCGTGGACGAACGCACCGATGGCGCCGTGGTCGATCGCCTCGTCGACTTGGCCGAAATCGTCCGGGCCGACCTTGAGCTGGGCGATCCACTGGATCGTACCGCCCCGCTCGTCCCAGTAGCGACGCAGGATTCTCTTGCAGTGATCGTCGAGCCGGAGGATGGCGGTGTTGATGCCCATCTCCTCGCACAGGGCGAGCGTCTCCATCACCTTGTCGTCGGTGAAGTAGGTCTTCAGCAGCGCCGAGACGTAGAGCAGGTCGCGGCTGTGGGCGAAGCCGCTGATCAGGTTGCCGCCGGTGAACATCCGGCTGATCGTCACCTTGCCGATCCGACCCGTCGGCATGCCGTCAGCCGAAGGTGAATCCGCAGCGGGTGGGGGCGAATCGAGATTGGCCCCTACGGCCAGCAGGGCCCGTTCCTCGAAGCTCAGCGCCAGCGCACCGGCCCCGACCAGAGATGTCTTCAGGAAGCTGCGACGATTCAGTGGGATCAAGCCATTGCTCATGAGAAGTCTCCTGCGAAGGACGAAAGGACGAAAACGACCTAAGGAACCGAAAGGACGGAAAACGAGCCTCGTCCTTCAGGTCCTTTACGTCGTTGAGGTCCTTTCTACCTCAGAACTGGTAGTATAGCAGAAACTCTGTCCACGCGGTAGGGGCGTCCCGGCGCGCCGGGACGCCCCTGCAATCATCCGACGTCGACGCGGCGGGTCAGCAGGCCGTACTTCGTGCCCTGCATGTAGTGCAGCGTGTGGAACCGCTCGGGGATCCAGGCCCCATCGAAGAAGTCCGCTTCGGCCGAGGCGTGGACCACTTCGCAGATCAGCAGGTCGTGGGTGTGCACGCCGTGCGTCTCGACGATCCGGCATTCCAGATGCCCGGCGCACTCAGCGACAAGCGGCGGCGCCACGACGTTGGCCGGCGTCGGCGTCAGGCCGCAATGGGCGAATTTGTCGATCCCCCGCCCACTGATCGTGCCGGCCAGGTGCGTCTGCTTCAGCAGCGATTCGCCCGGGACGTTGATCGTCAGCTCGTGGTTGTGGCGGATCAGCTCGTACGTGTACCGGACGCGGTTGACCACCAGCAGGATCATGCACGGATCGGCCGTGTGGATGGGCGTCTGCCAACTGAAGGTCATCAGGTTGGCGTGCTCCATTGTACCTCCGGCCACCAGCACCACGCAGCCGGGCTCGATGATCCATTTCGCCTGATTCAGCAGCACCGGTTTCTTCATCGTCAAAGCCTCCTTCGTCAGCAGGGGCGAATGATTATTCGCCCGACGTACCGCGCAACGGATCCGCCTGGGCCAAATCCGAAACCCGAATAGCGAAATGCGAAACAAGCACGAAGGCCCAAAACCCGAAACTCGAAAGCGGCCTGCGGCCGGGAATTTGGGACATTCGAATTTGCGTCATTCGAATTTGTTTCGGATTTCGTGTTTCGTGCTTCAGATTTCGCGTTTTGACGCGGGTCTTCATAGTGGCGGTTTGTTCCCGATTTCCTGATTCGTTTCAGCATACCGTCCGCTTCACTACGGGTACGTTCATCAGCAGCGAGGTGATCAGATAACACACGACGAAAACCGCCAGCGGAACGACAGTGACACCCAGCAGGAAGGATGTGGGCGAATCGTGATTGGCCCCCACGACGGCGTGTTTGCCGAGCCTGGCCCGCAGGATGGTGAGCACGAGCGGGTGCAGCACGTAGATGCCCATGACGGTGGATGCGACCCACTCCAGGGCCGTCCGGCGGATACCCTGAACAGGTGGGTGCTCGGCGTCCCAAAGATACGCGGCCCAGAAGATGCCGATCGACAGAAAGACCATGGGCAGGCTGAAGAAATCGAACAGGTAGCGGACGCCCACGCCGCCGGCCCGCTCGACGAAGACGCCCGAGAACGCACCCAGGTACAGCGCCGAGAGGACCACCGCCAGGACGAGGTATCGCGTCGGGACCTTCTTCGGGTCGATCAGACGGATCTCGTAGCCGCACAGGTAGAACGCGATGAACGGAATGAACATCGTGAAGATCGACCGCCGGTTGTCCCAGAGCAGCACATCGGTCTGGAAATACGCGTTGGCCAGGACCAGCCCGAGCACAATCACAAACCACCGCTGCCCCGGGGCGGCGTAGCGAACGAACGTCCGCAGAGCGGGAGTGATCAAGTACAGGCCGAAGATCATGTAGAGGAACCACAGGTGATAGTACGGATCGCCCGCAAGGATCAACTGGACGATGGAGCCGGCCGAAAGCGGCTCATGGTCAACGAAACGCCGGACCAGCAGATACACAACCGTCCAGACCACCAGCGGGATGCCCACGCGGAACATGCGGCGCCGGTAGAACTGCCCGGCCGACTCGCGACGCGCGTCATCGAGCAGCAGCGCGCCGCTGATCATCACGAAGACGGGAATCGAGAAATGCCCCAGGTAGAACAGCCAGCACCCCAGCCACCAGTGGAAGACGAAGGGCTGGGTCGCCATCGTCAGCCAGATGGCCACGTGGGCGGTGACCACCGCATAGATGGCCAGAATCCGCAGCACGTTGATGTACTGAATGCTTCGCTGTCGTTCCGGCGGCACGCCGACCTCCTATCCGTTTGAACAGGTCCACAGGTCGTATCGGACCGACAGAGTCTATTTCTTCCCCTCGCGGCGTTCCGGCTCCTTGGGACCTTCCTCGGCCCTGGCGTGGCGCTTGCGCCCGGCCAGGAGTTGGCGCACCCACCCGATCAGGGTCATCGAGCCGAACGCCGCCGGGACAATCCACGGCCGCGGCGCCAGATCGTTCACGACGTGCGCCCCCAGGCCCAGCAGGAGCACCTGGGCGCCGAGCAGCGCCGCAGTGGCGCCGACGACGCTGTAGCACAGGGGAAGAACCACGTTCTTGATGAACCAGATCAGCAGGAAGCCACCGACGCCGCCGATGAGGATCGCGCCGAGCAGGTACCACCGGTACGGCCCCAAGGCCCGCCACAGGTCGGCAAGCATCACCTTCAAACGACTCTGGAAGTCTTCCTTCGAGCCGCCCAGATTGTCGATGTAGGCCTGCCGGCTGTTCGGGTCCATGCTGCTGAAGGACTGATAGACGAATTGCGGCTCGCCCGACGCCGCGAAGCTGCTTCCGGGCGCGGCACTGCGTCCCGGCGCGCCGGGATCGGCAGGCTGGCGGTCCAGAACGTAGCTGGTGTACACCGTCGCCGCCAGCAGCGCGAAGATCACCGTGGCCAGCACGATCACCAGGCCGTTCCGCGCCGCAATCGACAGGATACTCAGGATCACCGCGCCGACCGCCATGCACAGGAATGGGCCCAGGCCCGCCTTCTGGCTGACGAGCAATCCGATCATCGCCCCGACGGCAGCACCCAACAGGGCGATCACAATCGTGCCGTAGCGGGCCCCGCCCAGCCAGAGAAACAGCCCGACCACCACCATGCCTGCGCCCGCCCCGAGCAGGATCGTCGAATCGACCTCGGCGCACAGGGTCTCGACTCTCAGAAGCAACTCGTTCATATATCGGCCCATCCAAAGGGTACGCGAAACCTGCACATAGAATAGCGTCGGCGCTGGCGGCAATCTATGGCAAATCAGATCGGGTCCGGCTCTTTTTGATTGTCTTTGGCCCGGCCTTCCTCTTAACCTAAGGGCGTCTGTCGATTGGACCGTGCTCACAAACGCAGGGTGGAAACGAATGACGAAGATCGATCCGGCCCAGCCTTTGAAGGACCATCAGCCTCGGCACAGGTTCTTTGTGGGCATTGACTCGGACGGTTGCGCGTTCGAAACGATGGCGGCCAAGCAACAGAGCTGCTTCTGCCCGGAGATGACTGTTTCATTCGGCTTGCAGCCGGTCGCCCAGGCGGTGCGCGAGTGTATAGACTTTGCGGCGCTTTACTCGCGGACGCGCGGCGCCAACCGCCACCAGACGGCCAGGAGAGTCATCGCCGAACTGCTGCCAGCCCATCCCATGGTCAAACGGTCCGGCTTCGAGGTTCCCCACTTCCCGCACTATTTCCAGTGGGTCGACGACCCGAACAGCGTCCTGAGCAACGCCGGCCTGCTGGAAGCCATTGATCTGGCCACCGATCCGGCGGCCAGGAGAGAACTCGAGATGGCCCTCCAGTGGAGCCGGCGAGCCGACCGGGTCATCGACGACATGGTCAAGACTATCCCGCCCTTCCCCTACGTGCGCGCGAGCCTGGAGAAGATCGCGGCACAGGCCGACATCGCCGTCATCTCGTCGGCATCGCAGAAGGCGCTGGAACGGGAATGGGCCGAACACCAAATCGCCCAATACGTAACGATTATTGCGGGCCAGGAGATGGGCAACAAGACCGATCAGCTCCGGCATGCCACCGAAGGCAAATACGAGAAGACCCACGTCTTGATGATCGGCGATACCCCCGGCGACATGCAGGCGGCGCGGGCGAACGAGGCGATGTTCTACCCGATCCATCCGGGTCACGAAAGCGAGTCATGGAAGCGATTCCACGATGACGCGTTCGACAGGTTCATCCAGGGCAAGTATGCGGGCGCGTACGAGGCCCGGTGGATCGCGGAATTCGACCGCGTCTTCTTCGATTCGCCCCCGTGGCAGAGATAGGGATTCCCATGCTGGGTTGCCATTCCAGGAGACACGATGAGAAGCCGGCCAATGGCCTGAGGGGCATCTCGGCGGGTCGATATGGCGTCGCACTCGCCCTGCTGTCTCTGCTTGTGGCCGGCTGCTCCCGGGGAATGCTGGTCGGTGGCCACCCGTACCCCAGCGCGGACTGGCAGACCGAGCTTCAGTACGACGCCGGCGACATCAAGCCCCTGCACATGTCGCTGGCAGGATGTCCGGAGGTGGACGTTCGGCTCAATGGCAAGCCATTCCGGTTGCTGTTCGATTACGGCTGCAGCAAGGGTTTTCAGATCACCACGGCCGTTCAAGAACGGGCGGACTACACCGTTCTGGAGGAGACCAACACGTATTGGGCGGACGGGACAATCCGCGGAAAAGTGAAGCGGATCCGGGTGAATTCGCTGGAGGTCTTCGGCGACCGTTACGAGGACCAGGAGGGCACGCTTGCCGACTGGCGGATCTTCTCGTCCGTACCACATGAGGGCTTGATCGGCCTGGAGTACTTCGCCGGCTATCGATTCACGCAGGACTATCGCAGGGGCAAATTGGGCTTGACCCACAGGCCCTTCCCGGCGGCCCTGAAAGGATCGAGCGACTATGAGTCCATCGAGTTGCTGGATCCGCCGGAGTACCACAAGTACGGCGTGTACGTCCTGGGCAAAGTGAACGGCGTCGAGTGCGTGATTCATATCGACACCGGCAGCAGCAAGACAATGGTCGATCCTGCAATGCTGACCAGCAGCGAGAAGCCTCCGGCCGAACTGGCCGTGAGCCTGGGCAGCTTCGAATTTACGATCCGCCGGTACCGTGTGACCCCAATTCAACACCCCTCCCCCTGCGAGGTTCCCGTGAGGATGGGGATCGGCTCGGATCTCCTGCGCCACTTCGTAATCACCATCGACAGAACGGAGAAGCAGAACCTCTTGATTGTTCACAAGTAGGAATCCCGGATCCGTCCGGAAATGGAAGACATCATGCTCTATTACCGTCGCGGCAGAGAAAGTGATAATCTCAGCGCCGAGGACCTGCAGCAAGGTCTCTTTGAGGCGCTGAACAAGCTGGGCCAACGGCGCAAGGTCCTGGCCTTGCCGCCGGACATCACGCGATTCTATTCGCGCGCGGGCGAGCTGACCCGTTACGCGCGGCAGTACTATGGCGAGGCTCTCACGGACATTCTGCCGGCGGTGGGCACGCATTTCGCGATGACCGAGCCGGAAATCCGGCGGATGTTTGGCGACGTCCCGCTCGGGCTCTTCCGCGAGCACGACTGGCGCGGCGGGTTGGTGACGTTGGGCGAAGTGCCCGGCGAGTTCGTCAGGGAGGTCAGCGAGGGCAAGCTGGACTTCCCATGGCCCGCGCAGGTGGACAAGCTGCTGGTCGAGGGTGGGTTCGACCTGATCCTGTCGATCGGGCAGGTCGTGCCGCACGAAGTGGTCGGCATGGCCAACTACAACAAGAACGTCTTCGTCGGCACCGGCGGGGTCGAGGGGATCAACAAGAGCCACTATCTCGGCGCCGTCTACGGCATGGAGCGGATGATGGGCCGGGCCGACACACCGGTCCGTCGCGTGTTGAACTACGCCTCCGACCACTTCGCGAAGGAGATGCCGATCGTCTACGTGCTGACGGTGGTCGCAGCGACCGAGAGCGGCCAGGTCACGCGAGGCTTGTTCATCGGCGACGACATCGAATGTTTCAACCTCGCAGCCGAACTGTCATTAAAGGTGAACTTCCAGATGCTCGACGAGCCCCTGCAGAAGGTGGTTGTCTACCTGGAGCCTCAGGAGTTCAAGAGCACCTGGCTGGGCAACAAGAGCATCTACCGCACGCGAATGGCGATGGCCGACGGGGGCGAGCTGATCGTCCTGGCGCCGGGCCTGCGCGAGTTCGGCGAGGACAAAGAGATCGATCGGCTGATCCGCAAGTACGGCTACGTCGGCACCGACCGAGTGCTGCAACTGGTCGCCGAGAACGAGGACCTGCGGGCCAACCTCAGCGCCGCCGCCCACCTGATCCACGGCTCGACGGAGGGCCGCTTCCGCGTCACCTACTGCCCGGGGCACCTGACCCAAGAGCAGATCGAAAGCGTCAACTTCCGCTACGCCGACCTCGCCCGGATGGTGGCCAAGTACGACCCGAAGAAGCTCAAAGACGGCTTCAACACCGTCGGTGGCGAACGAATCTTCTACATCTCCAACCCCGCCCTTGGCCTCTGGTCCACCCGCGCCCGCTTCCAATAGACCGTTGGCAAAGTACCGGCGGTCGCCAAGACACGCAAATCAGACAGTCATCCTGGGGATGAATACATCCGACACGGAGCGAATCGCAAAGCTATCTGTCATGCCCGCGACAAAATCCAGTACAATCAATTCATCGGGATCGTCGGCTCTGTAGACATCTTTCATGTCCTGCGTAACGAATTGTTCGAGAATCCTGTACGGAAGCGGGACAGAATCATCCTTCTTCTCCCTCGGAGGATACCTGTCTGACGTAAATCTCTTCCTCGCACGAAGTTCCTTCCGAAGATCATCAAAGAGATACTGGATCGTCTTTCCAGCTTGGCTCTTGTACCCCTCAGCCTGAGGACTGTGGTATATGTGTCGGCTGTTGAACTCGATCAAGTCATGGAGGAGGCTGCCGAGATCAGGAGAAATCGCTATATAGTCTTTTCCAGAGCTCTCCCTGACCATGTCTCCGACGAGCGTCCGAACGATTTGTCCGTTGGTCATTCCGAGACGCTCCCTGATATTGACCGGCACTTGCTCAGTGCCTATGAGTCCGGCCTCGAGAGCGTCTTCCATGTCCTTACCCGCATAGGCAATCTTGTCGATCAGGCGGACAATACACCCCTCCAATGTCGCCGGATTGCCTGCATCAGCACGGGTCTGTATCCGATCCAGATCCTTCTCATTCCCTGCGGGTTCAAGGCGACAGGTTTTGAAATCCTCGCCACAGTGTGAAACGATACCATCTCTGACTTCCCACGTCAGGTTGAGCCCCGGTGGCTCTCTGTCACGTTTGGCGATGGCATCTACTACCCTAAGCCCGTATACCTCGTGAGAGAAAGTGGGCATCCGTCGTTTTAGCTCAGGGCACTGACAGCTGTCTATGATTGCAGAAAGAAAGGTCTCTCCTTGATGGCCGAATGGAGCATGACCGATATCATGAGCCAGACCAATGGCTTCTGCCAAATCCTCATTCAACCTGAGACATCGGGCTACAGTGCGCGAGGCGGACGCCACGAAGCGCACATGATCCATCCGCGTGCTCACGTGGTCATTCTGCGGAAAATAGAAGACCTGGGTCTTGTGTCGCAGGCGTCTAAACGACTGGGAGTAGATGATCCTGTGGACGTCTCGCTGAAAATCCGTTCGGAAGTCGTCCTCGTCCTCTGACACCTGCCTGCCGTGAGTGCCTATGGTGGCGTGTTTGCCTGGGAACAACTCCCTTTCAGATCTTCTGAAGCCTGACATATCCTCTCCTTGAAGAGATCAATCAGTAGCTTGGCGATATCACCCTGTGACCTTTGGGACGCCAGATAAGTGCTAATCTCTTTTCCGCTTTTGGTCGCAGCCTCGAAACCATGATCGTGTGCCAGCAGAGCACGCTCTGCCATGATGGCGAACTTCGTCTCGAATGCACCTGGAATGCCATCATAATTGTCGATGCAGGAGAAATCTGAGAGCCCCAGAACCAAAGGATTGCAGCTGCCTTCTATCAGGGACCTACTGTCGCTTCGGAATATGACGACAACCTTGTTGTGAGCCCATGCAATCCCGGCTTCCACCATTGCCCCCTCATCGGGCACCCGCCCATTCATATTCAAAACCAGACCCTCGCTATCGGTGACTTGAAAAACGTCTAAGGAGAAAATCGCCATATTGAGGATCTTCTGCGCCTCCTGAGCAGAGATGCCCTTCTTCAGAAACCAAGGAAATAGCTCGGCAAACTCCAGCCCGTCTCTTTGCGGCAAGAACACCGAATAACCTGCCCTTTCCAGAGTCGACGCAATCTGCCCCATTTCCTCGCGTTCCTTCGGATTGAAAAGGGGACCAGCACAGTAAATCTTGTACACACTTCTCTCCACGGCATTCCCCAAGTGAGCTCAACCATGATCGTGAAATCGTTCAGCACCATACAATGAGTGCGTCGTGAATCGGACGGCGTCAAGGCAAATCACTGACACTGACAAAAAAAACAGAAAAACGGCTCTAGTCGTGGGGCACGCCAGAGGGTCTCTGGCCTACGCCCTACGACTTGGGCGGGATTTGGCTTGCGTGGAGGGGAAAAATCGCGACAATGGCCTCGCCCGTTGCTCTGGCCTCCCGATGCGGTTCGGCATCGGGAGGCGCGGGTCTGGGATACGAGCGACGAGATACGAGCGACGAGAAAGGAGCGCGGCATCATGGCGAAAGCGGATATTGGCGTGATCGGTCTGGCGGTCATGGGCGAGAATCTGATTTTGAACATGGAGAGCAAGGGCTTCATGGTCGCCTGCTTCAACCGGACCGTCTCGAAGGTGGACGACTTCGTCAACGGTCGGGCCAAGGGCAAGAAGATCATCGGCTGCCACTCGATCGAGGAGTTGGCCGCGAACCTCAAGAAGCCGCGCAAGGTGATGCTGATGGTCAAGGCCGGCTCGCCGGTGGATGAGTTCATCGAGCACGTGCTGCCGCACCTGGAGGCGGGTGACATCATCATCGACGGCGGCAACAGCCACTTCCCCGACACGATCCGCCGGACCGCGCACGTCGAGAGCCAGGGCAAGCTCTATATCGGCACCGGTGTCTCCGGCGGCGAGGAAGGCGCTCTGCTGGGGCCCTCCATGATGCCCGGCGGATCGCCCAAGGCCTGGCCTGCCGTCAGGTCCATCTTCCAGTCGATCTGCGCCAAGACCGACGACGGCGAGCCCTGCTGCGACTGGGTCGGCGAAAACGGCGCCGGCCACTTCGTCAAGATGGTCCACAACGGCATCGAATACGGTGACATGCAGATGATCTGCGAGACCTATCAGATGATGAAGGAAGGTCTCGGCATGACGAACCAGGAGATGCACAAAGCGTTCGCAACCTGGAACAAGGGCGAGCTGAACTCGTACCTGATCGAGATCACGCGGGACATTTTGGCCTACAAGGACGAGGACGGCAACGAGGTGATCGACCTGATCCTCGACACCGCCGGGCAGAAAGGCACGGGCAAATGGACCGCGGTCGAGGCGCTGGACCTGGGCCAGCCGCTGACGCTGATCGCCGAGGCGGTGTTCGCCCGGTGCCTTTCGGCGCTGAGGGATGAACGCGTCGCGGCCTCAAAGATTCTCTCCGGCCCGAAGACGAAATTCCAGGGCGACAAGACGGCGTTCCTCACGGACCTGCGTCATGCGCTCTATGCCGCGAAGATCGTCAGCTACGCCCAGGGCTATCAACTGATGCGGGCGGCGGCGGCCGAGCATCACTGGAACCTCAACTACGGCGGCATCGCCCTGATGTGGCGCGGCGGCTGCATCATCCGCTCGGTCTTCCTCGGCAAGATCAAGGAAGCCTTCGACAACAATCCCAACCTGACGAATCTGCTGCTCGACCCGTTCTTCAAGAAGGCCGTGCAGAAAGCCCAGGCCTCCTGGCGTCGCGTCGTGATGACGGCGGCCGAGCTGGGCATTCCCATCCCGGCCATCAGCACCGCCCTGGCCTATTTCGATGGCTACCGTCACGCCCGCCTGCCGGCAAACCTGCTCCAGGCGCAGCGCGACTACTTCGGCGCGCACACGTACGAGCGCGTGGACAAGCCGCGACGCGAATTCTTCCACACCAACTGGACCGGCCGCGGCGGCGAAACCTCCGCCTCGACCTACGTCGTCTGACGCCCGCGCAGCAGGGGGCGAAGGAGCGTTCGCCCCCTGCCAGCGAATCGCCACTTTGCGACTTGAGACCTCCGCGATCGCGAAGAAACCGCCAGTGTCCGAATCAGGATTCACCATTTCCTGACGGTGACGTTCAACACCGCGCAGCCACCCTGGTTTGCCCCTCACAAAACCTCAGTTCCCGATGGACATGGGGACCGGCCCGGTGGTAAGCTGATTGGAGTTCCACAACAGGCTGAACAATAGGTATTTGGATGGAGAACCCTATGATTGAGGATATCAAGAAACTGGAAGCCTGGTTTGCCACCGGGAGCCAGCACCTCTATGGCCCCGAGACCCTCGAACAGGTCGCGCAAGACTCCAAAGAGATCGCCCAGGCCCTTTCCCGCTCCAAGCTTGTGCCGGTGAAGGTGGTTTTCAAGCCGGTTCTCACGACGCCGGAAGCGATCTACGATCTCTGCATGAAGGCCAACACCACGCCCAACTGTATCGGCCTGATCACGTGGATGCATACCTTCTCGCCGGCGAAGATGTGGATCGCCGGTCTCAAGGCCCTGAGCAAGCCCTTCGTTCATCTGCACACGCAGTTCAACCGGGACATCCCCTGGGCCCAAATCGATATGGACTTCATGAACCTCAACCAGAGCGCTCACGGCGGTCGTGAGTTCGGGTTCATCTGCACGCGGATGCGCCGCAACCGCAAGGTCATCGTCGGCCACTGGCAGGAGAAGGGGGTCCAGGCGGAATTGGGCGTATGGGCCCGCGCCGCCTGCGCCTGGCACGACACCCAGGGAGCCAAGGTGGTGCGCTTCGGCGACAACATGCGAGAGGTCGCGGTCACCGAGGGTGACAAGGTCGAGGCCCAGAAGCAGCTCGGATATTCCGTGTATGGTTACGGCGTCGGCGACCTCGTCGCGAGAGTGAACAACGTCACGGAGAAGGAGATCGACAAGCTCACGGCCGAATACGAGGCGACTTACAAACTCGCCCAGCCGATCAGCAAGGACGGCAAGAAACGAGAAGCACTGCGTGAGGCGGCCCGCATCGAGATCGGCCTGCGCCGCTTCCTGGAGGAAGGGAATTTCAAGGCCTTCACCACGAATTTCGAGGACCTGCACGGCCTGAAGCAACTGCCGGGCCTGGCGGTCCAGCGTCTGATGGCCGACGGCTACGGCTTCGGCGCCGAGGGCGACTGGAAGACCGCCGCCCTAGTCCGCGCGATGAAGGTCATGGCCGCCGGTCTTCCCGGCGGCACCAGTTTCATGGAAGACTACACCTACCATCTGGACCCGGCCGGCCCGAAGGTCCTCGGCGCGCACATGCTCGAAGTCTGCGCCTCCATCGCCGATGGCACGCCCTCGCTGGAGGTGCACCCGCTCGGCATCGGCGGCAAGGACGATCCCTGCCGGCTGGTCTTCAACGTCCCGACGGGCCCGGGCCTGAACGCCTCGCTGGTCGACATGGGCAACCGTTTCCGCATGATCGTCAACGAGGTGGACGTGGTCCCGCCGGACGCCGCCCTACCCAAGCTGCCGGTGGCGCGGGTCGTCTGGGTCCCGAGGCCCAGCCTCAAGATCGGCGCTGCCGCCTGGATTCTCGCCGGGGGCGCGCACCACACGGGCTTCAGCATGGCCCTGACCAGCGAGCACATGCAGGATTTCACCGAGATGGCGGGCATCGAGTATGTCCAGATCGATGCCGGCACGAAGATCTACGATTTCAAGAAAGAGCTTCGCTGGAACGAGATGTACTACATGCTCGCCAAGGGCCTGTAGAGGCTTTCGTACTGAGTGATCCTATCGACAGCACGAGAGGGTGAGCCCCGGTGGCTCACCCTTTTTCGTCGACGTCCTCAGTGTGCCCGCAAGAGCTTGCCCCTTCAACTGCGTTCAGGGCAGGCTCTGAGCGTGCCGAAGGGGCATACACAAGCTCGAAAGTAGCCCGCCGCGGCGGACCACTACGAACGCATGCGACGTCGACGCCGCCCGCAGCTCGATTGGAACCTCGACCGGTCGGACATCGTAGTGCACGAGGATGGACGCGCGTGGGTGCGGCCACATCACACAACGCAGGGCAGGGAGCAACCGACATGGCACAGACGGTCAGAATTCTCGGGTTCGCGGGCAGTTTGAGAAAGGGTTCGTATAACAAGGCGCTGCTGCGCGCCGCCGGCGAGCTGGCACCCAAGGGAGCAGAGCTCCGGGTCTTCGATCTCGAAGGGATTCCCCCTTTCAACGAGGACCTGGAGAGCAACCCGCCGGCGAAGGTCAAGGATTTCAAAGCCGAGATCAAGGCGGCCGACGCCTTGCTGATCGCCACGCCGGAATACAACTTCTCTATGCCCGGCGTGCTCAAGAACGCCATCGACTGGGCCTCGCGGCCCTATGGCGACAATTCCTTCGCCGACAAACCGGTCGCGATCATGGGCGCCTCCGTCGGAATCCTGGGGACCGCGCGGGCCCAATACCACCTGCGCCAGTCCTGCGTGTTTCTGAACATGCACCCGTTGAACCAGCCGGAAGTCCTGGTCGCCGCCGCTCAGGACAAAATCGATTCGGCCGGCCGCCTGACCGACGAGAAGACCAGAGAGAAGATCGCCGACCTTCTGACGGCGCTGGTCGCCTGGACGCGCCGGCTGAAATGATCCACCCGTGCAGGTTGACCGCGCCAGAGGATTCCGGTACGATTCGGACTGGTCGGGCGCCGGGTCCCGATGCCGATCCCTGCGTGCGTCGGGATCGAGAAGGTCGGGTGCACAAAAAGGGAAGACGCCATGTGGTTCAAGATCGTCATGATCGTCGGAGTCATCGTCGTGGCGGGCGGGTGGATCGTCTACGGCATCCACGAGTACAAGATGCGTCAGGAGGAGAAGAAGCTGCCGAAGCCGCGCTCCGAGCAATTCAAGAAGACGCAGAGCGAGGTGTCCGACTGGGCCAAGCAGATGGCCGCCTTCAAGAAGCCCGTGGCCAAGCGGCAGGCCCGAGGCGACCAAGACGACGACACGTAGATGCCGAACACCCTCTGTCTTTCTTTCTCATCTTTGGAACCTGCTATGACCAGCCACTTCTTGACCGAGGATTTTCTGCTTCAGACCAGGACGGCCCGGCGTCTGTACCACGACCACGCCGCCCAGATGCCGATCTACGACTACCACTGCCACCTTCCCGCCCACCAGATCGCCGCCGACCACCGGTTCGAGAATCTGACCCAGGCCTGGCTCCATGGGGACCATTACAAGTGGCGGGCCATGCGGACCAACGGCGTTGCGGAGAAGTACGTCACCGGCAACGCCGGCGATTACGAAAAGTTCGAGAAGTGGGCCGCGACCGTGCCCTTCTGTCTCGGCAATCCGCTGTACCACTGGACCCATCTGGAGCTGCGCGAGCCATTCGGGATCACAGGGCGACTGCTGAACCCTCAGACCGCCAGGGACATCTACCACGAGTGCAGCGAGATGCTGCGCAGCTCTGAGTTCAGCGTCCGCAACATCCTGCGCAAGATGAACGTCAGGCTGGTCTGCACCACGGAAGGGCCGCTCGACTCTCTCGAACACCATCGCAAGATCCGCGAAGACGGCTTCGAGATCAAGGTGCATGCCGCCTGGCGGCCCGATTCGGCGATGGCCGTGGAAGATCTCGAGATGCTGAACGTCTTCATCGACAAACTGGGCTCGCTGTGCGACATGGACATCACGAGCTTCGACGGCTATCTCGATGCGCTGTCGGAGCGGCACACATACTTCCACGAGCACGGCTGTCGGCTCTCCGATCACGGCCTGGAGACCGCGTATGCGGAGGACTACACCGAGCACGAGGTCCGCGCTATCTTCGGGAAGATCCGCGCGGGCGAGGAGTTGACCACGCACGAAAAGCTCCAGTTCAGATCGGCGATGATGCACGAATTCGCCGCGATGGATACCGAACGCGGCTGGGTCCAGCAGCTTCACCTCGGCGCGCTGCGAAACAACTGCACCCGCCTGTACAGGAGACTTGGGCCGGACATCGGATGCGACTCGATCGGGGATTTCGAGATCGCCGGGCCGCTGGCCAGATTCCTGGACCGTCTGGACAGCCGAGGGAAGCTGCCCAAGACGATTCTCTACAACCTCAATCCTCGCGACAACGCTCTGCTGGCGACGATGATCGGCAACTTCCAGGACGGTTCGACCCCTGGCAAGATGCAGTGGGGCTCCGGCTGGTGGTTCCTCGACCAGAAGGACGGGATGGAGTGCCAGATGCGGACGCTGGCCAACATGGGCCTGCTGAGCCGCTTCGTCGGCATGCTGACCGATTCGCGGAGCTTCTTGTCCTATCCACGGCACGAGTACTTCAGACGGACCCTGTGCAATCTGCTCGGCAGCGACGTCGAGGCCGGCCTGCTGCCCGACGACATGGGCTTGCTCGGGAAGATGGTGGAGGATATCTGCTACAACAACGCCAGGGACTACTTTCCCATGGCATAGGTCTCGCGAAACCAGCCGGACGCTTGGCTGGACGAAGAAAATCGCCAGCCAGAGGTTGACAAGGCACGCGGTTTTTCGTCTAATAATGGTTTCGGCGACTTAAGAGGTTGACAAGCGTTTGGGTCGGTGCCCGAGTGGCTAAAGGGAACGGGCTGTAAACCCGTTGGCGTGAGCCTACGTTGGTTCGAATCCAACCCGGCCCATTGACGCTTCGCAACACCTTGACACATCTCGTCTTACGTCAGACGCTCTCCCGGTTCACCACTGCAAACGGCTTGTCCTCCGTCGCCGTCCGTGTCCTTGGCGCTTTTGCCAGGAGGGCCCGGTTAGCCCTGGGAGTCAGCCTGGGTGTTCTCCGCAGACGCAGCCGATGCAACGGGCCTGGCAGGCCTGATGCCCAGAAACAGCAACAGCAGCCCCAGGCCGCCGAAGACCAGCCCACCCACCGGCCCCGTGTCCGGACCGCCGTTGATGGCGGGAGCAGCGGAGAGATAGCGGACCGAGACCGTGCCGCCTACGGATGGCAGCGTCGCGGTGTTGTACACCCTCTTTTGTGTGAAGCTGCCGGTGTAGTCCTTGCTGTTGACGCTGAAACGATAGGAAATCTGATAGTTGTGCTCCATGGGGTCGTTGTGCTGGCCGGCAGCCTCCTCGACTTCGGTGACACTGGCCTGCGCCGTCTTGCCGACCAGCCCCAGAGCCACGCCTCGAAGTCCGAAAAGAACCAGCAGGATGCCAACCGCGACAAGAATCAGACGCGTACTGTTCGACTTCTTCATGGACCACCCCAACATAGAGATCACGGCACCGTAGTTGCGTACTTCGAACCCTGGTCGATCTATCGTACACCAAGGCCACCCTGATTGAGAACAAGGTGTTCTTTCCTGCGGATTTTCGCAGAAGACGTGGGTAGGGGCGAATGATTATTCGCCCGTACGAGGGTGTCATTCGTCCAGCCTGCGCGGGGGTACAATCTGTACCAAGTAGATGTGCCAGCTTGCTTTTGGAATCGCGCTCGATATCATTGTAGCCTGTGCCGTCCGATGCACGTTTTGGTTTGAGACGGCACCGATGAGACATGCTTTCACAGGAGATAGAACGTATGAAGATCAAGGTTCTTGCGGTGCTGCTGGCGATCATGGCGGGCGCAGCGCTCGCCGGGCCGATGAGCGTCCAGGTGCGCAATGCCAAGGTGCGTGCGACGCCTTCGCAATTGGGTAAGGCCGTCGCCACGGTGGACTACGGAGCGGTTGTCGAGGCCGGAGTTGCGCAGAACGGCTGGTGCCAGGTGGCCATGCCGGACGGAACGACAGGCTGGCTGCACGAGTCAGCCCTCACCAAGAAGCGAATCGCCATGAGCGCCGGGACTTCAGACGCCGCTGCCGGCGTATCCTCCGACGAGGTCGCCCTGGCGGGCAAGGGCTTCAACGAGCAGGTCGAAACCAAGATGAGGGCGGACGGGAAACTGGACTACACCTGGGTGGACAGGATGTCCCAATTCCAGGTGACGCCCGATCAGATCACGTCGTTCCGAGCCCAGGGCAATCTGGCGGGAGGTGCCCAATGAACGACAGATCTCGGTTTGCAGCCATCCTGGCGGCGAGTCTGTTGGCCCCGGTGCTGTTCTGCGGTTGCGGAGAGGTGGGCGAGGTCGGCGCCGAAATCGGTAAGGCCACGGGCGTGCTGACCGACTCGGAGGCGGAATCGGTCAAACGCGGCGCCAAGGCCGTTGAGAAGAGCTGGCAGGATCTGACGCCGGAACAGGAATATTACATCGGGCGAGCCGTCGCAGCGCAGGTGTTCGAGAGTTATCCGCCGCTGGATCAGCCGGAGGCGAACGCGTATCTGAACCTGCTGGGTCAGTCGCTGGTGGTCTTCTCCGACCGTCCCGAGACCTTCGGCGGCTATCACTTCCTGCTGCTGGACTCCGACGAGATCAACGCCTTCGCGGCGCCGGGCGGGCTGATCCTCGTGACGCGAGGGATGGTGCGATGCTGTCAGAACGAGGATGAGCTGGCGGCTGTGCTGGCGCATGAGATCTGCCACGTCTCGATGAAACACGGACTCAGCGCGATCAAGCAGGGCCGCGTGACCGAGGCGTTCACGATCATCGCCGCGGAGTCCGCCAAACAACTGGGCAGCGAAGAGCTGGCGGCCCTGACGGAAGAATTCGAGGGATCGGTGGGCGACGTGGTCATGACCCTTACCACCAGCGGCTACTCGCGCAAACAGGAAAACCTCGCAGACGGCGGCGCGGTGAAGATCCTGAAGCGGGCCGGCTACCCGGAGACCGCGATCCTCACCATGCTCCAGCGGATGGATGAACGGCTGAGCAACTCGGGCGGGTTGGGATTCGCCAAGACGCATCCCTCGGCCGCCAGTCGGGCCGATGCGCTTCGTTCAGGCATTGCCGGCTCGGGAGCGGGCATCGAGGTCGTCCGCCAGCAGCGGTTTGCGGCCGCCATGCAATCCCTTTTGGCGGGCAAGTAGGGGCGAATGATCATTCGCCCGTACCTGAGGCGAATGATCGTTGGCCGCGCTCATTGATTGAATGTGGGTGCCATGTCCAAGCATAGTGCGAAATGCCTGCGAGGAGCGGCAATCGGTCTGGTCGCTGCCGTCGCGGCGTTACTGCTGTGGTGCTGGGGGGCCCTCGAATCCTGGGAGGCCCCCACGTGGACATGGCGCGCTCGTTTCTTCTCGGCGCGAGAGGCCCTTTCGCCCGACATCAAGCTGATTCTCATCGATCAGGACAGCCTGGATTGGATGCAGCGGGAGAACAGTTTCGGCTGGCCCTGGCCGCGCGAGTTTTATGGAGCGATCTCTGCGTTCTGCCAGCGGGGCGGGGCCCGCGCGCTGGCCCTGGATCTGCTGTTCACCGAGTCCTCGGTCTACGGAGTTCCGGACGATGAGGCGATGGGACAGGCTCTGAAAGCCGGCACGCTGGCGGTCCTGGCCCTGATGCCGGGCGGAAGTCGCCTGACATGGCCGGACTATATGCCGCGTCCGGGCGTCACGACGAGCATCGCGACGACGACTGAGCCCAACCACTTGCTGTTCCCGGTGCCGGAAGTGGCGACAGGCGCTGTGGCTCTTGGACACGTTGCAGGCGTGCCGGACGCTGATGGCGTGTTCCGGCGGGTTTCCCCATTCTGCCGCTTCGACAAGGTCGAGATCCCGGCGCTGGGGCTGGCAACGTATCTGGCCGCACAGCCAACGACGATCACCACCCACAACGGGCGGCTTCACGTCGGCGACAAGATCGTTCCTCTCGATACGCGGGGTGACGCCATCCTTAGGTTCCGAGGTCGCCACGGCCTGCCGGAGGCGGTTTCCGCCGCGGCGGTCATCCAGTCGGAACTGCGCCTGCGCGACGGCGAGACGCCGGTGCTTTCGCCCGAGACGTTCGAAGACGCCTACGTTTTCGTCGGATGCAGCGCACCGGCCCTGCTGGATTTACGACCGACCCCGGTCAATCCCAAATGCCCTGGTGTCGTGCTGCACGCCACATTCGTCGACAATCTCCTCACCGATTCCTTCATCGCCGAGGCCAACCTGCCGGTGGTCGCCCTGGTTGTGCTGGCCACCGCGGTCGGCGCGGCCTTGTCTCTGACCTACGGCAGTCGCTGGTGGCAGGCCGGGCCTCTGGCGGTCTTCTGGCTGGCGCTGCCGATTCTGGTCGGCTTCGCCGCATACGCCCGAGGATGGTGGTGGCCGGTCGTCGCTCAAGGGAGCGCCTCGGCACTGGGCATGGTCGGCGCGCTGGTTGCGAATTACTGGACGGAGGGACGTCAGAAGGCGTTCATCAAGCAGGCATTCCGTCACTACCTCAGCGGCGACGTGATCGAGAAGATCATCCGCGACCCCAAGCATCTCCAGCTCGGCGGAGAGAAGCGCGAATTGACGATCATGTTCACCGATCTGGCCGGCTTCTCCAGCTTCTCCGAGAAATTGGGACCGGTTGAACTGACGACTCTTCTGAACGATTACCTCACCGAGATGACGGACATCATCATGGAAGAAGGCGGCACGCTCGACAAGTACGAGGGCGATGCGATCATCGCGTTCTGGAACGCGCCGCTGGGTCAGTCGGACCACGCGGTCCGGGCGTGCCGCGCGGCGATGCGCTGCCAGCGCCGCCTGGCGGAGCTTCGGGACGCCTTCCAGCAGCGGACCGGGGCCGTGCTGCGGATGAGAGTGGGACTGAATACCGGCGACGTCGTCGTCGGCAACATGGGCTCGCGCAAGCGGTTCAACTACACGATCCTGGGCGACGCGGCGAACCTGGCCTCCCGCCTGGAAGGCGCCAACAAAGCCTTCGGCACCGAGACCATGGTCTCTGCGAGCACGTGGCGACAGGCGTCCTCCGAATTCCGAGGGCGCAAGCTGGCGGACCTTCGCGTGGTGGGCCGCAAGACCGCGGTGGAAGTATTCGAGCTGACGGGATTCGCAGCAGATCCCGCGCCGGCCGACTGGGAGACGTTCGCCGCCGGGCTGGCGCTCTTTGGCAAAGGCGACTTCGCGGAGGCCAAGGCCGTCTTCGAGCAACTGCCCGACGACCCTGCCGCGAGGAACTACGCACAGCGATGTACGCACCTGGTCACCCATCCTCCGACCTCATGGGACGGCGTCTGGGGACTGACGGAGAAATGAGCATGCGGCTTTTCATCGGCGGAGTGCGTGGCAGCCAGCCGGCTCTCGGGAGCGGTTTCGACGAGTTCGGCGGCGATACGACCTCGCTGCTGCTCGTCGGGTCGCGCGGCGAACGACTCGTGCTCGACGCCGGCACCGGGATGCGCGCCGTCGCGGGGCAACTGGCCCGGACAGAACCGGGCGAGGTGACGGTGCTGTTTTCGCACTACCACCTCGATCACCTGGCCGGGCTGACGATGAACCCGCTGCTCTACAACAAGCAGTGGTCCTTCAAATTCGTCGGTCCCGCCTTCCCCGACGGCAACGTTCGCAGCGCCGTGACGGGTCTGTTGGCCCAGCCATACTGGCCCGTTTCCTGGAAGCAGATGAGTGCGCGGATCGAGTTCGCCGAATTCCCGGCCGAGGGAATCCGCGTCGGCAGCCTGCGCGTGCGGGGCTGTCGTGTGCCCCATCCCGGCGGCTGCGTCGCCTATCGCATCGAAGACGGCACGCGTGACGCCTCCGTGGTCTTCGCGACGGACATGGAATGGCGCCAGCGCACCGACGACGATGAGAAGTCGTTCATGACAATGTGTTCCACTCCCCGACCGGCAGACCTGCTCATCATCGACGCCCACTTCGCCGAGGCGGAGAAGGACGCTTTCGCCGGATGGGGACACAGTTGCCGGGAGGACGACCTGGCGATGGCCCGCGCCGCGGGCATCCCGCGAGTGCTCCTCGGACACCACGCACCGAATGCCGACGACAAAACACTGCTGGCGGCGGAGGAGCAGGTGCGAAAGCTCTCGTCCGGCGCCCTGCTCGCACGGGCCGGACAATGGTTAACCATCTGTGGCTAAGGGGCAGTTATGCTGAAGTGGCTCGAACCGATCTTGCCGTACATCCAGGTCATCGCCTTGGCGCTGGGAACGTTGTTCGGCGCCTACCTGCTGACGATTCCACTGCGCCGCCGCTACGCGCCTGCCGAGAGCATGGAACCGGCGCCTCGCTCCGGCCGCCAGTTTGCCGCGATCGTGCTGAACTACCTGGCGTTCGCACTGGTGGTGCTGGTCCTCTCCATCCCGGTGGTCCACTGGCTCAAACACAGCGAAACGCCGCTCCTGCTGAAATGGTCGCGCCACTATGAAGTCTGGCTGCTGTTCTGGGCCATGTACGCTGTCGTCAGGCTCGCAGAAGGGCTGCTGGTGGAGACCTTCGTGCAGATGCGAAGGCCCTGCCCGCTCAGCCGGCTGACTCGCGGCCTGCTGCGCCTGGCGATCATGCTGGGCATCACCTTCATGCTGATCCGGTTCTATCTGGGTCAGCCCATCGGCGTGCTGTTGACCTCGACCGCCATCGTCACCGGCGTCATCGGCTTCGCAATGCAGGGTGTCCTGGGCAACCTGCTGGCGGGCATATCCCTGCATGCCTGTCATTCCATGGCGGTGGGCGACTGGATTGAGGTCGACGGGACGATCGGGCAGGTGACCCTCGTGAGCTGGCGAGAGACACGTCTGCGCACCCGCAGCGGCCACATCGTGATTGTTCCCAACGGCAAACTCGCCGACGCGACCATTCGCAATTTCTCCTCCCCCACACCCCTGCGCCGACATCAAGTGATTGTGAGCGCCAGCTACAACGATCCGCCGGGCGACGTGATCGCCGCTCTGGAGGAGGCCGCGAAGGAAGCACCCCTGGTCGAGAAGGACCCGCCCCCGTCGGCACGCCTCGTCGCTTTCAAGGATTTCTGCATCGAGTACGTTCTTCGGTTCTGGTCGACCCAGTATCAGCGGCGCACGACGATCGAAGGCGGCGTGCAGCGGCTGATCTGGTACAAGTTCCAGCGCCGCGGGATCGAGATCCCGTTCCCGATGAGCGGCCGGCTGCTCGACAACTTCATGCAGGCGGTCCACGCCCAGCGGTTTGAGAAGCCGCTGGCCTCGGAGATCGAGCGCGCCGTCGACGACCTGGTCGGCAGCGATTTCGGGCGCAAGCTCATGGCCGATTCCGAGGGCGTTTGCCTGCTCAGCCGCGATGAACTCAGGAGCGTCGCCCGGGACGTGAAGCGCGTGCGCTTCACGTACGGCGAGACCCTGATGCACCAGAACGACCAGGGAGAGTCGTTCTACGTCCTGGTCCAGGGGACCGTCAAGGGCAGCATCGCGAACACCGACGCCGCCCGGCCGATCGAGTTCGAGCTGCACCCTGGGGCGCTCTTCGGCGAGATGAGCCTTCTGACCGGCCTGCCGCGAAGCGCGACCATGACCGCCGTCACCGACTGCGAATTGCTCGAATTCGACCGGGCCGCCTTTGCCCACCTGCTCTCGCTGAGGGAGGAAATCCCCCACGTGCTCTCCGACCTGGCGGCCGCCCGCGCCGCGGAGAACGCCCAGTCGCTGGAGAAGCTGCGGGCTTCGGCGGTGGTCCCGCCGGACCTGGCCAGAGACGGGATCTTCCACCGTCTCAAACGCATGTTGGGCGAATGGCGAGGCCGGTAGAGGCAAACCGAGAAACCGTCCATCTCCATCCAAAAAGGAATCCTTGCAACCGGGTGGTCTTACCCGTACTATGGCAGGTGATTGGTGCGTGTGGATGCCGCTCGTTGTGATCCCGATGAATATCGGGATGAGGTGTCGTGCCCTCGCAGGCACGCGACGAGCGCCGACTTACGGTGTGGGCTTCTGGGAGGTACCTGCAATGAAATGGTGGAGAGTCGTCGTTTCGTTCGTGGCCGTCGCGGTCGTGGCAACCATCCTCTCGGGCTGCGGCAAATCGCGGGACCAGGAGAAAACAACGGAACTATCCTACAGCGTGTTCTTCCCGCCGACGCACATCCAGTGCCAGACCGCCGAGGCTTGGGCCCAGGAGATCGGCAAGCGCACCAACGGCAAGGTCAAGATCACCGTCTATCCCGGCGGCACGCTGACCAAGGCCGACCAGTGCTACGAAGGCGTCGTCAGCGGCGTCTCCGACATCGGCATGAGCTGCTTCGCCTACACGCGCGGACGCTTCCCCCTGCTCGAAGGGCTCGACCTGCCCCTTGGGTATCCCAACGGCCTGGTGGCCACACAGGTGGCGACGGAGATGGTGCGCAAGTACCAGCCGGCGGAGGTCGGCGACGTGCACGTGCTGTACGTTCACGCACACGGTCCGGGCATCCTGGCGACGCGCAAGCCGGTTCGCCGGCTGGAGGATCTGGCCGGCGTGAAGGTTCGCGCCACGGGCCTGTCCTCCAAGATCGTCCAGAGCCTGGGCGGCACGCCCCTGGCGATGAGCCAGGGCGAAACCTACGAGAGCCTCCAGAAAGGTGTCGTCGAGGCCACGTTCTGTCCCATCGAGACGCTCAAGGGCTGGAAACAGGGCGAGGTTATCACCCATATCACCGAGACGTCGGCTATCGGTTACACGACCGCGATGTTCGTGGTGATCAACAAGAAAGCCTGGGAGAGCATGAGCCCCGAGGTGCAGAAGGTGTTCGCCGACGTGAGCGACGAGTTCGTCGCCAAACACGGCCAGGCGTGGGACCAGGCCGATCAGGAAGGCGCCGTTTTCATCAAGGAACTCCAGCGCGAGGTGATCACGCTGGATGCCGCCGAACAGCAGCGCTGGCAGGCGGCGGTGCAGCCGGTCCTCGACGAATACGTCAAGGCCGCAGCCGAAAAGGGCCTGCCCGGCCAGCAATTCCTCGACGACCTGCGAGCTTCCATTGCGAAACACTCTGAGGCCGCCGGCAGGTAAATGGCTGAATCGACAGGGTTCATATCGCTCCTGAAGACCGGCTGGGCAGCCGGCGGCAAGGCGCTGCGTGCCTTGGTCTACGCGATGGCGATCGTCTCCGGGCTCAGCGTGCTGGCGATCATGCTGGTCACGTGCGCCGACGTGATTCTGCGCCTGCGGTGGGTCAACCACCCGTTCATAGGGGCCTACGACATCGTCAAGATCCTCGGGGCGCTGAGCCTGGCCACGGCGCTGCCCTACACCACGGCAGTCAAGGGCCACGTGGCCATCGAGTACTTCTTCCACAAGCTCAACCGTCGCGGCCGGATCATGGTCGACAGTGTGATGCGGCTGCTGACCATGGTCCTGTTCGCGTTCCTCACCTGGCGCAGCGTGCTCTACGGCCTCGATTTCTACCGCAACGGGCAGGTCAGCCAGACACTCCAGTTGCCGGTCTTCTGGGTCCCGTACGTCATCGGGTTCTGCTGTGCGGTTGTCGTACTGGTGGTCGGCCACAGCCTCATCCATCCGGACCGGGAGATGATCAAGCCATGACGCCGATCCAGATTGGCATTGTCGGTTGCCTGTGCCTGCTGCTTCTGTTGACGGCCAGCCTGCCGGTGGCGTTCGCCATGGCCGTCGTCGGCTTCGTCGGGTTCGCGGTGGTGGTCTCGCCCGAGGCGGCCATGAGCATGATCACGATGGACCTGTACGACACGTTCAGCTCGTACGGCCTGACGGTGATCCCGCTGTTCGTGCTCATGGGGCAGGTGGCCTTTCACGCGGGAATCAGCCGGGGCTTGTTCAACGCCGCCTATCACTGGCTCGGCGCCCTGCCGGGCGGTCTGGCCATGGCCACGGTGGGCGCCTGCACCGCTTTCGGCGCCATTTGCGGGTCGGGACCGGCCACCTCGGCGACGATGGCCTCGGTCGCTTTGCCCGAGATGAAGCGATTCAAGTACAGCATGGAACTCGGCTGCGGGGCCGTCGCCGCCGGCGGCGGCATCGGCATGCTCATCCCGCCGAGTGTAGTCTTCATCGTCTACGGGATCATGACCGAACAGTCAGTGGGCAAGCTCTTCATCGCGGGGATCGTGCCGGGTTTGCTGATCGCGCTGCTGTTCTGCCTGACGATCTACGTCATTTGCAGGCGTCGACCCCAGCTCGGGCCGCCCGCCCCGCGCACGAGCTGGCCGGCCAAGTTCGCGTCGCTGACCGGGGTCCTTGAGACGCTGGTGCTGTTCGTTGCGGTCATGGGCGGCATGTTCGCCGGGTTCTTCACCCCCACCGAAGCGGCCGCCATCGGCGCCGCCGGCACGTTGGTCATCGGTCTGGTCAAGAGGCAGTTGACGATTCGCAAAGTGATCCGCTCTCTCCAGGAGACGGTTCGCACCTCGTGCATGGTCATGTTCATCGTCACCGGGGCGGTCATCTTCGGCCACTTCCTGGCGGTGACCCGCATCCCCGATGAGCTGGCCAGGTGGCTGGCAAACCTCCCGCTGCCCGGCTGGAGCATCATGGCCCTGATCATCCTGTTCTATCTGCTGGCCGGCTGTTTCGTCGACGCCCTGGGCCTGATCATGCTGACGATCCCGATCTTCTACCCGGTCGTAGTGGGGTTGGGGTACGACCCGATCTGGTTCGGCGTGATCATCGTAGTGGTCACCATGATGGGCGTAATCAGCCCGCCGGTGGGTGTGTGCGTGTACGTGGTCAGCGGGATCGAGCGCGATGTGCCGCTGCAAACCGTCTTTCGAGGGGCCCTGCCGTTCCTCGGAGCCCTGATCGTCGCCGCGATCCTCCTGATCCTGTTCCCGCAACTGTGCCTGTTCCTGCCGGAGGCGATGAGATAGAGGAAATCTGCTTCGCGAGCGACCTGAGGAGACAAGGACGATGGACCCTCTCAAGCCAGACGAAACGACGTTTTCCCAGATCCTCTTCTGCACCGATTTTTCGGAGAACGCCGATTTTGCGTTTTCCTTTGCGGTCGACGCCGCCAGCCGGCGTCCGGGATGCCGGCTCCATCTGCTCCACGTGATCCCGGAAACCGAGGCCCAGTTCTGGAAGACCTATATCTACGAGGTGGACGACGTTGACGCCAAGGCCAAGCGCGACGTCGACGAGCGCATCGAGACGTACCGCGCCAGAGTGCCCGAACAAGTCGAGTTCCACGTCGAGATTCGCATCGGCAAAGACGAACAGGAAATCCTCGCCTTTGCGCGTGAGCGGCAGGTCGATCTGATCGTCATGGGCCGCCAGGGCCGTGGCGCCCTCCAGAAGGTCCTGTTCGGCAAAGTCACGGAGAAGGTCGTCCGCAAGGCCGACTGCGCCGTCCTCGTCGTCCCGCTGAGCTACCGCCGCAGACGCGTGCATTCCTCCGACAAATGACGTGAGATGCCAGGAAACGAAAGAGGTTCCCATCCGAAGATGGGAACCTCTCGATATTCGCAGGAATGAATCTCTTTCGCGCCGGGCCTTGCCCGGTCCCGGCGCTGCCACAGACCGCTCTTTAGTATCCCAGACGGCCCCAGGTGGCCACCTGCAATCGGTGGAGATCTTCGAAGTCGGCCTCCGACTCCGGCGCCCGGCTGTTGCTCGCGTGGGCCTTCTGCTGAAGCTTGCCGTACTTGATCGTGCCGGTGCCCCTCCACTTCCAGTATTCGACGTGACCATCGGCGAAGGAGCCATTCATACCATCACCGTGCCGGACGGGAGCATCGTCCCACCACGTTTCCTGCTGGTAGTACACGGCGTAGCTGTCGGGCGTCACCCACCCCTCATCGATGAAGACCATGCGATACGCTGGACCCGGGCTGACGATCTCGTCGAGCCGACGGAGCCACACCACCGTCTTGCCCACGCGCGTCCCCACCATCTTGCCGCCAATCGTCGTGGTGGTGCCCGTGCGGTACAGCCCGTTGACCGAGTCCATCGCGGCATAGGTCAGAAGCTCGCCCTTCGTGCCGGTCGGACAACGATAGGGCCCCGTGTCCCTGACGTAGGTGTACAGAGCGCCCGCCCTGATGCCTTCCCTCTGCAAATCCTCGTCCAGGCTTACGCCTGTCTGGTAGCTGTCATGCCAGCACTTGCCGACCCAATACGGCCCCTGAGCCGCCTGAGAGCTATCGATGCCGCCGGTGCCGTTGACGATCTTGCCGTTGCTCTCGTCGGCGTACATCAACCAGGCCAGCGTCAACTGCTTGAGGTTGGCCAGACACGCGGCGCGGCGGCCCTGCTCGCGGGCGCGACCCAACGTCGGCATTAAGATGGCCATCAAGACCGCGATAATGGCAATGACCACCAGAAGTTCGATCAACGTGAAACCCTTTGTTCTTTTATCCATAGTTGCGCTCCTACTTGTATCGCTGATCTTCGTACGACCCGACAATCACAGCCACGTTACCGCGGCCGTCACCCGCCACACGCCACATGCTGCTCGGCTTAGTAGTCCTTGTACTTGCGCATCCACTGAGGCCACTGTGTCGGATCGACTCCGCCGGCCTTCGTCCAGTAGTTGTTGACGTTGTACGTCTTGTGCCACTTCAGCGTCCACAGCTCTTTGAGACCGACGGGCCGGGCCGTCCAGTCGGCAAAGAGCGAATTGACGAAGCCGTCGTGCCGATCGACACAGACACGGTTCATCTCGTTGGTTCCCGGCGTGTCGCCAGGCCCCGCATCCGTCTCCGGGGGCTGATCGGTCTCGAGCGGCCATGAATCAACCCACCAGCTTCCGGTGAATACAGGCACCTCATTGGAGTGCTGGCCCGGCGGCCGGCCCCAGTGCCGCGACCTTCCCTGCGCATCGAGATCGTTGCGTCCCCAGGCGGATGTCTTGGAGCCCCTGGCGTCACGAATGTTCAGGATCCAGCCGTTCAGACCGTAGCTGCCCACATCGCTGGCAACCTCCCAAGCCGTGTACGACCAGCCGCCGGAAGGGATGCCACCGGTCGGACGCGGTTTCATCGCCTGCGGGCACAGCCACATCTTGACGTCTTTCGAGTAAGGTCGCATCGTTATGCGCCAGAACGCGCCGGACCCCACGTCGGAGGTGCTGCCGCTGACCTCTCCGGTGAAGAACTTGCCGTCGTTGTCCTCGCAATAGAGGGCGAACGCCAGGCCCCACTGTTTCAGGTTGGCCAGGCAGGTGACCTTCCTGGCCTGCTTCCTCACGCGGCTCAGAGCGGGCATCAGGATGCCCATCAGGATGGCGATGATGGCGATGACCACCAGAAGCTCGATCAGTGTGAAACCCTTGCGTCTACTACCCATGATCTCTTCTTTCTTCTCCTCTTGCCTCTCCAGACGCTCCAGAAATCGCGTACCACCCGCCTCTGCAACGGGAAAGGGCATCTGCGACTGCCGACAATCGCAGGCTCCGCGAGAGACGACCCGCCACCGCAGAGCGCAGGTATCTGCGCAAACCACACCCGAATGGATGCGCACACACCCTTGCCTGTTCCGTTCCCTCCGCCTTAAGAGCGATGGATTCTTCGCGCAAAACGCCAAGAAGCCCGCACATGCGCCCAGCAGACCCTTCTGACCGCGCGGTACGGAGAGGGCAATATCACCAGAACACGTCAATTGTACCGCCAGATTGCGATCATGTCAAGAAGGCGGCCGCTATTTATGGGACAAAGGCCCTTCTTGGGCGCCGACAGCCCCTATCTCGCCCCAAGCCTCTTCAAACACCGCCCTCGTCCTATGCAATCGGCGCGGGTTCCCCATGGCCCCCCCGAAACGCGCCTATCCCCGGCGCTGTTGGACCTATAGAACGCCCTTTTTCAGTATGACGTTTGCGTAGAGGGCCTTCTCGCTGGTCGCGACGACCGCGTAGGCCTTCCTGGCCCTCTCGTAGAAGGCAAACCGCTCGACGTACTCGAAATCGGAGAACTTCTCCCCGCTGGCAGCCACGATCTTGCGGTACTGCTCCCAGATCGTCGGCCTGGTCTTGTCGCCCGGGACGACCGCCATCAGGGCCACCGGCTGATCGACATAGATGTCCAGCGGGAAGAACTTCAGGATGGCCTCCAGGAGCACAGGCACACCATGGCCGTCGCAGCGGAGCAGCCGTTGGGCGACGCTGGCGGCCGGAAAGTTGCCGTCGGCCAGCACGATCTCGTCGCCGTGGCCCATTTCCATCAGGACCTTCATCAGTTCCGGGCTGATCACCGGCGGGATGTTCTTGAGCATGTCGTTCCTTTCTCCAGTCTGCCTGATTCGGCGTTCCTCTTCCCACAACCTGCCGGTGAAGTATAGAAGTGCCATGCCGGATTTCAAGTCAGCGATGTGAATTTCCCCGCCCCGGACGAAATCGATTGAGCAGGCCTTCCAGCAGGTCTTTCGATCCTCCGGCGCGACGATCACGAATAATTTGAGGTCGGATCGGCGGCCGTGTTGACAACGCGGACCAGCCGGTCTATGATAAGGTCCCGTTGGCTATTTCAGTTGGGGCGCGTAGCCGCAACGGGGCCTTTCCTTTTCCCATAGGTACAGCCACTTGAGCCGGATGACTGTGTACACGTACGAGTTCGAGCGACGGTGAAGATCGTAGTCTGTATACCTGCGCGGTACGATTCGACCAGATTCCCCGGGAAAGTTCTCGCCCAAGACACCGGCAAATACCTCATCCAGCACACGTACGAGCAGGCCTGCAAGGCCAGGCTGCCCGAGAGCGTCTTGATTGCGGCCGACGACAAACGCGTCGTCAGAGCGGCCGAGAGCTTCGGGGCCGCCTGCGTCCTGACCCGCGCCGATCACCAGAGCGGCACCGATCGCATCGCCGAGGCGGTGGCCGGTCTGGACGTCGATATCGTCGTCAACGTCCAGGGCGACGAGCCCGAAATCGACCCGGATCACATCGACACCCTCGCCCGTCTCCTGGTCGAGAACCCCGACGTTCCCATGGCGACGCTGGCGACGCCGCTGCGACAGGCCGAGCAGGTCGCCGACCCCAACATCGTCAAGGCGGTCGTTTCGTCGCTCGTCGCTGGTCGCTCGTCGCTCGACAACAGAAGCGTAGCGGGCGCCGCAGCCGCAAGGGCGATCTACTTCTCCCGCAGTCCCATCCCGTACGACCGAGACAAAGGGGGCATCGGTCCGGCGGACAACTACCTGCGCCACATCGGCATCTACGCCTATCGCAAGGCCTTCATCGCCCAGATCACGAAGCTGCCCCAGAGTCCCCTGGAGAAACTCGAAAAACTCGAACAGCTCCGTGTCCTCGAGAACGGCTACGCCATCCTCGTCGGCACGGTCGAGCACACCGCCGAAGGCATCGACACCCCCCAGCAATACGCCGCCTTCGTCAAACGATATCGTGCGCAGGACGCGAACGATCCATTTTGCAGGACCCCAGCATCGCAAGGATAGGATTCCAATGGCTGACAGCAAAGAGCTGCTGACGAAACTCAGTGACGCCTCGACGGAGAGCGAGTTCTTCTCGCCGGTTCCGGCAGGCTACAAGAAGGGCAAGACCAAGTACGTGTTCGTCATGGGCACGGTGATGAGCGGTCTGGGCAAGGGAATCTTCTCCTCGTGCCTGGCCAAGCTGCTCCAGGACAAGGGGCTGAAAGTCGCGCCGATCAAGCTGGAGGGCTACCTCAACGTCGACTCGGGCACGCTGAATCCGTTCCGCCACGGCGAGGTCTTCGTCCTCGACGACGGCATGGAAACGGACATGGACCTGGGCACCTACGAGCGGATGCTGGACCTGGACCTGAGCCGGACGAACTTCGCCACCAGCGGGCAGATCTTCAGCAGCGTGCTGAACAAGGAGCGGCACGGCGACTATCTCGGCCGCGACGTTCAGATGATTCCTCACGTGACCGGCGAAGTGAAACTCAAGCTGCGGCAGCTCGCCGCCGAGAGCAAGGCCGACGTCGTCTTCGTCGAGATCGGCGGCACCGTCGGCGACCTGGAGAACGCCTACTACCTCGAAGCGATGCGTGAGCTGGCCTACGAGGAAGGGCCCAACAGCAGTTGCTTCGTGGCGCTGACGTATGTATTGGAGCCGCCGGCGTTGGGCGAGCAGAAATCCAAGGCCGCCCAACTCGGGATCAAGCAGGTGATGCAGCTTGGGATCCAGCCAGACATCATCGCATGCCGGGCGACGAACCCGGTCAACGAGAAGGCGAGGCAGAAGATCAGCATCTACAGCAACGTGCCCGTAGAAAGGGTCGTCAGCCTGCACGACTCGGCCAGCATCTACATGATCCCGTCGATGCTGCGCGAGCACGGGCTGGACTTCGAGGTGTTGCGGCTGCTGAAGATCGAGGACCGCATCAACTTACGGTACGAGCGAAAGGCCTGGGCCAAGTGGTGCGACTTCACCGACAAGATCGGCGCCGCCAAGTACAAGGCCACCATCGGCATCACCGGCAAGTACACCGCCGTCCGCGACAGCTATGCGTCGATCATCAACGCGCTGGAGCACGCGGGCATCGCGCTGGGCTGCGACGTGGGCATCGAGTGGATCGACACGACGGACATCACCGACAAGAACGCGGGCGAGCGCCTGGCGAGCGTCGACGGCATCATCGTGCCCGGCGGGTTCGGCACCCGCGGCGCGGAAGGCAAGATCGTCTGCATTCGCTATGCCCGCGAGAACGACCTGCCGTACCTGGGCCTGTGCTTCGGGTTCCAGATGGCGGTAATCGAGTTCGCGCGGAACGTCTGCGGTCTCAAGGGCGCCGGCAGCACCGAGCTCGACCCGAAGTGCGCCGAACCGGTGATCGACATTCTGCCCGAGCAGAAGAAGATCGAAGGCCTGGGAGGCAACATGCGTCTGGGCGGGCGCAATGTGGAGATCAAGCCGGAGACGGTGGCCTGGGACCTTTTCGGCCGCAAGGATTCGGTCCGGATGCGATTCCGGCACCGCTACGAGGTGGACCCGAAGTACATCGAGGCCCTCGAAGCCGGCGGCCTGGTCTTCTCGGGCAAGGCGCCCGACCAGCCGATCATGCAGATTCTGGAGTTGCCGAGCCACCCGTTCTTCATGGGGACTCAGGCCCATCCGTGCCTGACCAGTCGTCCGCTGCGGCCCAGCCCGATGTTCCTGGGCCTTGTCGCGGCCGCCATGAAACGCCGTCACGGCCAAGTCAACCTGCCCGACTGCCTCGAGGCCGTCAAACGAGTCCGCGTCACCGCCGAAGCATAGACAGGCGCCGGGAGCGTTTCGCTCATGACCAGGACGCAGGGGATCGCCGAAATTGTCAGCCGGCAGCGTCGATTCTTCGGCTCCGGGGCGACGCTTCCCTGCGAGGTGCGGCTCGAACGTCTGCGGCGTCTGCTCGATGCGATCGCGAAGCACGAGGACGTTCTGCATGCGGCCCTCGCGAAGGACCTGTGCAAGCCGCCATTCGAATCCTACCTGACCGAAACGGGCTTCTCGCGTTATGACCTTCGGCACACGATCAAGCGCCTGAAGAAATGGATGAAGCCCAAGCGGGTCCGGACGCCGCTGCTCGCCCAGCCGGGACGCAGTTGGATTCTGTATTGCCCCCTCGGCGTGAATCTCATCGTCTCTCCGTTCAACTACCCGATCCAACTGGCTATCGTTCCGCTGACCGCCGCCATCGCCGCCGGCAACACTGCCGTGGTCAAGACCTCGGAGCTGACCCCTGCGTGCAGCGAAGCAACGCGGCAACTGATCGAAGAAGTCTTTGACCCCGAGTACGCCGCGTGTGTGACCGGAGGGGTGGAGGAAAGCACTGCCCTGCTGAACCAGAAGTTCGACCATATCTTCTTCACGGGCAGTCCGCGCGTCGGCGCCATCGTCATGAGAGCCGCCGCCGAGCATCTGACACCTGTCACGCTGGAGCTTGGCGGCAAGAGCCCTTGCATCGTCCACCACGATGCGAAGATGAGCGTCGCGGCCAACCGCATCGCCTTCGCGAAGTTCCTCAACGCCGGACAGACCTGTGTGACGCCGGACTACGTGATGGTCCATCGCCGCGTGGAGAGGCAGTTCATCGACTGTCTCAAACAGCGCATCAGCGAAATGTATGGTCCGGACCCGGCGGCGAGCGGCGACTTCGCGCGGATCGTGAACGCTGAGCACTGTCGGCGCATCGCATCACTGATCGATCCGGCCAAGGTCGTGATCGGCGGGCAGTACAATATCGAGAAGCGGTTCATCGCCCCGACAGTGATGTCCGGCGTAACAGTTGATGACAAGGTTATGAGCGAGGAGATCTTCGGTCCCGTATTGCCTGTGATGACCTACGACGAGCTCGATGAGGTCTATGAGACGATTGCCGGGCTGCCGCAGCACCCGCTGGCATTCTATGTCTTCAGCGAGAGCAAGACCGTCCAGCAGGAGCTGATTCAGCGGATTCCGTTCGGGGGTGGCTGCATCAACCATTGCATGCAGCATCTGGTCAACCCGAACCTGCCGTTCGGCGGCGTCGGCCAGAGCGGCATCGGCAGTTATCACGGATTCAGCGGCTTCGAACGCTTCTCGCACAAGAAGAGCATCCTCAAAGCCGCCACGCGCTTCGACCTGTCTCTGGTCTATCCCCCCTACCAGGGGAAACTCGCCAGGGTCCGGCGCATCATGAAGTGACGCCGTCTGAGCTAAGGTTCAGAGGGCTCGTCGGACAGATCGTCGAGGTCGTCGTCGAAGTCCTGCGATGACTGTTGGATTTCCGCGATAATCTCCTGGGCCTCTTCGGCGCGGGAGGCGGGAACGAGGACGCGGGGCGCCATGCCGTCGATGCTGTAGGCGGCCGAGACGTTCTCGTTGGCGATGTGGACCGCGATGCCGGCGTCCTCCAGATGCGCCTTGATCAGATAGGCCAGCGTGATATCGCCGGCAACATACACTTCCACCAACTTGTCCATGCGTCCACCTCCTGATACCGTTCTGTCAATTCCTCCATCTGATTGTACCGATCTCGGTCCCATCCGGCAAATGCACTGGGGCGGTGACAGCCATCGATATCCGTGGTATCATTCACTCGTCGGACCGGAATTCACGCGGATTGTCAAGCAGGAGCACACGAGAATGCAGACAAGAACAGCAAGAGCAGCGATCGTCCTCCTGGGATGGGCCATTCTGAACGGGCCGGCGGGTGCGGCCCGGATCGTCGTCGGGCCCTATCTTCAGGCGCCGTCGGAGACCTCGATGACCGTGATGTGGATCACCGACGCCAATTGCGTCAGTTGGGTCGAATATGGCCGGGACGAATCCCTCGACCAGAAAGCCCACCACAGCGAGCATGGGCTGATCGCGGCCAACCAGACGATCCACAAAGTGACGATCGAGGGGCTCGTGCCGGGCGAGAAGTACCGCTATCGCGTCTGCTCCAGGGAGATCGTCGCGTTCAAACCCTACGAGGTCACCTACGGCGACACGGTCACGAGTGAAATGCATTCTTTCACCACGCTCGACGACCGGAAGGACAACGTCTCCTTCATCGTCCTGAACGACATCCACGAGCAGAACGAAACCCTCATCACGGTGACGAAGCGTGCGCAGACGCAGCCCTTCGACCTCGTCTTCCTCAATGGCGACATCCTTGGCCATATCGAGGACCAGCAACAGATCATCAATCACGTGCTGGCGCCGTGCACGGAGCTGTTCGCCACGCGGACGCCGTTCGTCTACACGCGAGGCAATCATGAGACGCGCGGCAAGTTTGCCCGCCGGCTGCCGGACTATGTTGCCCTGCCCGACGGTCGCTATTACTACTCGTTCGATCACGGCCCGATCCATTTCGTCGTGATGGACGGCGGCGAGGACAAGCGCGACACCGACAAGGAATACAGCGGGCTAGTCGACTTCGACCGCTACCGGGCCGTGCAGCGGAAGTGGCTGGAAGCGGAGATTCAGTCGCAGGCGTTCCGAGAGGCGCCGTTTCGCGTGGTGGTGGTCCACATGCCGCCGCAGCCGTCGGAGCGATGGCACGGCCCGGACGACATGTACCAGACGTGGCGGCCGCTGTACAACGAGGGCAAGGTCGACCTGATGATCTCCGGGCACACGCACCACTACGAGATCCGGCCGCCGGTCGAAGGGCAATGTGACTATCCGACGATCATCGGAGGCGCGCCCCAGAAGGGCGCCGCAACCGTCATCCGCGTGGACGCCACCGCTGACCATCTCGGCGTCACGATGACGCGCGATGACGGCCAGGTCGTCGGGACGTACGCGATTCACCGGGTCAAGGCGGACTCCCCTGCTGCCCCCTGAGCGCGCCAATCTCGGCGCGAAGCGACTCGATCTCTTTGCGCAGTCTGGCGTTCTCGTCCATCACGGCCGCCACAACACTCTCGACCCGCGAGGCGATGCCTGCTTCAAGGTCCTCCTGAAGGGCCTCGACCTTCTTCTGACAAGCCGCCAGTTGCTCCTGCCGCTGCTCGATCTCTCTGGCGTGCCGGGCCTGGACTTTCTCCATCTCCGCATCGCGAGCGGCCAGTTGTTTCCTGAGCTGCATGCTCTCGGCGGCGATGAGCCGGGCCTGCTTCACCTCCGGTGTCGCCTCCTGCCGACAGGCCGATCCCAATCCCAGCAGCAGCCCAACAGCGACCACAACGGCCAACATCCTGTGTTCTATCGGTTTCACGGCAAGGGTCCTCGTTCTCGCGTCTCTTGTCAGGTCTACTCAAACAGGGGCGCCAACTGCTCCCTGCGGGCGGCGTCGATCTGCTTCGGATCGGTCCAGACCGCCATCTCCAGGCTCTTACGGCACGCGCAGTCTTCGCAGACCAGCGGCGTCTCGACCGCCAGAACCGCCTCGATGAGCCGCAGGCAGTTGTCAGTGGCCGTCCGGAGGTTCGAGACGATCTCCTGGATCAGGGTCTGCTTGCCCTTGGATGGGTCGTGCGGCCGCCAGCAGTCGTAGTCGCTCACCAGCGCCACCAGCGCGTAGCACATCTGCGCCTCGCGTGCCAGCCTGGCCTCGGGCATGGCGGTCATGCCGATCAGATCGCCGCCCCAGGCGCGGTGCATCTTCGATTCGGCGCGGGTCGAGAACTGCGGCCCTTCCATGCACACATATGTTCCCTGAGAATGAACCCGGATCCCGGCCGGCTTGGCGATGCGCAGCAGGGCTTCGCGAAGCCGGTCACACGTCGGATCGGCCATCTCGCAGTGCACGGCGCCGTAGCCGGAAAAGAACGTGCCCGTCCGCCGGAACGTCTTGTCGATGAACTGATCGACCACGACCAGGTCGCCCGGCGAGATCGAGTCGCGAAGCGAGCCGACCGCGCCGCTGGCGATCACGGCGTGGACGCCCAGTTGCTTGAGGGCAAAGATATTGGCCGCGTACGGCACGTCGCTTGGCCCGAACTGGTGCCCCGGCCCGTGCCGGTTGATGAACGCGACACGCCGCTCGCCGAGCGTGCCGACCAGAATAGGCCCGCTGGGCGCACCGAACGGCGTCTGCACTTCGCGCTGCTCGGCACCGGCGAGCTTCGCCGCCAGGTCGTCACCGAGCCCGGTGCCTCCGATCACACCGACCAATTCCTTCGCCATATGCTTGTTCTCCTTTCCAGGTCGGGCTATGATAACCGGCGCGCGTGCCGATGTCATCCTCGAATGGCAGACGTGTGGCAGCCACCTGCAACGCGAGATTGGCCAAAGGAGCCTGGAAATATGGACTTACTGGTGACGGTCAAAGAGGTCAAGGGGCACTGCCCCGTGCACAAGGTGGGCGATTCCTTCACGCTGAAAGCTTGCTATCAACTGGTCAGCGAGATTCCCGTCTGCATGCACGGGCTGGCGTCGCTGATGCCGTGGTACAATGCCCTGCGCGTCTCCGAGCCGGCCGCCTGGGGCCTCGACGGCAAAGAGGACAAGACCAAAGCCTACGTCCAGTGCCCCGACGTCTGCCAGTACACCGGCGGCGGCACCGTCGTCTACGAAATCAGCAAGGTTCGCTGAGTCCCCATGGACTGACGCCCTACAGGTCGCGGGGTTCGTGGAAATCGTGGTCGTGGTCGGTGGCGAGCAGCTCGGCCTGGGTGCGGACCATGCGGATCGTCCGCCATTTCCCCCCGCGGTAGCGTCCGTAGAACACAAACGAAAACGATAGGAACGACAGCACGACTCCCGTCCAGGCGACCTCCGGCGAGAGCCTCAGCACGTAGAGGATGACGATCAGGATTCCCAGCATCAGCCAGTGCAGCACTACCGAGACGCACATCGCCCAGACGGTGTCGCCTGCGCCGCGAAGGGTTCCGCTGAAGACCACGAGAGCCGCTTCGAGCATCACGTAGATCGATGCGATCCGAATCATCCGCACCGCGATCGGCGCCGCTTCGCGGAAGATGGCGTCGACCTGCTCCGGACGGAACACCGCGACCAGGTCTTTCGGGAAGCCGACGAAGAGAATGAGGATGATGAGCGAATAGAGCGATCCGCACTTGAGCCCGGACATGGCGGCGCGGTGGGCGATGTCGGGCTGGCCGGCGCCCATGTAGCGTCCGACGAGGCTCATGACGCCGATCTGGATGCCGACCAGCGGGACGAACGAGACCATGTCCCAGTTGAACATGACCGTCACGGCGGTGGCCGTGGCCGGACTGTGGGCGTGGAACGCGACGATCATGGCGTTGAAGGCCATGAGGTTCAGAAACATTTCGACGCCAGCCGGATAGCCGAACCGCAGCAGCTTGGCCATGGCGTCCCGGTCGAACCGCAGCGAGTGCCACACACGGAACGTCTGACGCGTCTGCCCGCTGAGATAGGCGGTCAGAAGAACCCCCAGCCCGAAGACACCCCCGATGACCGTGCCGTAGGCAGCCCCGCGAACGCCCAGAGCGGGAGAACCCAGCTTGCCGTAGATCAGGATGTAGTTCATCCCGACGTTGACCAGCATCGCGGTTGCGGCGCTGACCATGACGATTCGCGTCCGCCCGATGCCCGAGAAGAAGCTGCTCAGGCAGTTGCGCAGCAGGCCGACCACGGCCGCATAGATCACGATGTCGAAGTATTCGATCTGCGGGGCGAGTTGCCCGGCGGAGATCCCCGTTCTCGCAAACACCACGTGGACCAGCGGGCGGGCCAGCAGGATCAGTGGATAAGCGGTCAGGGCGATCAGCATCGCCTGCGTGGTCGCCGTCGCGCAGCGGTCCTTGCGGCCGGCGCCGAGATACTGGGCCACCAGCGCCGTCGAGTAGCCCGTCAATCCGAGGAAGAACGTCATCAGCATGTAGCAGGTCAGCCCGCCGGCCATCGAGGCGTTCATCTGCTCCGGACCCAGCTTCGACAGGAAGAGGCGGTCGGTGAACATCATGACCGTATCACAGGCGTGTGAGATCACCATCGGCAGCGCGATCGCCAGCAGTTCGTGCATCCCGCCGGCCGCCGCGGCCTGCGAGGGGGCCCTCCGTTCAAGTTCTTCAACCCGCGTCATAGCCCCTGCTCACAGCCTTGCATCGCCTTGACCTGCCGATCCATAAAAGAAAAGCCCTTCGGTTCCAGTTCCGAAAGGCCTTGGCATCGTTCTGACAAGTCCCGCCGGTGCATCTTGCACACACCGCCCTTCCACGACGGGATTTCGTTCTCGTCTTGTTTCACAGCCCGCGTACTGTACACGACAGATCACTCGCGGTCAACAGCACCCTGCAGATCGGGCCGCACACCCGCAGCGGACATCGCAAGGCAAAGGCTATCTTCAGCAAGGGGGCCTCACCAGCGCAGTTGGATTTCGGATGGCCCGGACAGGGTGAGGGTCAGCAGCTTTTGCTCGCGGCTGAAATGCGTCGTGGTTTCGCCTGCGCCACCATCGGTCCGGCGGACCATCACGCCGGAAGGCTCGTTTGGGACGCCGGAGACCAGAACGGTGAAAGCGGCGTCGCCCCAGCCAGCGACCTCGAAGCTCACCATGTCATCTGACTGCTGCAATGCCTCAATCTCGCACGGCGCGTGGATGAACCAGTTCCGCCCCTCTATCCTGCCGACGTTGTACAGCCGGCCCTGTCCATACAGCTCGGGCAGATGTGCCTGGACGGTGCCGGGATTGATGGCGGGCCCGTCGCTGATCTGCGCCCTGAGGTGGAAGAAATCGGGCAACAGGCCCTGGCGCTTCTCGTCGCTCTGAGGCCATGTCATCTGGAGACCCGTTGCGGTGATGGCCTTGGCGAGCATCCGCCAGGGTCCGGACGAGTCATACTGAGCGAGTTGATGCAGCGCCGAACCGTATACGAGGCCGCACCACTGGACCGGCTGGCCAAACCAGATCGGCGCTTTCCAGTTCGTCGCGCCCAGCACCGCAATCGTCGCATAGGGACCCACCTCGCCCTTTGTCGGATTCGCCAGATAGACAAACGGAACACCCGTCCAGGCCCAGTAGCGGGCCTGTTCGAGATAGTCGGGCCTGCCCGAGAGAACGAAACCCAGCGTATAAGCTTTGACCATATAGGCGGAGGCGAGAATGTCCGGCGTGTGCAGAGGCACTTCCCAGGTCTGCGCCCCGCGCGGAACCGTGCCGGCATAGAGGTCCGTCTGCTTGTCCAGCAGCCCCAGACCCTGTTCGATGAGCGCCGAATCCGCCGACAGGGTTGCCGCTTCGAGGATCCACGCCACGTCGGCCGCCGCCAGACCGTTGGCGTGGTAGGTGAAGTGTCCCCTGGAATAGTCCACCTTGCCCGGCTGATAATGCTTGATCCCCTGCGCATCGAAATTCTCGAGCAAGGCGACGGCTTCGGACTGCCTGGACTGAACGTAGACCTCCACATCGCCCAGAACCAGCGCCGGCGTCGGCGTCCGCACATGGGAAACCGTACCCCAGTAGGGCTGTCGGGCCGGGCGCCTGCTCAGCGCCAGGTCCCGACCGTCGTTCAGCCGCGCAGCCAGATCGGCATCGCCGCAGTGACGTGCGAGCCAGTCCATGTACACCGGTGCGTCAGAGGCGGGCTGGGCCCCGAAGGCAGTCCCCCAGACTGCGTGGCGGAACAGGCCACCCTCGTTGATAGCCGAATCGAGCCAGCCATGCGAAAGCAACATCACGGCGGCGTCGAATCCGCCCTCGAACACGGGGACGGGCAGGAACCCTCGAACCTGAACATATTTCTCGACGGCAGGGATAATCGTTTGCCCTTCTCCGGCGATGATTATGGCGCGCGACCGGACCGGCCGATCCGCGAGGAGTCGGAACGGCGTGTGCGCCGCCAGGTCGTTCTCGAAGCGAAGGTCCCCCACCGCCGGCGCGGTCAGCGCCATCACGTGGGCGCCGCTGCCGTAGATCGTATCGGGCGAGTCGAAGACGGGCGCTGCCAGGTCGGACGGCTCCCAGATCAGTCCGATGTAGCGATCCTCGTGAGCGACGGCCATCAGCGGAAACGTGATCTTGACGGGATCGGGCACGCGGCGGACGTGCTCGGGGGTCGTGATGTCGGCCTGGCTGCTGCTCGGTTCATCCTCAAGGTATTCCAGGCCCGCCAGAAGCCCCTGGGTCTTGCGAGGGCCGAAGGTGTCGAGTCCCGCAAACAGGGTCAGCCACGGCAGATAGACCACTTCGCGGTCCTGATCGGTCGCGAATTCTGTGTCTACCACGAGCGTTCCAGGGACTCGTCCCGGCGAGACCCGCCTCGTCAGTCGCCATTGGCCGCCTGCGGGATCGGTCAGACTCGCAACGCATGTGAGAGCGCCTGATGTCACACTGCAGGAGAATTGGGAGGACGACAGATCGAGCCAGTGGGGCTGCCCATCGAGCATGATCCCGACGATCTCCGACCCGTGCCCCGCCGCCATTTCGACACTACCGCATTCGATCAAGAAGTCGCCCCAGCGCGCGGGCGAATGCCTCAGAAGCAGGTCACCGGACTGAACCACCGCCAAGTCGGCCCGGGCTGCATCGAGGCGTTGCGGCTTCTTCAGCGGCGGTTGAGCTATGGGGGCCAGAGATTCCACTCGAATGGAACGGACCACGATCGAGCCCGGCCCGGTGGCCGGATCGAGGCGAAATCGCGTGCCCGGTCCAAGCGGTTCACGGATCATCAGCGCGTAGTCATGCCATTGCCCATCGTTAGCCACCATGAACCGGACAGAGCGGCTCGCCTCGAAATGCCGGCCGTAGAAGAGTTCCCCACCGGCGTCGGCGTCGGACTTCATCGTCACGGTGACGCGCGTCATGGTCCCCCCGGGCAGGTCCACCGCTGGCCCTTCGATCCATGGATCGATCCCCGTCGAGACAAACGCCAGACCGTCGGAACTGGCGGTCAGGCCCGTAACAAAGCTGTTTCCGATCCAACCTCCAGTTCCCTGGGTGAAGTCCCACGTCACGATGGCGTCGGCCCACACCGAAGACGCAAGACACACCAGGATCACTCCGATCGTACCTGCCGATATTCCGCTGCTGTTCTTCATAAACGACCTCCGATTCCTGTCCGTCGTGTCGAACTCTGATCCGCCCGTAGTATAATGGCGCCCATGACCCTCGAACAGGAGATTAAGGATCGGGCGCTCCAACTCGGCTTCGATGCCGTGGGAATCACCGATGCGTCGCCGATCACCGACACAGACGTCGCACGGATTCAGACGTGGCTGCGGACCGGTCACGCCGGCCGGATGCAGTACATGCATCGCAACGTCGAGAAACGCATCCATCCGGCGGCCTTGCTTGAAGGGGCGCAGTCGGTAATCGTTGTGGCTCTGAACTACAAGCCGGACGGTTCATCCACGCCGCTGCAAGATCCTCCGCGAACAGGGGCCGTTGCCCAATACGCCTGGTATGAAGATTATCACCAGTTCATGAAACCACTCTTGTTCGAACTGGCGGATTTCCTTCGCGCGCGGACGGACCGGAGACACCGATTCAAAGCCTGCGTGGACTCGGTCCCGCTGGCCGAACGGGCCTTGGCGGTCCGCGCAGGTCTGGGCTTTGTCGGAACCAATCACATGCTGATCCACCCAGCGCTCGGGCCTCAGGTCTTCCTGGGGGAACTGGTGACCACCGTCGAGCTTGAACCTGACCGGGCAAGACCCGGATCGTGCGCCGCCTGCGACCGCTGCGTTCGAGCCTGCCCCACCGGCGCACTTGGGGCGGAGGGCACGTTCGACGCCCGCAAATGCATCAGCTACCTGACCATCGAACACAAAGGAGACATCCCGCCAGAGTTGGCGGCAAAGATCGGTGACAGGGTCTTCGGCTGCGACGCCTGCGTCCTGGCATGTCCCCATCAGCACGCCGCACCACCTCGTGCGAACAGGAGACTCCGATTCCATCCGGAGAACGTGCGACTGAACCTGGAGGAGTTGCTCGCGCTGAGTGCGGAATCGTTCGAAATCCGATTTGGCGATTCACCTGTCCAACGGGCCGGCCTCGACGCGCTTCAGCGCCACGCGCGCGTCTGTCTGAACAACGAGCGCCGCCGGGATATGTGACACCCTCCCCTGTGGCTCGATCCGCATCGCATCCCACCGCTCAGGGAGCGACGAACGCGTCTTTCTCGGAGCAGGGCCGTTCATAGCCGCGCATCTCGCAACCGTCGGTGATCTCCGCCGGCGTGAAAATATCGTCCTCGGAGAGACTGGTGTGCCGCTGCCGAAGGAATTGAATGCTGCCGTCACTGAACGCGACATTCTGTCCGCGTCCGCCGTGGTTCCGGCTGTTTGCCCTCAGGAACTCTTCATCCACACGCAGCCGGAACTCCGCAGAATAGTCCGCCGGGAGCCTTTCGGCGAGGGGATTCTGGTCGGCCATGAGCACCCTGCGCGTCCCGGAGTTGGTCTCTCTCGATTGCGGACAACCGATTCGAATGCTGAAAGAGATGAAGCTGCGCTCGGGAAAGTCGCTGTAGTCTTCCACCTTCAGATTCTCGAAGGAAACCTCGCCTTCGATGCGCCTGGCCGGACAGAGGAACTTGTCCAGCGACACGTATCCCTCTCTGACAAGCTTATAACCGCGACGCGTGTTGGAGTAGTTCTCGGGCCCCTGATAGCTCACTTTCCACCATGGCGCGCCGGCGTCCATCGGCACGCTGGGAAACTGCCCGTCGTGGTCGCCGGCATACCTGACCATTCCCTCCTGAACCGCGCCCAGATTGGTCTGGCACCGGGATTGCCAATACTGCTGCCTGGCAAAACTCAGCGTCGGCAACAGGACCCCGACCGTCAGGACCAGGACCGCCGCCACCGCGGCGATATCCCCCCAGTTCCTCCAGAAGGGAATCCGGATCGTCGAGAGGCCGATCTGTCCGACCGGGAGCAGCTCTTCGGCCCGGTCCGGCTGCAAGGCGGCTTGCGAAACCTCCTTCAGACGCAGAACCGTTCTGGCGGCCAGCTCCTCAGGACACGGCTCGACTTCCAGGGCGTCCAGTGGAGATAGGACGCTTCGTAGCGTGTCGTAAAGGCCTACTGCTTCCTGAGACTGGGCCAACAACCTCTCGGCTTCCACCGTCTCGCTTTCGGATGTCAGACCCAGAGAGTAATCAAACAACAGTTCTCGATGCTGATCAGTGAACGACGTCATTTGACCTCTTGACTCCCTGCAAATGCTTTCCAATCTTTGGCAAACCGGGCTATGGCCGCATGCAAGCGGCTCTTGACAGTCCCTATGGGTATACTGAGGGCGTCGGCCATTTGTTTGTACGAAAACCTCTGGAAATAGGCCATCAGCAGGATCTGACGGAGGTTCTCGGGCATGCTCCCGATAACCTCGTTGACGCGGGCCGCGGTTTCGTTCCTTTCCAGCTCATCGTAAGGGATGCTGTTATTGGACGATAGGGTGTTGAGCATCTCGTCGAACGACATATCCTGTTCGTCGGAGATGGCTCCGATGGGCACGGCGCTGGTCCGCTGGGCCTTGCGAAGGGCGTCCTTGGCCTTGTTGGCCGCGATCGTGAACAGCCACGGCCTCAAGGGCCGTTCCGGATCGAAGCTCTCGCGGCTGTTGAAAAGCTGGAGGAACGTCTCCTGAAAGACGTCTTCGACGAGGTCCATGCGATTGAGAAACTGCCGCAGAAACGCGTACAGGCTGTTTTTGTACCGGTTGACGATCTCGGCAAATGCGGCTTCGTCGCCCTCGATGTAGTGCAGGAGAAGCTCGGAATCCGTCAATTTCTCATGCTTTGGCTTCATACTTCCTTCCAGAATAGCATCTTATTATAGACGATCAAGAAACGACTGGATACTCCCTATTGCCGCGATCCAGGCGAGGTGTCTGTGCGAATTTCGCGGCAAGGCCCGTTTTCCACCACGGAGCGCCCTGTGTGGCAGCGGCAAACGGAGCAAGGCGGAGTTTGCCGATGGCTTCGACGGCATGCGTATCACCATCGGCAAGCCTGCGCTTGCCGCTGCCACACGGCTGCCAGGATATTTTCACAGACACTCGCTCGGCGTGTCTGTCAGGATTTCAGGGCAGCATTCCCTTGCGGACGCAGACCGCCAGGGGTGGCAGCCTCAAAGCTTGTCCTGAGCGAAGCCGAACGGATCCGCAGGACTTGGGGATGGATCGCCTCGCAGAGGCCTTTCCGTACGGGTGCGCCACTCCCATTCGCCATCCCCAAAGCTCCGTTGCACTACGCTTTGAGGCTGCCACCCACATGCCACGATATTTTCACACACACAGGCGAGGAACCTGGTCTGCCGGCCCGGGTATCCCTGGCGTCCCGCCATCCTGAGCGCCGGCGGCCGCACGAAATCCGCACGAAAAACCGGAGAATTACTGAACTGCAACTTCGAGTTCGCAGTAGTACGATCTTCAAGTAAGGCGCATAGAGTCTCTAACAGAGCAATGGGGAAGAAAAATACACCTCTCTGAGTTTCCAATCCGCATGTGTAAGCCGTGCGTACCGGTTCACATCCTGAACGGCCAACGACCCGTTCAAGGCGATCATACGATCAATGCGACCCGGCGTGTGGACATGGCCATCGGCATTTCCTATGAACATGATATGAAAAAGGCCAAGAAGGTCATCGATGGCGTCTCGGCCGCAGATCGGCGGATTCTGCCCGATCCGGCTCCCGTGGTGGAGGTTTCGGAGCTGGCCGAGCAGCGTGAACCGCGTGGTCCGGCCTCGGGGCACCTGCGCCGACTACTGGCCTGCCTATTTTGACTTGACCACCAATATTAGACTTGCACTCGGGGAAGATGGGCTTACAATACCATTCCCGCAGCGTGATGTGCATCTCAAGAACGGCAATTTGGTGGCCGCCGCAGGACGAAGAACGTGAGGGCGAGAAGAATAGTCCGGCTGATGCGCCGTGCGATGTCTGCCATTTGAACTGACTGAAAGGAGACCCGAGAATGTATCGTACCCTGATATTAGCAGCAATCTGCCTTGGCCTGCTGTCGGCAGTGGTGCAGGCCGACGAGCTCTACCTGAAGAACGGAGACCGCCTTACCGGCACGCTCGTCAAGCTCACCGAAGGCAAGCTCGTCTTCAAGGCAGACGCCGCGGGCGAGGTGACCGTCGCCCTGGCGGATGTCCTGACCTTCAGCACAACTGCACCCGCGGAGGTTCACCTCAATGACGGCACCGTCCTGAACCAGCCCGTGATGGCAGCCGAAGCCGGCACCTTCGCCATCGACACCGGCACGGCCTTGAGAGCCCAGACCTTCCGACTGTCGGACCTGGCTTCCATGAACCCGCCGCCCAAGCCCCCGGTGAAGTGGACGGGAAGCATCTCTGCCGGCGTGACCGCCACCAGTGGAAACACCTCGACCGAGGCCGTCAACGCCAACATCAGCGTCGCGCGGCGCAGCGAAAAGGACCGCACCACTGCCAGCGCCAACTATGCCAGGGGAAAACAGGAGGATCCGGACAGCGGCGAGGAGAGGACCACCGAAGACTGGTGGCGGGCCAAGGCCCAGTATGACTACTTCTTCTCGAAGAAGTTCTTCGGCTTCATCAACGGCAGCTATGAGAAGGACGCGATCGCCGAGCTGGATCGACGCGTTGTGGTCGGCGGCGGTGCCGGTTATCAGTGGATCGAATCCCCCAGGACGAATTTCTCCACCTCGCTCGGTCTGGCGTCGCTCTACGAGAAATTCGACAACGAGACCGACAGCAACAGCGAGCTGTCCGCCCAGGCGGGGTACAACTTCGATCACCAACTGAACGACAGCGTCAAGTTCCTGCACGACCTGACGTACTATCCGGCCCTCGAGAAGTTCTCGGACTATTATCTGACCACCACCGCCGAGATTCGGGCCAGCCTGACCAAGAGCATGTTTGCCAGCTTCAAGACCATCTTTAATTACGACGCCACGCCGGCCGAAGGCCGCAGCAGTACCGACGTGAAGTATCTTTTCAGCGTCGGCATGACCTTTTGAGCCCGCGTCCGATACGCCACGGCCGGTCGGGACCTTTCCAGGCCCCGACCGGCCGGCGAGCTGCCCTGGCAAATGCATGGCCGGATGCGCTTGACAGAATCGCGCCGGTATGCTATGCTGAGCAGCAATGAGCAGGAAATCTCGAAACAACAGGACCGAACAAGTGAAGAGTTCATCCAGAGCCGTCTTTGAGCCGATCCGGACGACAACGTCCGGAGCGGTCGCTGCGCCGGCTGTTCCGTGTTGGCGGCCGGATTGCACCTGTCTGCTCTACGGGTGGAACCTCTGACGGTCGGCGAATACTCTTGCAGGTACAAGCCGGCCTTCAACGCCGGCTTTTTTTTTGCCGGCACACATAAAGAGAAACGATTTACGGAAATGACGGCGCCACAGGGACCGCCGGGACAATGTCTGCTGTTGGAAGGATAAGGATCATGACTTCGAAAGAACTGCGAGAGATCCTGACGCAAACGATTGACGACCGCCCCAGAGAGGGTCGACAGTACTTTCACGTGTGCTGGTGGAACGACGGGCTGTGCTGCCTGCCCACGATGCACACCACGGAGAAGCACGACATCTTCTTCATGGCGCCGGACACGGTTCTCGACGCCGGCCTGTCGGAACGCCAGATGGAGCTGATCGGCGAGCGCGTGACTGACTTTTGCAGCCGGCGGCGGATTCGATTGACCCAGATTCGTCGACGTCCCGTGCCGGCTTCCGGCCCTTCGGCACAGCAGGGGCTGCAGATCACGGACTTCGACCGTGCCCGCCTTCAGACCCTGCTGGGGCAACTGGACCGCCACGACGCTTCCCGGCGCAAAGAGGCCGCACGCCTTCAGATGCTTCTGAAGAAAGCCGATGTCGTCCCCTCCCGCGAGATCCCCCAGGATGTGGTCACGCTGAATTCAAAGGTCCGCGTCAAAGACGGTCGCAACAACCGATCCATGGTCCTCTCCCTCGCCTTCCCGACGGAGACCCCCTCGAAGGAAACCACCGACGAGGAGAACGTCTCGATTCTGAGCCGCGTAGGCCTGTCGCTCCTCGGACGGCGCGTGGGCGAGCAAATTGACGGGCGCATGAAGGTGGACGAGCTGCTCTATCAACCCGAAGCGGCGGGCGATTACCACCTGTGACGAAGCGTCCGGCCCGGATGAGGACGACACGTCTGACCTGTTCGAATCGACCTCGGACAGGTCAGACGCGTCGATGCAGGCCGAAACAAGCGCTGTTCAATCCGCCCTTATGTGGAACACGTCAATACGTGTGACCGTGGACCTTCGAGGTCCGGAAGCCGAAAATGGCGATGACCACGAAGCAAATCAGCGGCAGCACAAACGACGCTCGCGTGCTCGACAGAGTCATGAAGCCCAGGTTGAAGGCGTTCATGTCCATGATGGCGCCCTGCATGGGGGGCATGAGGCAGCCGCCGCCGATGGCCATGATCAGGCCGGCCGCGCCGAGCTTGGCGTCGTCCTCCAGTCCCTTTAGAGCAATCCCGTAGATCGTCGGGAACATCAACGACATGCAGGCGGAGACGCCGACAAGGCAGTACAGGCCCGGCATGCCCTTGACGAAGATTGTGCCGAAGACCAGCCAGAAGCCGCCGATGGCCAGTGTCATGAGCAGGCCGCCCGGACTGAAGTACTTCAACAGGAAGGTGCAAACGAACCGGCTGCTCACGAAAATGACCATCGCGACCATGTTGTACATCTGCGCGGTCGTCTTGGCCATGCCCAGTTCATTCTCCGCGTATTGGATGATGAACGTCCAGCACATGATCTGGACGCCGACGTAAAAGGCCTGCGCCACGACGCCCTCGATGTATTTGCGGTTGGCCAGCAGGCGTTTCAGCGTTGGCAACAGGTCGATCCGGTTATCCTCCTCACCTTTGACCCTCGGCAGCCTGGCGATCGCAAAGACCACCAGGACAGCCAGAACTACCAGACCCAGAATCATGTAGGGACCGATGATGACGTTGAGATCATGCTGTTGAAGGGAGGCGAAGTGTTCCGGGTGGGTATCGCGCATCACGATGCGCGCAGCTTCGTCGGCCTTGTCGAGCTTGGCCAGGATGAAGTTCCTGGCGACCAGCATCCCGATTAGCGACCCCATCGGGTTGAACGACTGGGCAAAGTTCAAACGACGGGTGGCGGTTTCCTCCGGTCCCATGGCCAGGACGTACGGATTGGCGCTGGTTTCGAGGAAGGACAGGCCGCAGGTCATGACAAAATAGGAAATCAGAAAGGCCCAGAAGGCCATCATCCAGCCGGATGGGATAAACAGCAGACAGCCGGTGGCATAGAGCGCCAGCCCTAGAAGGATGCCTGTCTTGTAACTGAATCGCTTGATGAACAGCGCGGCAGGGATCGCCATCACGCAGTAGCCGCCGTAAAAGGCGAACTGAACCAGCGAGCTTTCGAAATTGCTGATCAGCAGAATGTTCTTGAACGCCGCCACCATCGGGTTGGTGATGTCGTTGGCGAAACCCCACAACGAGAAGAGACTCGTCACCAGAACGAAGGCCCAGAGGATGTTCGGGGGAATCACTCGTGGTTTCTGCGTGCCATCCTGGAAGTCGCGAGGCGAGGTCTCTGCCATGGGTTGCGTCCTGTTCTTGAAACGAACATTGCCTTTCAGCATCGGCCCGGTCACATTCCAGGCCGTTGAAAGTCACCATAGAATGGCGTGCGGGACCTGACTCGTCAAGCGTCTACTATTTGTGGATTGGTCGTTTCCGTCCGCCGGGCCGCGCACGTCGATCCTGCCCCTGCGCCGGGATCGGTAAAAGGTTGCACCTCCGGCGGAAAGCGACTATCCTGAGACGCAATCGTTGGCGGGCTGGGCCACGTGGTGAGCATGTGACAGGATTGGATGGGAGCGCAGATCATGAAGAACGCGGTGTGGATGGTCCTATTGGTCGTGCTGGCTGGAATCCTCGTGACCGTGGGTCTGCTTCGCAAGGGCGGCGCCGACGGGTCGCGCAAGATCGGCGTGATTCCCAAGGAAACGGTCTCGGTCTACTGGGAAGGCGTTCGGCAGGGCGCGTTGAAGGCCGGCGAAGAAGAAGGCTTCGACATTCTGTGGAACGGGCCCGAAGTCGAGACCGACCGCGAGAAGCAGCTCCAGATCATCGAGGACATGATCGCGCAGAAGGTCGCCGGCATCGTCCTGGCGCCCAGCGATCGCAAGGCGCTCGTTCCCGTGGTCGAGAAGGTCCACGAGCGAGGGATTCCCTGCGTGATCGTCGACTCCGGCGTCGACACGGACAAGATCCTCTCGTATATGGCCACCGACAACTACAAAGGCGGAGTCCTGGCCGCCCAGCGCATGGGCGAGATTCTCGGCGGCAAGGGAAAGGTCATCATCGTCCGCTGGACGCCCAACTCCGGATCGACCGACGCCAGGCTGGCCGGCTTCACCGAAACGCTCGCCAAGGAGTCTCCCGGGATCGAGATCGTCGACGCCCAGTACCCCAGCCCGCCTACGACGGACAAGGCCCGCGACGTCACCGACGACATGCTGACGAGAAACCCCGCAATCGACGGTATCTTCGCCTGCAACGCCACCACCGCCGGCGGCGCCCTCACGGCGCTGCGCAACGCGGACCAGGGACAGAAACGGATCAAGATGATCGGGTTCGACGCTTGGCCCATGGTCGTGGACGGGCTGGAAAAGGGCGACCTCGACAGCCTGATCATTCAGAACCCGTTCAAGATGGGCTACGAAGGGGTCAAGGCGATCGTTCGTCACCAGAAGGGCCAGACCGTCCCCAAAGAGGTCGACACCGGCGTCGAACTGATCACGCAGGATCGGCTCAAAGACCCGAAGGTCCGGGAGCTGCTCGACTCGCAGATATGAACGCCCCTTTGCCACAGGCTGTTGCCGATCGCGACGCGGCGCTGCGCATGACGGGGATCTCAAAGCGCTTCGGCCCGGTCCAGGCGCTCTGCGAGGTGACGTTCCACACGCGCGCCGGCAGCGTCCACGCCCTGGTCGGCGAAAACGGCGCGGGCAAGTCCACGCTCATGAAGATCCTTGCGGGTGTCTACCAGCCTGACAGCGGCTCCATCGAGATCCACGGAAAGCCCCAGATCCTGGCAAACCCGGCCCAAGCCATCGAAGCGGGCGTCTCGATGATCTACCAGGAACTGGACCTGGCCGAGCATCTGACCGTGGCCGAGAACATCTTCCTGGGGGCCGAACCACAGGGTCCCCTGCCTTTCACGGTCAGCCACCACCAAATGGCCGCCCAGACGCGGCGTCTCGCCGAGCAGTACAACTTCCGCATTCCTCCGGACGCAAAGGTTGAAGACCTCTCCACGGGCGACTGCCAGATCGTCGAGATACTGAAGTCTCTGCGCCGAAACGCTTCCATTATCGTGATGGATGAGCCGACGTCGTCACTGTCGGAACGCGAGACCGTCCGGCTTTTCGAAGTCGTGCGGCAGCTCCGCAAGCGCGGCCTCTCCATCATCTACATCTCGCACCGGCTCGAAGAGATCGTCGAGCTGGCCGACGAGGTGAGCGTCCTGCGGGATGGGCAGCTCGTCCACTCCGAGTCCATCACCCAACTGGATATCCCCAAGATCGTGCACCACATGGTCGGCCGCGAGCTGACGGACTTCTTCCCCCAGCGCAAGGCCAACATCGGCGACGTGATCCTCGAAGTCGCCGGCTTGTCGTCCGAGGCGGGCGTTCGTGACGTCGCCTTCCAGATTCGGCGAGGCGAGATCGTCGGCATGGCCGGCCTGGTCGGCGCCGGACGCACCGAGATCGCCCGGGCCATCTTCGGCGTGGACGCCAGGACTTCGGGCCGCGTCGTACTGGAGGGCCGGGAATTGAACATCACCTGCCCCGCCGACGCCATCGCCAGCGGGATCGCCCTGCTGACCGAAGACCGAAAGCGAACAGGTCTGTGCCTGCAACTGCCTTGTAGCTGGAACATCACGCTGCCCAACCTCGCCCAGATCGGGATGAAATCCCTGATCCGTCCGGCGCAGGAGCACCGGATCGCGGCCGAGGCGGGGGCGCGCATGGCGGTCAAGTGGGCCGGGCCCGAGGCCCCGACCGATTCCCTCTCGGGCGGCAATCAGCAGAAGCTGCTCATCGCCCGGTGGCTGCTGGCCCATTCGACGTTCATGATCTTCGACGAGCCGACGCGCGGCATCGACGTCGGAGCGAAGGCCGAGGTCTACGGCCTGCTCAACCGCCTCGCCGAACAGGGCAAGGCCCTGCTGTTCATCTCGTCGGAGTTGCCCGAGCTGTTCGGCATCGCCGACCGGATTCTCGTGATGCGGCGGGGAAAGCTCGTCGGAAACCTCGTGACGAAACAGACGACACCCGAAGAAGTCATGCACCTGGCGGCCGTCGAGGAGAATTGAATGAGCAAGTTCGTCAGACAACTGCTGCCCTTTGCCACCCTGGCGATCATCGTCGCGGCGCTGGCGGCGCTGGAGCCGGACACATTCCTGACCACGGAGAACTTCCTCAACGTGCTGAGCCGCTCCAGTGTCAACGGGATCATCGCGATGGGCATGACCGCGGTCATCATCTCCGGCGGCATCGATCTGTCCGTCGGCTCAATGCTGGCGCTGGCGGGTATGGTCGGCGCGGGCGTCATGCTCAAGGCCGGCGGTCCTGACGCAGGCGCCGCCGCGATGGTCCTCGGAACGCTCGTCGGCATCGGTGCCGGGTTTCTGTGCGGCCTGCTCAACGGCGTCCTGATCACCAAGCTCAAGCTGCCCCCCTTCATCGTGACCCTCGGAACCATGAGCGCCTTCCGAGGCCTCTCGTACATCATCAACAACAGCAAGATGTACGATGTCCCAACGTACACGTTTCTCGGCCAGAGCCATCTGTTCGGCGTCCCCGTCAGCGTGCTGATCCTGGCGCTCGTGGTGTTGTTCGGCTTCTTCGTGCTGCGGTACACGCCGCTGGGCCGGTACACGTACGCCATCGGCTCGAACCGCGAGGCGGCGTTCCACGCGGGCGTCAACGTGGACCGCAACCTGATCGCTATCTACAGCATGATGGGACTGTTCGTCGGACTGGCCGCGATGATCCAGGCCAGCCGGACGATCTCCGCCCAGCCGACTGCGGGCATCAGCCTGGAACTCGATATCATCGCGGCGGTTGTCATCGGAGGCGCCAGCCTCGCGGGCGGACGCGGCACCGTCGTCGGAACCATCGTCGGAACACTGCTGATCAGCTTCCTGCGCAACGGGTGCACCCTGTTGGGCATCTCTACCAATATCCAGCTCGTTGTCATCGGAGCGATCATCATCGGCGCCGTGGCCCTGGACCAGATCGCGCGATCCAAGGCCGAGGCAAGTTAGCCGTAGGAAGAGCATCCGCCGCAGGCGGACTGCCCATGCGGCTCGATCGGCAAGCGGAAATACGTAAGGAGGATTTGCCATGTCTGAAATGCTATCACGCAGACGATTTCTCGAAATGGGGATTACGACAGCCGGCGCTTTGTCTGTGCCCGGCGTGGCCGCAGCGGCCGCCGGCGACGCTGCCGCGCGTCCGGAGCTACCTTTCAAGATCTCGCTGGCGGAGTGGTCGCTCAATCAGAGCCTCTTCGGGCGGACCGACCTGAAGATCACCAACCTCGATTTCCCGCGCATCGCACGCCGGCTCGGGATCGAGGGGCTCGAATACGTCAACCAGTTCTTCATGGACAAGGCCAGGGACCAGAGCTACCTGGCCGAGCTGAACCAGCGCGTCAAGGACAACGACTGCAAGTCGGTCCTGATCATGTGCGACAACGAAGGGGCCATCGGCGCGGCCGACAAGGCCAAGCGTCTCGAAACGATCGAGAACCACATCAAGTGGCTGGAGGCCGCCAAGACGCTTGGCTGCCATTCGATCCGGGTTAACGCCCAGTCGGAGGGCAGCTATGAAGAGCAGCAGAAGCTGGCCGCCGACGGGCTGCGCGGACTGTGCGAACGCGCCGTGCCGTACAGCCTGAACGTCGTCGTCGAGAATCACGGGGGTCTATCGTCCAACGGCGAATGGCTCGTCGGCGTGATCAAGCTCGTGGACCTGCCCAACTGCGGCACGCTGCCCGATTTCGGCAACTTCGGGGAATACGACCGCTACAAGGGCGTGGCCGAAATGATGCCCTACGCCAAAGGCGTCAGCGCCAAGGCCACGCGGTTCGACGACGAAGGGAATGTCCTGGACACGGATTTCCCGCGCATGATGAAGATCGTCCTGGACGCCGGCTATCACGGCTACGTCGGAATCGAATCGGGCGGCAGGGACCAGATGAGCGAAATCGACGCCATCCGGGCGACCAAACGCGTGCTCGAACGCATCCAGCGCGAGCATCGGGCGAGCGCCCCGGCCTGACCCAGAGACCGCGCCCTGTTCCTCGCTTGTCAGGACGTCATTTAGCCTGGCGACATGGGTGGCAGCCTCAAGGCGCAGCCTTGGGGATGGTGGGCGCGGCTTGTCCACGGGCGACGGGCCGCCAACCGTAGCCGTCTTCTGTACCAGCGATCGTGATTTTCCCCAACAGCAGCCACGTCCCGCGCGTTAAGGTAGGTGAAGAGTCCCAGTGCACGGGAGGTCTGGTGCGGATCGTGGCAACGGAAAACGCAGAGTCGACAGGGTCGTCTGACAACCGGGCAGCTCGCGTGAGACCTGCCGAGGTGTTCCTCGCGGAGGCGGCCCTGTTGAGAAAGGTCATCGCGGGCATGGGTTTGCGCGCCGCCGATGCTGAGGACGTCCTCCAGACCGTGTCGATCAAGTGCCTCGACCACCCGTCTGCGTTCGCCGAGCGAGCGGAGTGCCGCCGCTGGCTGATCCGCGTGACGATGAACGAGTGCGTTACGGAGCACCGGCGGCGCCGGCGATTCCACCGGCACGCAGCAGGCATTGCTGAACGCGGGCGCGGGCTCGCCGCGAACGGCCCTGCTCAGGATGCCATCTCCTTGGAACAACGGGACGCCGTGCAAGGCGCCTTGCACGACCTGGCCGATGAGTTGCTCCAGCCGCTGGTGTTGAGGTACTTCTGCGACCAGAGTTCCGCACAGATCGGCGAGATCCTGAGTCTGCCGGCTTCGACGGTGCGCAGCGCGCTGTGCAAAGGGCGTATGGCCCTGGCCAAGGCCTTGATGAAACGAGGGATAGAACGATGAATCGCGATTCCTGCCAGATCACTGCAGAGCTGCTCGTCGATTTCGCGGACGACACGCTGAGCGACGAAGAGGCTGCTCGGGTCCATAAGCATATCGAGGAATGTCCGCAATGCCGCGCGACCGTCGAAGCCCTGAAGCAGTCGCTGGGGACAGCCCAGGCGATCTGGCGGGACAACGCGTGTCCCGCAAGCAGCGCCCGGACGCTGCCACTGCCCTGGCGGCGCTACGCCGCCGCCGCCGCAGCGGTTCTGCTGGCTGCTGGTGCGCTGATGTACCGGCCTGCACGCCAGCCGGCGCGGGCCGATGCGCCGACGCTCGCGGAGATCGAGGATCGCATGACGCAGTCGGCCACAGCGGCACGCCTTCTGGCCACCGTCGATCAACTGGAGTCTCAGCCGTCGCTGCGAGACGTTGCGGAAAGTCAATATCGCTACATCCTGGTGAAGTACCCCGAAACCAGCGCCGCGAAAGCGGCACGATTGAAACTCGAGTCCTTACGATAGAAGGAGAACCGACCATGACCCCGAAAGCAGCCATCCTGCTGATCCTGTCCCTGGCAACCACAGCCTTCTCCACCTCTGCCCCGACCGAGCCCAACGAGACGACGGAGTTGAGCTTTCAGATGAGCAACGAGACCACACGGTGGACCATTGAGGCCGTGGTCGACGACACATCCGTCTACTACGACGACCCTGGATCGATCCGGCCCCGGTATGCGGCTCAGCTCATCCTGCCCCGCCACAGTTGGTTTAATAGCACGTGGGTTCTGGAGCTGGCGATGAACAGTCCGCTAGCCCAGAAGCTCTCACCGGCACAAAAGGAGTTTCTCGCCCAGGGTTTCGGCACCCGGGTCGATAAGAGCGCTGCCAACATCCCGAATTACTACTCGATCTATCTCTATGCCGTCAGCGAAGAGGACGCCAAGAACATGGCTCGGGCCGCCATGGACGGTCTAACCACGCTGGCAAAAAAGAACCTTGCCACGGCATTACGTGGTTGGGAGAAATGGAAGCAGGACTTCGAACACAGCCGTCGCGAGCTGGTCGAGAAGCAGGAACAACTCAAGAAGGTCGAGCCCCAATATGACAACCTGAAGATGCGCCTTCATCCGGGCCTGGGCGACGATGACGCAGAGCAATTGGCCAGGGAACTCATCTTTCAGATGAACAAGGAAGGCAATACGCTCGACATCGAACTGGCCGGCATCCGCGCCAAGCTCCAGATCATCGACGACTACCGCAGCCGATCGGACTTGGACAAGAACGTCAGCGACCGGCTCGAAGCCATGAGAATCGATCAATTGATCGAACTGAGCAGTCTCGAAGCCCGCCGGAAAGCCATCGAGAGAATTCTCGCGGCGGAGCAGGAATTCTGCCGCCTTTACGGTGAGAAGAAGGAACTCCGTGAGACTATCCCCAGACACGTCGAGAACATCCGAGATGGCGAAGAGAGCCTCAAGGGGGAGCCGGAAATCCTCAAACAGCGACGGGAAGCACACGCCACACCGCGGATCTACAACGACACCGTCATCCTCTATCCCATCGCGGACAGCGAGGTGAAGAACTGACTGCTGCAGGCTGTCCCGGTCCCGGCGCATCTCGGGGTTGAGCATTGAGGATTGCGGATTTCGGATTCGCCGAGGCGCCTCAGTCCGAAATCCGAGATCGCCAATCCGGCGGTCAATCCTCCCTCCCTCATCGCAAACGATCCGCTTGGCTTTCGGCCTCGGCTGTGGTATCCTTCTGCCCGATTGGCCCTGGAGCACCGATTATTGATGATGGATTATTGATGATTGGTAGCTTGCTATGGATGGTTACGTTTCCAAAAGCACTGGATCGCGATGACAATCCATCGTCAATCATCAATAGTCAATAATCAATTGAGAGCGGCGTCCATGAGTCATCTGGCATCGACGACCGACATCTACAGGCTCTTGAACGTCCATCCGGGGGGCCTCTCGGAGGCCCAGGTCAGGGACCGGCTGAATCAGTACGGCCCGAACGAGCTCCAGAGCGTTGCCCGGTTCAAGCTGCTGACGATGATCGTCTCGCAGTTCTCGAACATGTTTCTCATCCTGCTGTTGTTCGCGAGCCTCGTTTCCTGGCTGACCGGCGCCGGGTCCGACGCGATGATTATCGCCGCCATCGTCCTGGCCAACGCCACGATCAGCTTCATCCAGGAATACAAGGCCGAACAGGCGCTCAAGTCCCTCCAGAGCATGATGGCGGACCTTACCCACGTCGTGCGCGGCGGGTCCGTCCGGCGAATCCCCGCCAGGCTCATCGTGCCGGGCGATGTCGTTCAGGTCGAAGCCGGCGACCGCATCCCCGCCGATGGCGTCATCCTCGAATGCATCAACGGCATGGTCAACGAGTCGTCGCTCACCGGCGAATCGGTCCCGGTCTCCAAGAGAGCGGTCCGGTCGGCGCAGGCGCCCGTGGATGAGGAGAAGGTGTTCGCCGGAACGACGCTCAGCTACGGCCGCCTGACCTTTCTGGTATGCCAGACGGGCATGAACACGCGGATCGGCAGCATCGCCCGCGTGACGACCGACATCGCCGTGGAGAAAAGCCCGCTCCAGGTGGAGCTGGACGCCATCGGCCGGCGGATCGCGCGGGTCGCGGCGGGCATCTGCCTGGCCGTCTTCCTCATCATGGCCATTCGCTACGATCTGACGGTCACCTCGTTGCGCGACGCCTTCCTGTTCGCCATCGCGCTGGCGGTGGCCATCGTTCCCGAGGGGCTGCCGGCGACGGTAACCATCGGCCTGGCCTTCGGTATGAGGAAGATGGCCCGCGAGAACGCGATCATTCGCAAACTCTCGGCCGTTGAGACGCTCGGCTGCACCACGGTGATCTGCACCGACAAGACGGGCACCCTGACGAAGAACGAGATGACCGTCCGGGCGGTGTACGCCGGCGGCGAGTACCTTCACGTTTCGGGAGCCGGCTACGGGAAGGAAGGCGACTATACGGACGCGTCGGGTCGCGCCGTCGAATCGGCCGACGAGCGCCTCAGCCAACTGCTGCGACTGGCGGTGCTGTGCAACAATGCCCACTACACCGACCACACCGCGCTGGGAGACCCCACGGAGATCGCCCTGCTGGTCGCCGCCGTCAAGGCCGATCCCGGCGCGCCGGGAGCCCTTCGCACGCACTACCCCCGTCTCGACGAGCTGCCCTTCGACTCGGACCGGCGCATGATGACCACCGTCCACGAGCATGTGGGCCATCGCGGGTTCTTCTCGGCCACGAAGGGCGCCCCCGACCGTATTCTCGACCATTGCACGCACTACTTCGACCCCAAGGGACGTCGGGACCGCGTTCGGCCCCTCGATGAGGAAACCCTCAAGGACCTTCGGACGGTACGCTCACGGATGGCCACCGGCGCGATGCGCGTGCTCGGGTTCGCCTACAAGGATCTCTCCAGCCCCGATCCGGCACATCGCGGGAATCTGGAAGAGGGCATGGTCTTCGCCGGATTCATGGGCATGGCCGACCCGCCGAGACCGGACGTCGAGGAGGCCATCCGGCTGTGCAAGCAGGCCGGAATACGCGTCATCATGACCACCGGCGATCAGAAGGAAACCGCACTGGCCGTCGCGAGGGAAACCGGCATCGTCCCGATGGACGAGGAACGGGTGATCCTGGCCGATGAGCTGCACCGCATGGACGACGCGACGCTCGATCGCGCCCTGGAGCAGGTCAACATCTTCGCCCAGATCTCCCCTGAGGACAAGATGAGGCTGGTCGAGAGCCTCAAGAGAGACGGCGAGATCGTCGCCATGACCGGCGACGGGGTCAACGACGCTCCGGCCCTGAAGCGGGCCGACATCGGTGTCGCCATGGGCAGGAGCGGCACGGACATCGCCAAGGACGCCTCGAAGATGGTCATCGCCGACGACTCGTTCTCTTCGATCGTCACCGCGGTCATGGAAGGCCGGGCCATCTACGACAACATCAAGAAGTTCATCCTGTACGCCTTCTCGGGCATCACGGCCGAGTTCTTCGTCGTGTGCTTCTCCCTCCTGCCGGGCGTCGGGCAATTGCTCTCGGCGATTCAAATCCTCTGGATCGATCTGGGAACCGAGGTGCTGCCCGCCCTGTCGCTGAGTCTGGACCCGGCGGCGCCCGACATCATGTTCCGAAAGCCCCGCAAGCGACAGGACCGCCTGATCGACAAAGAGCTGCTGCTGCACGTCGGCTTCAACAGCGTGGTCATCGCCATCGGCGCGGTCCTGCTGTACTTCGGTTACCGCGCCGGCGGCTGGCCCGAGAAGGCCGTGACGGTTCCGTTCGTATCCATTATCCTGTTCCAGATGTTCAACATCTTCAACTGCCGTGACTCCCGAGGGTCGATCCTCCATATATCGCTCTGGAAGAATCCCTACGTTCTCGGCGCCGTCGGCATCTCGACCGTCGCCACAATCCTGCTGGTGTCGCTGCCATCGTCGGCCCGGCTGTTTCACATCGAGCCTCTGTCCATCCTCGACTGGGCCATCCTGGCCGTGGTGTCCGGCTCGATCATCGTGCTGAACGAGATCGCCAAACGCCTCTACTGGAAGACCCGATGAAACCCAGTGGAGCCCTGGAAATACGAAGCGCGAAGCACGAAATCCGAGACAAAGTCCAATGACCCAAACTCCCGGCCGCTGGCCGCTGGGTCCCTTAGGTCCTTTGAGTCCCTTCGGTCTCTTGGGATTCAAAGGACCTAAGGGACCAAAAGGACTCAAAGGACTGAACGTCTTCGTGCTTCGAGTTTGCCCAATGCCCCGGAGCTACGGCAACTCCAGTTCCGCTACCGGAGTGAATTGTCGGTGCCACCTGTACTGGCACACCTTCTCCAGCGCCACCCGCTGGACGTGCGCCCCCTTGAACAGGATGTTGATGCCTCGTCCATGGCGTTCCAGGAGGATGCGTGTGAGCTGGTTGGGGCTCATGCGATAGGGTGCTCCGGGAATGCCGGAACCCTTCAGGTCCAGGAACCTCGGTGTCTCGGCCACGTGCGAATCGTCCGGCCACGCGTCCACCCATCCGCCGTCCGAGATCAAGGGGCTGTCGCCGCGAGCGCCATCGTACTTGAAGCAGTGCTTTTGCACTTCCGCGGCGGGATAGCTCGATTTGCGTTCGGCGCTGAGGTCCTGCATCCAGCCGTTGAGCGTGTAGCTGCCTTCGTGCACCTCTTCCCGTCCCTCGGCGTTCACCTGCGACTGCCATCGCCAAGCCAGGTCGTGCGCCCCGTACAGAGGTGAGGTGTCATTGTATGGATTGCGCCACACGGCGGCCCCTGGACACCGCAGAACCTTCAACACGCCGCTGCGGGTGTCGCCCCGACCCTTGGCGAATTCCTTGGCGCTGAAATACGGCCCCAACTGATAGAACCAGAACCCGCCGCTGGCCCACTGCGTGGAGGGCGCGTATTCGATATTGAAACCGTTGTTGTCGCCGGCGTATTGGTCCCAGGCCAGCCCGTACTGCCGCAGTTGAGCCGAACAGGCCGCCATCCGCGCTTGGCCCCTGGCCCGACTCAGCGCCGGCATCAGGATGCCCATCAGCAACGCGATGATGGCGATGACGACCAGCAGCTCGATCAAGGTAAAGCCGTCTTGTTTGCGCATGACGTTAGCTCCGACAACCGACCGCCGCGATTCGTCTGCGTCTCAAAGAGCCTCATGGGCCTCGAATCCATCACCTATTGTAGGACGGCGGCGGGCGAGATGCAAATATTCCTGTGTATTGGCCTTAGGCACCTGTTATGCTGGTTCGGACAATAAGGAAGAGCATCCGCACCCTGATCTTGAGGAGACCTGCGATGAGAATGGCTCTGCTGCTCGCCTGGAGCATATGCCTGTGCGGTTCCGTGGCGTTCGGACGGGACTATTATGTCGCGACCGATGGCGACGACGCCAATCCGGGAACAATCGAGAAACCCTTTGCCACGCTGGAGAAGGCCCGTGACGCGATCCGCCAGCAGAGATCCGAAGGTGCGACGGTCATCCTTCGCGGTGGCAAGTACTTCCGCACGGAGTCCTTCACCCTGACCGAGCAGGACTCGGGCCAAACGGACCACCCCATCGTCTATCGCGCCTATCCGGGCGAAACCGTCCAAATCATCGGCGGATGGCAGCTTGCCGCAACGGATCTTGTACCGGTCTTGCCGGCGGATCCCATCTGGAACCGACTCGATCCGAGCGCTCGTGGCAAATGCGTTCGTAGTGACGCCGTAAGGCGTTACGGACAACAGGCTCCGCTGCGATTGGAGCTGAGCGTCGACGGCAAGCTGATGCCGTTGGCCCGCTGGCCCAACGAAGGGTTCGTGCGCACGACGTCAGCCGCCAACGACATCGCGTTCGGCTACGACGATCCGCGTCCCGAACGCTGGCTGGATGCGCCCGATGCGCACGCCGTCGGCTACTGGTGTCACGGCTGGTCCAACCAAATCGTCAAGATCGCGAAGATCGACACGACCAACAAGACAATCACCGCAGATAAGACCCCGCCGTATGGAATTCGAGCGAAGAAACCCTACTACGTCGTCAACCTCGTCGAAGAGATCGACCGGCCGGGTGAATGGTACCTCGACCGAGAGGCGGGGAATCTCTATCTCTGGCCACCCGACGATTTCGACAAGGGCGACATTCTGATCTCCACCCTGGATGCGCCGATCATCGCATTGAAGAACGCATCGCACGTTCGGCTCGACGGGTTGACCGTCGAGATGGGCGTCGGCGACGGGATCGAGGTTTCGGGCGGCAACGACGTCGTGATCGAGCGTTGTGCGGTTCGCAACATGCGGGGCAACGGCATTGAGATCAGCGGCACGAACCACGGCGTGGCCCACTGCACCATCCACGGCATCGGTCAGACGGGCGTCGGCGTCTCCGGCGGCGACCGCGCGAAGCTCACGCCGGGCAACAACTTCGTGCGCCACTGCACGATTCACGATTTCGGCCGCTGGCAACGAACCTATGCACCGGCGATTCGCATCAACGGCGTGGGCAACATCGTGGCCAACAACCGGCTCTACGATGCCCCGCACTCGGCGATTCTCTTCAACGGCAACGAGCACCGGATCGAGCTCAACGAAATCTACGGCGTCTGCTACGAAGTCGATGACGCCGGCTCGGTCTACGCCGGACGCGACTGGGGCCTGCGCGGCAATGTGATCGAGAACAACTTCTTCCACGATATCGAAAGCCATCTGACCGGCAGCAACGGCGTCCACGCAGTCTACCTCGACGACTGCGCCAGCGGCATCACCGTCATCGGCAACGTCTTCTACCGCATCAGCGGGCGGGCCATCATGTGCGGCGGCGGACGCGACAACACCATCGACAACAACGTCATCGCCAGGTGCGGCTCAGCCCACTTCACCGACCGGCGCGGCAAGGCCTGGATGGACAAGGACAACAGCTGGAAGCTCCTCGACAAGATCAAGCGGTACAACTACACGCAGCCGCCGTGGAGCGAGCGCTACCCGCGACTGGCCCACATCCTCGACAACGGTCTCGAGATGGCCAAGGAACCTGAAGGCTGCATCATCGCACGCAACATCGGCTGGAAGAACGAACGCTGGCTGGAGAAGAACTGCCTCGGCGCCTGCGGCGGATTCGATTTCTACACCTTCCAGGACAACATCGAGGACCAGGACCCGAAGTTCGTCGATGAGGCGAACCTGAATCTCGCGCTGCGCGACGATTCGCCCGCGCATTCGATCCCGGGCTTCAAGCGGATTCCATTCGAGAAGATCGGCCCGCAAGAGAGCAACAGCAAGCTGGGCGGCTACACCATTGACCCCGCGTGGATGGCCGAGGCGATGAAGGTCTTCAACGCTCCCAAGCCGAAACTTGAATTCCCGACGAGGCACCCCGACGCCCAGTGGTTTCCCGAGGCCAGTTTCGGCCTGTTCCTTCATTGGGGAATCCACAGCGTCGCGGGAATCGATCCATCGTGGTCGATGATGAAGGGTTGTCCCTGGCATGGCAGCTCCGATCCCTACAAGGACTACAACCAGGATCAGTCGAAATATTACGGGCTGGCGGAGAAATTCAATCCGACGCAGTACGACCCGGACAAATGGATGGCGGCGGCAAAGAAGGCGGGCTTCACCTATGCGGTGCTGACGACGAAACACCACGACGGCTACGCGCTGTGGCCGACCAACTTCGGCGACTTCAGCACGAAGCAGCACATGGCAGGCCGGGACCTGCTCAAGCCCTACGTCGACGCCTGCCGCAAGCACGGCCTGAAGGTCGGCTTCTACTTCTCGCCCCGCGACTGGCACTATCCGGGCTACCCGCAGGCGATGGAGTACCGGGCGGAGTATCCGCTGCCGCCGGCCGAAGAGAACTTCGAGAACTTCAAGGCGTTCTACGCCTACACGCTCGGCCAGATCCACGAGCTGTTGACCCGCTACGGCAGGATCGACCTGCTCTGGTTTGACGGCATGGGCTGGAGCGGCGTCGGCGACATGCGCGCCGAGCAGACGCTGGCCTGGGTGCGATCGCTCCAGCCGGGCATCGTGATCAATCCGCGCTGGAGCGGGTTCGGCGATTTCGCCACCACCGAGTGTACGCCGGGCAAGCCCGAGCACTGGAAGAGCGGCCAGTGGTGGGAGGCCTGCGACATCTGGCCCACCGGCCACTGGGGCTACGTCCCCAGCGAACGGTTCAAGCCGCTCTCGTGGGTCTTCGACCGCCTGGCCAACTGCCGTGCGTGGGGAGGCAATTTCCTGTGCAACGTGGGCCCGCGCCCCGACGGCACGATGCCCGACGTGTTCTATGACCGCTGCGAGCTCCTGGCGGGGTGGATGGCCCACAGCGGCGCGTCGGTCATCGGCGCCGGCCACGCGCCCGGTGAGGACCGCGCCAACGTGCCAATCACCACGCGCGACGGCGCATGGTACCTGCACGTGCTGCCCTCGCACGAGGGCCCAGTGGTGCTGTCCGGCGTGCCCGAGCCCAGGGCGATCACGCTGCTGCGCACCGGCCGGACGCTCCCCTGCCGGCGCCAGGGCGATGACCTGACCATCGCCATCCCCGCGGAGCTGCGCACCGATCTCGACGACGTCATCGCCGTCCGCTTCTGAGAAGATCGAAAGCCAAAAAGCAAAGATCAAAACAGCGGAGTCCGCCTTCTGCGGATGAGTACGGGCGAATAGTCATTCGCCCCTACGGCCTTTTTGCACTCTGCGACCTGATCTCTGCTTACATCTTGCCATTTCATTCGCGGCCCAGCCGGCGGAGCGAATTCCGGGGTTTCCCCTTGCGTGAAGGCCGGGGATGTGGTATGAATTGATGGTGCTGGAAGCCCGTATCTCGGGCGTCGAATCGTGCCCTCGCCGGACGGAGACAAAGCGGCGGCCAGGGGCACAAGTGGGTCCGGAGGCACACGTCGAGTCGGAGGCACTGATGCAGTCCGCCGCAGGCGGGCGGTCGAGGGAGTTTGAAGTCTCAAGTCTGAAGTGTCGAGCCGCAGACTTCCCACTTCAAACTTGACACTTCACACGTCAAACTGGGAAGGAGGACCGTCATGGACAAGAAACTGGTTTTCCTGATCTGTTTCGCATCGATGCTGGTCTGGATCGCCCCGATGGACCTCGGGGCCGCAACCCTTCACTGGACCGGCGCCGGCGGCGACAAGCTCTGGGACAATCCGGCCAATTGGGAAACGGGCACGGTCCCCACCGCCGGCGATGAAGCATACGTCGACGTTCCTGCGGCGGCCGCACCGAACGGCCCGGTGATTCAGGACGGCATGGCCGCCAAGGTCTCCGGCCTGGCGTGCGAGGTCGCCGGCGAACCGACGATGACGATGACCGGCGGCACGCTCGACGTCGCAAGCTGGATCTGGTGGGGCGACGGGGCCAACTGCCACGGCACGTTCACGATGACCGGCGGGACCATCACCACCGGCGCCGAGTTCGAACTCGGATGGGGAGGCGGCGAGGGGACGTGGATCATGACGGGCGGCACGGTCAATGCGAAGGAACTTGTCATTCCCACCGCGACCGGCCGGGCCGGACAACTGTACCTCCACGGCGGCGCCGTCAATGTCGGCAGCGATGGGCTGAGAATGTCGCCCACCGGGCTGATCGACATCACCGTGGGCACACTGACGCTCGAAGGCGATCTGCGCGCGGAAATCGAGACCTTCATCCGCGCCGATCAGATCACCCCCTACGCCGGGGCGGGACGCTTCGATATCGACTTTGACCTGAGAAATCCCGGCCTGACCACCGTGACCGCCATCGCACCGATCACGGAGAAGGCATACGCGCCCCTCGACCCCACGGACGGCCAGACCGACGTGTACCGCGACACGAATCTGACCTGGGTTCCCGGACTCTACGCCGATACGCACGATGTGTACCTCGGAACAGCGTTCGAGGATGTCAACAACGCCACTCGGGCCAATCCGCTCGGCGTGCTCGTCAGCGAGGGACAGAAGGCCGACACATACGACCCGCCCGGACACCTGGAGCTTGGCCGGACGTACTACTGGCGGATCGACGAGGTGAACGGACCGCCCGACTACATGATCTTCAAGGGAGACGTCTGGAGCTTCACGACCGAGCCGTACGCCTACGCCATCGAGAACATCATCGCGACCAGCAACGCCACGTCCGAGGCGGGCGCAGGTCCCGAGAACACGATTAACGGGTCCGGCCTGGACGCCGACAACGGGCACTCGACCAAGAGCACCGACATGTGGCTCGGCCTGCCTTCGGGCGGCGAGCCGGTCTGGATTCAGTACGAGTTCAGCCGGGTCTATCAACTGCACGAAATGTGGGTGTGGAACTACAACGTCGAGTTCGAGCGGGTCCTCGGCTTCGGGCTCAGGCTCGTCACGATCGAGTACTCCGCCGACGGCGCGAGCTGGACGGCGCTGGGCGATATCGAGTTCGGCCAGGGATCGGCAACGAGCGGATACGCACACAATACAACCGTCGATTTCGGCGGAGCGCCGGCGAAATACGTCCGGCTCACCGTCCACAGTGGCTGGGGCGCGCTGCCCCAGTACGGGCTGAGCGAGGTCCGGTTCTTCCAGGTCCCCGCCCACGCGCGGGCGCCGCAGCCGGCGTCGCAGGAAACGGGCGTGACGCCGGACGTCGTGCTGAGCTGGCGAGCGGGACGCGAAGCCGCACGGCATGAAGTGTACTTCAGCGCCGACGAGCAGGCGGTCATTGACGGCACGGCCCAAATCGATACGGTCACGGAGAATCGCTATCCTCTCGACGAACTCGCGATCACTCTGGGAACAACGTACTACTGGAGGATCGATGAGGTCAACGACGCCGAGAGCCCCGCTGTGTGGGAAGGCGACCTCTGGAGCTTCACCACCAGTGCATACCTCGTCGTGGACGACTTCGAGAGTTACACCGACGATGTCGACGCCGGCCAGGCCATCTTCCAAACCTGGATCGACGGCTGGACCAATGGGACCGGTTCCATGGCCAGCTATCTGGACGCTCCCTTCGTCGAGAGGATGGTTGTACACGAAGGCAGGCAGTCCATGCCGGTGTCCTATGACAACCAGGTGTCCCCGTGGTATTCCGAGATCGAACGCGCCTGGTGGGAGCCTCAGAACTGGACCTTCGGCGGCGCCGAGGCTCTGGTGCTCTACGTCCGGGGCGATGTGGGCAACGATCCCGAGACGCTGTATGTCACTGTCGAGGACGACCGTGGACGGACCGCTACCGTCACGCACCCGAACGCCGACGTGCTGACCGTCGGCGGATGGCAAGCGTGGCAGATTCCGCTGGACGCGCTCGGTGCGAACGGAGTGGATGTGACGAACGTCGCGAAATTGTACATTGGCGCAGGCGACCGAGAGCATCCGACGGCGGGCGGCGCCGGCCAATTCTATCTCGACGACATCCGGGTGGGCCTTGCAATGCCGGAGGAATGATGACACAATAGCGTTGGCCCGTGCAGCCGACACACAGACATAGGGTTTCTTTCTGAAGGAGGACTGTCATGTCGAAAAAACTGATGCTTCTCGCTTTTGCCGTGCTGTTGCCGATTCCGGCCTTTGGCGCGGTCAATCTCGGCACCGACCCGGACCTCGTCATCTACTTTTCCTACAACGACGAGTTCACGGACATGGTCATGGACCAGTCCGGCAAGGGCCGCAACGGGACCGTAGAAGGCGAGATCACATTCGAACCGCTGGGGCTCTATGGCGGGGCCGCCAAATTCACCAAGACCTCGTACCTCGACCTGGACGGCCCGAGTGTCCCGCCCGAGTACATTCCCACCTCTGCGATCACCCTGGCGGCCTGGGCCAAGTGCGAGAACACGGGCGACCATCACGCGATCTTCAACGCCCGCGCCAACGACTCGACCTGGCTGGTCCACCCCGAATTTCGTAGCGGAGGCAACTTCCGCTGGCTGCTGCGGGCCGCCGGCGGAACCGGCATGTTCGATATTCAGGCCGGCACTGTGATCTGGGATGAATGGATGCACTACGCGGGCACCTACGACAAGGCGGTCGCCAAAGGCACTCTGCACATCAATGGAGAGATCATCCAAACCGCCAACGTCACGGCGGGCGCCGAGATTGCCGGCGACTGGGGCTTGGGTGCGCGCGTTGGATACAACATCGACAACGCACGTCCCTTCACCGGTCTGATGGACGAATTCTGCCTGTTCACCAGGGCGCTGAGTCAGGAGGAGATTCAGGTGCTGATGGAGGGCATCCGTCTGACGCCGGCCGAACTGGCCAGCAATCCTAATCCCGCACACGAGGCCAACGACGTGTCGTGCCAGACGGCCCTGAGCTGGACGCCCGGCGAATACGCCGCGACCCATGACGTCTATCTGGGAACAGTGTTGGATGACGTCAACAACGCCAGCCGGACCGATCCGCGAGGTGTCCTGGTCAGTCAGGGACAGAGCGAGGCAACGTACGTGCCACAGACCCCGCTGGAATACGGCCAGATGTACTACTGGCGAATCGACGAAGTCAACGCCGCGCCCGATTCGACCATTTTCAAAGGGCTTCTCTGGAGCTTCGCCACCGAGCCGTTTGCCTACCCGGTCGAGGACATCGTCGTGACCACCAACGCGGTTTCGGCCGCCGGATCCGGGCCGGAAAAGACCATCGACGGCTCCGGGCTCAACGAAAACGATGAACACTCCACCAAGATCCCGGATATGTGGCAGGCCACACCAGGCGACGAAACCCCCGTCTGGATTCAGTATGACTTTGGCCGCACGGTGAAGCTGCACCAGATGCTCGTCTGGAACTACAACGTCGAGTTCGAGCTCGTGCTCGGGTTCGGGTTCAAGGATGTCACCGTCGAGTTCTCCGCCGACGGCGAAACCTGGACGACGCTCGGCGACGTGGAGTTTGCCCAGGCGATCGCCAAGGCCAACTACACCGCCAACACCGCCGTCGATTTCGCCGGCGCTGCTGTCCGCTCCGTGCGGCTGACCGCCAACAGCACGTGGGGCGGCATGCCGCAACACGGCCTCAGCGAGGTGCGCTTCCTCTACATTCCCATACAAGCCAGGTATCCCGAGCCGGCCGACGGCGCGACGGACGTGAGCGTCGAACCGACCCTGGCCTGGCGTCCCGGCCGGGACGCGGCGACGCACAATGTCTACTTCGGCGCCGATGCGTCGGCCGTCACCGACGGAACCGCGCTGCTCGGCTCGACGGCGGAGAATCAGCATGCGACCGAGGCGCTCGATCTCGGCACAACGTACTACTGGAGAGTCGATGAAGTCAACGACGCCGAGAGCACCCCGACATGGGAAGGCGCAATGTGGAGCTTCGTCACGCAGGAGTACTTCGTCGTCGATGACTTCGAAGGCTATACCGACAACGTCGACGCCGGCGAGACGATCTACCAGACCTGGATCGACGGATGGACCAACGATACCGGCTCCATGGTCGGGTACGTCGACGCGCCGTTCGCCGAACGGAAGATCGTCCACGACGGTCGCCAGTCGATGCCTCTGGCCTATGACAACACCGATGCGCCGCTCTACTCCGAAGCGTCCCGAACGTTTGCAGCCGATCAGGACTGGACCATCGGAGCGGCCGACACGCTGACCCTGTACTTCCAGGGCAAGGCGACCAACGCGCCCGCGACACTCTACGTGGCTTTGGAGGACAGCGCCGGGCACGCTGGCGCCGCCTCGCACTCGAACCCGGACGCGACCCTTGCGGTCGAATGGCAGGAATGGCAGATCCCGCTGAGCGCCTTTAGCTCGGCCGGCGTGAATCTGGCGAAAGTCAGCACGATCTACATCGGCGTGGGCGACCGCAACAGCCCGAGCGCCGGGGGAACCGGCACGCTCTACATCGACGACATCCTCGTCGGCCGGCCGGTCCGGTAGGCGGCATCGCAGCAACCGGCCTTGTCGCCGGACAACGCAGACCATCGCGGCGGGCCGTGGATCACGTCCACGGCCCGCCGTTGCTTTTTGTGGGCCCTCCACTTTTCACGTCCCAGGGTTTTTCTGGTTGACGGACGCACTGTCCCCGGGTATACTGTGACCCAGAGACATGGAGGGTCGTGCGGCGGCGGGATCAGCGTGGATTTTTACTTCGCATGTCGCATCACAGGAGGGATTCCCTGCTCTGGAGGAGCCCGTGGGACACGCGTGGCTCCCGGGGTATGTAGTGTACCCGTAAGGGCATATGGTAGGGGCGAATGATTATTCGCCCCTACGTGAAGGCAACGCCTTGTCCCGATGCGTCGGGATCACTACGAACCTAAGCGTCTCAACGACACGCCAGGAAGGCGCAGATAAGGAAAGGCGGAGTTGATGGCGAGACGACATCTTGATTGGCGATTGGGAATCGTTCTGATCCTTGCGACCACGATTCTTGTGACGGCCGTGTACCTTCTCCAGCGATGGGAGCGCCACACGCGCCCGTCCCAACGTCACTCCACCATCCAATCCTCCATCCGGTGACCGTAACGCAGCGATGTGGACTTATGTCCCTCCGGCCTCGGGCGGCGTTTCCGGCGGCGCAGGAAGAGACACCGGCGTGTCGGCCTCGGCGCCCTGAACGGCTCGGGCCCGTGCGTCGACGGTGCGCGGGGCATTGAGGTCGGGACCGCCTGCGGCGCCAAGTTCCTTGAACTTACGGGCCGAGACGAGGACGCGGCTTTCCATCGATCCGACCGCCTTGTTGTACGCTTCGGTGGCGCGGTCAAGGTTCCGGCCGATTTCGTCGAAGTAGCCGACAAGCACGCGAATCCGGTCGTACAGCTCCTTGCCCAGATCGCTGATCGCCTGGGCGTTCCGCGCGATCCGCTGCTGCTGCCAGCCGTACGAGACGGCGCGGAGCAGCGCGATCAGCGTCGTCGGCGTCGCGAGGATGACTTTCTTCTCGACGCCCATCTCGATCAGTCGCGGCTCCTGCTCGAGCGCGGCGCTGAAGAACATCTCGCCCGGCAGGAACATCACGACAAACTCGGGCGCCTGGGCGAACTGGTCCCAGTAGCCTTTGGCGCCGAGGTTCTGCATCTGGGTCAGCACGTGGCCCGCGTGACGCTTGAGCTGCTCTTTCCGCGTCACCTCGTCCACCGCTTCGATCGACGCCAGGTACGCATCGAGCGGCGTCTTCGAATCCACCACCACGATGCGCTCGTTCGGCAGGCGCACAATCATGTCGGGCCGGATGCGTCCGGCGCCGACCGGCGCGGACTCCTGCGTCACGAAATCGCAGTACTCCACCATGCCCGCGATCTCGACCACGCGCTTCAACTGAATCTCGCCCCAACGGCCACGCACATCGGGCCTCCGCAGCGCCGTGACCAGGTTGGCCGTCTCCCTCTTGAGGTCGGCCTCGCTCGTGGCCAGCGACTTGATCTGCTCGGTCAACGCCGCAAAACCGCTGGCGCGAGCCTTCTCGATCAGCCCGAGCTTGTCGTCGACCTTAGTCAGTGACTCCTTCAACGGCCTGACCAGCTCGTCGATGGCCTTTTGGCGTTTCTCCAGCTCGCTCTTGGCGCCTTCCTGGTACTTGTCGAGATTGGTCCTGGCCAGCTCCAGGAACTGGGTGCTGTTGCTTTTGAGGGCCTCCTGCGAAAGGGCCTTGAAGGCGTCGGAGAGCTTCTGCCGGGCCTCGTCCAGCAGAGCGAGCTTGTCCTTGGCGGCTTTCTCCTGCTCTTCGAGCCGCGTGGCCAGTCCGACGCGTTCGGCCTTCTGCGTCGAGCATTCCTGCTGCAACTCGGCGATCTGCCGGTCCCGCGTGGCGATCTGCGTCTCCAGTTCGGGAATCCTGGCGTTGCGTTCCTCCGCGACGGCGCGGGCCTGGGCCTCGGCCATGTGCTGCTGCGCCAGCGCGCCGATCCTGCGTCGAAGGAGGCTGTAGACAACCAGAGCGGCGAGGGCGGCGCCGACGATGACACTGGCGATGGCAATCAGGACGTATTCCATGAGCGGACCTGCAAAACGAACTCGATTCGCCGCGATTATACGCGCCGGGCATCCCAATGTACATCGCGATCACAAATCGGTAGGATGGTCGTGTTGCAGAGCGCGTAGCTCTGCCGTGCTGGTGGTGTGCGATGGAACGAATCGAGGCGATCCTGTTGGACTGGGGTGGCGTCCTGATCGACAATCCGGCGCCCGGACTGATGGCGTACTGCGCCGAGGCGCTGCGGGTCAGCGTCGCAGACTACCAGCATGCGCACAACCGTCACGGCGAACCCTTTCAGAAAGGCCTGATTCCCGAGGCCGTGTTCTGGCAGCGCGTCTGCGCCGACCTGCACCGCCTGCTGCCCGAGGTCCCATCGCTGTGGGGCCAGGCCTTCCGCGCGGTCTACTCGCCCAGGCCGGACGTCTTCGCCTGGGCCGGACAACTGCGACATCAGGGCTACAAGACCGCCCTGCTGTCGAACACGGAACAGGCTGCGATGGAGTTCTTCCAGGAGTTGCTATACGACGTGTTCGACGCGGCGGTCTTCTCCTGTTCTGAAGGAACGATCAAGCCGGAGCAAGAAATATACGAGGTCGCCGCACGCAAGCTCGGCCTGTCCCTGCCACAATGCGTATTCATCGACGACAAGCAGTTGTTCGTCGATGGCGCGATCCAGGCCGGAATGAAGGCGGTCCTCTACGAGAACCTCGACCAGGTCAAGCAAGCACTGAAGTCGCTCGGCGTCTGCGACGGTGCATAACTTGCCCTCAGACGAAAGGATCACCGTGGGTTTCCTGAGTCTGCTCAAGAGCAAACCTGTCGTCCTCCTGGACGGCGCCATGGGCACCGAACTGGACAAGAGTGGTCTCATGGGCCGGGGGCGGACGAATTTGGAGTCACCCGACGCCGTCGTTGAAATCCATCAGGCTTATTCCCGGTGCGGCTGCGATGCGCTGACGACCAACACGCTGACCATGAATCGCATTTATATCGAGACACACAACGTGGGTGTCTCGGTCGAGCAGGTCAATCGGGCCGGCGTCCAACTGGCCGATCGGGCCGCCGGCTGCGCCCAATACATTCTCGGCAACATGAGTTCGACGGGCCAGCTTCTGCAACCCTACGGCACGTACAGCGAGACGCAGTTCTGCGACGCGTTTCGCGAGCAGGCCAAGGTCCTGGCTGAGGCCGGAGTCGACGGCTTCCTCATCGAAACGGTTTTCGACCTGCGAGAGGCGGTCGTCGCACTGCGGGCGTGCAAGGAGGTTTCGTCGCTTCCGGCGATCGTGTCCATCGCGTTCCAGACCGAGGACAAGGGCGGGCGAACCATGATGGGCGACACCGCCGAACAGTGCGCCAGACAGCTGACCGAGGCCGGCGCCGACGTCATCGGCGCCAATTGCGGGGACCTTGACCCGAGCCAGATGGCCAAGGTCGTGGCCCTTCTCAGACAGGCCACGGACCGGCCGATCCTGGCCCAGCCCAACGCGGGCAGGCCCAAGCTCGTCGACGACAGGACGGTCTTCGACATGGCGCCGGGACCCTTTGCGGAAGGCATCGCCGAGTGCGTCCGCGCCGGCGCCCGGATCGTGGGCGGCTGTTGCGGCACGGGCCCCGAGCACATTCGCGCCGTCGCCGATATGATCCGGGCAACAAACCCAGCCGGCTCGACGCCGTGCGGCAGAAGGCAGTAACCTGCCTTGCTCTCCAGCCACTATGGGGGTGGATGTGCCGAAGGCCGGAACGCCCGTGCCAAAGGCAACCATGTGGAAAGGAGCAAATACCATGTCGCGACGAATGATGATCGGTGTAACGGGAGCAACGTTGTTGATCGCCGCTGGACTACTCCTGGCCCAACCCGGACCGGGCGGCAGACGCCGACCCGGAGGCCCGGGGTTTGGCCCCCCAGGGGGACGGGGCATGGAGAGCAAGCCGCCCTTGGCCAAAGGCCCTGTCGAGCAGAAGATCCTGGACGTGCTCGACGACATGAACCGGAACGAACGCGGCGGCAACATGAACGTGCCCATCGAAGACGGCCGCCTGCTGCGACTGCTGGCCGAGTCGATCGGCGCCAAGCACGTTGTCGAGATCGGCACCTCCAACGGATACTCCGGGATCTGGCAGGCCCTCGCGCTGAAAGCCACCGGGGGCAAGCTCACGACGTTCGAGATCGACGAGGGTCGTGCGGCGATGGCCCGGCGGAACTTCCAGCGGGCCGGCGTCCAGGACATTGTCACGCTCGTTCTCGGAGACGCCCACGAGAAGGTGGCGGACGTGGTCGGGCCCGTCGACATGGTCTTCATCGACGCCGACAAGGAGGGCTATGTGGACTACCTGAACAAGCTGCTGCCCAAGGTGCGGCCAGGTGGACTGATCGTCGCGCACAACATCACGCCCGGCATGGCCGACGCCGAGTACGTCGCCGCCATCACGACCAATCCCGAGCTGGAAACCGTTTTCTACAGCCAAGGCGGCGGCGTGAGTGTTACACTGAAGAAGCGCGCCCTGAATTAGAGCGGCCCGCGCGAAGTCGGCAGAGAACGGCACAGAAGAACAGCAGGCTCCGGTCAGGAGGACAGGAATGCCGAAAGAGGATCTGCAACGAGCGTATGGCTTGTCGACCTCGACCTACGTCGTGATCGCCAGCATGGTGGGCACAGGCATCCTGGTCTCGCCGGGCTACATGATGGCTTCGCTCGGCAACTACCCCGTCATCTTCGGGCTCTGGGCCCTCGGAGGACTGCTGGCCCTTTGCGGGGCGCTTTGCGTGGCGGAGCTGGCGGCGGCTCTGCCTCGCGCGGGCGGGGAGTACGTCTACCTTCGCGAGGCATACGGTCCGATGCCGGCGTTCCTGTCCGGCTGGACTTCGTTCTTCGTCGGCTTCTCCGCCCCGCTGGCTGTCGCAAGCTATGTCGCCGCATCCTACCTTCTGACACCATTCGGCCTCGACACGCAGGGGAATCGCTACACGCTCAAGGTCGCGGCGGCGGTCATCATCCTGGCGGTGACGCTGCCCAATCTCATTGGCCATCGCCATTCCGCTCGAACGCAGAGCCTGACCACGATTCTCAAGCTCGGGTTGTTTGCGGGGCTGGTTGCGGGCGCTGCCCTGCGGGGCACAGGCCGATTGGCGTATCTCGGACAAGGCCGCGCTCTCGGCACTGTCGGATTGGGCACGGCGGCAACCCAACTGTTCTATGTGATGTTCGCCTACAGCGGGTGGAACGCGGCCAGCTACCTGGCCGGCGAGGTCAAGAACCCCGCCCGAACGCTACCCCGGTCCCTGCTGCTCGGCACCGGCGTGGTGGTCGTGCTGTATCTGGCCCTCAATCTCGTCTTCGCCTGCGCGGTGCCGCTGACCGACGTGGGATTCGACAACGCCGAACAGGTGCCCCAACTGGCGGTCGCGAATCTGTTCGGATCCGGAATCGGCAGCGTCTTCTCCGTGCTGCTGGGATTGACGTTTCTGGCCACGGTCAGCGCCTTTGTCATCACCGGTCCGAGGGTGTACTATGCGATGGCCTGTGACGGCTTGTTCCCCGCGATCGCCGGACGCACCAGCCGGCAAGGGGTCCCCGTCCATGCCATGATTCTTCAGAGCCTTTGCGCGGTCATCATCCTGTTCGCGACGGACTTCCAGAACTTGTACCAGTATGCCGCCGTGGGCCTGTCGCTATTTGCACTGCTCTTCATCGGAGCAGTCTATGTTCTGCGCTGGCGACAGCCGGAAATGGAAAGGCCCTTCCGCATGCCCGGCTATCCGCTCACCCCGGCGATCTTCATGGCGGTGACGCTGTTCATGGCCGTCTACGCCTTCAAGCAGTGGCGAACCCCGTCGCTCTGGAGCGTCGGCAGCATCCTTCTGGGCATCCCGGTCTACTACATCTGGGGGTTCGCCCGTCGTCGGCTGGACGCGATGGGGCAAACCAGGCGATCCGTCAATTGACGTGGGCAATGCGAAGGTCGGAAGGCTTGTGACGAGGTGCCGTGCGCGCAGATCGTGCGGGGCGCCGGCACTACTGGACGTCGCGAGGAAGATGAACGGCTTCGGGAGAGATGTCGAACTTGCGGCACAGCGATTCCAGCAGCATCTCCAGCCGCTTCAACTGGTAATCGGTCGGTAGCGACGAAACGCCGTTTCCCACCAGGCATATGCGGATCGTCTGCTCGTCGCCCCGCCATGCGGCAGCGGGCCGAATCCGACATTGGCTCAGCCAGTTCTCCGTGGTCTGGATCTCGCCGTCGCCGGCGCCGACGCCGTTGCCGACGAGGAAATGGCAATCCAGATCCGCCGGATTGGTCAGCCCTCGAACGGTCGCCAGACGTTGAATGTTTCCGCCTTTGGTCCCGCTGAAAGCGATGTCGATGCTGCTCCAATGACTCCGCGATGAGTCGATCCTGCATCGCAGCGCGTGATCGACGGAGTCGAGTCGGTAGTAGGCAGACAAACAGAACAGAGGTTTGGAAGGGGGATTATCCCCGAGGGCCATCAACACGACCGCACCGGTCGTCATGGAGATCAGCAGTGCGGCTAAGACCTTAACTACCCTTGGCTGGTTCGACATCCGTCTTCGACTACTTCCCACATGTCCATCCGGGTGTTGCACCCTACACCCTGCAAGTTGAGCAGGTTCACAAAAGGGCCTGCTTCTTATATACCACTACATCGACTCTTGCCAGCGTGTTACTTCAAAATTTCTGCGAATTTGCCCAGGCTACACCTGCGTGACATTCAGTTTGTCTCTCGGCTTGCCGAAAAGAAGAAGGTGAAGCCCGGCGTGCGGTCGCCGGAACACCTTGACCATCACCGGCGGCCGGACTACAGCGCGCAGCTTCCGGCAGGCGCCGCGAGGCTCGACCTCGTCGTTTCATGGATGTCACCGTGGCGTCGAATGCGCGGCTCGCAATGGAAAAAGGAGCGTCACAGTGTCACACTGGCGATGTTTATCGGCCGAAGAGATCTCCCAGCTCACCACGCAGGGTTGCTTCTGTGAGGATTGGTCGCGCGTTCAGGTAGCCGAAGAGTTCCGGCCCGACCGCGTCCGCGACGCGCACTTCTCCGGAAACGTAAAATTGGGCAAGTTCGACGGTTACGTCTCGTTCTTTGGCGGCGTCCGCAAACCCACCGGGGTCTATCGCGTCACGCTTCATAACTGCATCGTCGGCGACAATGCCTACCTCGGCCACGCGCGCAGCTACATCGCCAATTATCTCATCGAAAACGACGTGGTGATCGACAACGTTGACCTGCTGGCCGTCGAAGGAGACTGTTCGTTCGGCAACGGCAAGGCCGTGTCGGTTGTCAACGAAGGCGGGGGGCGGGAAATTCCCATCTACGATCGTCTTTCGGCGCACACCGGCTACATCCTGGCCTTCTATCGGCATCGGCCCGCGGCGATCGGGAGACTCCAGGAGATGATCCGGCAGTACGCCGCGTCTGTAACGTCGTCGATGGGGCGCATTGGACGAGGGGCCCGGATCACGAACTGCGGCATTCTCAAGAACATCAAGGTCGGGCCGGCCGCCGTCATCGAGGGCGCCAATCGACTGGAGAACGGCTCGATCAACAGCAGCACCGAAGACCCGGTTTATATCGGACCCGGCGTCTATGCCGAAGACTTCATCGTCGCCAGTGGAGCGAAGATCACCGACGGAGCCATCCTCTGCGACTGCTTCGTCGGACAGGGCACGGTTCTGGCCAAGGAGTATTCGGCCGAGAACTCGGTCTTCTTCGCCAATTGCGGCGGCTTTCACGGCGAGGCCTGTTCGATCTTCGCCGGACCGTACACGGTGACGCACCACAAGTCCACGATACTGATCGCCGGGCTGTTCTCGTTCGTCAACGCCGGAAGCGGAACCAATCAGAGCAACCACCACTACAAGCTCGGGCCCGTCCACCAGGGCGTCGTGGAACGCGGCTGCAAAACCGCCAGCGACTCGTACATGCTCTGGCCCGCCAAAGTCGGCGCCTTCACGGTGGTCATGGGCCGGCACTACCGCAACTCCGATACCTCCGATCTGCCCTTCTCCTACCTCATCGAGAGCGAGGATCAGACCGTTCTGGCGCCCGGCGTCAACCTGCGCAGCGTAGGAACGGTCCGTGACGCTCGCAAGTGGCCACATCGCGACCGCCGCAAAGACTCCAAGAAGCTGGACCACATCAATTTCAAGCTGCTCAGCCCGTTCACCATCCAGAAGATGATCAACGGCCGCGACCTGCTCGGTAAGCTCAAGGCCACCTCCGGTCCGACCAGCGACTACTTCACCTACCACAGCGTCAAGATTCCCAGTGCCGCTCTCGAACGCGGCATCACCCTTTACCAGACCGGGATCGACAAGTACCTCGGCAACTGCCTGCTCAAGCGCCTCGAAGGCCGGCAACTGCGGTCGCAGGACGACCTGCGGGCAGCGCTGCGACCGGATACCGACGTCGGACAGGGCAGGTGGATCGACTTGGGCGGCATGTTCGCCCCGGAGCAGACCCTCGAGCAGTTGCTCGACGACATCGAGAGCGGCCGAATCGATACGCTCGACCAACTCGAAGCCCGATTCGCGTCCATCCACGAGAACTATCCCACCTACGAATGGACGTGGGCCGCCGAGGTGATCGCCGGGCAGACCGGCAAAGCCATCGACGCTCTGACGCCCGAGGACATCATCGCCCTGACGAACCGCTGGAGAGAAGCGGTTTTGGACCTCGACCGCCAGCTCCACACAGACGCCAGGAAGGAATTCGCCGCGACCGTTCAGATCGGCTTCGGCCTTGACGGGGATCAAGAAGTCCGGCGAAAGGACTTCGAGGCGGTGCGGGGCTCGTTCGAGGCCGACAACTTTGTTGGAGAGATCGAAAAGCACATGGCGGCAAAGAACGCTCTGGCCGATGAGTTGATCCGCCGGATCGAGCCACTGCGAGGCCAAGTGTAGCCGATCCCCCGCAGAACTGTAGGGTGTGCACCGCACACCTTTCCTCTGTCGAGTTGGTGTGCAATGCACACCTTACGAGTCTTTGCTGTTCCGCACAGCCGACAGGCGGCGAAAATCAGTTTCCCGTCGGCGCCGAAGTCGCAGGCGCTACAGTCGTTGGCGCCGGCCTGGGAGCGGGCGGCTCAAAGCCCGGCGCATACACGATCGTCGCCGTGTCCTTCAGACCCTCGACATACTCCTGAAAGGCCTGTTGCTTCTTCTGGTTGCTCAGTCTCTGGATGATGCCCGCCTTCGCCTCGTCGAGCGAAACCGTTTGCGCATCCGTGTGCTCGGTCGTCTTGATGACGTGGTAGCCGTACTGGGTCTCCACTACGTCGCTGACCTCACCCGGCTTCAGGGCGAACGCCGCATCCCCGAACGGCTTGACCATCCTGTCCCGCCCGAACGTGCCCAGGTCGCCTCCCTTGGTCTTCGACGGGCAGCTCGAATTCGCCCTGGCCAACTCGGCAAAGTCAGCCCCGCCCTTGACTTGCGCCAGCAGCGCCTCGGCTTTTGCCTTGGCCGCCGCTTTGGCTTCGTTCGGATCGGCCGCGTTGGGGTCCGGAGAGATGAGGATGTGGCTGGCGCGAACCGTCTCGGGCTTCACGAATTCCTTCGGATGCCCCTCGTAGTACGCCTGTGCATCGGCATCGTTGACGTCGATCTTGCCGGCCCACTGGGTCTCCATGAACTTCTGGCGTGCCAGACCCGTCCGGTATTGCGTCTTGAACTCGTCGAAATTGCCTCCTTGCGACTCGACCATTTCCTGGATCTTTTCGACGGTGATCGGTGGGTTCTCCTGGGCGCCGCGTTCGGCAATATAGGCCAGCGCCTCGGCCTCCGTCACCTCGATGTGGGCCGCCTTGACCTGCTGGTCGAGCAGGGTCTGCTTGACGAGCGAGTCGAGGGTATTCTGCCGGATCGTCTTCTTGAACTGCTCGAGATACGCCGGCGGCAGGTTCCCCACCTGCGCCCCGGCTGCCTTGACCTGCCGTTCGACGGCCTCATCCACCTGCCCTCTGGTGATCTTCTCTCCGTTGATCGTGACGGCCACCGCATTCGGATCGGCCTTCGGCTCCGGCTGGGCCGCGACCGGTTCGAGCGTGCTGGGTGCAGGCGTCGCCGGCGCCTGGTCGGTGGCGTTGACCGCCGCCTGGTCCGCGTCCGGCGTCCCGGAATCCTTCTTCCCGCAACCAACCACGCCGAGGACGAAAACAAGCGCCAAGCCCACCGCGAAGGCGACGACGTTGAGGCTCCTGCATTCTGTCATACTCTTCATAAACATCTCCAAGACAAGACTGTTGTCCATTCTGATCGATGATGGCGACAGGCTCAATACCCGCTGAGGAAGGCCATGTGGGGCCTATTGTTTCACAGACCCGCAGGCAAGTCAAGAAATTCACTCCTCTTAGACGACCGTGTGTGTGTCCAGACTCCAGGGCACCGGCATTTCTGCGCCGTTGACGCGACCGGGCGGCCGCCTCGTCCGCCGGAGGGGGTTTTCGCGAACGACGGATGAAGGCGCCGTGTACGAGCGACGCACGCCGCCGTCCGCGGCGCCCTGTCGCGTTTTTTTCTTTCGAAGAAGACACTTTTCTATTGACTAATTCAATTGTTTAGTTAAACTATGTGAATGAAGTGTTGTTGCGAAAGGGCCGGCGCATGAAGAAAAGGATACGAAAGGACGCGCAGGAAACGCGGGGACGCCTGTTGGCGGCGGCGGCCGAGGTCTTCGCCGAGAAGGGGTTCTGGGAAGCGACGCACGCGGAGATCTGCGAGAAGGCCCAGGCCAATACGGCGTCGGTGAACTACCACTTCGGCAGCAAGGAGAACCTGTACGTCGAGGCGTGGAAGGACTGTCACGCCGAATCGATGAAGGCTCACCCGCCGGACGGCGGCGTGTCGCCCGATGCACCGCCGGAGAAGAGGCTCTACGGCCGGATTCTGGCCTTCATGCACCGAATCGCCGACCCGGACAACCACGAGATCGAAATCGTCCATAAAGAAATGGCCAATCCCACGGGGCTCCTGATGCACGCGATGCATTCCACCATCGAGTCCGAACGTCAGACCACGCTGGCCCTCGTCCGGGAATTGCTGGGCGAGAACGCGAGCGAGCAAGCGGTGTGTCTTTGCGAAATGAGCCTGATGAGCCAGTGTTTCGGCCCGATGCTGCACTTGCGGCGGGGCAAGATGCCGCCCGGCGCGCCGCGTCCGCCCGCCCCGCTCGCCGAATTGAGCGTCGAGCAACTGGCCGATCACATCGTGCAATTCACTCTGGCGGGAATCCGAGGGATTCGCGAGAACCTCAACAATCCCAAGAAGAGCAGCAAGAGACGACGTTCGCGCAGGGGTGAATGACTATTCGCCCTTGCTCCAGACAGGAGTAATCCATGCGTGTTGCATTCAAGGCAGGTTTCGTCAAGCGGTCGTTGCAGCGGTATGGGGTAGTGGCGATGGTGCTGCTGGCCGGCTGCAAGGTCGGGCCCGACCACACTGAGCCCGAACTCCCTGCGTCGGCGGCCTGGCACAGCGAGCTGGCGGAGGGTCTGACCGCCGCACCGACGGACCCCGACGTGCTGGCATCATGGTGGACGACGCTGGGCGATCCGCAATTGTCCGGCCTGATCGAGCGCGCCGTGGCGGGCAATCTGGACCTGAAGACCGCACAATCTCGGATTCGAGAATCGCGGGCGCGGCGGAGCATCGCCAAGGGCGCGATGTTTCCGACCCTGAACGCCTCCGGCTCGGCCACGTCGAGACGGACCGACACAAACGTGGGCTTCGACTCACACGGCGAGGTCTACTCGGCCGGCTTCGACGCGGGCTGGGAGCTGGATCTTTTCGGCGGAGTCCGTCGGTCCATCGAGGCGGCCCAAGCCGACCTGGAGGGCACCGAGGAGAATCTGCGCGACGTGCTCGTCTCCCTGCTGGCGGAAACGGCGCTGAACTACGTGGAGGTGCGAACGTTTCAGTCGCGCCTTGCGGCGGCGCAGGCGAGCCTGGCGACGCAGAGCGAAACCTACGAGCTGACCGCGTGGCGATCGCAGGCGGGACTCGATGACGAGCTGGCGGTGTACCAGGCCCGGTACAATCTCGAGAGCACGCGTTCTCAGATCCCCACGCTTCGCGCGGGACTGGAAGAGGCGATGAACCGCCTGGCGGTGCTGCTGGGCGAGGCGCCGGGCAACCTTCATCGCGAATTGGCCGAACCACGGGCGATTCCGCTGCCGCCGGACGAGATCGCCGTCGGTGTGCCGGCCGATACGCTGCGACGACGTCCCGATGTGCGGCGCGCCGAGCGGGAGCTGGCGGCCCAGACGGCGCGCGTCGGCGTCGCCACGGCGAACCTGTATCCGCAACTGACGCTGAACGGCTCGATTGGATTGGAGACCACGTCGCTGCGCGATCCCTTGTCGGAGCGGACCTGGACCCTCAGCGGCGGCCCGCGTCTCTCGTGGCCCATCTTCGATCCGACCATCCGCCCGAACATCGAGGTGCAGTCGGCTCTCCAGGAGCAGGCCCTGATCCAATACGAGGCGACGGTCCTGGCGTGCCTGGAAGAGGTCGAGAATGCCCTGGTCGCCTACGGCCAGGAATTGCAGCGACGGGACAATCTGCGGCAGGCGACCGAGGCGGCGCAGGCGGCGGCTTCGCTGGCGCAGTACAAGTATCAGGCGGGCCTGACGGATTTCAGCAACGTCCTCGACGCGGAGCGCTCGCTCCTGTCGTTCCAGGACCAGTTGCACCAGAGCGATGGGACTGTGACATCCAACCTGATCCGGCTCTACAAGGCGCTCGGCGGCGGATGGACTTCGTTGGCGGTGGTCCCGGAGCCGAAGACCGCGAAACAGCATTGAGAATTGGAGAGAGCGAATGAGTGCGAAATCCCATGCACAATCCGATATCGCCGAGACGCTGGGCGTTGGCCACGCCGCACGTCGCGGCAGACGCTTGAAACGATGGCTGCTCGTCATCCTCCTGATCGTCGCGGTGGTCGCGGTCCTGGCCATGCGAAAGAGATCGAGCCCGTCCGGAGTAGTGCGTTTCGAGGCCCAGGAGATCCGGCGAGGCAACCTGGTCGTTCTCGTCACCGCCACCGGCACGCTGGAGCCTACCAACCAGGTCGAAGTGGGCAGCGAGATCTCGGGCATCGTCAAGAGCGTCGAGGCCGACTACAACGACAAGGTGAAGGTCGGCCAGGTCCTGGCCCGGCTCGACACCTCCAAGCTCGAGGCCCAGGAGACGCAACACAAGGCCGCTCTCGAAGCGGCCAAGGCCAGGGTCCTCCAGGCCAAGGCAACCCTCAGCGAGACGCAAACGAAACTCGCGCAGCTTCAGCGCGTACGCGAGCTGAGCGGCGGGAAGGTGCCGTCACAGACCGAATTCGACGCGGCCCAGGCGGCGTTCGAGCGGGCCAAGGCTGACGACGCCAGCGCCGCCGCCGCCGTCGCCCAGGCCCAGGCCACCCTCGAAGCCACTCAGACGGACATCGGCAAGGCCGTGATCCGTTCGCCGATCGACGGGGTCGTGCTGACGCGCAGCATCGAGCCGGGTCAGACCGTGGCGGCCGCGTTCCAGGCCCCCGTGCTCTTCACCCTGGCGGAAGACCTGACTCAGATGGAGCTGCACGTGGACGTCGATGAGGCTGACGTCGGCCAGGTGAGGGAAGGCCAGGACGCGGAGTTCAACGTCGCCGCCTATCTGGATCGGCTCTTCCAGGCCAAGATCGTGCAGACCCGCTTCGGGTCCCAGACCGTGGACGGCGTGGTCACCTATGAAACCGTGCTGGAGGTGGACAACGCCGACCTGTCGCTGCGTCCCGGCATGACCGCGACGGCGAATATCACGGTCCACAAAGTCGAGAACGCGCTGCTGGTCCCCAACGCGGCCCTGCGGTTCTCGCCACCTGCGCAGGAGCAGAAGCAGTCTTCTCGCGGCCTGGTGGGCATGTTGCTGCCGCGGCCCCCGCGTTTTGACATGCCGCAGGAAACGGTGGACACGAACAAGAGACAGCAGACGGTGTGGGTCCTCCGGGAGGAGCAGCCGGTGGCGGTGCCCGTGACCATCGGGGCCTCGGACGGGATCATGACGGAAATCGTCTCGGGCGAACTGACGCCGGGAATGTCGGCAATCGTCGACACGATCAATCCAGGAAGACCAGCATGACAGCCTCCACCGAAACAAGCCGTACGCCTTTGATCGAGCTTCAGGGCGTCACCAAGGTCTATGGCGAGGGCCAGGCGGCCATGCAGGCCCTGGCCGGTATCGACCTGCGCATCGAACAGGGTGACTTCGTGGCGATCATGGGCCACAGCGGCTCGGGCAAGTCCACCTGCCTGAACATCCTCGGCTGTCTGGACTCGCCCACCAGTGGCTCGTATCGCTTTCGGGGCGTCGAGGTCTCGCAACTGACCCGTGACCAACGGGCGAAGCTGCGCCGCTTCTACCTGGGCTTCGTCTTTCAGGGCTACAACCTTCTGAAGCGCACCACCGCGATCGAGAACGTGGAGCTGCCCCTGATCTATCGCGGCGTGCCCACGCGCGAGCGGCACCAGATCGCACGCCGGACCCTGGCGTCCGTGGGACTGGAGGGCTGGGAATCACACAGCCCCAGCGAGCTGTCCGGCGGCCAACAGCAGCGCGTCGCCATTGCCCGCGCCATCATCGCCGGCCCCTCGGTGCTGATGGCCGACGAGCCCACCGGCAATCTGGACACCGCGCGCAGCGAGGAGATCATGGACCTGCTGTGCCGGCTGAACCGCGAGGACGGCATCACCATCGTCATGGTCACGCACGAGCAGGACATGGCGCACTACGCCAAGCGAATCGTCCACTTCAAGGACGGCCGAATCGAATCCGACCAGCAGAACGGGAGGGCCGACTGATGCTCTGGAACACACTGCTACTGGCCTTGCGAGAGATCAAACGCAATGTCATGCGGTCCTTCCTGACCGTGCTGGGCATCGTCATCGGCGTGGCGTCCGTGATCACCATGGTGACCCTGGGCAACGGGGCGACGCAGCAGGTGACCACGCAGATCGCCAGCCTGGGCAGCAACCTGCTCATGGTCACGCCCGGCCGGCGCATGGGCCCCGGCTCGGCAGGTTCCTCTCCCGCCTTCAAGGTCGAAGACGGCGAGGCCATCGCCCGGGAGATCGCGTCGGCCGCCCTGGTGGTTCCTGTGGCGAGCCGATCCACCAGCGCCATCTTCGGCAATCAGAACTGGTCCACCACGGTGACCGGCACCACCAACGCGTTCCTGGAGCTTCGCAGCATGAGCTTGCACAGCGGGCGTTCCTTCAGCGACAGCGAGGCCCGGGCGGGGGCCGCGGTCTGCGTGATCGGCCAGACCGTTCGCGAGAAGCTCTTCGGCAGTCAAGACCCCATCGGCAGCCGGATCCGTCTCGGCGCGCTGTCGTTTCAGGTCATCGGCCTGTTGGAGGCCAAGGGCCAGAGCACCATGGGCCAGGACCAGGACGACACCGTCCTGCTGCCCCTGCGCACCTTCCAGCGGAGAATCTCGGGCAATCAGGACGTCGGCATGATCCAGGTCTCCATCCGGGAAGGACAGCCCACCGAGAAGGCCCAGCGCGACATCCGTCTGCTCATGCGAGAGCGTCGCCGCCTCGCCGTAAGCGAAGAGGACAACTTCAACGTGATGGACACCAAGGAGATCACGCGCATGCTCACCGGCACCACGCAGGTGCTCACCGGTCTGCTCGGGGCCGTTGCGGCGGTCAGCCTGCTGGTCGGCGGGATCGGCATCATGAATATCATGCTCGTCTCCGTCACCGAGCGCACGCGCGAGATCGGCACCCGCCTGGCCATCGGCGCGCTGGAGCGCGAGGTGCTCATGCAGTTCCTCGTCGAGGCGGTGGTGCTGTCCTCTTCAGGCGGGCTGTTCGGAATCCTGCTGGGTCTCGGGGCCTCCTTCGGCCTAAAGAACCTCTTGCAGGTTCCCTTCGTCTTCAATCCGGGCATCGCGATCATCGCGTTCTTGTTCTCGGCGGCGGTCGGAGTCCTCTTCGGCTACTTCCCGGCCCTCAAGGCCGCTCGTCTCGACCCCATCGAAGCCCTGCGTCACGAGTGACAGTACGCGCCGGCTATCTACGCGATGGCGAACCAGCAGGCGTTTTTAGAAGCTCCGCAAGAATGGTGCGATGGCAATGGCGCGCATCCTTGCAGCTACACAGGAGCGTGACCGTCCGTGTCTTCGCCAGCGTCGCCAGTCCCGCGATCTTGTCCTCCTGACTCTTCAGGGCCTTGATGTAGTCTCGTTGGAACTGAGGCCATCCGATGCGCTTGCTCTTCCATCGCTCGATGAGTTCCGGCGGCGTGCCGAGTTCCTTCTGCCAAACGTCGATCTTGTCCTTCGCCACACCCCGCGGCCAGTAGTGCATCACCAGGACGCGGTATCCATCCGACGCCTCTGCCGGTTCGTAAATCGACTTCGTCTTGACCACGGCATCCTCCCATCATCGCGGTGTTTGTGCTTCGACCTCGATCGCCTTGGGAAACAGGATGTTGTTCTCGAGGTGAATGTGCTCGTGCAGGTCCGACTCCATCTCGCGGAGGCCGTCGTAGAGAGCTCGAAACGTCTCGCAAGCATCCTCCGGCAGCCGGAAGTCCGACGTGATCGCCCGTATCCGGGCGAGGATCTCGCCCGCCTGCTCGTGCTCGAACTCCATCTGGCCGATGGGATTGGCGACCGTGCCGCAATGCATCTCCGGGACCGGACCTCCACCCTGCTGCCAGGCCTCGATCTGGCGGATGAACGGAAACAGAATTTGTTCTTCCTTGGCCAGGTGCAATTCGATATCGGTCCGGAGCGCGATGAGGCTGCGCTGGAGCTGTTTGAGCATGTCACCATGTCGCTGCGCATGCGCCCGGAGCGTTTTGTCCAGCAGACCGACCAGGCGTGGCAGTTGCTCTCTCATGAAGACGTGGTGCGTCCGCTCGATGTAGTCCGCCAGTTCGGTCGCAGATGCCGCCGCCCAGTCCTCGGCGGAATCGCTGCTGCGGCCGGCCTCCAACGCTCGATCCAGTTCGGCCAGGACCTGATCGACGGAAACCCCGGCGTGCTGTGCGGCCTGGGTCAGGGACGTCTTGCCCCCACAGCAGTAGTCGATGCCCAATCTCTCCAGAACCACGCGGGTTTCGGGATGCGTGACGACGATATCTTTGACGGCCGTGTTGCCGGTGAAACCAGCGGTCATGAGAATTCTCCTTTCGGTCGTGATCGTTCACTTCGCGCCGGCGGAGATCATCCGTCGCAGCGGCCGCCAAAAGGCCAGTCCTTCTCTGTCCCGATCGAAGGCATCGCCGCGTACTTCCGACCCCGAGCGGCCGAGGTTAGTGAATACTGACTCCTGCGGTCTGGTACGTCGTTGTCCGGCGCGCGGTTCGGCGGCTTCTTTCTGATGCAGGGCGCTGCTCCCCGGATGGTGGATCTACCGGTCGGTTTTGCAGCGTTGGGTCCAGGCGCGGAGGGCCTGGACGGAGGTGGTCAGGGTTCTGATGCCTCCGGCGTCGAGGAAGGCGTCAGTGGGGACTTCGAGAGTGATCCGCTCGTCGAAGCCGTGGTCGATCAGCAGCTTGATGAAGTCCCGCCACGGCACGGTGTTGTAGATCAGTGGCTGGTGGTCGCCTTCGTTGACGTCGTGGCAGTGGACGTGGCCGACGCGGCCCAGCACCGCCGGCGGGGGTTCCATCGGGCACCCGAAGCTGCGTGCGTTCCAGTACGCATGGCCGAAGTCCCAGCAGATGCGGACATCGCTCTGCGTCGCAATCTCCAGCAGCTCGTCGTAACGGTCGCCAATGCGCTGGATCGGCTCGTCGGGGTTCGGGCGAATCTGTAGCTCGACCGTCACGCTGACTTCCGAGGCGTTCCGACGGCACCAGTCGCGGGCCCACGCAAAGAAGGCGATCGAGCGCTCGACGAGGTGCGGGCGGACGTCGGCGGAGGTGCCCGCCGCACCGTGAATGTTCACGAGCGTGGGCGCCTGCTGGCGCTGCGCGATCTGGGCGGCGTGCGAGAGAAACCGCTCGTGGAGAAGCCGGCAGGGGTTGTCGCCGCTGTCGCAGAAGTGCGCCGGGTTGAAGACGCTGCCCTCGGAATACGGGTGCAACGTCACCTGCAACCCCGCGTCGATGCAGCGGGCGACGTGCTCGCGCAGGGCCTCCGGCTGCGTCTGTGGCCCGATGGGCGTTTCGGCCAGCTCGACGCCCAGCTCGCGCAGGAACGGCAGAATCTCCCGCCCGCCGTACAACCGCCGGTAGCCCTCGTCCTGCGCAAAGCCGATATCCAGTTTCAATCCGATCAGCATCGGAGCATTATGCCGATCTTCCCGCCCAGATCAAGTCGGACCTTGCGACCGTCGTGCTGAGCCAGAACCTCCACACATGGCGTGACCGCGCGGGAAGGAGAAAAGCCAACGGTCGGATTCGAACCGACAACCCCTGGTTTACAAAACCAGAGCTCTACCGTTGAGCTACGTTGGCACAAGGACAGCATTATAAGCGACTCGGGTCCGTCCCGTCCAGCCGGAGATTCAGACTGCGCCGCCTCGACCGCGCCTGCCCGCATGACGCTCCTTGGCGAGCGAGGCCGCTCGCCCCGCGCTTGGGGAAATGGGCTTGCGGATGGGGGCGGGGTGTCTTAGGATGCGCGGGTATGGCACTGGGAATCGATCTGCGATAAGGAAGAGCCATGGCGGACGACAAGCTGCGCATCTACGAGAATCCGACGTTTGTGAATCCCCGGCTGGTCGTCGGGTTCTCCGGGTGGATGGACGGAGGCGACGTCTCGACGGGGACGATCCGCATTCTGGCGGAGAAGCTGGGGGCCCGGCGGTTTGCGGAGATCCAGCCGGAGGGCTTCTACATCTACAGCTTCCCGGGGGCGATGGAGCTGACCGCGCTGTTCCGGCCGCACTGCCGCATTCAGGGCGGGCTCGTGCGGGCGTTCGATCTGCCGGACAACGCGTTCTTCGGCGCGCCCGACAGCGACGTGATCCTGTTTCTGGGCAGGGAGCCGAACCTGGCGTGGCACGACTTCGCGGATTGCATGTTCTCGCTGTGTGACACATTGGGCGTGAAGATGATCTACTTCGTCGGCAGCGTCTCGGGGCTGGTGCCGCACACGCGCGATCCGCATCTGTTCTGCTCGGTGAGCAGCGAGTCGATGAAGCCGGTGTTCGCGGCGTACGGCATCCGGTTCAGCGACTACGAGGGGCCGGCCAGTATCGTGACATACCTGACGGCGCGGGCGCAGGAGCGCGGCGTCCAGATGGTCAGTCTTGTGGCGACGGTGCCGGCGTATGTGCAGGGAGGCAATCCGAAGTGCATCGACGTGGTGGTGCGGCGGGTGGCGGGCCTGCTGGGCCTGGAGCTGCGCCTCGACGATCTGCGGACGGCCGCCGATGACTTCGAGCGCCGGCTGACCGACGTGGTCAACGAGCAGCCGGAGCTGGCCGAGACGGTCACCAAGCTCGAACAGGACTACGACAACGAGATCTTCAACAATCAGATGACCGATCTGAAGCAGTGGCTCCACCAGAAGGGCGTTCGCCTGGACTGAGCCGCGCCACGACGACAAGGAGGATTCTGCCATGTCATTCTCACCGTGTTTGCGAAGAATGTCACTGGGCCTGCTCGGCGCCATCGCATTGAGCCTCGGCCTGGCCGCGCCGGCCACATCGGCCGAAGTCGTCGGCCGCCCCGACGAGACTCCCGAGCAGCGCGACGCCCGCATGAAGTGGTGGCGCGAAGCCCGCTTCGGCCTGTTTATTCACTGGGGCGTGTATGCCGTGCCGGCGGGGACGTACAAAGGGCAGCAGATTGGCGGGATCGGGGAATGGATCATGAACCGGGGCAAGATCCCGGTGGCGGAGTACAAGGCGTTCGCCAGGCAGTTCAACCCGGTCAAGTACGATCCGGACGCGTGGGTGCGGCTGGCGAAAGAGGCGGGCATGAAGTATATCGTGATCACGTCGAAACACCACGACGGCTTCGCGCTGTTCGACTCGAAGGCGACGGACTGGGACGTGGTGGACGCGACGCCGTACGGCAAGGACCTGCTGGCGCCGCTGGCCGAGGCCTGCCGCAAGCACGGCCTGCGCCTCGGCTTCTACTACTCGCAGGCGCAGGACTGGAACCACCCGGGCGGCGCGGCGGCCGGCGGCCACTGGGACCCGGCTCAGGATGGTGACATGGACGCGTACCTTCGCAACATCGCCGTCCCGCAGGTGCGCGAGATCCTCTCGAACTACGGCAAGCTCTCGGTGCTCTGGTGGGACACGCCGACCGACATGACCAAGGAGCGGGCCGAGATGCTGCTGCCCCTGCTCGATCTCCAGCCGGGCATCATCACGAACAACCGCCTCGGCGGCGGCTACGCGGGCGACCTGAGCACGCCGGAGCAGCGCATCCCCGCCACCGGCACGCCCGGCCGCGACTGGGAAACCTGCATGACCATGAACGGCACCTGGGGCTACAAGAGCTACGACCACAACTGGAAGCCGACCGAGACGCTGATCCGCAACCTCGTCGACATCGCCAGCAAAGGCGGCAACTACCTGCTCAACGTCGGGCCCACCCCCCTGGGCGAGATCCCGCCGCCCAGTGTCGAGCGGCTCCAGGAGATCGGCAAGTGGATGAAGGTCAACGGCGACTCGATCTACGCGACCACCGCCAGCCCGTTCTCGCGGCTGGCCTGGGGCCGCTGCACCAAGAAGGTCGGCGACGAGCGCACCACGCTCTACCTGCACGTGTTCGAATGGCCCGCCGACGGCAAGCTGCTGGTGCCGGGTTTGCGGAACAACGTCCGCCGCGCCCGCCTGCTGGCCAACGACGAACGGCTCGATGCGACGAACACGCCGGAAGGCGTCGTCATCGACGTGCCCGCCAAGCCGCTCGATCCGATCGACACGGTGATCGTCCTGCGCGTACGAGGCGAGCTCGATATCGAAAAGGTCCTGCCGACCCAGGCCAACGACGGCACGATGGCCCTGCCCGCGCCGCTGGCCGAAATGCACAGCGAAGGCGGCTCCGGCCCGCAGGTCGAGGACATCGGCGGCAAGGCCAGCATCGGCTACTGGACCAACGACCGCGCATGGCTGAGCTGGCAGTTCAAGATCGCCAAGCCCGGCACGTTCGACGTCCTCGCCGAGATCGCCACCACGGCGAGCGCCAGCAAGTTCGAGATCGCTGTCGCCGGCGAGAAGCTCGCCGCCCAGGCGCCGAACACCGGCGACTATCGCAAGTTCGAGACAGTCATGCTCGGCCAAGTCCGCATCGCCAACGCGGGCGACTGCGCGCTGACCATCAAGCCCGTCCGCGGCCAGTGGAGCCCCATCAACCTCCGCTCGATCGTGCTCAAGCCCGCGCAGTAGATGCGTGAAGCGTCGTGCGTGAAGCGTGAAACGTTACTGCACCGTGCCGCTGCCCCACGCGGGGGCACGTTCGTTTGTAGTGACGCCGTCAGGCGTTAGCAGGCGGGGTGGCAGCCTCAAACGCGCAGCGTTTGGGGATGGCTTCCCACATAGGATGTCCTGGTATCGTTGCCACAACCAGGTCCACCATCCCCAAGCCCTTCGGGCTTGAGGCTGCCACGCGCCTCCATATCATGAAGTAGACTTGCGGCGTGCGTCGTTCTTCTTGCCCCTTTTGCCGCCGGAAATGGCGCGCGCCTTCTTCCTGGGCGTGGTCTTCTTCGCCTTTGCCCGCCTGCGTCTGCGCTTTGGCTCTTCACTGGGCCCGGCCGCCTTCGCCTCGGCGCGGACCTGGGCTCGCCGCTCCTCCGGCCATTCCTCGGGGAAGTTCAGGTTGGCGAATTCGCCGAAGATCTCGACCGCCTTGCGATCGTATGCCCGCGCCGCCTCAGCCTCGTCCTCGAAGTAGCCCATCCAGAAACGGACGCCCTCGACCCGCAGCAGGGCGTACCATTTGCGGCGCGCCTTACTGTAGCCGACGCCCTTGAACCTGGAAGCCGACTTCATGTGCTTGCCTTTGTTGCGCATGTTCTCCCGGCGCGTGCACATCCGTAGATTGCCCCGCCGGTTGTCGAGCTTGTCACAGTTGGCATGATCGATCAGCGTCCCTTCAGGCGGGCGCATGATCTCGCGATGCATGTAGAGTCTTCTGCCCTTCTCCTGCCTCATGGCGTAACCGGTGTGGAGACGCCAGTTATACCGGCTGAGCCACTCATAGTCGGCGGCGTCCACGAGCGCGTAGTGACCGCCGCTGAGCGGAATGCGTTTCACGCCGCCTTCGGGCTGGACGTGCCTGGGCCGGAAATTGCAGCACGGCACGCCCGGCACGTCCCGCAGCTCGCCCGGCCAGTTTGGATGGTTCGCACACATCGGCACCAGCGTCCGACCCATGAACAAGTCCCGCAGCCATCGCTCCGGATCGACCCACACGTACACGCAGTCGTAACAACTCCGCTTGGCCATGATCGCCTCCTTTCCCGCGTCCCGCGCGATCCACGTCGCTATCCATTCATCATCATACGCATGTTATTTGGTTGTATGCTAACACAACCTCGCGTGCCTGTCCACCAGAAAAATCCGATATTTTCTTCGGCGAGGCCGGCAGGGCAGAACACCCAACCGCTCCGCCCAAAACCGCCACACCGAAGCCCCCTGCCAACCACAAGCATCGAATTGGCAACGCTTTACGGCCCAACACCGTGCCGAGACGTAGGGTGTGCACCGCACACCGATTCAATGACGGGTGGCAGCCTCAAAGCTTGTCCTGAGCGAAGCCGAACGGAGCGCAGCGTTTGGGGATGACTTCGCGCATAGCATGCACCCTGGCATCGCTCCCGCAACCAAATCCACCATCCCCATCCGCCTGTGGCGGATGAGGCTGCCACCCGCCACCACCCCCTTGCCCCCTTCACCCTCCACGCTTCACGCTTCACGCACTTTCCCCTTCCCTTTCCTCCGAATTCCGCCATAATAGACCCGATTGAGACGAACGCGGTCCCAACAAGCGTAGGGTGGGCACCGCCCACCAATTCGATTGTCTGACGAGGCAGATAGATATGGATGCGTCGATGGGATCAGGGCAACGGTCGGCGGAGTCGTCAAAGGTGATGGTGTGCAGTGCACACCCTACGAGACTTCGAAATACACTTCCCGATTTTCTCGCAGATCCTGATACGGCTTCAACCTTTGTGAAATTCCTGCAAGATCGGATTGATCTATCCAGGGCGGAAGGAACACGACTCGTGGCATGAACGGGCACAAGGCAAGTCGGTACTCTCAAGTAAGTGAGCTGGCCCCGGAATTCCGCCTTGACTCGGTATTCGCTGACAAGTTGAATACTGTGGATGTTCGTGCGACTAAGGATGGTGTTGTGAGATGGGAGATTGCTGACAATGGGAGCGAGTTTCCGGTGATAACGATAATGCCTGAATCTGCACCGGGGAGTGTGCTGAGGTGTCCCCTGGATATCAAGGTCCGCGACGAAAAAGGGCGAGAATTCCTCGTGAAAGTACCCATTCTGTTTCTTTGAAGGGAGTTGCGCAATGTTTCGTATCCGTCGTGTTCACTGTGGACTTATTGTGCTGGTAGTACTTGCATTGATCGTGCTTTATAGGATTTTCATCCATACTCCTCGCCCAGGGTTCTACTGATCTTTGAACAGTGCGTGAGGAGTTCATGACGACTTGAGTTCTGGGGGTAATGTGGGGAGACACCATACTCGGCAATGCGGGGACGCCATACTCAATTCAAGACCGAAATAGGTAAGGTGTCCCCAGACTTGTGTGGCAAGAAGGCGGATAGATATGGATGCGTCGATGGGATCGGGCGTTGTCAAAGGTCTGGATATGGCTTTGACAAAGATAGACAGTACGAGACCGACAGTGACAAATCCGGAACCGTAGACGTACGCCTTTTGGAGATTGGAGAGATGGGAGCAAAAAGGAGACGGATTGTTTGGGCCCTTGGCCTTGTTGTTGGCATCACCTGCGTGGCTGGCGCTGGGCAACCTGGATTCACAATCACGGAGCAGATGCGGACAGAGGCCAAGATCAAGCAGGAGTTAATGAAAGCGGTTTTGTCATGGCTGTCCGACGGGAACGTGCGGGCTGGGGACGAATGTGATCGCCTGGTCCATGCCCTGCTGACCACCGGTGAGCCCAGCGTGCACGCCTGTTTCATGGGGGCACAAGTGGCGAACCTGCGAGGAAAGCCTCTGGAGGCGATCTCTGCTATCGAGGGCGCCATCGAGAAGTACCCTGACGAGAGGGCTCCCGTAGGTCTAAGGGTTCCGACAAAGGTCTGGGGGTGCTTCTGGATTGCCAATCTGGCAAAGGAATCTGGAGATATGGCACGAGCCAAGAGAGTCTATGAAGATCTCCTTTCGACACTGAAAGACATGCAGACGAGCGATGTCGCGACCTACAAGACCGAGTCGATCATGACCTGTGAACTGCTTCTGGCGGAGATGGAGAGGGAACATGGTCAGGGCAAGCAAAAAGCTCTGTCGTACCTGAAGGCCGCGGAAGACGCCGGAGAAGCAGGTGGTGCGCGAAGAGCAGGTATTGCCTTGCGCCAATCCTGGGTTCGCTACGAATCCACTCGAGCGACAAAGGGCAGCGCCGTCGCCAACGCAGAGTTGCCACCTGTATCAGACGCCTTCCCTGCGTATGAATTGGCCGCCCACCATCTGTTCTTAACCGGAATCTCAGGTAGCCCACTGGCCGGGTATGTAAAAGGGATGAACGTTGTCACCAAGATACTGGTCGATCGAACCGTCGAAGGAAAACACAGTCAGGTGGACCGTGATCTGGCGAGGCTGGGCTACGGATATGATCAGCACCACAAGGGAAACCTGGAAGAAGCCGAGAAGTACTTTGCGTCGCTGTTTGAGGATGATTCGTTCTTCTCCCCCGTGGCGGGGATTTCCCTGGCTCGCGTCAAGAAGGCGCAGCAAGACACAGGCGAAGCCCGGGCGGTCCTGGACCGGGTGCAGTCGAAATATCCCAGCTACGATTCCGTCGTAACGGAAATCAGGCGATCTTGGGAATAGCAGATGTGCGAGAGAGCGTAAAGGGCCAGACAGCATGAAAGGCAGAAGCTCCTGGCGGCTATAATAGCCGCGAGAGAGGTTCAGACGAAAGGAGGTTCTGCCATGTACTACGCAGGGATCGATTACCACAAACGCTATTCGGTGATCAGAGGCGTGGGGTGTGCACCGCACACCGATTCGATCCCGAGGGAGGGCCGAGAGATGCGAAAGCAGCGGTTCGCAGGGAGCCGGTGCACAGTCGTGGCATTGTCGAGGGGAAGGTGTGCGGTGCACACCCTACGGAATCGGGACATGTGGGAAATGGATGGGAGCAAAGAGATGAGGTGTTGGCGAGGGGTTCGAGGGTGGCGGCTGCTGCTGGGGTTTGTGGTGGCGCCGGCGGTCGTGCCGGTGGTGGTGGCGGTGTGTCTCGATCCGTTGCTGTCGTGGTTCCGGCCCCAAGGGAGCAATGTGGCGATCGGCATGTTCTTTGTTCTGACCATCAGTGCTGCGGCGGCTGCGGCGTATCTCTGCAGTTTCGGGATCGGCTATCCTTGCATCCGCCGGAAACGTGATGAGGGCCGATTGAGCGTTTGGGCTGTCATGAAAGGGGCGGTGGTGGCGGCGTTGGGTTTTTCGCTCGTGGCGACGGTGATTCCGCTGGTCTCGGGCGCCTTCGCTCTCGCCGGCGCGATGGTCGTGACGATAGTCCTCGCGTTTACGCTCTCCGCGGCGTGCTTCTACCTGATCGCCTGTGCCGGCGACACACATGGACCGTGTGACGCAAGCGAAACGGACCATCCCCAAGCCCTGCGGGCTTGAGGCTGCCACACGGGATTACGCATAGGGTGGTGGGTGGCAGCCTAAAAGCTTGTCCTGAGCGAAGTGGAGGCTTGGGAATGGCGAGCAGGTTGGGTGCTGTCAGCGAGCACAGTGCGGACGCGGGCATGGGGCAGTGGGTGGCAGCCTCAAGGCGGAGCCTTGGGGATGGCGAATGCGCTGTGGATGATTAGCGAGAGGAACGTGGGAGCGAGCAGAGGGGAGAGATCATGCTGGAGGGTGAGCGATACACGAAGCGGTGCGAACGCTGGAATACGCCGGGACAGGCGCATGCGCTGACGTTCAGTTGCTACTGCAATCGACCGTTCCTGTCCAAGCAGCGGACGTGCGAGTGGCTGGTGCAGGCCATCGACGCAGCGCGACGGCGGCATGCGTTCGATCTGTGGGCGTACGTCTTCATGCCGGACCATGTGCATCTGGTCATCTACCCGAGATGCGAGGATTACTCGATCTCGCGCATTTTGCTGTCCATCCGACAACCTGTCTCACGCAAGGCGATTGCCTATCTGAAGGTCCATCACCCCCAGGGATTGCGCGCGATGGCGACAGGCCAGCGGGCTCGGCCGTATCATTTCTGGCAAAAGGGCGGCGGGTACGACCGGAACATCACGCAGGTGGACACGCTGATCTCGACGGTGCGATACACCCACGACAGTCCCGTGCGCCGGGGTCTGGTCGCGACGCCCGACGAATGGCGGTACTCCAGTGCGGCGGATTGGGAAGGGACGGGCAGCGGTCCGTTGACGATCGATTGGGACCGGCTTCCATAGGTGCATCCTCTGGAGGAAGACCATCCCCATCCGCCTGCGGCGGATGAGGCTGCCACACGTCTCGAAGGCAGCCCAGCCTGCACGAGTGAGCCATCCTCAAGCTTCGCTTGAGGCTGCCACTCATCGAAGAGATTGGCCGCGTCGCAAACAGAGAGTTACATGGGGAGGTTGACGCGGAGGGTGGCGGTGGTGACGCCGGCGGCGGTGGTCAGGCGGAGGCGGCCCTCGTTCATGCTGATGTGCGGGAAGGCGACGCCCTTGGAGCCGGTGAGGCTGCGGGCCAAGCCGGGGGATTTGTCCAGCTCGATCCGCAGACCTTCGAAGGTCTGGTTCATCATCATGCCGGCGAGCGAAACCAGCTCGTTGGCCTGGGTCGATTCGCCGGACGTGCCGACCAGACTCCGGACGTCGTGTGCAAACCGCTCCATGAGCCAGTTGACGATGGCGAGCTGTCGGGCCTCCTCGGTCGCGTAGGGCGTCGTCTGGATCTCAGGCGACAGGACGAGTTCGGCGTCGAAGATCAGCCCCTTTCGCGGCGGGAACAGGCGTTGGCCTCGCGCGGTCGGCGCAGTGGTGGCCCGTTCGTCGACGCAGAAGAAGTACTTGCGGCGGGCGGTCATCTGGTGCTCGTCGAAAGCAATCAGGGTGACCCAGGTTTTGAAGCCGTCGGCGCTGCGGCCGGAGACGGCGAACGTCGTGCCGCTCTGGCTGACGAGCTGTGGGCCGGCGGCGTTGGGATCGAGCCGGTAGTCGGGGATGTCGAACGCGCTCAGGGCGTCGAGCGTGGTGCTGGTCTTGAGCTGGGTGTGGCGGTAGGGACCGGCCAGCCGGGTGTAGGCCAGCGGTTCGGCGCTGACATAGGGCAGGGCCGCGCAGCCGCAGAGCGCAAAAAGAGAGCCGGCGAGAGCCGCCAGACCAAACGATGCACGCCCGATCGTAACGCGGCGCTGCGACATCGTCCGTCCCGTGGCTCTCATACCGGCTCTCCGATCATCCCGGTCGCTGATAATCAATCATCAATGATCCGCAATCAATCCCTCACACCTCTTTGGCCTTGATCCACTTCATCATCTTTCGCAGCTTGCGGCCGACGGTCTCGACCTGGCTGCTGTGGTCCTTTTCGTACAGCGCGTTGAAATTCTTCAGCCCGGTCTGGTATTCGTTGACCCACTCCCGCGCGAAGGCGCCGCTGGTGATCTCGCCGAGGATCTTCTTCATCTCGGCGCGGGTCTGGTCGGTGATGACGCGCGGCCCGCGGCTGAGGTCGCCGTACTCGGCGGTGTTCGAGATGCTGTACCGCATGTAGCTCAGGCCGCCCTGGTAGATCAGATCGACGATCAGTTTCACTTCATGAACACACTCAAAGTAGGCGATCTCGGGCTGGTAGCCGGCGGCGACGAGGGTCTCGAAGCCGGCCTTGATCAGGGCGGACAGGCCGCCGCAGAGGACCACCTGCTCGCCGAACAGATCGGTCTCGGTCTCTTCCTTGTAGGTCGTCTCGAGGATGCCGGCGCGGGCGCCGCCGATCCCGTTGCCCCAAGCCAGCGCGATCTGCTTGGCGGTGCCCGTGGCGTCCTGCTGCACCGCGACCAGGCACGGCACGCCGCCGCCCTTCTCGTACTCGCTGCGGACCAGATGTCCCGGCCCCTTCGGCGCGATCATGACGACGTTGACGTCCTTCGGCGGCACGATGTACTTGAAGTGGATGTTGAACCCGTGGCAGAACCCGAGGGTCTGGCCAGCCTTGAGGTTTGGGGCGATCTGGCCGGCGTAGACCTTCGCCTGCACCTCGTCCGGCAGCGTCACGATGATCAGGGCCGCCCCTTTCATCGCGGTCTTGATGTCGCCCGGCTTGAAGCCGTGCTCGACCGCCAGCTTGTAGTTGTCCGTCCCCTCCAGCTCCGCGATCGCCACCTCGATCCCGCTGTCGCGAAGGTTCTGGCTGTGGGCATGACCCTGACTCCCATATCCGATGACTGCTACTCTCTTGCCTTGTAGCGGTGCGATCGGGGCTTGATCCTCGTAGTAAATCTTTGCTGCCATTGGACTTATCTCCTTTCTATCTCAAACATGCATTACGTGCGAATGTGCGAATACCGGAGTCCGACGGGTTTCGGCGGCTGATTATAAGCCCGCGCCGCCCCCGAGTAAACTCCCGCCTTGCCCCCCGGCCCAAGGTTTTTCCCGCCCCAAGCCCGTCGCTCGTGGCCCGTCGCCCGTCGCTCGTACCCCGTCGCCCGTCGCTCGGGCGGGGCGAGCCTGCCGCTCGACCCTGGTCCTGTGCACGCGAGAGACAGGATACGAGCAGAGCCTGCGCCGAGCGAAGTCGAGGGGAGATACGCCGCCCTCCGGCCGCCGCCTCGGCCTGCGGTCTCCCGCCAGCCGCCTTTTCGTTGCCCCCGCCGCCGGCAATGGCTACGATGATCGCATGGCGGATACGTCAGACCAATGGGCCGACCAGGCTCAGCACAATGAGAGGATCGAGGAACGGGCGATTAAGGCGGTCACCTGCCTGCGCCGCTTTGCCAGCGTTGCGGCCGCCTATCTGTTCGGCTCGCACGTCGAGGGCACCGCCGACCGCTGGAGCGACATCGATCTGGCGGTCTTCATTGAAGGTCTGGAGTCGTGGGACCTGCACGATCGCGCTCGCGTGGCCGTGGCGGTCCAGAAAGAGGCGGGCGACGACATCGAGCTGCACTTCTTCCCGGCCGGAACCCTTCAGCAGCGCGACGAAGCCGGCTTCGCCGCCTGGGTCCTCCACCACGGCGTCCGACTCTCCGCATAGCCGCCGCAAGGCAGCGTCCGTCCCCGCGAACCCTTCGCACCTTTCAGACCCTTCTCACCTCCTCACCCGGACGTGCCTCGTCGCTCGTCGCTCGGGGGAGCGTAGAAGCGTAGATGCGTTCGCCTCCGTGGACGTCCCCCTTTTTTCTGGTTCATCACGGAATTTGGGGAGGGGATAACAACAACGGCGGGTCTGCGGTATCTTGATGTTTGTATAAGGACGTCAAGATCGGCAGGAGGCCGCCGTTGTCGATGGAACAGATTACCGCATTGTTG